>Ga0307514_10000211_pt1 | contig 159984 bp, 164 predicted proteins | sample 16_EM_MG_FD_203088 | JGI IMG/M metagenome (GOLD analysis project Ga0307514, IMG submission 203088) | Populus trichocarpa ectomycorrhiza microbial communities from riparian zone in the Pacific Northwest, United States - 16_EM | ecosystem: Host-associated > Plants > Roots > Unclassified...
ATTATTGGTGTAAAATGGGTTCGCTGCCACTGGCAGCGACTGAATCCTCACAACATTTAAATTCTCGGCATGTCTTAGAGCGCGGACCATTTGCAATAAATCTTACCGATGACTGTACTAACGGTTATATAATCAAATCCTACTTAGGACGATCGTTGGAAACCCCCATTTTTTCATATAGTACACCCCCCCCCCCTCCTTCTCGTTTTACTCTTTACCATAAAGCACACCCTCATAAGCTCCCCTCAACCCAACTCCTTCACCCTCCAAAACAACAAGCATCTTCCTCACCGCCATAGCCCTTCTAATCGCTTTTCCAATGTTCCTCCAGAACCACCTCGCCTCGTTATTCCCCAGTAATGTCCATGCATCTCCCTCATTCCCTGCTCGCGCTGTCCGGCCGACACGGTGTACATATGCCCTGGTACTGGTGGGGATATCGTAGTTGATAATGTGGCGGATGTTGGGGAGGTCGAGGCCACGGGAGATGAGGTCAGAGCATACTAGCCTGGAAGTTTGTTAGTAGGGAGTTATTATGGGAGAGGGAGAGACGTGCAAGTCAACTTTGCCCTTTGAAAACCGCTTCAATACCTTCTCTCGCCGCTTTTTCTCCATCTCGCCGGTGACAAGCCCGACGGTAAGTGAGGAAGGAGTCAAGGAGGCTTCTCCAACCGTTTCCAAGAGCTTCGCTAGTCGTGCTGCTCCTTCGTTACTCTTCACGAATATCAATGCGCCGGTTTTGATTTCCTGGAGGCGCAGGAGGTACATAAGATACAGCGGTTTGTATTCGATGTTTTCAACCGGTGTAACATGCTCGCGCAATCCTGCGGGCACGGAGAACTGCTCCAGCTCCTCGTCCAGCCCATCACCCATTTCGACATCCTCGTCCGGCAATGGCGGGTCTTCGACAACCACCAACTTTGGTTTCCGCAGTCTCAATCCCGCAAGCTTTCCAACATCGCGCGTCATAGTGGCCGACAAAACGACCTTCCTCACAATCTCCCCCTCGCGTCTCTGCGGTCGTAGACCCAAGTCTCCAAGGTCCACCCCGGCAATGTGCTCGAGAATATGTTTCGTCGCTGCCTCCTCGAGTCCAACAATCACGATGTCCACCCACTCCTGGAAACTCTGCGCCAGCAGACGATCCGCCTCGTCAATCACCAGCCACTTCACCCAGGTGAGGTCGAACCCAGGGGTTGCGCGAACATGCTCAACGAGTCTTCCGGGCGTAGTGACTAGAATATCGATCTTACTCGATACCTCCCCGTCCTCGCTTGCCACAAGTAGCTCCTGTTCAGCCGCGAGCGAACGCGATCCTATGGCGGTTCCTATCTTCAACCCGGTTCCGGAGGTAAGTGATGTTGCCGTCGAGTAGACCTGCTGCACCAACTCTCTAGTCGGAACGACAATGATGGCGCGGAGCCGTGTTACCACCCGCGAAGACAACGATTGGATAATGGGTAACAAGTAGGCGAGTGTCTTTCCCGAGCCTGTAGCAGCAGAAATACAGAGATCTCCCCCCTGCCCCAACAGCAGCGGCAGCACGGCAGTCTGAACCGCAAATGCCTCGGCGAGGTTAAGGGCGGCCAGGCGCGACTGGAGCTTCGGCGACAAGCCGGAGATGGAGGGGAATGGGATCTTGGTAGTGGGCGAAACACTGGTTGGTTCCTTGAGCCAGGGTGGCAGGGAGGATAGCACGGATATGGGTTTTGATGGCTTTGTTGGCTCCGGTTGGGGGAGGGGCTCGAGACCGGTGGCTTCGATTGCGGGGGCTTCTTCGATTGCTGGTTCCGGGGGTACAGTTGCGGTGACGGTAGATTTGGTACTTGCTAGAGCGAGGGATCGACGCACTTTTTCGAGGATGAAGGAGTGTCCTGAGGTGACGTCTAAGGCAGGGTTTGTGGGTATTGGGTCTGCGTCCTTCTTTCCTTCGTTCTTTGGAGACACCGGTTCATCAATTGCAGGTGCTTCTGCGGAATCTACCGGTGATTCCTCAACGTGCTTCCGTTTCTTGTGCTTCTTCTCTTTCTTCGGGGTCGTCTTCACCTCCGGTGCTGTCGCCTTCTTGTCTTTCTTTTTCTCTTTCTTCTCTTTTTTTGGAGTTGTCTCCGCCTGCGGCACAGTCTCAACCTCCACCACTGCTGCCTTTTTGTCTTTCTTCTTCTCCTTCTTCGGAGTCGTCTCAACCTCCGGCGCCCTCTCAACTTCCACCGGCATTCCCACATTCTTATCTTCTTTGCTCCCCTTCTTGTCTTTCTTCTTCTCCTTTTTCTCCTTACTCTCCTTCTTTTTCTCCTTCTCTTCACCTACCGGCACATCTTCTCTCCCTTCCTCTTTCCGCTTCTTCTTGCGCTTCTTGTCCCCATCCTTCTTTGGCGATTCCGTAGCATCTTCTTCTTCCTGGCTTCTCTTCCGTTTCTGTATCCGCTCAACGAGTTCTGTTTGCGTGACCGGGTTTTTGGTGATGTTTGTAGCGGTAGGGGGGACGTATCGGGTGAAGAATTGGGCTGACATGTCGTCTCCGGTAACTTGATGATGGGTCGCGGAAAACAAAATCTGACGTTCCACTCCCAGAACCCCTGTCACGACGCTATGACCACTTCGGGATGTTCCGTCTATTCAACTGCAACTTCAACTTAGCTTTAACCGTGTCGAATGACCTGACAATCATCACCACAACGACGATCACGGCTAACAATGCCTTACAACATTGCGTAGACCTCCCCCCGCCCTTGCCTATAGATCTGCGCCTAACCTCATCTCCAACAGAATGGTCAGTGACTTCTTCTACCCGCAACCGGGTGAGTACGTCACCCCTCGTTTCTCTTCACCTTTCACCGTTAATCCCCCTCAACAGGTGGAGTAGAATCGCACATCTACCAGCTGGCGTCGAAGCTCTCAGACCGTGGCCATAAAGTGATAATCATAACACACCAATATGACACGCGCTCGGGGGTGCGCTACCTTACCAACGGGCTCAAGGTATACTACGTCCCCTTCTTCGTCATCTACCGCGAATCCACCATGCCAACCGTATTCTCCTTTTTCCCCATATTCCGCCAGATCGTGCTGCGCGAGAAGATCCAGATTGTGCACGGACATGCGTCGCTGAGCAGCATGTGCCACGAGGCCATCTTGCACGCTCGCACCATGGGATTGAGGACGTGTTTTACGGATCATAGTCTTTTCGGCTTCGCAGATGCGGCGAGTATTCTCACAAACAAGCTGTTGAAGTTTACCCTGAGCGACGTGGATCATGTCATTTGCGTTTCGCACACCTGGTATCCCCACCACTGCCTTCTGTCCCTGTGCCGACGTAACTAATACCCAGGAAACAGCAAAGAAAATACCGTCCTCCGCGCCTCTCTCGACCCCGCCTCTGTCTCCGTAATCCCCAACGCCGTAGTAGCTGAGAACTTCAAACCGGACCCGACCGCAGCCTCAAAAGACTACATCACGATCGTTGTCATCTCCCGTCTCTTCTACAACAAGGGCACCGACCTCCTCGTCGCCGCAATCCCGCGCATCTGCGAGATCCACCCAACCGTGCACTTCCTGATCGCGGGGTCGGGGCCAAAAGCAATCGACCTCCAGCAGATGATCGAGAAACACATGCTGCAAGATCGTGTGGAAATGATCGGCCCCATCCGCCACGAGGAGGTGCGCGATGTCATGGTGCGCGGCCACATCTACTTGCACCCGTCACTCACGGAGGCGTTCGGGACTGTGCTCGTGGAAGCGGCTAGTTGCGGGCTGTATGTGGTATGCACGGAGGTCGGCGGGATCCCCGAGGTCCTCCCCTCGTGGATGACGGTGTTTGCGCGGCCGGAAGAAGACGATATCGTCACTGCTACCTGCCGTGCCATCGCCGAACTTCGCCACGGAAACGTCAAGACCGAGAAATTTCATAAGCGTGTGCAGAAGATGTACTCCTGGACCAATGTGGCGATGCGCACGGAGAGGGTGTATGATGGCATCTGTCGCGGGGAGATGGTGAGCCTTATGGATCGACTTAAAAGGTACTATGGGTGTGGCGTGTGGGCGGGAAAATTGTTTGTGATCTGCGCTGTAGTTGATTATCTACTGTGGTGGGTGCTGGAGTTTTGGTACCCAAGAAGTGGGATTGATGTGGCGAGAGATTGGCCAAAGAAGGAGGTTGTGGTGAAGGATGGCAAAGATGGGAGCGGGATTCGGGTGGGGAGAAGGGGAAAGTGATTTGAAAGCGGGTGTAAATGGCGTTCGGGGATATATATTTGCGGTAATTTTTAATCACCTTAGTTACTTGAGCGCGGCGGGAGGTAAGATGATACCCCCCAGTCATGTATGAACACTAAGCTTCGATTGCCTTGTGTAGCTCAAACTATTCTGCTGATACTTACAACCCTAAAGCCTTCGCCTCCTTCTCAATAAGTGAATCCAACGTATTCAACAATGGTTCGTGCTTCGGAGTCCACCCCAACTTCCTCGCCCTCTCCGCCTTACCTTTACTATTAGTCCCCCAAAGCACATGACCAAACGGATGCAATTTCGTAACTTCCTCATTACTCAGATCATCCACCTCATCCGTCTTCAAATACCCCTTCGCCTTCGCCTTCTGCGCAATCGCCCGCGAGAGATCACCCCACACATGCTCTCCGTTCTCGCAGAAGTAGTATCCATTCTCATTCCAATCTGCGCCGGCACCACCATTGGCAGCCGCCTCGGTGAGCAGTAGATACAGCGCCGCCAGATCCTGCACATGCACATTATTCCACGTATTCTTTCCGCCCTGGACAGTGAACGCTTTTCCGCGCTTCAGCGTATTCTGCACTAGCCACGGGACTTGCATACTACTGGTATTCCCCGTGCCCGCGCCAGTACCGTAGATACACGGTGGGCAGACGATGGCGACGTTTACGTTGTTTTCCCCGCTGGCACCTAGGACGATAGTGTCGACGTCGCGGTGGGGATGTCCCTCGATTGGGAACGAGGTGACGGTGGACAGCGTGGTGACGTCATTATATTCGAGCTCCGGGGTAATTTCCGCGCCGAAGAGCTCGGGCTTGGTAACGTCTGCGAGGATTGCTGAGCCCGAAGTATGGATGAGGGTTTTGGGGGTTTCGGAGCCGGCGAGGGCCGAGACGATGGTCTTCGCCGAGGGGACGTGGTCACAGTCTGCGAAGTCTATAGAGTTGTTAGTAGGAAGCTGGCGGGGTGAAAGGTGGGGGGATTGGTACGGAGGACAATGTCGGCGTCTTTGACGGCAGAGGCGATCACGTCAGTGGAATCAAGGTCGCCGACTACGGTATTGATTGATGGGTATGCGGCCTTGAGACGTGCGGCCTTTTCGTCGTTGCGTACCAGGGCGGTGATAGAGTACTCGGGATGTGCGGATATGATGGTGTCGAGCGCTGTGCCGCCGATGTAGCCGGTTGTGCCGGTTCTGCGAGCTTGTTAGAATCTGCGTTATCAATTAAGGAAGGGTTAGTGTACGCAAAGATCTTGGGAGCCATTGCGTGGATAGTCTTATGTTAGATTAACCTGGGTGAGTGGAGGAAGGGAGATGGAGTCCTGGCTGAATTGGAATTAAATGCAGGGCAGCTACATTGTATTTATAATCCGGAATTCGGACATACTGTTTGCGGTGATAGGCGTTATTCTTCGATTGGTGAGTTTGTGGTGATAGGCGTTATTCTTCGGCTGGTGAAGACTTGGAGGTGACGTTTTCCAGTTCTAGTGTGTCCCCTCTTTTGCTTACATATCTACTGAATAGCTAGAATGTCGAAGAAATCTGCAGAAGATTCCACCATCGGGATTTTTACAAGATGCTTCTCTGTCCTATTCGAGAGCAGGTAATTCCGAGTTTCTAGCAACCAGTTTGAACTTAGTTCAGACCCCGTTACGGGACGGTTAGACTTAATTCGAACGATCAGAGCAGCATTGGTATGATATGAGCATGAGCGGGCGTGATATATCCGTCTACCCTCAATCCTATAGCCCCTCACGCCCAATCACTCGCCCCACTAGCCGCTCCAATTCATGGTATCAACCCTCCTCCAACCCCTTACACATCCAAATTGATCGCCTTCCCAAACTTTGCGTATAGTTCTACCTTCAACCCATCCAAAACCTGTCGATTCTCATCAATCCTCTTCTCAATCTCTGCAATCTCTTCGTCGATCTTCTCCGTACTCTTTTCCAGTAGTTCCTGCACCTGCTCTAGCGGCAGGTGCAGAAAACAGTCGCCGATCTTGTACGGAACCAACTCGTCCTCGTCCGCGAGTTCGAGCTCGGAGGTCACGTCCGTGAGGTACTCGTTCTCTTGCTGTACCGACGTTAGCTGGGAGGCGATACGGGAGGAGAGTGAGGGGAAGGAGGAACGTGTTTCGATTCCAGTTCAGTTTGTAGTGAGTTTTGCTTCTGGTGCAATGTCGAGAAACGATTGATTTTGGCTTGGTCGGCCCGCGTCACTTGCACTTCTGTCGCTGCTTCGTCTTCGCGGGAAAGCTGGGGGAAGAATGTTAGCGGGCGCCATTGGTGGGAATGTGCGGGGAGAAGAGCTTGCCAGGCGTTTGTCCATCTTTAGGTATAGATTGCTAGTGGACACAGCGGGTGATGATGGTGTGGGGTTGGTGGGGCAGATCAGATGGATAAGATACCTAGCGCGTACAAAGCATTGAGATTGTTTCAAACGTCAACGTTCCACCTCCGTCATCCTGCAGTAGCCCGTAGCTTTGAACTACTCTACACTACACCACACACACCATCTACACAATGACACCATTTATCTACAACCTCCTCCTGTTCTCGCCGCTACTCCTGATCGCAGCTGGATTCCTCTACGTCCTTGACCGTCTCGACACCCACCGACGCACGCCCCCACCAGAGCCTCCGGAAGAAGAGCCTCCGCAAACCTCAGACGCAGAAGATGTAGCCACCACCGACCCCCCCGCCGACCCCATCGATTCGGAGTCAGAGCCCGAATCCGGCGACGAAACTGAAGCCGCACCTCTCCACGTGCCCCCTCCCGCCGCCACCGCCGTCGTCCCCGATGCCATCCCCGCACCCCCAATACGCACACCCCAAACGCGCCACATCGGCCCAAAGAAGATGCGTTCCCTCGCCCGCCGCGACCAACGACGAGCCTACCACGAATTCCTGCGCTCTCAGGCAGAAGCACGTTCCCAAGCCGAAGCGACTCTGCTTGAAGAAGAGGCTGAGCGAGCCTTTGAGAATGCTCGACGACGGGCCCTTCTCGAAGAAGATATCGCGTCTCGCCGCGAGGCAGGGCGTGCTACCCGGCTTGAGGAAGAGCGCGCAAAGAAAGCTGCTGAGACGGAGGCGGTGCAAGCTGTTGTTGCTGAATTACGGGGGAGGACGGTAGTGCGTTTGGATGAGCTAGCGAGGAAGGTAGCGAGGGGGAGAGAATGGGTTGAGGGTGTGGTTAAGCGCGAGGGGTTCTTGGGAGCTGGGGAGGGCGGAGAGGTCAGGATGGTTACGAGGGAAGGTGTATGGGTGAGTTTGCACCCAGAGGCAGCCAGCAAATTTTGGCGGGCTGTGGAGGAGAAGGGGAGGTTGGAGTGGGGTGAGGTTGGGGAGATTTTAGAAGGGCTATTGATGGCGGATTGAACGAAAATTTGACTTATTAATCTCTTGGTTGTATCTTTATGGCGTTTGGGTGGGGTTACTATCTGGTATGGAGTTAAATGCAAGGAAGAGGAACTTATTATGGAGTTTTTGGGTACTAGATCATCTTAGGATCTTTCTTTGCACCGTTGTTGAATGGGCGAAAATTAGTGTTTGGGGTATCAAAAACTTAGTATTCGTTGAGTGAAAACAATATGGTAATACTGGGAAACGTCGCAACCACTCCTGCAAATGCAAAACCGGGTTCTCTATTACATATTGCAATATGCACCTGCTCCTGCTTCCCTGATGGCTGCATATTCTATCAAGGCTTTATACCACATGAAATTCCGAGGCTTGATATTCACCGAATTCACCATCTTTCCCTTGGATTCTACTATACACGTAGAAAATACACACGATTAAACATTACTATAGCTTGGACAGGCAGACCCATATATAATACTCCATGAGACATAAAAAATGTACACTCAGAAATCAATGATCCTATACACATAACAGGGCATGATAAGAACGAACATCTGAAAGAGCAACTGAAAACCTGATTCTCTTCTTTGTCTCCGTACATACCGCAAGAGTTGCAAGCGACAAACTAGCTTAATCCATTACTAAACCCTGATGCCAGCAGAACAAGCAACCCCGTAATTTTATTGTGCTTTCTTTGCCGTGCTGCCAGTGTAAATTAGCTCCGTGCCAAATACCTTATCCCAGAACCTGCTGGTCACACCAAAGCCCTTCTGGAAATCTGCAAAGTGATGCTGCAGGTGGTATTTCTTGAGTTCCTTGTAATATGGAGGAAGGCTGTAAGTCAATTAGCATGTGACTCCGCAAATCTAAGATCTTGGCTCGTACCTTTTGTGATGCAAGAAGTAGTGTGTCAAGTCGTAGCATATATATCCAAAGATACCACCACAATACACGGCAGTACCCATGTACCAATTCTTCCAGAAGATGGTGTGCGCCAATTTCCAAAACGGAGTGGCAAGAGCCACGAACAATGTTGGCGGCATAACAAGCCGAAGCCTATCCATAGGAAGGTAATGGTGAATGCCGTGAATGAGAAAGTGAGCCGTTATGAAGACTCTATTATCCGGCATTTTCCTAATCCACGTCAATTATCCTCTTCCTCTCGCGCTGTAAAACAGATGGTTCTTACTCATCAACGTGAAACAGACACCTGTGCAAGGTATACTCCAACAGGGTCCAAATGATGACGCCAAACATCCAGAACAGTCCTGTGATAACAGGACTCGACAACCCTTTGTTTGCCTCCCAAAGTCCATATCCAACACAAGGCAACCATATAATCGGTATAGCGTACCAAGGAGTGCAACTGAGCGGTTCCAGAAAGTTTCCGAACAGCGGTGCGCTCTCTCCACCCTTGTAATGGCGAGGCTTGTGTACCTGCTCCAAGTAGAACTTCTTCGAAAAACCTCCATTCCACACCTGCATAAACAGCGGCCGGTTGAGATCTAAGAACCGGTGCACCTTGTAGTCGTTGACAAGATCGGTAGGGACGCTGAGATCCTCTTCGCACTTCACTTCTTTTATGCTTAGGTTACTCGGCGACCCCGGAGGCGAAGGTGGAAATAACCCCCCTACCGATGCAGGAATGTGGCCTTGAGGCAGGAAGCCAATGTGGCAATCATCGAGGATCTCGTACGCGGCATCGCTGTGGGTGTGAGAAACTTCGTCCTTGAGAACCGCGGTGACATCTTTTCCTGCATACCTTCAGTGCCGTTAACAACCCGCATTAACATCGAAAAGGGGGGGGGGGAATTGGCCACGAACTCGAGAATCAAATCCCCGCCACCAGGATGATCTGATATGAAAGACGTCACGTCATAGACCTTACTCCCAATGGTGACATAGCATGACTTTGAGGAGGCGTTCTGTTCGAGCTCAGCTAGGGAGATAGTTGGAAGACCCATCGTAAGCGGTGATGGTTCGCGAAGCAAGCCAGGCAGTGAGAGGGCGGAGTATTGGAATATAAACCCGGATATACAGAAACAGGAAACGTAATGAGCAGGAGGAGGTGCGTTCTTGAGGAATTCTTTTAGAGGTGATGGTGGGCTGTGATGATGTATTGTGGAATGATTACAGATTTTAGTCGGGAGAACAGCCATCCGTTGCCGCGTTGCGTGAGACGAGACCAAAGCTAATTTGTGTTACGCTCCCCGCGTGCTTTGGCGCTAGTGCAGGGCACTGCTATTGGTTTTGTGAACTATCCTGGCACCTGAGGCTAGATAAAGCCTAAAACGTTTCTGCAGATATCTAATCCCTATGGCGCAGTGGTTAGCGCGCCGTTCTTATATGAGAAGTCCACTTCTGTGGAATCTTGTATGAAATACGAGATGCGGATGTCGAGGGTTCGATCCCCTCTAGGGATACTTTTTGGTTTCTTTTTTGTTTATCCTCTGGGCTAGTTTGAATCTCTCTATTGTTGACCACGAGGTCCACATCCGATATGGAATAGTGTAACCTGGCGCATCCCCCTCAAGGACCCTAAAGCCTCGATACGCATTAAGTCAATGACAATTGTATCTGATCTATGCCATAACGCACCTCAAAAAGCTTCCCTTTTGCTGCCTACTGTTGTAAACACATCTAATCACTCGCTAAAAGGAAGTCAAACGGTTAATACTATTGGTGAAGCTATCACGCCACCACCTCGAATCCAAGGTTCATGAGACGTACGATAGAAACGTACGATAGAAAATTGGCAATTTCCGGGGTTTCTTCCAATAATATCAGTGGAAGGGACCACTAGTAGCCAGAGAAGATCCTCACGTAAGGTCTGGTTAGCGAATCCATTGAATTCCTGCATCTTAAATTCGAGATGAATTAGTCTCCACCCCTGCGTAAAGGGCAATTCCCTCTCTACATGTTAATCTGGGTTAATCCGGGCTACATTCCGTTATTGTTTAAAGAATAGGACGAACACACCAGCAAAGAAGGTCATTTGTCCACTTTAATGAATGAAAACGTACCTCAGCTTATTATTTGGAGCCAGAAGTAGATGATATTTGCAGTGATATGATAGTATCGTTATGAACCCGGAAGTCTCTTCAAATATCTCGTCTCTCACCATATATGCAGATCTAGAATCGTAGCTTTAGCCTTCGACCTCTCAGGACTTATTATTGTCCTGATTGGTCCCTAGTGATCATATTGTAGATGGACGCCATCCGCGTCCATCGAGCGTCATCCAAACTTCCACCCTTCATTGTTAGAGTTACCAACTTTATATGCGCAGCGTGGCTGAAGCTACAACACTATTTGGATGTCTCCGGTCTGTCAAGCGATACGAGAGACATAAAGATTTCATAACCTTGCTCTAGCATGACAAAACCATCATCTCGACAAACAGGTACACGAGAGTTCCTACCTCGAACAACCTTCCAACTAACTCGTATCTATCGCCGGTATCAGCTATCATGAGACGCTTGCACTGTGCCGAGAGACGAATAATTTCTAATACACAGCTTTGAAAGAGCCGCTTGGGGTTCACTGGTAATGTAACACGCCCCTGCTCCGATTCTGAACCTGTCTTGAAATCTCGCTTCTCTGCTCCACGTTCTCTTCCCCTCAGAGCTGATCCGATTCTGCATTATTCATACCTTCACTACTTCTACAAACTTTAGTTCTATATATTTATTACAGTATCTTCAACTCGTGACCGCGGTAAATGTCTTAGGGTGAGATAGCCCGAAAAGGTCCCGAGTTCGTCGAGGAGGCATTGCGATATCGGAATTTTATCACCTTACAACCATTACGGCGAAATCATCGTCTCGACACAGGAGCACTACCTTCTCCAGTTGTATACGACCGGCTGGCTGTAAATCGGGGCTTTCGTGTGCTTGGGGATGGCAAATTAGAGGGGCCGCCGAGCAGTCGTACCTTCCCTCAGATCTAAACATCAATCCTGGACCGACTGGTTGTGCCAAACAATTATAACCAATAACAATCGTCTCAATGAGCGCCTTAAGCACCTTCTCGCTTCCAGCGCAATGTGAGTTGCGTTTTCCGGGCTTTGGAATAGAGACTACAAGGATGGGTAAACGATTCTGGAAGCGGGGCAACTGCAGGAAATTGAAGAGACGCAGTGTTCTAGTTCCGAGCTGATTTAAAAGGTAGAGAGGCTTCCTGTAGGCAATCGTCCATACTTTTAGTGAAACACGATCTACATAGAACGAGATATCTAGAGCACGATTGAGAAACTGTGACTCCAATCCTCTACCCCAAAGATCATGATCAAAACTACTGCAACCGTACTTATCACACCCCTATTACTTCGGTCTATGATATCCAGGTCCACATTCGCAATATATTCACGATCTCCCAGAAACCTGCCGACGATGGTGTTGAATCGCTCGTACTTCCAGAAGTGGAAGAAATTCCCACGCTACACGAGCTAGTATGCACGTACTTATCTACTAAGCGAACGAACGAACGCTTGAAACGAAGCTTATCGATAGGGCGGGCGGGCACATGGGAACCAGATTCGGGTCGCTGATTGTACTCACTTTCTGGGGCTTGAAGCAGTGCACTTCCAAAGTACCATTCATATTGTATTGATGCCGGAGATACTTCATCGGTGGCGCTTGTATTGCTATGTACTCCAAACCCAATAGCATGTTCCTACATATTGAATCCTGTGAGAATCTGCCACTTGTTTAGGTTGCCTGCATGAAAATCCAAGGCCTAGGGCGTAGGCGGGCAAGTCGTTTGGGATACACAATTGATCACCCGCTGCCTCGAAATATCAACAATTCCCTTACACACAACAGAGGAGATGGGTCGATGAGATTCGGAGTCAAAACTGATCTTGAAGTCATCGTCGTCGGAGACCGCAAACCGCTGCATACAAGCACGTATGATCTAGCCACGTATGCTCCCATCATCTACCATGCAGATGTGAAATCGGTATGGTATATATGGTGGTAATCTGTTCAAATTCTGCAATCCCGAAGCAGCAATCATTCCTCCTCCACTGCACACAAATCCACGTACCCCATCCTTCGTAGAGATAGAGGGTTTTGACGAGCATGAACCAATCCTGATTAGTGTGAAGCAAGCCTAAACGTACGTACATGCATATCTACACCTCATGTAATCGGCTCTCCAGTCAATGTCTACCGCGAGCAATCCGGAAATGGAGTTTTTCGCCTGTATCTATTCTCGAATCGTCCCTTAGCAGCATATTATCAAACAAACTGTTGAACTATCGCGGGGTGTTTCCATGTGGTGCACCGGCTATGCACAAGGCGATCGTCAATAGCACGTACCTTCTATAAGGTGAGAGCTAAACGACGGGTATAAAAAGAGGTGTGGAGGGCTAATGAAGGGAAAAGATAATTAACAACCCCGCCGCCGGCTTTCGTTCTTGTGGTAATGTGAGAATAACAGATAGAAAGATGCTGGCACATGAAAGTCCTATATGCTATATAGCAGCAGCAACTCATAAGTAGTGTGGAGGGCTAAAATAGTATTCTTTCCGAGGAGAGATTGAACACCAGAAGTATTGTTCGTGGGTCCACAATATATAATTCCACAGTCCAGGCGCTGAAAACCGTCCACTAACAGACTTTTGAATATCGAACATCTCTAGAAAGCAATGGCCACAGCAACGATCCAAACTCCGGTCTCCATCCGTGGTATCCGCACCACCTGTGGGGAAACCTACATTCCAGCTTCCTCCTTCACGTCCACTAACGCCGGCAACCTATTTTAAACCCCCGTTCAACCTGGCCCGGCATCTTGTATACCACACAATGCCTCCACGTCACACTATGTCCGAACTCGGTCATGAAAGGACCGGGATATCATACATTGGTGTCTCGGAGCCATTCGAGCTCTTCACTCCCGAGGCGGTTCGTATGATGCGCAATGAAGTGCTCTCCGATGAGGTTTGGAATAATTGCCGCTTCTCAAGTTCCATCGCAGCATGGCAGTTGCGCGGTATGGCGCCAAAGTAGATATCCTCCCAAACTACTTTCTATAGCTGGGCGTAGGCGTTGACTAAGTTCAACCCACAGGTACACAAAATTTGTGTACGATGCCTGGACGAATCCGGATACTTTGCGCATCATCAGCAGCATTACCGGTGTTGATTTGGTTCCCGTCATGGACTATGAGATTGGCCACATCAACATTTCTGTCAATGACAATCCCGACGGAACAACTCAAGCCGCACCAGTTGTCAACTGGCACAAAGACTCGTATCCTTTTGTGTGCGTGCTCATGCTCTCGGATGCCAGGAGATGAGAGTCGGCGAAACAGCCCCCCGCACTAGTCAGGGCGAAATTAAGAAAGTCCGAGGTCCACAGATGGTCATATCACCCTCCTCATCAATGTCTCATGCACTGACATGACGCTTCAGGGTTCTGCCGTTGTGCTCCAAGGAAGATACATCAATCATATTGCGCTTCCCTCAAAAAATTGCCGTGAACGGGTCACGATGGTGACATCATTCCGGCCCAAGGATCCCATGCTCGCCGAGGACTCCCAGCTGTTGAGGTCCGTCTGGTCTCGGATCTCAATGAGATGTACAACTAGTAGACCGACTATCGAAATTGTAGAGGAGCGATGTCGCGTCTAATGAAAGGATTGCGGGAAAGGAAACGCGTTGGGAGAGACTTTGACGTAATGGTGTTAAAGACCAGCTCAAGGATCTGATCAAGTTCCTAGACAAGACAGATAACAAGATTGTCGATCCGGCAGAATATAAAGTTGATGATAGCGAAGAGAGGGAGAAGGCCAGCAAGAGATTGAAGAAAAGGGCCAGGATGGGTTAAAGCAGTGTGGAAGGTTGCACATGTTATGAATGGGAGGTTTCATTTGTCGCACTTCCTTGTTATTCTGCTGTTCTATTAGTCTGCCGTTTTTTTGTCTCAACGATGATACTCCTCCCCAATTTGTGTTGTCTATTCTCTGTTACTAGAGTATGTCTAGTGTTTGTTATGTACCGAGTGACTACCTTGGAGATGAAAGGGCAAATCACAGAAGTCTCATAGAAGGGGTTTTTCTCACCAAAGCTTTCATGTATCATGCGAAGGCATTCACAACAAATTTCCAGGGTCTGTCTGAAGCACTTGAAAGCCATTCGGAAGCCTTTTTCGAGGGGAAGCTTCTGTAATTTGCCCTTGAAGTATGCAGAACCTATCGAACGCCTTTAATATCTGCCACTTAGACTAATTCCCGATAACGCGTCCAGGCGCTAGTACAAGCATCGTAACCGTAACGACGCTTGCGCTCGTCTAAATTGATTATCTGAGCTGGTAGTTTGTGTTTCGTACAGATTACTTAAGTAGATCTCGTCTAGCTAGTTTGCATTCTTAGCGTATTGACATATTGGGAATATCGGGATTCGGGGTCCGGGAATCGGGAAGCGTGTAATCGCCTCGGGGCAGAAACGGACGGGGTTGACACCGCATGCATTTCTTGGACCGAATTGAGCGCCGAGGAGCTTTTTTGCAGGAGCTGCTGCTTGTCTGGTTTGTTTCTCGACGTTTTTGGGTGTTCTGCGTTGGGATGATATATCTGGTACCGTTATCAGATCACCTTAGATCTCTCGTTGTTACATAGCAAATTGCCCTACGGTGATTGGTGGCCACACCACAATGTAATGGCCCGAGGTTAATGTTCCGAGAAGCAACGCGAAGTGGCGGTGGTCGCTGTCAAGTGTCACTCACTCATCACCCATCAAATCTTCGTCCGTCACCCTTTCCTACATAATCACCCTCCTCTCAATCAAGTCCAGTCCTACCGCCACCACCACCACCACCACCACCACCGACTACCGTCATCAATAATACGGGGAAGGGCCATATATAACCACTTGTTACCGACGTCGATACTTCTCCACTGCACTCATCGCTATACAACACACATACAATGAACGTCTCTATGCTCAGCCGTAGCGCTCTGCGTGCCGTGTCCTCCGCACCACGTGCCGCTATCCCTATTGCCGCTCGCACTCTTGCATCCGTAGCCACCTCACAGGTGGCGCCGTCGACACCGGAGTCGAAGCAGCCGCGGATCAAGAAGTTCCAGGTGTACCGCTGGAACCCGGATCAGCCCGAGAAGAAGCCGTACATGCAGGAGTACGAATTGGACTTAAACCAGACCGGGCCCATGGTTCTGGATGCATTGATCCGCATGAAAAACGAGATCGATCCCACCCTAACTTTCCGACGGAGCTGCAGAGAAGGAATCTGCGGAAGCTGTGCAATGAACATTGAAGGAACCAATACCCTAGCTTGCTTGTGTATGTTATATCCCCGTGGAATTGGGGGCTGGGGTATGTATGTGGCATGTGTGCTGACGGGGGTACAGGCCGCATCGATGTCGACACCTCCCAGCCGTCTAAGATCTACCCGCTACCCCACACTTATGTCGTCAAGGATCTCGTCCCAGACCTTACACAGTTCTACAAGCAGTACAAGTCGATCAAGCCGTACCTACAGCGCAAGGACCCACCCGCACCCATGAAGGAGAACCTACAGTCTGTCGCGGACCGTAAAAAGCTTGACGGCCTTTATGAGTGCATTCTTTGCGCGTGCTGCTCAACCTCTTGCCCGTCCTACTGGTGGAACTCGAGCGAGTACCTTGGTCCCGCCGTGTTGATGCAGAGCTACAGGTGGATTGCCGACTCGCGAGACCAGTTCAAAGAGGAGCGAAAGGCCGCGTTGGATAACGAGATGAGCTTGTATCGGTGTCACACTATCATGAACTGTGCCCGGACTTGCCCCAAGGGATTGAACCCTGGTTTGGCTATTGCTAAGGTGAGAGATATTATCAACAGACCTTATGAGCAGGCGCTGACGTTGTGGAATAGATCAAGAAGGAATTGGCTTTTGGCAGCTAAATTTCACCATTTTTGGTAGTGAACTAGTGGGGATGTTAGAAGTTCAAAAAGGTGTTTTGGCTCTTGGGATTGAGGTGATAGGGATGGGAACTGGCAATTGCAATTTGTACAAGTCATTGGGAAGTCTGTTACGTGATCGTTTTTTGTTTACCCCTTCTCGTTCGTTAGCTTGCGAGTTCTCATTCTTGTATATTCGTATTATACATCTAACTTTTTTTCTCTGCTGAGGTTAAAGGTTTAGTAGTGACGTCTTCCATATCGATAACGGATAGAGGTGATTGGTGAAAGCTTTGTCATTATTTAGTGTACTCTAATGTCCTAGTGATATGTGCCAACCCACCAGTGAGCAAAATTTGAATTGGATTGAAGGCAGATAAAGCCGGTCAGGGTTCTATCCCACCGATAGATTATCCACCTACTGTACTAGCGTGCTGGGTGACGGCAGTACTAGGAGTAATGTTTTCCCCCTCCCATGGATAGCATACGAACTGAATAGAAGCTCTGGGTGTGCTCTCTAGGTTTTTTGGAACGTCTCATGCTGGCAAGTGGAAGACTTTCTGTCCTATAGCAGCGGAGAAGAACACCAATTCCACCTTGAAACCCCATTTTTCAAATTACAAATAGAATATTCGGATAGACAGGGGGGATATCCCTTCTATTCGAATAGTTTCTATTTTTGGTGTCTATTTGGGGTCAATAGAACTACGGGAAGCCCTGCAGTATGTGCCACTTTTGTAGCCGACTTTTAGAGTAGAGCATCTGGGTGGATATAGGACCCCGTTTTGTGCCCAGCTATTTCTTAGAATCCGGAAAAATTATGCTCCCTAAGGTCTAAGCAGACAATTAAAATGTGAGAGTCTTTTACATCTCAAACCCCTCACCCACACCTTTGGGGAGACACTGAGAACCGATAGAGCCAAGCTCGAAAAGTGACGACTTGTCGGAAGTACAGGCAGCTTGCCGCTCGGAAATGTGAAGCGATTGTCTTGTAGAGTAAACGCTACTCTATTGGTACTCATAGCAACTCTATAGGGATAGTTGCAGAGTCGGGTGATATCTCATGAGCCCATTCAATTCCAAATGATATTATGCATCGCAACACTCAGCCCTTCCACCGAGCTGAGGTCGACCGGTCTCGCCGAGGGAGATCGGCGTTGGCGAGTACCGGATGCACAAACGTAGCCATCTGCACTCAAGGCCTACCTCCAATGGACCGCCAGTCACGTAGAGGGCATGACATATTCTTCTTAAACCTAGGGGAACCTTTAGGTAATTCCCTATGGTTGCAAAGTGCCTGTAAATGGTCATTAGGAGATGTGGCCGGATTGCAATCACACATCCATGGCCGGTGTTGGATTCTGTCGTATCACTCTATGCAGACTACTGCACACGATTCTAGCACGCACTGGCGATGCATATGCCCTAGGCTCTGCAAGTGGGACCCAGCACTGGGCACGATGAGCATAGAGGAAGGCAGAATTTACCGCAACATGATTAACGGCACTTGTACAAGTTCTGGTGTTGAAGAATACCGGAGAGGGTGTAGTGAAGCATCTATCGAACATTCTGACCAGTAAGGTGAGATCGGGAAGCCTCTCCATTCCCCGCACCATGCAAACGCGAGCGATCCAGGGTACTCCTTGCCATCATGTTCACGATTCTGGGTCTCCATGTGACCATAAGAACGGTTCCAATACGGGAGTAGCACTTCTCGCGGGTGGGTGGAGCATGTCGGACCCCCCCAGAAGTGATGAGAAATAGTAGTTTCGTACCGACCTTCCCATGTCGTACATGCTCTTCGGTTTCATCTGTAAAAACTCTCATGTCTTAAACTGGTTCTGGGCATGCAAGCACTGTGGGTGTGCTCAGAAAGCCGCACCGCTGAATGATGGCTGAGTGTAACCAAAATGCCTGAGAGAAGCGGTTTCGCACTGGTGAACATGAAGCTGAAGGAATAGATTGTGCTGATTCTGAAGTCCTCACATATCCTCATATTCCAAATCGACTTAGATTCCGTTCTACGGCTACCAAGCCCTTCATGATTGATCACCCGGAAACTGTGTTTCACCAGCCTTCCACCCCTATCAACCAATTGCAGTGCCAACGCAACGACGATGCTGCGCTGGCATATCGAATCGTCACCTTTCAGCAGAGTTTCTGTGTCCATCTCATAGCGAAAAATTTTCTCCTTCCAACAAGGACCGTCGTGTAGGGTATTGCTGTCAAGTCTTGAGTTGTTTGATGGTGACGAAGTCGTCCACGTGTTTGCGAAGATGCTTGCTAGGGCGATATAGAAAGTACTGTTAGGTGCGGCGTTGTCAGAAAGGCTTTGTACCACAGTGACAGCTGGAAGAAAAACAAATGTTTATTCGTTGTTTTGGATATTGGGATGCCGAATAAATCGGTAGAGCTGCAGTCTGTTAGCCCTGGCTGGCCAGCCTGTGCCAATGTTATCGGATGAAGAGAAGCCCTTATTAATATATTAGAGTCTCGTTGATTTTTCCCACACCTGTAACGGTGATGTGAGAAGCTCTGCCAAAGGATGCCTTGACGAGCGCAACTAATCCGTTTTTGCCTGTTAGATTGGAGCTGTGTATCTTTATCTGATCCTACTACCATATGCATGGTGGGGAAGAGCCGTGCTCTACTCTAACATGAGTCGTCACCTTGCATTCGTCAGCTCTTTCCTCCGCTGTATAACACCTGGGCAGTATGTTTCGCGCATGGTAAACGAAGGTAGGTGCATCATGGTGTCCAGTCATATTGATCGACTGCAGGTTGCTGCACCGTCTGCATAAACAATGGCATACCTACTTTATCCTAAGCATGGTAGCGGCAGAAGAGCCTCTATGCAAGGCTCAGAGGCGAGAACGCGAGTTGTGGCAATACTCTAGGGTGGAATGGTGATATTGTATATATCCACATTAATTGGTACTCTGTGATGCCGAAGTATCTGGAATACGCAGGGTACGGAGTTTGAGCGAGCGACCAGCCTCCTGCGGCCCCTCTAACCTTAAACTGTGCTAGTGTCTTACTCCATGCTAAACTTGACCTTGAGTAACTAACTGTTCCCCCACCTCCCACAAACCTTCAACTACCACCAACATCGCTACCTCCTCCTCCTCCTCCCCCTAGGAGCATCTTGTTTCAGTCATCGATCTCCGTGGAGTACGATTCCTTCGTCCGCCCTTCTGAAAAGAACTGTGCAGGACTACAACTCATACAAGCGTTGAACTCTACGCTCGAACCTGTGATCGAGCGGAGCCAACCAACCATCTTCTCGCTCCTGCTGGGTAGGAAACGCCAGTGTTTGGAAGGCGAATCTACGAGGGATACGCGGCTGGACAAGGTATGTTGTGACAACGTGCCCTCCATTTGCTATCATTCGTCGATACGCGGATAGCGTGTCGGTCAGCTTTGGGTTCTTTTTGAATTCTATGACTAGCTCATATTTATGCTTTGCATCACCATTCACAGCTGCATTCTTGTATCATGTCATAATATCGCATGTCTAGAGTTTCCATCTGCTAGGGCTTCTTTAATGTGTCTTCGATAGCACAAGCTGTAGACTAACCCAAGACTTCAATAGAATACCCGGCTGATCGATTCTTACGAATATCTACGAATTTTAACGACCAAATTGCAACCAATTCCTTTCCGTGTATCGTCCATTTGCTTGTTACGGCTTTCATAAAATTCGCACAACATTCATCAAATCAACGACAGAAAAAACACCGGCGGCACATTAGCGTTCGGTACAACTTTTAAACCGTTCATCGCATCTCAATTTGTTCTAAATAACGAACCTGTTTCTTGCAGGAGATTGAAAGATAGTGACAAAGAGAAACGAAACTGATAAACAATATGAACAATCCTTATGGGCGCGCCTCAGCATCTCCAAGACAGTCTACATCGCCGTCGGTAGCTGCAAAAAAGACCTCTTCGTCCTCGATCAGACGTGATGCCAATGCTGGTGGAGGTGTAGGTGTTGATGGGTGGGGAACGGGCAACGGGCTCGGAGCGGAGCGATCGGCAGTTAGGCGGGAACCCAGGGGACAAGGAAGTGCTGATACTTTACGAATTAATACCAAGCCGGAGAGGGATGCCAAAGACGACCTTATCGACGACTTGAAGGCAGATTTAGATAAATTGCGAAAAGTTTGCACCTGTGTTATATGCCAGGAACTGCTTTTCGAGCCCTATTTCTTCCAGTGCGGTCATGTGTATTGCTATGGAGTGAGTCCGGTATGGCAAATAATACAAAGAACCTGCTAATTGATGTATAGTGTATTGTGTCATGGGTTGGCCAGGCAAAGTCGAAGAAACAGAGATTTTGTCCGCAATGTAGGAAGTTGGTCAAAGTGGAACCTTCTCCGGCCTATGTGGTTTGTTCCATAGCTGTCTACTAATTTACCGAATAACGACTAACCTCATGTCTTGTAAAGGTTCGGGATATGATCGAAACATTCGTCAATCGAGCCGAGATAATGTCTCCACAAGGTTCAGGAGCAGAATTACGGGCACAACAAAAGCAAATTATGCAGCAACTAAAGAACGATAGGTCTCCTGGGGGTCCAGGCCTATTCAGAGGAATTTTTAAGAGTCAAATTCTTTACGGCATCAGAGACCCTAGCGATGGAGTTGTGCGATGCCCTGTTTGCATGTGGGAAGTCCACGGTGGTAGGTGCGAAAATCCGCAATGCGGAGTGAGGGTTCGAGAAGCCAGAGACGGGGAAGATCTGCTCTCTGATGATGAGAGCGAATCCGGAAGCTCAACACAGGAAGGGAGTGGGCCAGAGATCGACAATGACATGGATCTCCCTGTGAGGTGGCCTGAGAGTGTCGTCGGTGAAGAAGACGACTGGGAGGATGCAGCAGATGATGACGATGATGATGAATTTGATATTGATGACGTATCAATTCGACGGCGGGAAAGATTCCCTGGTCATTATGGAAACCGCGACATGCAGCAACGAAGAAATGGCAGGTACGACAGTGAAGAAGAGGTATCCGAAGCAGATACCGATGGCACTGTGGGTAGTTTGGCAGATTTTGTAGACGACGACAGCCCCCACCAGTCACGCAGAAGGATGGGTGGTCCTTGGGCGTTGACCTCCTCACCTGCTAATACCTCCTCTCCAGTTCGACCAATTGGTGCTGCGAGAAGACAAAACGCGCGACCCATCGTCATAGAGGATGACGATGAAGATAACCAGTCGTCGTTTTCGGAAGCTTCTTCAAGGCCAGACGCCAATACAAGATATACTACCAGGTCGGGACGGTATCAGAACAATCGACATGTATCGATCTCGAGCGATTACGACGATGACGAGCAGAGCCTGTTGGAACCAAACGGATACCAAGCACTTGGTAACCAGACGGATCACACGGCCACTGAAGACGAGGAGGATGAGTTCTCAAGTCCACCCATACGTCGAATGGGAGGAAGAAGTAACATCATTGGAAGGCCAGGAAGCGTATTCAGCGTACCAGAAGAAGATGATGAAGATGACGAAAGTGAAGATCAGGATGGTGATATTCAAATGGGTGGTAGTGACCAACGGAGGACTATAGGGAATACCAGTACGAACACCGGCGGTAGACAGCCCATTAGACGTACTGTCAGTGGCAGTAGGAACCAACCTATTGAATTGGACTCGGCTAGTGAGTCTGAAGTGGCCCTCGGTCGTCGCCGCACGACTAGAAGGGCACCCGTTCAGACCTCCACTCGCAGCAATTACTTTTCGAACCATCAGCGAAATACAAGTGGAGGGGCCCGTGCCAATAGGAACAACCGATTGAGTATGGAAATCAATCCTGATATTCTAGGCCTCTTTGCACAGCACGGCCAACAGCTTCGAGAGACTCAATACAATGCACTTGGACGCAATTCATCGTCCGTCTCACCGGCAAGATCCTTAACGCCTGTCCAGCGTCACATGTCCGGTCGCCGCAGTAGTGCTGGGAGCAGAGGAACTACACCGCTCCGAGGGATGCTTAGCTCGCCACCGCCGTTCTCGCCCCTACAGTCACCGGAGCTAACCTCACATCGCCAGGCACCATCTACAATCATTGGCACATCAAGCCCGGCTCAAATGACCCCTAGCAACAATCCCTGGGCTTCACCCCGCAGTATATCTCTTTCCCCAAGACTGGGAGGCCTTTCCGCCGGACAGAATTGGGGTATATTGTCTCATTTTCACAATCCCCAAAGGACAGCTAGCCCTATGGGAGTCAGAGTTCGTTCTAGAGCATCAAGTAATCGACTCCGTGGATCGGGCTCGCGCGTCGGTCTCCGTTCTAATTCCGCAACCCCTAGTTCGCCCCTTACCTCCTCATTTGCGGGCGGCATGTCGATTGCTGGTTTGCAAGGCAGAGCCCCACCAACACCGCAGCAGAACCAGCAACGGCCTCAACCTCAGCCTCAAACTCCCCAACAGCAGCAGCAGCAACCTCAACGACCTCAACTACAACCTCAAGCCCCCCAGCAGCAGCAGCAACAGCAGCAGCAACAACAGCAGCAACGGCAACAGCAGCAACGGCAACAACAGCCAACGACTCAACAAGGTAGTACGAGGCCAGGTGGAAGCCCCAGAGTACTGACGGCAGAAGACATCCGCGCAAGGGGCGAACAAATCAGGCAAAACCAGCTTAGAATGATCAATGGAGGTGGGCCTCTACAGCAATCAAGAGGGGGGTCGAATGTTGGAGGGAGTAGTTCTCAGTCCACCGAAAATGGGAATGGTACCCCGCCCAGTGCTGGTGGAGTGGGCCTGTCACCAGATGCCCGACGAGGAAACAGGTTAGGTGCATTGATTGGAGGAGGACCGGCGAACCAGAGAGGAGGGGGGCCGATGTTGGTGATTGGAAATGATGATGATCGTGGTTTCTAAGTAGAATGGGTGCATATACTGCGGGTATCTTGTTTAGGGGAGGGATATTGTTACATTCGACTCCTCTAGCTGCATAATAGCTGCTTGATGAGCTCTTACCTTCTTTCCGTAGTCTTGTAAGGTTGCATTTAGCGGATGGTCAATATTATTTCGGGCGGTTTCCTGGTGTTTAATTTGAGTATGAATTTCAAACGGTGTTCACAGAATTCGATAGTTTAAAAAGTATGGCGGGAATTACGGACACCATGTTCTCTTCCCTTGTCGCAATTGGCAATCACAGCGTGATACACGGGGAATGCCATCCGTGAATCGTGATCGAAGCGCAATCAACGGCTGACAAGTAATATACAAATGCTACCTATAGTAGGCATCTTATTCGCCATTCTGTAGGCAATAGTGGTGCAACTTTTTGAGCCTTCTGCAACAGAATCCTGGCAGCTAGCTAGCAGAACTGTGTCTTTCTACTTCCCCCTCTTATTTCCTCCATTTCATTATCTACTACCAAGCAGTCAACTTCCGCTTCTCTGCCTTCCGCTCCTTAGTCCACCGTTTTTTACAGTCTCGATACGCTCTATCCTCGCCGTTAATACCCGCATACTATGGTGGTGTGGGGGGGAGATACTGGAAGTAGTCGGAGCACAAATCCTTGTCGCCCTGATTTCGCGTGAGACATCGGAGGGAGCGGGCGGCGGCCTCTTGGCAGGGATCGAAGTACTCGCTGCTTTGCTTGCTATTTCCCAAACCATTATTAGCAGAGGAAGAGTGCTGGTTGGGGATTTGAAGGGAGACCGACTTGTGAAAGCGCTCCCGCCCCTTTTGGTACTCGGTCTCGGCTGCCGGCGGTGGTGGCGGCGGCGGCGAGGAAGGCTGTGGTGCGGCTGGGAGAGGGCGGGTTTCTTTGTCGGTTGGCAAGGTGGGTACGGTTATGGGCGCTGCAGGTGCTGTGGGAGGAGGAGTCGTGCTGGACATTGTAGGGGTGGTGGCGGCGGTGGGTTTGGAGATGTTGAATTGATTGAGGTTGTTGCTATTGATATTGGATATGGCTTGGCAGATCACAGTAGCTTGGATGATGGAGGTTGTGAGGGACTTCTGAAGAGCTCCAGACGGGTTGGTCACCGCTATAGGGTGAAGAGATTCGTCCCTAGTAAAATAGAGATATTCGGGAGTTCAGAATGGACTAGTACATAACTTCTCACTCGGTAAACGCAGTTAGATATATTGTCTGTGTGCCCGTTCGGGCTCCCCAATGCAAAAATGTTGAAAGGTATCTATTCAATAAGTCTTCCTCGTTCACCTTCTGGTTGGACGAGCCATTTCTTGAAATATCTCATATGGCCCTCGAGTGTACAGCTCTGACGTAACTAGTACACATATCAACCTATACCGGGTGGATTTGTACGGCGTTCCGGAAACTCCGAGACAAAACCCGTAGAGATGATATATCTTTACAATATACAACACCGCGATGAGAAGATGAGAAAAGAGGAGTAGAGAAAGCCGAACTCCGGAGCCCACGGGCTCAATATATTCCATCCACGATAAAGGATGATTTACGCTAGAGTACCTACTTTACCTTTGTTGAATGAGGGAGATCAGCGGTAGATAAGGGCTCAGGTACACAATAGATATGACAGGAGCACTTGTATAGTGAGCAGGGTCACTGGGGGTGGTACCTGTCAGAAGTCAATAACCCTAGGCCATTCTGGGGGGAATAGCTCTACCCAATTCCTGGGACAAACAAACATCCCACCACCGCATATTGATTGGTCTGGCAAACGGTAAGGCTTGTTTCGAAGCCACGAGACAACTTTTCAGAGACAAAAGCACAGGTAGTTTTTGCCCAGCGGCCTGTGGCGAACTCTATAGTGGCGAACTCTATAGTAGCGAGCTAGTGTAGTATCTACAGTAGCTCTCACCTACCACCGCTTGCATGCTCAAATTTTCACCATATGCTGGGATGCAACCTTAATGGATAGATGGAATCCATGGTATGGGGATGAGGAGGGTGCCGTACCGGCGATACCATCGAATCTCGTAGGATTCCAGAACAGATCGAGCCGCTGCAGAGAATGCAAGATGGAATTTGCCCTTACATGAGTGACATACTCGGAACATGCCATTCGTAAACCCACCTACTTTCCTATCAGCTCGGCGAAGATCACCACCAATCACCATTTATTATGTCTCACATCAATATGGCCATCGCCGGGTTTCCTGTATATGGCCCGTCGGGAATATAATTCCATTTTGAGACATTCCGAGAGGAGACAGACAACTTCACATGCCAACCAAAAATGTCGGCCGACGTTTCTTTCTTTTCTTCTGCTGCCCATCTTATTCCTTCTAGAACAACTTGCCACACTAATATGCAGTTTCAAAGCACCTGCATGAAATTCGATCCGAGGTGTGATGACGCTAGTGGCAAAGTCTGTGGGGGAAATTGATCCTCGACCACCAAAATACATAGGCTAGATATGATATCTCTTGGTAAAAAAAGACTGGGAAGCGAGCTGCAGTTACCTAATGCCACGGCTTTTCCATACTGCCCCGATTAGTTATTGGGCTCGTACTGGCAAGCCTGGTGACTTTGAACTAGCAAAGAGAGCAGGAGCTTTGAGTAAATGTGCGCTCAAGCAGATAATACCTTTGTATCTAGTGCTTACACATGCATAAAATTGAAAGGCAAATCGCGAAGGCTGCCAACAATGGTAGGGAAGCCACCACTCCAAGCATCCAAAAGGCGTAGGACATCGTGTGATACATAGTCGGTTGGCAGTATGCAACGAGTACTTACATGCAGCATTGCAGTTGGTCCGTGCCATCCGAGAAAGGCGGCGGTGAGTTTCTCAACTCGGGGAAAGTCTACTTTTCGGCAAGAATGCCGGTATTTACCTCTTGGGATGGATCTTCGATTGGAGTCCTAGGTTTACTGGCATTCGACCCGGCAAGTGCCCATGCAGAGATCTCGCACCAAAAAATCAGCTTAAGCACACGAGGAGTAACTGATAACCGTACGTACATACCTCATCAGTATCTCACTAGCCGAAGATATGGCAATAGAATAATCAGGACCAAGTTCGGAAAATCATCGGTTAGATATATCGGCCCTTGATCGGTCGGTAGCGTTGCTAAACTATTGGGTATTGGAGCGGACTCTAGAGCGGACTCGGGCATACATTTCAATCTAGAACCGTATAATTGACTGGGCAATATAAAACAAGCCCCGACGATGCGGGTGCTTCACCATTGCGCCACAGAGATAAGAGAACACCACCATTGCGCTACAGAGATAAGAGAACACCACCATCACGCTTCGCGCCATGCTACAGATTCTGTCGCGGCATTTGATAGCAGAATCAAGATTTCGATTGAACAGAAAAACAACATATTCGCTGCCTAAACAAAACTTCTTGGTTTATACTTCTGACGATATCTACAGTTTCCAATTACGGTTAATGCTTATCCACCCAGAAGATAACCTCGTGGGAGGCTTCCACGTGGAAATTGAGGACGGGCGTCAGACAAGTGAGATATCAGCAAAGATCTAGTACAACATGTCATCTCTTAGTAACGTTTAAAGTCGGTTTAGCGCTGCTGGCTTACAGTGCTTACATCGAAAACCTCTCCAATCGGCATATCCGAATTCATCATTACTCGTAGTACTTCAACGGCCGGTTCCGACACCTCCCCACAATATACCGTAGATCTTATGTGAAATACGCAATTATTTGTGGGGTACAACTGGGGTCTCACGGTGCAGGGAGCGCAGGTGTAGACCGTACTCGGGGGTTCTAGCTTCTATGAGCACTATAGATACGTACTCGGTACGACGCCGTGAAAGAGCTTGCGGCATCATAGCAATAGGACATAAATACCATTCGGGCCGAGTTATTATCGTTGATCAATATCTGAAGCAACGACTAACATTCAGTGGTTCTTTTGATAACCGACTAGCGATTAGCCACCAGTAGCTTTATCAAACCGCGTTTGTGGGAGGAGGAAAGCTTCACTTCTGGAATTGGCGCTCCACTTGGCCTCTGACCAACTGCCTGAAACGGGTACCACCAAAGCACTTAATTTTAATCAGGTGAATAACCAGAAAAGGGATGTAACATACCTGGTAGGAATGGAAGCATCCACCCAGCAGCACGCCTACATGTATCAAAGACGGGTGTAAGCGGCGATGTAAGAAAGGGATACCGAAATTGACGACAAAATCAGAAGGACTTCCTCTGCGAGTGAATTCACCCGGTGGAAACCTACATTCCACCAACGATAAGCCATGCCTTACGTGGGGTTCAAGGCGGTTCGAAATATGCTCGGAGAATATTTTTCTGTGACCTCCATTCCATGACGGGAGAGGTTGGCCCCACAAGGCATAATTGAACTGAAACCACTCGACGAGGCGGTTCACAATCATGAGAATTGTGCTCAATAATAGGAGCGGCGTTTTTGAGAACAAACGATATTCGTGTATCTATTCTCGTTGCCGCGCTGCCGGGCCATTCCCGCAGCCCACTCATGTTGAACTTGAAAACCGTACTAAGTGCTGACGCTGGGGACGTAGTCGAGATGTGGCTGCCGCATCAAGGCTGCAGGGCCAAGGTGGATTGCGCACCCAGCTAGCCTAGCTTGCCAATTCCAACGGTGCAGGCCGATGGCGCATAAGTACAAGTACGCATATGCAGCGCAACCCTCTTTTGTTTGTGTGCGCGGAGGGAGCGAAGAGCGCCACCACACTATTCCTGCCCATCCTTGACCATGTTCCCACCACTCCTTGTTCCTGCCCTGCTTGATCATACGGGGCTTTTCCCCAATCCTCGTCTTAGCGCAGAAGCTCAGAACAGTATCGGGCTCGAGCAAGGGTTTCTGCACGTCTCTACTCCTCTCTAGCTCTACGCCTCCTACGTATCGTAACATCGTCCTCTAGTCGCTGATTATTGAGCGCGCCTATTTTTTTCTGCTGCGAGAGATGAACCTGGGAGCGGAAAGAGATACAGATCCATACTCTAACTATTACTCTGGAGGACGAAGTGCCACCACTTATCTTAATTGGTACCAATAGATAATTGTTGCGGTAGTACTGCGACCTTGAACTGAACCGACCGGCCTCCCTTGCGTCGATTCTTCAGTCAGGCGCGAAGATAAATAAATTGGCTCCCGCCACCACCCCTCACCTGCCGGAAATATCTTGATCCAACCTCGGCCGTCCACACATCCTCATTCCCAAAGACTGCTCCCTTACCTTCTCTACTCTGCAAGGGAAGTGGAATAGCAGCCCTCCCACCGCCTATATATATAGCCGTACTGCCCCGCTGTCAAACGGGACAGTTACAGTTCCACACACGTCACCAGCAATGGCAGAGAAAGAACTTAGCCCCCCATATGGCTCGAGCGAAGAGGTCCCTCCAGAGAGAGGAGGGTTTGGCGGCTTCGTCGATTCGTTCCGACAGCACCCAATCCAGGTTGCCTCTCACAGAGAAAGAAAGGCCGCAGCCACCGCCGGACATGTTGATCTCGAATTGGCCGCACAGGCTGTCGCCGAGTCCCCGCTCTCCCGAAAACTCAAGAATCGTCATCTTCAGATGATTGCTATCGGTGGTTCCATCGGAACCGGTCTTTTCGTCGGTTCCGGAAAGGCGTTGTCCAGCGGAGGTCCGGCTTCGCTGTTGATTTGCTTCTCGTTGATCGGTGCCATGTTGTACTCGACTGTTCATGCTTTGGGCGAACTCGCCGTTGTCTTCCCTGTCGCTGGTAGTTTCGCTGCCTATTCTACTCGGTTCTTGGATCCGGCTTGGGGTTTCGCTATGGGCTGGAAGTAAGCTTTGTTCTATGTTATTCGTCGACTGTTTACAGGATTCTAACTAGTGGCTGCTTTCTAGCTATGCTATGCAATGGCTTATCGTCTTGCCCTTGGAAATCGTCGCCGCTGCGATCACCGTAAATTATTGGGATAAACAGAAGACAATCAGCCCGGCTGTTTGGGTTACGGTCTTCTGGCTTCTGATTGTATCCATTAATTTGTTTGGAGTGAAGGGATACGGTGAAGCCGAATTCGTCTTTTCGCTAGTTAAGGTCCTGGCTGTGATTGGTTTTATGTGAGTCGAATTGGGATTGCGACGCCGGCCTTAATGGCACTAGGCTAATAGTTGATGCAGCATTCTCGGAGTAATTCTCAACTGCGGTGGAGGTCCTAATGGTGGCTACATCGGCGGACGTTATTGGAACGATCCCGGAGCATTCCACAATGGCTTCAAAGGCCTTTGCGGTGTATTTGTCACTGCCGCTTTCTCCTTCGCCGGTACAGAGTTGGTCGGTTTGGCTGCCGCCGAAACCGAGAACCCTCGCAAGTCCCTTCCGACTGCTATCAAGCAGGTGTTCTGGCGTATCACCCTTTTCTACATCGTTTCTCTCACCCTTGTCGGCCTCCTTGTCCCATACACCGAATCAAGGTTGCTCCAGGAGGGTTCTGCCAACGCTGCTGCATCTCCTTTCGTCATCGCCATCGCGAATGCTGGAATTTCCGGACTTCCGTCCGTTATGAACGCCGTCATCATGATTGCAGTGCTGTCGGTCGGTAACTCTTCGGTATATGGTTCCTCGCGTACCCTAGCTGCGCTTGCAGAGCAAGGCCAGGCGCCTCTAATTTTCGCCTACGTCGATCGTCGTGGCCGTCCAATGGCCGGAATCATCCTCTCCGCCGCCCTCGGTCTTTTGGGCTACCTGTCCACCTCTAAGGCCGAAGGTGATGCGTTCATGTGGATGTTGGCGATTTCCGGGTTGTCTAGTATCTTCACCTGGGGATCCATCTGTTTGGCGCATATCCGTTTCCGTCGCGGTTGGAAGGTCCAGGGACACTCCCTCGACGAGCTCGCTTTCGTTTCCCAGCCTGGTGTCATCGGTTCCTACATCGGTTTCGTCTTCAATGTCCTTGTTCTCATCGCCCAGTTTTGGACCGCAATGTGGCCGATCGGAAAGGACCCGAATGCGACCGTCTTCTTCTCCTCTTACTTGGCCGTGCCCATTGTTATCGCCTTCTATGTTCCGTACAAGATTTACTACAGGACGCCGTTTGTTCGGGCCAAGGACATGGACTTGGTAACGGGAAGGAGGGAGTTGGATCTCAGCGCATTGTTGACCGAGGAACGGGCCGAGAGGGCTTCTTGGCCCGCTTGGAAACGATGGTAAGTTTTCTCATTCCTTGATGATATCAGACCCAGGCGCTAACTATTACCTTTAGGTACAAGCTTTTCTGTTAGGAATGTTCTTTGTTATTTCGTTGCTTTATTTTTTGTTTTAGTTCCCACAATGAAAAGCATCGGATGGGTTTGTGGAACGTGTGGTTTAGACCCTGCAGTGCTTGGGATGGGATGGAGTTTATGGTCTCCTTTACAGCGGAGGTTTCATGTCTTGGTGGAACGTTTTATGTATTGGAATGTAAATTTAGCGAATTGGATTGAAGAAACATTGGTGCCACTCTACTATCTGTTGCTTTTGTTGTCCATGAACCATCTTTCCCTCGCCGCCGCACCCTTACTTTGTCCTCTCGGTAATCTCGTCGCCTGTCCCACTCCCTGCGGTCAAGTTAATGCCAACCCAGCAAACCCTACGAACCCAACGCCAAACGCACCTTTCTGTATCGGTAGATCTTCCTTTTCTCGCTCTTGTGCCCCCTCCGTGCTTGGGCGGCGATGCGGCGCAAGAATCTCTGCGGACGCAGCGGCCTTGATGGCGGTTAGAGTTTCTAGTGAGACTGGCGGTACGGAGTCTGTAACAGGGCCTGTTTTGTGCCCTATGGGATTTGAGGAGCCAGAGTTTGTGGCCATATTTTTGTCGGGGGGTTTATTTTGGTGCTATGCTGTGTTTGTGTTGTTTCGAGGGTGGTTTGTTGCATTTTTTGATTGTCTACTTTATTGTTAGTACATTAATTTGCAACCTTGGAAATACGTCATTGCATGACGGAAGTGGTCTCGGATAGGCGGTATTTCGGCTACGGTTTGCGGTTTTGTTTTTTTGTTTTTTGCTTTTGTCTCTAGGAATCACCCCTCAGATCGAGATGACGTTGATAAAGTTTCTAGAAAAAGAAAGCAAATGAAAAGCAACTGTTGTGGCGACAAGATAAAGTGCCTCGACAAGGTTGAAATGTGCATATGCGGGTCTCAGATCTTAACATAGACTAGCTATCCGCATCGCTGTCATGCATGGTGAGATAAAAGTGGGGTTTGTGCTTTTGGATCACTCTCTGCTATGCGCATTGGGGTGGTACAGTATCTAAAGAAAAACCTGTTGCTGGAGGGAGGATAACTGCTGGAAAAGCTCCCGAGGTTGTGGGAGAACACTGCTAGGTGTGTAGAGTACGGATCGATCTCGGTGAGGAGAATTTGCCAGCCCGACAAGTTGTCTAGACAACATACCATTCATAGCCTTTGGATGTGGCGTTCCTTAGACTAAGCTCTTCCGGAAATACCTCACAGGTTGAAACGGCAGACTGCATATTGATTTGTAAAAGGCTGTTGGTTCACAAGGCTGAATTCAGAAGCGCACAGGAATGCCTTGCATATGTCCACGACAGCCCTAATGGATAAAAGCTTTTCCACGAGGCTTGCGCAATTACTGTTTCATCCCTGAGGTAACCATTGAAAGGCGACTGAAAGTTGGAGCTCACGACTGGTTCCAAACCTGGGACCTTCCCCGAACTTTCCACAGGTATCTCCGCTGACCTAAGAATACTGCTCCAAGGTTCACCTTGAGAAGTTCAAGATAGGTATTCTAGAAGGTGGATTGGTCTGTCCTACTCCATCTGCACGCCAGCCTTTGCCGCGAGTGTTGCAGGAGGGCGAACTTGTGAGATTGCTGAGTCGTGGTTGGCCCAGTCTCATTGAATCCCGGCCCTTACTCCTTGTATTAAATATCCTTCAGTTAGTATTATCATATGTATAGCGGGCCATTGCGTTATTTCCTCAACTTGTCCAGGCTGGCTCGAATCACCCGGCCTGTGGAAAAGGGACGAGCCGAGATATGTCTGTCTACTTCCTGGTTGGATCCCCAAACTCATCGGGCACAGCCGCGGGGCGTGTGTTCTGTGCTGCCTACAGGTCTTTCCGAAGTTGGCTGCCTTAACTTCTTCTGTATTGTCTGCGGCATCTCAGTACCTGTGTCAAAGGCGATTAAAGGAGCTCCCTATAGACTGAGAGGCCTTCGGGTCCCGGAGGGGAGCGGTCAAGGTGTGCGGGAAGCTATTGCGGGGTTGTAGTCCCAGGAGGACTCGAGCACGGAAACTGTCATCTCTCCTACTAGAGGTAGTACTAGTGAGTTTCATTAGGTATATCTGTAATATGGAGGGAAAGAAGGGACCAGTAGCGTGCTACAATACGACGCCCCGTCCAATAGAGTAGGCTTGATGCCATTGTGGTTCCACTTATCCCCCTCGTGTTGAGTTGTAAATTAAGAGTTTTGTTACTCTCGAAATTTTCGTTGTGTATCGTACCTACGGACGTGGCTAACTCGGAAACTAAGTTGAAATGAAGTGAAAGCTGTGAAAGTAAAGTTAAAAGGTAGAAGGGATGTCTGCCTGCTGAGACGGATGTGTGACATTTATGATGCAAAGCCGGAATGACTGTCTTCCACGACCACCGGTACTCCGGGGCCTAGGATAGTCACGTGCTGAATCATGTGGGTGAGAATTCGTGAATAGTTACGGTTGGCCAAGCTTTAAGCCGTAACACGAGCCCCGCGTCAACTCTATTCTTCACTAACCTCCAACTCTACATCTTCAACTCTATCGACCATCCATCATAACAAAGGCTTTTGTGGTGTGCTTTAATATCGAACTAGATTGAAGCTTTGTATGGCACAGGTACCGGATGAAGCTAAAGAGCTTCGCCTCGTCAACAATGTTGAGCTCAAAATCGCCCTCGCGGACACAGACGCCCAGCTCCAGAGGCTGTTAAATCTATACCTTACGCCCCTTCTTATGAAACTCGGATCGCCGCATGCTGCGGTTCGGAATAAGGTAATAAGACATCTTTATTCGTTTCGTTCGATATTGCGATCACAGCTGACTGTCGTGTGCGTTTTAAGGTCATTGCAGTATGCTCACATGTAAACACCCGAATAAAGCCATCGAACCTTCGCCTACCTGTTCCTGCTCTCTTGGAACAGTTTAAAGACCCCGCCATCGGCAGCACGTACCCCCTCATACGAAACTTCGATTTAATGTACATAACCACGGGTATCGATCGCTTGCCTGTATCCGAGCGGTTGGAACTCCTACCTACACTTGTAAGGGATATCTCAAAACACAGCAATGACCATCATCAAGGCACCCTGTTCAATGTTCTTCTCCATCTGCAGCAGCATTTTGTTCCACCCCCGCGTGGGTCCGAGGAGGATACTGCGCTGCGAGAGAAACTGTTTCGGGACGGAGTTCAGGATGCAGAGTGGCTTGCAGGATGGTTTGCAAAGTTGATGCTGTTAAATCTTAATATCTTCACCCAGGAGGATAAATCGTGTCCAGGGCTATCTGCTGCAGATGTTGATTTCTTAACGCTGGGAAAGAAGGGAACTTTTATCCCAACCTCGATGCTTGCCGATGCAAAAGTAGCTGCGCTCAAGTTTCTTGCATCAGGGGCATTTATGGACAGGGAACGATACCTTGCTGCTTTAATTGCTTCCACGGACACAAATTCAGCTGTGGCAGACCCTGCCGATGATATTTTCAAGCGCTCAGTTGTTACTGTGTCTCTCGACGATGAAGGGGTAGTTGGGGAGTTGTATAGGTTACTTCTTGGTCGACCAGGGGTTCCGCCTGCCAAACTCACCCTGCAAACTAAAATTATTGGGTTGCTTTCTAAATCTCGGAAGGCAACAGAAGAAATCCGGAAAGGTGAAATTGAGGCAATATTGACGCTAGGGTTGGAAACAACGTATCCGAGACTGCGTCAAGCGGTGTTCAGCTTTATGACCTGGGTTTCTCGAATGGCGGACGATGGTTTAACAAATACCCTGGCACCCGGTGTTGTAGAGAAGCTCCGCTACTGGCTGTTATCGGACCCAACGGCTTCGGACGAAGTTAGAGGATATGCCTATGAGACACTTGCGCTTCTTGCATCGCGCTGTATTTATATCCTTCTGGAGCCCGAACTAGACATCATTCGTTTCTTGTTCCGACAATTAAGAGATGATAAAGGAGGGGTGGCGGTGAGCATTGAGGGTGCGTTGGGTGTCATTCTAACGAAAATCGCAAGAGAGAAACTTAAGGAATCAGTAAAGACTGCCCTTGAAACCATGCTTCTAGATGTCATGGTCCAAGAAAACCGAGGAGTAGGACAAGCTGTCAAGTGGGCAGGCAGATTGCTGGGATTCGGAAGTGTCGTGGGGAGATGGATCGGTGCACTAGCTGTGGGGATGGGCGGTACCACTGCGGAGGAAGGCGGTAAGGGTGGGTACTCATTCTCAATACAATTAATAGCATTTTGCCCGACAAATTCGCTTCTAAAAATCCATCCTATGAATGAATGGGTGTGGAGCTGACATGCAATTTAGCCATCCATCCTTATTACTATCGCCTAGTGAACCCCGAAGCACCCATACAAGCGATCAAGAATATCGAATCACAGATAGATATCGACATGCTCCCCGTTGAGGACAAGCTTGCGTTCCCTCAGTTCGCCCCCTTAGTCTCATATTTCTTTTCGGCCAATCATACCCTGCCAGCCTCCTTTGCCGGAAATCTCGTTGCGAGGAGACTCCCGCCAAAGTCTTTTGCGGCTGCTTTGGCATTCACAAAACGGATCGCAATATGGGAAGCACTTGGTCCTCAGCAATTGGACATCAAGATTGACGAAGACTGGGATCGCAATGTAGATACCGTTATAGAAACGGACGAATCGGCGCGTTCCCGAGTAGAGGCATTTTTCAAACAGCAAGAACTGTCGGTGGTAGCAACTTTTCTTGACGTAGCGTGGGAAGTCATGATATATGACGGCGAAGGGGTGGATCATATCAGGAACATATGGAACGACCTTGCTGCACTTGTGCCTCCGTCCGTCTTGAAGCGCTACACCGGGCATGTATCGATTGTATGGAAGCTTCTCAATGCACCTAAGGCAGAAACGAGGCGTGTAGTCGCATATGCCGTTGGATTGCTCGGGAGTTTTCCCAGTGTGACCGACTCAGCGCTCTCACGACTGGTGGAAGACCTAGTGGCCGGAATCGAGGGAAATAAAAGCGGTGCTTTCTTGGGATTTGGATTCCTTTTATCTAGACTGCAGATGAGGGGAAGGCTAGACAACGTTAGCTCTGGTCTCGTTAAGAAAGGAATCGAAATGATTGCTACAACTCTTGCGGAATCCCGAGATGCGGCGCTTGTCGAGACCGCCATTGACGCTATCAGGGAGGCCTCCGTATTCAATGTTGTCGATGAGAGTATGATCAACATTGAGAAGGTCCAGAAATCACTTTTAGAAAAAGCGAAGCGTGGACATGAGAAGTCGGTACAAACATTGGGATATCTGAGCTTTTTGTACGCAGAAGAGTCACCGCAAGCCGAAACTATTCTTGCAGAGTTGATCAAACTTGGTGAGAGCGGTGGAGTCGAAATGTCTTTTGTTGCTGGAGAGGCATTGGCCAATTCATCGGCAGGATGGGGAAGTAGTGCAGTGCGACGAGGAAGAAGTATCGCCGGAGTGGAATGGACTGTAGGAAAGAGGAACGGTGTGAGGAAATTGCTCGATCAATTCTTGAAAAGGGCGAACGAGGCTGGCGGAGGTGGGAAGCGAAGGACGACTGTGGTTGGTTTGTTGAGTATTTTCGAGTTTTGTAATGAAGATGAGGCAGTCAAGGAAAGGCTGAGCGATGCACAACAAGCATTCAGGGCATTCTTGACGGATCGGGATGGTGAGTTTTTGGCCCTGAAGATATACTTGCACACTGTGTTGACCGTTGATTATCAGATTTCATACAAGAGACTGCGGCCCGTGGTTTGACAGCCGTTTACAGTCTCTCAGACGAAGAGACACAAAGAGATCTGGTGCGATCACTAGTGTCTTCGTTCACCGGTGAGACGAAACAGAAAATACAAGTTTCCCGCGATACGCAACTCTTTGAGCCCGGTCAACTTCCCACTGGAGATGGTTCGAGTGTAGGATCTTATGGGGACATTATGTCCCTAGCAGCCGAGTTAGGGGATCCAAGTCTGGTGTATAAATTCATGACACTAGCACGGCATAACTCTACATGGGCTTCTCGTGCGGCATTTGGTCGCTTTGGCCTTGGGAAGATACTCTCTAGCTCGGCCGAAGTCAGGGATAACGAGAAACTATGGCCGGTGCTTTACAGGTACCGCTTCGACCCATCCACTGGCGTTCGACAGAGTATGGATTCAATTTGGCAGGCGCTTGGAGGCGGCTCGGAGACCGTTGAGCGCTGGTGGGAGGCGATTCTACAAGAGTGTTTGAAAAGTGCTGTCCGGGGTAGTGAATGGCGGGTACGAGAAGCCAGCATAAGTGCCATGGCGGATTTACTCGGCGGCAGAAAGGTTTCGCAGTACAAGCCACATCTTCAGGATATATGGGCGATTGCTTTCAAGGTACTTGATGATGTCAAGGAAAGTGTACGGATTGCGGCCAGGAAACTGTGTAAGGTACTAGCTGCAGGGATGGTAAGAGCTGTGGAAGGAGATACAGGGCCAAAAGAGAACGTGGAGATCCTATCGATTTTGATGGAATTCTTGGTAGGGAGGCAAGGCTTAGAGGCCGAGGCAAAGGATGTGCAGTTGTTTGCATTGGGTAAGCCACAACCTCTGGATACCGAGTCAAAAAACCTAACTTGGGTGGAATGACTAGGCACGCTGCTACAGGTTGTCAAGAGTGCTGGTGAGAAGCTCAGACCGTGGATCCCAGAGCTTATACAGAAGATGCTGGTTTTACTGGCCGATGTGGAACCGGAGACTGTTAATTACCTTATTATGAATGCCGATAAATATGGCACCACCGGTGAAGACGTAAGTACCATGCGCACGCCCAGTATTTACACGCAGATTTGATTTATTCATGCTCCGCTTCCAGATCGATCGTATGCGTCTAAACTCCATTCGTTCTTCACCAATCATGTCAACTATTGAAGACATCCTCGACAATCTTGATGGACCTACTACAGCAAAGCTTATCCCGTCATTAAACAAAGCCATCCGGACTTCGTTGAGTTTGCCTTCGAAAATTGGGTGCAGCCGAGTGGTAAAACCCCGAAAATACCTTTTAAAGAGTTATACATTAATACTTTATTTCTAGGTTGTGAGCCTGGTGATGAGACATCCGACATTATTCAGACCATATGCAGACGAAATTGGAAGATCGTTACTCGGCGCAGTCAAAGACAGGAGCGAAGTCGTCTCTTTGAGTTATGCTGTGGCCGCTGGTTATGCTTGTCGGTTAGCTACGGATAAGGGAATATTACAAACCGTTGACTGGTGTAAAAAGAACTACTGGGTGGGAGAGGAAAGGGAGAGACGGGCGTCTGGAGCTGTTCTTGGGGCGGTGTACAAACAGTAAGTTTCTTCAGCCCAAACTTACGTATACAGCTTATTTTAAACGTAATGGTCTCGAGTTGTCTCGACCAATATGCTGATATCGTGATAGTGCAACCGACCGAGCAAATGCGCTGGCTGTCGATATACTCCCGTTCATCTTCATCGCCAAAAGTGACACAGATGGATCCGTCAGCGAAGAATTCAATAAAACTTGGACAGAAAACACTGGTGGATCAGGTGCCATCAAGCTGTACTTGAAAGAGATTGTACAGCTTAGCACTGAAAACCTCACATCAGTGCGTTGGTCTACACGGCAAACATGTGCTTTTGCATTAGCAGAAGCTGTGAAATCAATGTGTATGATTCTGCGTCACGAGGGTCTTTAGACACTTTCTGACCGATATCAATAACTAGCACGAGATGTTACCGAGGCGCAAATACAGGTTTTATGGCCAGCCATGGTTTCTGTAACTTCTGGGAAGAGTTGGGGCGGCAAAGAGAAAGCTCTCGAAGCATTTGTGTCTCTCACAGTCGATGCAAAACAGTATTTACACTCAGACGAAATAAAGATGAGAGAAATTGAGCTGGTAAGTGCAATACGAAAGAATTTCAATGGCAATGCTGATCTGTGCTCACTAGATTGTACTACGAGAAGCAAAGCGTAATAATGTTACATATCGGGGACCAGCGATCAAATGCCTCGGGATGTTTGCAGACGGCTTCGAAACACTAGACCTCTTTGAAAAGGTCCATGAGATTGTAGAATCTGCTATCGCTCCAGTTAATGAAGATGAAATGGATGTTGATGGTGAAGACGGGAAATCAGCAAAGCAATTGCAAGTATTCATTTTCTCACATCCTGCACCCATTGAATTAACAAACTCTAGGCAACATGGTGTGATTGTCAACGGCTTGAAAGCATCATCACAAGCTTTTAGGCCCAGTGTAAACTCAAACGGTGAGCTTACTTGATACTTCCATCCCATTGAATGTTGACTTAAAGATTTTTAGAAGAAAGTAACATTCAGCAAATCTCTCAACTCCTCGACATGTTCGAAAAACACATTGTTGGAGCCAATCTGGAATTGAAAACTTGTAGCATTGAATCCATCACTCTAGTGGTCGAGAGGCTTGCAGCATCAAATCTCAAGCTGGAAAACGGCGCATGGACGAGTATACTTCGGAAGATTTGGCTCCGAATTCTAGATCATAGCAATGATCGGGGATTCGAAGCTGGCCGCACAAAGGCAGCAACAGCCCTGGGAGCTTTTATAGATCCTTTGACGCGGCATAAGACGGCGGTAAATTCACCAGAGTGTCGAGATCTAGTCGAAATGATACGGAAGGGTATTGGGCAGACCCTCAAAGACGAAAAATCCGCGATGGTTCTTCGAGTTCTTAACCCAGTTGCTGTGCGACTTCTCCAAGTATAGCAAAGTTCTGGCGAATAGTTACGTGTATGGAGAAGCTCTAGGTGTTTTTCTTTTAGCTTTGCGGGTGGAATCCAGGTTACACTGATATAATGCAAATATAATACATTACTGCAATCTGACATAGAATGCAATATCCACTTCTCCCCGAATGCACTAAAGTCCCATCTGGGTTCCTCGAGCCGATTCACCATAATTCTTGAGAAATAAACTCGCAGGGAATACGCGTACATGGCCAGTGTTTCCATCTATCAACCACCTTGCTGTCTTCCAGCAATACTTAGTAAATCACGATACCCTCAAGGCCTGCCCCCGAGCCCTATGACCCCGCCACTGTCCCTTACAGTTTAAACCTTATAGGCACATGCTTTATAGCCCCACACTACCCCGTGAACCTATCCACTGGAGCATTTCAAGGGATTGCTTCGCGAACGCCCTATCTCCCATTTCCTTTTTCAGACCCTTTGAGGGATTCTGCAACGCCGTTGACGATTTTCGCATCCTCCCTACCACTGCCTTTTGTGCTGCTCCTATGCTCACCAAGGGCCTTCTTAGGCCCCAAGGAATTTTTGAACGCATGATTGTCGGTGTTTCTGTACTCCATATTATCTCTCGATATGCCCGCACTGGAGAATAACCGTACCCTAAAGTAAGTAGTGTGCTACAACAAAATCGTTACAGATAAATGTATCACTTGTCCGGATTTATCGCTGATCCGCACCGAAGCTCGAGTTCTATGATGAGAGATCGGTCTCCATTATTGCAATTTGATTCCAATGGATTCAACGACTACACACAAAACCAGGTGCCAAAACAAAATAAACTAACCCCGCTTGCTCCCAAAAATGCTCGCGAACGACCTCGGAATGCGTCTATAAGTCCCCCCGAAAGCAGTAGCATGGCAATTGACAATTCACCCTCGAAGGGCCGGTTGCCACCTCGCTCAAGAAGCGGTTGTTGGTAAGGCTCTCCCCAAGGGCCGGTTCTACAGCCCGGCGGCAAACTTCTGGCTCATAACATGACAACACAGGACCTGCCGGGTACTTTCTAACTTCTTCTGTCGTTTTTTTTTGAATGTCCTTCTGGGTCGGGTACTGATATCCATTCTTCCCTTTTTTTATAGACTCGGAAGGTGAAGTGTGATGAGAAACACCCGAGATGCGGAGTACGTATAACTTCAGCTTCTAAATGCCGATAGAGAGCTAATATATCTTGTTTGATATAGCAATGCGTTCGACTGTCACACCGCTGTGATTACAGCCCTCGTATATCTTTTAGAGATGATACTCAGAGAATCATGGGGCGAATGCAAGGCGTTTCGACAAGAGGAAGTATAGTATGGGATCGTAAGTACAGCAACAATAACCGGCCAGTTCTAACTAATACAATTTACAGCACAAACAACCTATGAACGAAAGCGGGATAGTCTCTTCTCTCCACTAATAAATCCGGATGCTCTTCCTCGCTTTGCGGATCTCACAAATGACGACGACCGAGAGCTGAAGGCCATCGGCAAAATGCCTGGTACTTACAACGTCGTCTGCAATCCGGATAGCTTTGCAAATCCTCGGACGGAGGTCGAAGATGATGACTATATGGGCGGGAATTATGTGGTTGCCACCACCGTGAGCCCTCAACCTGCAATCAAGAACGAGGAACTGGGTCTCGGGTCGGAGCTTACATGGAACTCTATTCTTAATTTGTCCTCGAACTTGAGCTCAGACGACCCGGAAGTCGTCATCTTGAAAAGATTTGAGGAGCCGTGTTCTTCTCGACGATCGTCGCTTCCAATATCTGCTTTTTGTCAGGGGAAAGGAGATTCGCCTACGGAAAGCTCGGACTTCAGTGATACGGCAGTCCCACAGATAGCCCAAGTTGACTGGCTGATGGACCCCCACGAGCTTGTGACGAGAGATCTGGAGTACCACCGCAGATATATTGCGCCCAGGATCATCAAGATGCACGATAAGGGCTTGCTTCCCAAGGCCAGTATCCCAGTGGATACATTGGAGCTGGATCCATTTGAGAGTGAAAGCATACAATTCCCACCCGTAAGCTTCGTTTGTTTCTGTCCATCGAAAACCCGGTCTAATGCCGCAATCGTACACCATAGCTCTTTCATGCCATTGTGGCACTCTCCGCCTTGAGCTCAAGCCACCGGGATGGATTTTGCGCCCTCGATGCCCTGCAACACTACCAACAAGCCCTTCCAACTCTTCAAACAAGCCTCAAAAACGCAATAGATCTTTCCTCGGACGGAACGCTATTTACGCACTTCCTTCTTCTGGTTTACGAGATCTTGGCCGCCGAGCAATGGAGAGAAAGCATGTGGCAGCAACACCTTACCCAGCTGCTCCGCATTCTGATCACGAGGGTGGAGATGTATGGCAAGGAGAGATTACCATATGTTGTTTGGTCCCTTATCATTATCGACACTTACGCCGCCCTCACCGCTGGAGGAAATGGAGAACTTGCAGGCACACTCGCCGAGAACAGTCTCATTCCAAACCCGCAACATATCACGGAGCTGCTGGTAACCGTTGAAACCCCAGAGTCACTAACTCTATTCCAAGAGGTTCTAGGATTAACGCAAAAGGTTGTTACGTTGGCCGGGAAGCTAGGACAACTATCGCACAAACTCAGGGACCCAGCAGCGGCAGTTGATATGGCTGTCTATGGTGAGAGTGAGTGTTACCGGATAGTCTATCAACTGAAGAACGTGTGGCAGGTTGAGCAACCGAGAGTGGAAAATCTTATTACCGCTGCCACAATCACGGGCGTTTCTATTTCTACTACTCCCGGATCCGTCATTTTGCCGCAGGTCCAGGAAACTTACGAACATGTAGGACTTCTCTTCTCATTATGTTCCTCACAATTACAGTACAGCTGATGATATGTGTACAAGGCCTGCGCTCTCTATAACGCTACTGTAATATTTGGACACACTTCTGTATTCCCCCTTCAGCGCGCCTCCCTCACCACCAACAGGATGGAAGAGGTTCAGACCTCGATCACAAGTATCATCACGCAAGCTGCATCCCTCTGCTCTAATCCCTCGCGAAACCTTGGCGAAAATCACAGGTACATGCTCTTCCCACTTTTTCTGGCCGGTATCGAGTCCACCTCAGCGACCGAAAAGCTATGGATAGCGGATACACTCAGTGAGTTCGAGAAGAACAGTGTGGGCTCAAACACCAAAATCGTCAACTATATACTCCGCGAAATCTATGCGAGTCAGGAGCAAGGGTGTAGTGTAGATTGGGTCGAGTTTATGAACGCGAGGGGGTGGAGAGTGGTAATTTATGATATTTGAAGAGAGGGAAGACTGCCCTCGTCAAAATCCCGTAACACCCACTCTTGGGTTTGCAAACAACAATAACCGCTGACAGTCTTCTACAGCACGAAGATTATGGCACTTCTGTATAAGAACAGTTTGTCCTTTTAGTTTTACAACGGCGCCGGAGCCGACTGCTGTACAAAAATTACTTGCTGTTTGTTTTGCTTTTCTTATATATTGGCTGTTTGACTTTGTAAGACACTAAGGGAGTATCGTCTAGACAGATTACCCTTATAGATTGTACGTTGTTGAAGGCTTCTTGTATATATACTTGTAAAAACGGGGGACTTTATACCCGATATTAAAACACTGTTAATTTCGACAACCAACCGAATACCGTGTAACACGGTTCAAAAACAGGTTGGAAACGATTCACAAACCTAACAGAGCTTCAACGTGGTAGGGGGCATTTATGAAAAGCTCATCTTTGCCACAGTAGCTCAATGTTGAATTTAGAGAACCAGAATTCAAACGTCCACGTTATGGAATGCCACTTTCCAGATCTTCCACCATGGTAAACCATCCAAAACCGCCACTGGATTCAGGCTTGTCTAGCAAAGGCTCATGCAATGAGTAGACTCCTCACGACAGCATATCAAAAGCTGTTAATTTGCTAATTTGCACAAAGCAGCCGCTTAGTAGCCGGAAGAACCAACTGCAAGTCCAAGTTATACCTAGAACCAAAGAAAGAAGTTTCCATCCGAATACATCCACGTTGATAAGAAATTGAATTCAACCCGCATAAAAATAGACTCCTTCACCATTGCAACTATAAGATCCTCATAATTGCCGGGTTCCCGGTGCTATGCTTCCGGCTGTCCGCTGCGGCCTGCGGCAGTGGATTCGTCGTATACAGTTCCGAATGTCTCGCAGAAATTGGCAACACACCTGAACCTGTAATTATGGTGGTGTGCCGCCGTGTATCACCAAGTCTAGGAGGCATCGGATCATCATCCCCTGTGGAATATATACTACTTCTCGAGTCCTCCTCTCGCATCGGTTCCAGCGCCAGCTTACTCCTCATTCCTAGCGGTGCCGTCCCAATAAGTAACCCTACTTCCTCACTTTCCGCCTCAATTTCGTCTTGCAGCCTGTCGAATTCTTCAATCTTCAACAAACGGCTACGATATTCTTTCCCCCACGCAATTACGATGACACAAAGGCATGCCATAATAGCATGGACGATACCATATATGAGTAGTTCCGTCCCACGTTTTATCGCCATCTGAATACATCTCTCGATACGGTCCATTGGGGCGCCCCGCCGAGGTCCGCCGAAATCCATTCGGGGACTGACACGCACCGTTTTTTCCTTGCAGTGTTCGATACGGGTAGCTCGAGCGGCGTAGAAGAAGTAGAGCCATATCCCAGCAGCGACAATGACGAAAAATGTGGTGAAGATCCAGATCATGATAAAGAAAAGCGCAGCCGTTGGTGAACGTTTCCATTTCCCCCACATTATGGACATCCCGAAGAGGCACACCGCCCCGAAATAGAAGCCCCATATCACTTGGAGGGTTGCTACCATAATCGTAAAGCCCCCATGAACGCTCTTTCTCGCTATGTGATCGCGTCAGTATCCGAATATAAGGACCAGATGCAGCTAGCTCACCAACAAACGTTCCCAACCCAGTCAGAAGAATATGACCCCCCAAATACAGGCCGATCACTAACACAAATTTAGCCGCACAGTCCAGCGATAGCCCACACAGAAGCTTTTTGAAGATGCGGCCAATTCGTCCTTCCTTATCATTTGCCTCGAGGGTCGAAATTTCCTTTCCGAGTAAAGGCCCCGAGGCCTGTTTACTGCGTCGAAGAATGCGGCTGCAGTCGCGCGGATCCACCCCCAGATATATCGCGTTCCCCTCGTCGAGAATTTTCTGAATCCTTTCCCCGGTGCCAACTGAGACTGCGGATTCGACCTCTTTGCGTGCGGGTGGGTGTGCCCGCGAGGTCGGAAGCCGATTGCCATTCGGGTGTTGTTGGTCTGCCCTCCTCCAGGAGGGCGTTAACAGTTGAGGTCTTAACATAGAGGCGATCTAATCATGGGAGGCAATAACCGAGCCGATGAAATGCTTTACGTGATAGCGATTGGAAGATATTTCGAGATCAATTCCTTGTACTTACTGGTTTGATGAACGAAGTCCACTTGTGCCTGCAAGTGGTACGGATGCTGTGGGGAAATGGGAATGGGATGTCCCAATAGTCAAATATGAATAACGGATTCATGAAGCGAGACCTAGTACATCCTCTTCACATCTATAAGCTGAGGGAACACCCGAGGTTAGCAGTATGAAGCATGCGAAACACCAGTTGATACCAGTGACCCCTGATACCATACCCAAGTGCCGAATTGTCACAAAAAAATAGTGCGTCCTAATCGGTATTGTACTGCATATTGCAGCAGTCCGTACGGTGGTGAGACTCTTGATGTACCTGATCGCATACAGGTGAGTGGTAAGGAAAATCTCAATTAGCAGCTTCGACCACCACAACGAACCCCACGTATCTCCTGTCCGGCTTTATCCAAGGCACATTGCCGCTGTAAAACGGGCCGGACCGATGACCCAACATGACAGTCTTCCGCAATGTCTGAACTCCTACTTGCTAGGGTCCTGAAGTCCTGAAACTAGGCACAACGTGAGACGATAATACTCGGGTTAGGCTGTAGAAGATTAGACATTCCATTTCTAGCAATGGATTTTGCTGTAGGAGCAGGTGTTGAGTCATGGTTGACCAGGGTGCGAAGCAAAGAACAAAGTCAATGCACACTGGCTTGCCCTTTCTGTTAATATTCTGATTGTGTTATACTCAATACTATCCCATATCTAGTCAATTAGTGCAGTAACCGTCCGATCTTCTATAGCCTCCAATACCATCAGATCTGGGTGTATCCGGTTATTTGTAGTGCCGCAGGATGCCAGATTCGTCGCCCTCGTTGTCGATTTCTCAGTCGGGTAGCTTCCATGTAACCTCTCAATTCTGAGCGTTGCATATGCCACCTGCACTGCTACATATAAACTGGATACAACTAGATTTTATGGTATATCTTCGGGTATATTTCACGCGAGGTGGGCGCCCGGTACTGCAATCCAGCCCTATACACCCAACCATCAAGGCAATTTCCCGATCAAAACATTCGGCCAAATTTCGGCCGAATTTTTTGATTGTTCATATCTACTTAGTACTTAATCACCCGTGAAATCCAGAACTCTGGGAGCCTATGGCAGATGTTGCCGAAGTCCGGATAGCCACAACAAATGACTTCCTACGCAGGAAACGTATTTTCATAGATTGTACATGGAAGTGGGAACTGCAGCCGAACAAAAATCGTAAAGATATATTTGTTTTTTGTGAATCCAAGTCACTCGGGAATTCGAATGGAAATAAAAAAATATGGTGACAATGGATGTAGACGGCCGTGTCCGGTTAGTTATCCCTACACGCCCAGTTACCTAGGATTTGTTGCCGTTTCCTTTGAGACGTAATTAACCGGCTGGGATTGGTGAACGAGGAGAGAAAAAAACTGGTTGGCCAATGTGAGGACTTCAACATGCACCGGGCGCTGCTTGTTGGTCCATTAAACATGTAAGATGCTGCACTTGATTTTTGAGAGCCCTTTCGGTTCTGAGAATTGTGCTTGAGACATCCATAGTTCATGTTCCCACCAGATCTGCAGAGTAATCGTAGCGCACCTCACCACCCCCATGCACCTGCGCGTCTGATTTGCATCGCGAGGACAACAGCTGATATCGGATCTTACTGGTCGATAGATACAGAGAGGCGAGCTGGTTGGAGTGGGGAAGTGTTCTTCGGCGTACGGTATAATCTGGTGGTATCTAGTTTATAAGTAGCGCTGTAGGTAGCATATGCAACCCTAATGGTAGCCTTTTATTCGCTCTAAAGTTGTGAAGTTGTATGGAAGCTAGCATGACTGACAGTGAACAAACGATAACAGATCTGGTGTTCTGCGGCACTACAAACAAACCGGATATCGTCAGATTTTACGGTATGTCAGTTAATTTTCCGACTATGTAAATGAGGATGTAAAAGGACATGATGCTGGTGCTGGCTGTGCCAAGAATCCTTGTTGGATCAGCAATCATCACTCGAGCAAATCGTTTAGATGCAACGTATAGAAAACAATATATCAAGTGCGTCGGCTTCATGGTGAAATCAATGGTGAAAGTACGAGTCTTGCTCACGGCTGTTGGTCATTCACAATGGGTCACTTGCTGAAAACCCATACTGCGTAGTGTCGCAGGACTTAAACGTCGCTTCTGACCGCAAAGTAAATGAAACCAACCCACGAAAACAAGAGAACTACCGATAAATATCGACGACGCTATAAAGACAAGAAAATCACTGCAGAAAATGTCAGCGAGTATTCGGTACCTCTTCCCAAAAGCGGATTACTCCTACCACTGGTGTAGGACTGTGGTGGGTTCCTGCAGGCGCACTCCGCTGGTGAAACATTTGTACCAGCCGTCGCCCAGCACTTTCTTCCAGCTCTGTTCCATCCCTTGCCACCTTCACCTCCCGGCCCGAGTTCAGAGTGTTTCGTATCCCTCTCGTCCGATAGAATGGTACCCTAGATGTAGAGAGCCATTCCACCTTGAACGGCTTACCCCACGCCTTTGAAACCGCTTTTCCACTCGCTGTCTCCTCGGACTCCCCTTCTGCCTTTCCTAAATCCGACTTATCCTCATCGTCGCTCAGCGCCTCCCAGAAGATAGTTCCCCGCGCAGAATCGTCAATGATACGGCCCTTTGGAGCCGTCTCTGTGGCAGCGGTATAGATGGCTTTTGGGAGTTCGGCGTCGGTCTGGAACTGCTGGGTTGGAGGCGTCCATGCTATTGTATCAACGGCATTGCCGGTAATTTTAGAAGCCATGCGAGCATAGCCATAGTATTCCCCAGATTTGTTTGCCGAAAATATCAGATAAACGCTCTCGGCAGCCTGTGGCTTGACTTCAGTATATGCATGCGGAGGAAAGCTGAGCCACAAACCTCGAAAGCCTGATTCAATACGGTCTCATTATGGCTTTGTGTAGCCCAGACGCCATTCTTCACGCTCATTTCTAGGTCCTCCACTGTCAAACTTTTGAGTATAAAGTACCGAAATCTTGCATTAACACGAGGGCCCTTCGAGCCAGCTGGTCCAGTGGGTGGCATGGGCTTCGTGGATGACTCTGGGCTTATATCTCGTTCTTCAGCGGAACCATCAACCGTATTATTATCTTCCTCTCCACTTCCTTGACCCGATACGTCGGCAGCCGCGGCCGGGTCCTCTGTTCCTGGGGTCAGTGTGGAGCTTTTCCGAGGTCTGGGTCTGCACACCAGCCGAGTACCGCGAAATTTCGAATTATGGAACCTTGTCATAGCTTCATTGCAAGCAGCCTCGGTGCGGTAGTTGACAAATGCGCAATTGCTCTTTGAGATAAGAAATACACTTTCAATTTCATCTCGGGCTTGGCTGGAGAAGTAGTCTTTGAGGGCTGCAACGTCTGTTGCTGGAGGTAAATTGCCCACCCATAGCGCATTCCCAGATTGCTTTGGCTTCCTTGGTGGTCCACGTGGAATCGAAGGTGACGATGGCTGTGGAGAAGGTGTGTTGCTGAAATTCGCTGGATTATTAACCCCGTCTGTGGGATTTCCTCTCTTGTCAGATGCTTACTCCATCCCCTGTAAAGATACAACTTACTAACAAAACTTCTCGGTAATGGCAAGGGGTAGTTGACTCCCGTGTTATCTATTGCTTCATTTTCTGGTCCTCTGATCATGCTCGGGGTTCTCAAAGGTACACTATGCCTCCGGGAATGATCAGGTGTGCCGTGATATGGTTGTCCCATCGGACCCATAGGTATCGGTTGAGGCTGCTGAGTATAGTTCGCAGGCTGGAAATAATAGTATGGCGCAGCTTGTTGCTGTTGTTGTTGGAGATTGGGCGGATACCAATGAGGGGGTACAGTTCCTGCGGCGGCATCGATAGGATATGATGGGGGAGGATAGCTCGAAGAATATGGCACCGGAACTCCTTGTAGGTCGCGGACAAATGTAGTATATGATTGGCCATAAGGCTCATAAATAGTCACGGGTTGCTGGGGCGGGTATGTGGTGAGATTGTAGACATCCATCGCTGGTGCTCCGCCTTGATAATGCTGAATTTGCTGCGACAACTGGAATGCAACTGTAGTAGGAGAAGCACCCGTATGGAATCTTTGTTTTGACGAAGGTTGTCTTGGTGGAAGTAGTCTCTGTGGTGGTAGCGGATGTGGAGGAGCCAGATGAGCTTGTTGCATTTGTAATTGCTGAACGCCGCTGGCTGAAAGTGCGCGATGCGTATTACCTATGTTGTAAGAGCCTTGTTGGGCTGCTGGTGGAGGTTCATTTCCTAGACTTTGCGATCGTTGGACGGGCACAGGATGTCCGGGAAAAATATGTTGTCCCTGCGGCTGATGTATGGGGAATTGGTGATGGTTCTGCTGAGCGAAGGGAATCGCCATTTCGTCGGTCTGCTGAGGAGTTGGATATGGCCAGATCGGCGCTGGAGGTGGTCAGATATATCTGATTCAGAGGACTACTGGCACTTACAAGTTTTCGGCGGAGGTATCGAAGTAACGATTACATTATGGGGGGGTTCCTCAGTTGTCTTCACATTATCCATCGGAAATCTCAGACCTCCTCCGCTGAAACCAGAGATTTGTTAGCATGAGGTGATACAGGCATCTCCGCATCGTATACACGGGATGCCAATCCAGTAGCAAGCAGGCAAATATAAATGAAGATAACAAGGGGTATGAGGGGAAGAACTTACTTGAGAATGAGAGTGTCCAAAGGCTAGTTGCACACACCAATAGATACCAGTCGTATACCAAAGCCGCTATAAATGGCTTCCAGCAAGCGGGACGCAGTGTTCTGTCTCAGACTAGGGACAGCCAAGGTGGCTATGTGCGGAAGGCTAACAGAGGTCAATTACCGGCCGGCAAGATGAGGGTAGGGCTTGAGAGTCCCCACTTGACTGCGGAGAGATCGTAGAGGCGGTTAACCACACCACAAGAATATTTTTGAACAGGGAGGCAAATGGCCGATCTAGCCCGGGACGATCCCTATGTATGAGAGAGAAAGCCGTTTGCTTCGGCTTCCAGACCAACCGGTACTTGAAAATGAGTCCGCGCTACCCACGTCACAGTCTTCGATAACAGACAGCTTATTCCTTTAAAACACCCGGTTAGATCTATGAGTGTAACGTAGGTCAAGGTTCAAGGGCTTATGCCAATGCAGTGACAGTGATGGAGGGTGCTTCCAAACAAAACTATGAATGATAAGGGCAAAACATGCCACGGGCTTGAATATAAACTAACATAACAAGAAATGTTAGGAGGAGAGTTGTAGAGGAAAGAAAAACTATTACAGGAATATATGGTCTTGCCTTCGGTAGCTAGATGCACGGCTGAGGAGTCCACGAGTGTCTTGTATCTGCACGCAACTAAGGGCTTCGTTGTGTTACTTCTGTCAGAAATTAAGGTGAAAAGGCTGGACATGTGTGCATGATATGCAGAAGAGAAGATTGTGGCGAGTGGATGCGAATCTTAGACTGTTCGATTGGATGAGGGGGAGTATCTGCGAAAACCTTGTTGCTTGTTTTTTTTGGCGATAAATAATGTGACTGTGTTACAGCAATGGAATCTACCCTTTGCATGTAGGTCCAGGTCGTCATCCGCAGGCGGATCCAGTGGCATCACCAGAATATAGTTAGAGCTTAGCTTCAACCGTCTGGGATTTGGCATCGGGAAATTCCATCGAAATTCCATCCTTAGCCAGACACATTCCAGTTGGCGAAAGAAAACGCCTAGGTTGACCTATGGTAGATCAGCTCCACCGTGCATATGTACCAACATAAGGCCAAAGGCTTCTCTTCGTCCATTATTTCCTTTTCTTTGACCAATCGGAAGGTCAGTCTGCGACAGAAGTCCACTAGCTGCTTGCCCGGGCGTTTCAACCTCTGGAGGCTTTTTCCAAGTTGGCTGGTTTTGGCAAGTTAAGTCGGCTAGAACTAGAGTCGAGATGCACTCCGTGAAGTTGCAGGCAAAGGAACCCTTCATTCACAGATCGAGTGCATAACTGTCTGGGGTCAGGAAATCGGGGATTTTAGCTATAGAACACCGATGGGACACGATATATCGGTGATCGTGCACATGATCGGAGAGACTGACTTTTCCTGAAAAAGTACCACAACATCACGAATAATTGATTATTAATTCTCAACTTACTCTACTGTGATCAATTCTACACAAAACTGAGGACTAACGGGTTCAGGACTTGGGAATCTAATTGAGGAGTATGAGAATCTTAAACGGCCCAGAAAACAATCTATAGTTATATTAGTCAATCCCACAAAATTTGTTGATTGAAGGGATCTCCCCAACAATTTGTGGGTAACAATAGTGACACATCTGTCACGGCAAATCGCCGCTGCGAATCGTCATTCCCATGATTTTCTGGACGGGATTTGGACAGTTGTTGATGGGATTTCCATCGAGAAATCTAGAATCCAAGTCTCCTGCTTACAGCCTCACAACGGCAGGCAGTTGCATTAGTGTACGTACTTCAGCAAAGATTCGCTCGGATTTAACATCCGTAGGCGATTAACAGGGTTGCCTGCAAAATGCAGGACTCATCACCGCCTGCATGTGCTGCCCGTCGCCGCCGCCGCCGCCGTTGACACTGCCACTGTGTCTCGTTGAGTCTTTGTCTGACAAAGGTATTTCAATTGAGACCGTGTGCCACCCGGCAAATCCAAAATCAGTTGTTCAAGACTTCTTGCTGGTTAGGCCAACAATCGTGATCGACCGCACTCGCGGGGTTAAGACCGAGAGGATACTCGCTTTGATTCGCTGGAAACAGCTTCCTGTCAAGAATGTAGAGTACCAATAGAGTATGGCCAGTGGCGGCTAACAGCGCCACAACGCTCACTCCTGCCTATTCTGTTCTACCAACTCACGAGCAATCCAAGATCAACTTGCTAAAAACAGTAACAAGATTATCGTCATCATGTAGATATGTAAATCCTCATCAACGTCGATTTTGAGAGGCCTAGTGATCGCCCACACAATCCAGAAACAAGTTGGTTTGGGAGGCGAATTGTACGTACTTGTACTCAAGGTAGTCATTTTCTCTTTGGGATCAGCATTGGCGGGACGGCAGCCTCGCAGAAAGAAAAAACATAGGAAGAGGTCAGTATTAGATGCGAAAGCCAAAGAATCAAGATGAAGCTCGGTAAAGCCGCCCGGAACCCTGTTGATCGATAACCTTATCTGAAGTTCTTATCAAGGAATCATCACCCAGCCTGTGCGCCCTCCTCGACGCGTCGACGCGGCAGAAACTAACTGGGTATAAAGCTCCAATGTGCCAAGCCGTTAAAAACAATCCGATTGGCAAAAAGACTGTGCGAACCAGACTTATGACTCCAGTTACGCTTAGGGATGGGATAGATACCGTAAGGGCGCGGTGTGGATCAAAAAATGATCGGTATGAATAGGTTCGAAAAAAGAAACCTGAATAAAGGTCTCGTGGGCGAAGTCCGAAAGTTATACATTTCATTACCTTCATTAGTTGGCCATATTGACATGGTCCCGTATGGTATAGGTTTCGAATGTTACGATACTTCTTATCGATAATATCTCGCGCTAGAACGAGTCATAGTGTTGTGGCAAAAAAAACAGCTCCCCGCAACCACTACCCGTTGCACATCAGTCAGGGTCTACATGATTGGGTAGATATAAATCGAATTCCCGTGCGAGAACGAGGTGCTTGAGTGGAGTGCCTAAATTCTGCTCTAGTGTAAACGTTCGAGACTGCTTCGAGTAACCGGTGGGAAACCAATTGTGCATTGACAGCCACATCCGTTGACGTACTAGATATTGTGGACGCCACAGATGTACAACTCTGTGGCTAGAGAGAATGTTTTATTTCATCTGATCTTGTAGTCTTATTATAATTATTTCCTCTGCCCTATGCCCTATTGGATGTTCATTTAGAGTCATTCTGACGATATTAAACTGCGTCTACCTGAAGTACTCTACAAAAGCAATTGATATTGATCATCGTAATCTAGCTCTACGTCCAGAAAAAAGTACTAGCCGACAATAAGCTGGACCGAAGCATAAACTAGTCAGTCGATGCATACTGTATCATACATACCGTATATCAGTGGCCAGGTGTGCGCACGTTTGAACGCAAATTGGTGTAACAAGCAATTTGAAACAACCCACAGGGTTCACCACGTTTCGTCGTCGTTTCTAGGAACTGATATCATATCGTATAGTATCGAACCCAGATCTAGACTGACGCTAGTGATTGGTGCATTTCCAGTCTCAGGATTTGGTGTAGAGTACGTAGTATTTCGTTCCCGCGGGCTGCGACCGATTTACCTGATCGACGGCGCTGCACTGCCTGGTCCACGTACACACGCGAATTCAACGGGTTAAAGAACCGAGATGCAGGTATACAAGAACTGTATCTACTTCAGGCGCGGTCAATTGGGTCACAGTGTTGTTGACGGCCTCGTACCACATCTATCTCCACTTTTGGCTCTTCTAAGAATCGTCTCTTCTCGACCACCCTGCACGCAGTTGTACTCAGCTCCCGCACGTATCATGTATCATCGTGTTATGTGCAATTAGCCTGTGGTGGCTTCTCAAAAGTTCTGTTGGTTTGTTTCGGTCCATCCAATTAAGTTCCTAACCACAGTTTTCCCGCCGCGCCACATGGTCAACTGGTCCGGATTTTGCTGGGACGAGCCTTGTCGACATGTCTTACTCAATTCTCAACTTTAGTGCTCTTGCTTGGACTGGCTTTGCTGAGGTGATCGAGGGACGGATTTCATCCGCCGCAAGACAAATCTCTATCGACGATTCCCAAACCAAGCAATTCCATGCCTACCATGCCGGCTGTTATTACGGAAAGCGCCTGTGATCTTTGGTTCGCCGGATGCATCATGCGGGCCAAAATCAAAGCTGCATAGGGTGAAGCTGGGGGTACACCCCATGAGCACTCTGTTCTTGCCGCACACCACCTCATGGATTACCAGGGCCCCTCTTGTGGCAAACATCTCTGCTATGAATATCAAAGTGCCGAATACTTGCCATTCCAAGTTCACGGTCCTACTTACCACCCCTTCCATGTTTGTTGGACGACGACACATCGAATTCCCGTCCATCCTACTCGATAAACCATATTTGTTGGCCAGTTTGAGATACAAATATCTCCGTGGAGGTAAACCAAGATGTGCATCGTGTACATGGCTATTGGTGGATACACCAAAGCATTAGCAGTCCAGTGGGTTAGGCTGGGTGAACTCTAACCTCCCATGTTATGCCTCTTTCCTGCGGTCAGCGTATTTTTCCTCGGCGACGCACAAACCATTGGAAAGGCCCTTAATTGGTTATATACCTGGCCTCGAGATATCTACCATGCACAAGATTGGCAAGGGCAAGAACAACTGGAGGATTCTCGTACCGATTAAACTTTGTCTCCAGTCCCGGATGTCATCCTTGTGATTCCTTCGAAATATATCCGCTGTAGACTAGCGTAGCTCGATTGATACTCTCTTGCATACTGTAGTCATGTATATCCAACACTCAGTGAGCACTTCGTGTTGTCTTCTGGATCGGTGGCTACCCTTCTGGACATCCCGCTGGTAGATTGGTCAAAGCTTTGCTTCTTCTTCTTCCTGCTGCCTACGTGTACCATGTAGACGACTACCATCGAAAATTTTGCTGCGGTCGTTCGAATCGAAGCGTAGTAACGAGTAACGATTAAAGTGCTAGATATCTTCAGTAACCTCGCAATCCGATAAGCCGTCTCCATGGTTGAGGGTCAGTACGCCATCTAGAATCTCTCTGCTCGCACATGGACGCACAAAGAAGTGTTGTACACCTAGAGTACCAACAAGCGGTGGAAGATGGTGGCAATTCCTTCATGCGGGTAGTATCTACGTTCTTACGGGAGACGAAAGCCCGTTTGTCCCTGCCCCCGTATTAGACGGACACAATTAGTGACACCGGGTCGTCCCACGCGTTCGTAAAATCTCCAGCCCTCATTACGGTCGTCTATAGTTATCCTACGATTGTTCGGTCGTTAGCAAGCATCATACGAATCGTTGGGCACTCACCCGGAGCTCCGGCGCCGGGGTCCGACATTATAGGGCAATGCTGCATTCTGGGTTATCGAATGTTACTGTATTGCACATATGGCATGACAGCCTCTCTCACGAGGACTAAGAATATCACAGCAGGCCCCGCTCTTCATCGTTGAGTTCCAGTCTGTTTATGCGTTTGACAGGTCGGAATTTAGTCAAAAAATGTGATAGCTTGTAGCAAGCGATAAGGAGCATGAGAAACTGGAAGGTGTAGAGCTGTATCAAGAGGATTTAAAGCCACCATTGTCTGGGCAGTCACGAGTGATCCTTGGTGAATCTTATGATTAATGTTCCGTCTTACCTCACGAGCGGTGTGCCGTAGAATTATACCACTAGGCAATAGAACATTCATCTATTGATTTTATCTACGTCAATTTATATCTAGTATATTGGACAGCGGTTTTTGACTTTGGGAGCCATCCAGCCACCATGCCCCCATAAACGGTTGATAGCTTTACCGCTGCGCCACTCGAAATTCTCCAACCACACAACGTCTCTCACGCACAGTAGCTCGGTGTCACACGCCTTCACGCTTTCTCACCCACGGCAACTCGAGATCATAAACCGTCAAATAAAATCAAGATTCGCTCAACCAAAATAACCCATACAGCTAGCTAGCTACAGGCCATCATTTCAAATCTACAGATTGGGATATTAAGGAATGAAAGAGAGATAGAAGTAAAGTCTAACTTGGTAAAAGAAAAAGCACATAAAAGATGGTCGTGATAAGACGGGAAGGAAAAAAAAGGCTGCATATCTACACGTAAGAGTACCAATTATTATACGAAAAAGAATAGTGTCGAATCGAAATGTATCCCGCGGTTAGAGAAAAAAAGGTCAGTCGAGTTCAAGAAAATCAAGCAACGGACAATTGCAATCAAACTCCAATGCTGTCCCAGAAAACGGCAGATAAGAAAGCAGATAAGAAATCCAAAAGTATGCAATAGAGAGGTGACCAACAGGTATGTTCAATGCAACTGAAATCCCACAACAGGAGCAAGGGGTCGCCGTATATCATGGGGGACAATAAAAGTGAAGGAAAGATGGTGTTATTCACATATCGCAGTCAAGACAACTATTCTCGATCAATGACTTGCTGCTCTTCGCATTACAAGATCATCCTCGTACTTATCGTCGTCGACCATGATTTCTTCGTCATAATCTAAGATCTCTTCGTCGTCCCCCTCTTCTTCCTCTTCGATGATACCACCTCCGCCCCTCTGTTTGCTGCTCATGCTACCCATGCTATCTCTCTTACTGGTATTTAGCATCGGCCCTTTGAACACACTCTTCTTCCGTTTTGCAAATGCGACGGGACCCGCCATGACTGCCACCTCATTGTAACCACCTCTTACAAGCCTTGGGAAGCCACTAGTGGCTGTCGGCGTGACGGGCAACATCTTGATCGAACCACGAGGAGATCGGGGAGATTTCAGAGTTACGGAAGAGATTGATGCTGAGGATGTGGACGACGCTTTGGAATGCGTTTTATTATGAAAAGACCGGACAGATGAAACGGAAGATGATGTTGAATTCCGACCCCCAAGACCCCGTCCAGAGGTGCGCCTATATGATGAACGTGGTGTATGTGGCTGGGGCGACAATGAATTGCGTTTTGGGGGAGGAGTGTTGCGATGTGTGGTTATGTATGCAACGTTCCCTCGTGAGTTTCGACGTATCCCTGATTGTGATGAGCGTGACCCCGAAGTGCTGGGGTGTGCATATTGATGATAGATATGGGTTTTGCTAACATTTGGGTGGCTCTTATGCAACAAATGAGGATGAGTGCCTTTGGCACCTGGCGATGTTGCGCGCTTTGCAGAATCTAAAAACCAATGCTTGATACTCGCCAACTGCATCATGAGAGCTTGTTTCCGGTTTGGCCTGTTTTTGTGCTCCTCCGCATCTCTCCGGAGATCCGGAGACGAACGGACTTGTCGTTCCTGGTTAGGTGGTTTTAGGTAAGGCCCATAATCACGGTCTTTTTCGATTGGAGGGGGGGCTCTCGGTGATGTGGGTGTTATAGGTCGATGGGATTTCGAGAACGGACGTTCCGGCAGGATTATTATTGCTAAGACATGAAAATTAGTAGTGGTTTAAGTAAATTCCTGCATTGGAATCACCTACGATTATTGTCCGCCTTCTTCCCCGAATTGCCTCTTCTAGGCGAATCCTCCTCAACCTCTTCCACCGGCGGGGGCAACGAGTCCAAGTTTGAAGCTGCACTCATTCTGCGACTCTCAATCTTTTTCTTCTGCCGTCTTTTCTCTTTCCGCTCCTCTTTCTCTATCAACAATGCCCACCAACCGGCTAAGGCGTCGCACTTCTTCGCTAGCACATTCTCAATGACCTTATCAATATCTACACCTGCAGCCTTCATCCGATGTAAACAGTCCTTTTCCAGCCTAGTGGTAAATGATGGTGGGGCCTGAACGGCAAGAATTGCTCGTTGTTGCGGTGCATGTTCGGCAAGAAATGAATGCGACAAAAGATCTGATAGAGTCGGTCGTAGACTTGGCTTTTTCTGAAGCATGGCCTTGAGGAGCAATACTGCATCTGTTTACTCGTTGTATCAACATTGTATCCACTGGACAAACATTGAAGTCTCACCTTCAGGGATATCAGCTGGGTATTTCGGTTCTTCGTTCAATATTTTCATCTTCGTCTCGCTTTCGATATCTTCATCGAAGGGCAATTCGCCACAAAGCAGCGCGTACAGGATAACGCCTAGTGACCAGATGTCCACAGCTATCCAGCGGTCAGCATACCTCAACCGCTCATCTGCAAGAACTCGCGATTAAACGGTAGAAAGGTAGGAAGAAAGAAGAATTGAGGGCAAATGTAAACAGAACCATCCCGTACCATGCGCCATGTACCTTTCTCCTTTCAGCATTTCGGGCGCCGAGTAGCACACAGTTCCACAGAATGTCTGCAGTAATTTGTTCCGCTCATATTCCCTGGTGAAGCCGAAATCGCAGAGTTTAACCTGCAAGTTCCCAGATAAGCCGTGATGCTCTGGCCACTCGCCACGTCAGGCGACATACGTTCTCATTCTTGTCCAACATGATATTTTCAAGCTTAAGGTCCCGATGTACGCAATTGTTCAAATGTACATAGCTCACTGCACCAACTAGTTGCGTAAAGATTCGTTTCGTCTTTTGTACAGATAAACGACCATTCTTAATTAGATAATCATAAAGTTCATCTCCTGTAACACAGATTAGACTTTGGTAATCACGAACAGACACATTCCATCCTTGATAGACCTACCAGGGCAATATTCTAAGACTAGCCAAACCAAAGTCTCGGTCACGATAACTTCGTATAACCGAGTAATATGTGGATGTAGCAATTGCCGATGATGGTGGATCTCGCGGGCCAGGTTGGCATCTTCCTTTTGTGCCGACTTCAGCACTACCTATTCACCACCGCGCGTGTCAGTCCAATCAGCTTTTCCTCATACACCAACATTAGAATTCCCTCGTTGGCCGGGACAGGACGCACCTTGGATCCATTCGTAAATTTGTGCGTTGCCAGGTAAACCTTGCCGAAACTCCCTTTCCCGATCAACCGACCAATTTGATAGTTTCCAACGCTTCGAAGCTCCTTAGACGAAAACTCTCTGTATGCAACACACGGTCCTCAGTATTCATTCCAATAGAGTTCGATAGATAGCTTCTTCAGCTCGTGCATGCCGCGTCCCAACACCTAGCAAATGTAGTCTCCTGTGACTGCGGTAGCAACATATCTACGAGTCGACATAAGAAAAAAAGCGTGAAACACAGATGAAGATGAAGTTAAGGTAAAGGTGTTTATCGTACGTCAGAAGTTCCTGGTAAGAATTCACCAACTGATAATTATCACGTCAGTTCACAATTCTCTACAGCGCCAAAGTAAGAGGGAAGCTTTACCTTTGCCCTCTGCTTTTGAACGTCCGCCTTGCTCTGCGCTGGCGGCATATCACCGTTGCTGGCAGGCCTCTTTTCCCTTTCCCTTTCCCTTCCCCTTTCCCTTTCCCTTCCCCTTTCCCAATCCCTATCCCTATCCCTATCCCTATCCCTATTCCGTTCCCGTTCCCGTTCCCTTTCCCTTTCCCTTTCCCTTTCCCTTTCCCTTTCCCTTTCCCTTTCCCTTTCTCTTTCCCTTTCCCTTTCACTTTCCCGGCTCCTATCCCTATCCCGATCCCGATCCCGGTCCCGATCCCGGTCCCTATCCCTATTCGGCGGTTTTGCCTCGAGCCCAGTTACCCTCAGTCTTTCCACCCCTCTATTCAACCGCAGTCGATTCCGTAGTCCCGTTTTGAGGAATGCTAGCAGATCCAGACCGGTAGATGTGCGGGGTTAACGTAAGGGATATCGAAAGTCGCGAGAGGCGCAAGGCTGAGCGAACTTTGGAGACGTTGACAGTGACGTTACCGATGAAACGCTTACGGAAAGTTATTCTATCGATCGGCGATTCCAGGAGGCGAGGAGGCAAGCTAAGACCATAAGTTAGTTAACATGTAGGAGTGCAGGACCGTGATATTGATGATGTTGATGGTAGTAACTACTAGTCGGTTGGATGTGCATCGACAATGTTAAGAGTCGTTATTACTAGCGTATATGCCACACCGTGGCTGACAAAACCCATTGCGCCACCTAAGAGGCAGGGGGTTTAGCAACGTTGCCAACGCTGCCAACGCCAACATAACGTTCCGTGCTGTCAGTCCTTGAGTGAACTAAAGCACTAAGTGGCCGTTTGCAGATCATTTCACCCGAAGGAAAGCACTGACTTATACCTGTAGGCTGGGTACCTATTTAAACCCGACATTTAAGACCAATACTCAAGTACCATTAGAAAAATGTGATGTCTTTGAACCGTTTAACGTCCGTTGTTAGTGCACAACAGTCAAAAAACAGTTTCAAATCCTGCGAATAGTCTCAAATTTGTCCAAAAGCAATTCCAAAACAGACCAAAAACAACTGATAACAACCCCACGACTAAACTGTTTTATAGCCGTCTCAAAAACACTGCTTCTTTTTCTAGTAGTAGTCATGATATAGGGTGAATTCCTGTCGCGGTTAGTATCATACTTATTATAGTTAAATTACTGCTCCAAGAATTATTAGCTGGAAAGCCTCTTGGCAACTACCTGATGCTATTTTGGATTTTCATCCACCTTCTCAACTCCCAGTCCCACTGCATCTACCCCCTAATTCTCATCCTCTATGGCTTCACCTGGTAGAGTTGTGGTGTGTCCTCTTCACCCTCCTGATATCTAAAAGCACTTCCTAGAACCCGACAATGGCGCCTTATAAGTATCAGCGATGTTTACCACATCTGCAGAACAGCCCCCTTAAATTTATAGATCCTACTACCTTCCCCCACACTTGACTTCTAGCACTACCCTACTCTTCTCATAGCTAGGTGCCTGATAATGATAGTTTTCGTTGAGTCTCCGCTACGCAGGAGATGCTATCTATGATGGGTAATTCGTCTTAATGCATGGAGTGTCACTCAACACTCCTTGCTCGCTGTAGTGTGGGTATCATATGTTTGCTGTCATATGGACGATTTCAAACTCTCTTGAATCAACTAATGTATGCGTTTCTATTGTGGAAATGTCAAAGTGTAAGGAAGCGTTCAAACGGTGACGCCGCGCAGAGTTCCATACACAATATATCACTCGTTATAATACCAAAACCGACTCCTCATCGGCGTCTTGTCCCGCCCCCTATCACCCCTCCCTCCAGACATACTCTGGCTCAAGAGTTTGCGTACTGGTAATGCAATTTATTAATTCTTTTACTAACAGAACTATGATGCGTTTACCTCTCTTTATCTTATTACATGGTATTTTAGGCGTACCGAGCGGTTGTTGAAGGTATGGGTGTTTTTGATAGAGATTATATGTGTGAGGGTGGGGGAAACAGAATTTTGATTAATGAGAAGTTCAAGAGTGAGGTGACAATATTGGACGACTGGAGACGGGGGGTGTATTATTGAAACGGAGTTTTGCTCTCGGTTATGGGAATGTACGATGATTGGTAAAATTGAGGGAAGAGTATTGGCGTTAATAAAGCAGCTTAGCTCTATAGGAAAAACGCCAAACATTGGCTCTTACTTCTATCTTTTTACTGTTTGGACTGGATATCCTCTATTACTTACTCTAGATTAAGGTTAGTGTCTACGTTTTGGTAGTTAGGGTCTTTTGGAATTTGAGTAGAGTGAAAACACACGAAAACTGGAAACAAATAAAAACAAACAAAAATTGCATATGCAGACATTTGCTTCCATATGGATACACACGTTGGCGTACGCAGATTTTTAGCTCGTTGTTGGTAAGTACAGACTAAACTTGAAACACTTTGAGTATTAAAATACAGAGTTGACCAACTTTGCCTGCCATAATATGAAAGGTTGGAAGAAGTGATGCCTATGTATGGCGGGGAGTTAAGCGGGACAAACGATGCTTGCAATGAGATGGAGAAGAGGAGAAATACAATTGATCAGGAATTGGGAATTGACGATACCCTTGAAATGGAGCAACCGATGTTTAGAGATGAGAAATAGGTCTCCGAGATGTTGGTGGGGATATTCATGCCAGGTGATCGTATGGAAAAGTGTTTAGGGAAAGAGAAAGTGTAGGATACCGACCATATGTTCCGGACATACCACTAGGACTTTGCTCTAAGTTCTGGGATCTGCTGAAATATTCTCTCGTGCCGAACACTACAACTGAGCGTCCTCCTAAGTTGCTGCCCGTGATGGTTCCGAGGACGGAAGCTGCCTTAACGACAATTTACTGTTCCGCTTCGTTGAGGGCTTTTCTCGAGGCCTTCTCAAAGATAATGTAAATTAGCAAGGATAAGCGGTCGATAATTGGGCTGGGGTTTGGGGGTGTTGAATGAAGGTGTGTGGATGGAGAGAGAAACAGCGTCAACAATAGGACGAATAAGATCTTGGCAAACCTCATAAAAACGTGCACCGGTGCACTTGTGACGGGGTAGAAGTAGTTGACGGGTGGTTGTCGAAGTTGTCGATATCATCCCTTTGTCTCTGTCCAAATACCCAAATTAAACCTTCAAGGTATCATTCTTGATAACGGCAAGATCGAACGGATGCAAGGGATCAAGGGTCATCTGTATATCCTGGTAAGGCTCGCTTAATTAACTGCCCTGTGCAAATCTCCCGCCGGTATGCGTCTGGCTAATTTTGTATAACTCAAGAGGATGCCCAATCAGCGGAACATAAACAATATTTGGCGAACTGGTGCCAGACACCGCATGAAATAAGAGCCTGGACCGACGTTAACCATAGGACCCAGAATAAATAGCCAGAATCACCTTTTCCGACCTCACATAGACCCCGAATGATCGAGTATCACTCGTTCCTCTCCCTCTAGTGGACAGAGCTTCCTTTGTGGCACTCGTGATGCCGGTGATATTGCCATTCTTCTCAGCTTACCCAATTTGGGGATGCTTTCACGGCACCGATAGATACGAAGAAAGCACAGCCAGAAGCAATTCATTCTTGTGTAGAGCGATATGCTGTAGTGGTTAACTACCCTGCCCTTTAATGTCTTTTAGTAGCTATTTAAATTCTTGCTAACCTCGAGGAGGAAGGGAGTATGAGTTGATGGAGGTTGATATCTCTGAGGAAATGAATGTTGGATTTCCGCTGTACTACCTCAATGGAGGATTTGCCTAATGTTGGACACGACTCGTCTCATTGTTTTTCGAGGTCTTATAGTACTGGGACAACAGTGATCTCGCTCGGAGGCTCGGATCTTGCAGCCGTATCACATGACATTTGAGGGAATACAGATTTCCTTAATGGCCCAAACTTCCGACCTCGCCCCTATCGAGTATATATACTCTCAAACCCACTCCCCAACCCAGTGAGGCAGAGGATAATACGGAGAAGAAGAAGGATAATAGAGCAAGCGGAAACACACATCCACTAATAGATGTCTACATTACCAAGTCACCAACTGTCACTCGGTATCTCAAACCTTCTCGAGTTCGATTCTCGGGCTATAACCAGTCTCTACACCTACTTCAACGCTCCACCGCTGATATAACTAGATACCAATTTCCATGATACGGCGGCCATGTTGGGTGAACCGGGACAACCCAATGTGCATAATCTCAACGTCTATGCCGATAAGACTCAAAAATTTCGTTCGCCGCAGAGTTTACACTGATCGACAGGAAGACCAGGACTTTCGAAATCTTGGGCGAGAAGAACTAAATGGTGGCCAATCCTCACAGCCAAAAATCGATCTCTCTGGGGGAGCCAGGTATGTTCTTTCATTGAGGATGACTTGATAGCATTACCTATACAGTGGAGGCGCAAACTTTCTCAAAAACCCAGACGACACCTCGTCCTGCATCGGGTACCATATCGAGGCGAAGGAAATCTCCTAGACTACAAAGACCAGGGCAAATGCTCAGCCCCGAATACCAACAGGGCCTTACAGTCCTGGTATACGAACCGGAAATTGATCCCCTTCTCTGGTATTTTGAGCTCTTAAATGCCCCCCTATGTTGTGGTCAAATTTTCGCTCTGGTATCGCAATTCCGGCAAATAATGTTTTGCTAGGATTTCCTACGGGGACCCCCACCCAATAGCCGCCTGGCCCGCCTAGGCAAATGTATCCACTACATTTTAGCGGCCCCTAGACATTGAGATTCCCGCCCGAGATGGGACCAGGGGGATATTTCTGGAAGCCTCCCGCCCAGGATGGCGCAAGTTGTTCCCGGACGGTCGGGATCCCTGACCCGGTGACCATGTTTAGAGATGCGGGAATTTGTTTCGTTTGAACTTGTTGACGGACGCGTATGTCTAGTCACTGGGGAAGGGGTGATCAGGAGGAGGCGCGGGCGAACGACGGTGCTAGTAAGAACATTTTTCTATATCTTTTTCTGGGAGTATTCAATATGGACCCTATCGATATATCTCGTTGCAAACATACTACATATAATTCTTCTTTTTCAACCCTCGACTGATACGTCTAGATATTTTGTTTCTTCGTACATTACCATTATACAACAGGCCATACATAAATACTTTTCTTTCACCATAAGAATTACACCACAAGCAAGCCATCTGAAATAAATGACCACGACACAAAGAGAACATGAGACCAAACCAAAAAGAACCCTCAAAGTCTCTATTGTCTTCTTTCCCCATCTCATACTATGCAAAGAAGGGAATGTGAAGGGATATAAAAACTGCCAGATGGAACGACTGTAGCGTATTACTTATATTAGTCGTGCAGGGAGTTAGGAGAAACAACATAACGTTGTATCAAACGGTCCATATCCTCGGAAAGTATAAGTGCAAAAGAAAATGAAGAAGATAAGACATCTCAATAAACCGATAGAAAAAAGAGGATATATAAACATGTCTTGAACAAGACTACAAGTCGCTAGGTACTCCAGTATCAACAATACCGCTTGTCTGCCTACTTCACTGCAAATAAACCAACCAACCCCTCCCCCCCCCCCTTCTTTCATACACAGACGTCTCTGACCAATAATTAAACCCAGCTAAAAGCACTGAGCAGAACGGAAGGCAATGCACGCAAGATAAAGGGAAAAAAACTCAGATGCCGCCAATATGATAAAAACAACCAGGAGACAGACAAGGTAGCCCAAGGCAGACCACGCGATCTCTCTTCGTACGCCGATGAATGCGATGTTGATACGATGCATGAAGCTCCATCGAATAACCCTCAAATTCTGAAAGCCCTCTCTAGAACAAGGAACCCGGTCAAGCAAACAAAGGGAAATTTTCAAACCCCTCCCCCCAAAAAAACCCCCCTGAAGAAGCAAAAGGAACACCTAACAGATAGCAACCACAGCCATAATTGACATGACGGATGCCTTCATGTAGGTAATGTGGTGGTGTTTTTAGACCGATGAAGAGTTGGACGATGCCGCTGGAGATCCAAAATTCAGCACCCCCTTTAAGCCGCCGGTTTCTTTTTTCTTTTTCCAACCATCCGCCTTCTCTTTCCGCTTTTGATTTAATTGTTCCCATCCGCTCTCTTCGTCATCGTCAGATTCGGTAGTGAAATTCTTGAGGTGTGATGGCCCGGGTGATTTCTTATTCCAGTCGTGGCCACCGCTCTTCGAGGTAAGTGTGGAGGTCCGAGCTCCAGTAGATGTCCCAGTTTGATATGTCACGGGTCGATAACGAGAAGGCTGCCCTACAGTGCTACGTTCCGAAGGAGCAATAGAGGGAGTATATCCTTGTGGCCCGACGAATGCGTTGACGTTGCCAACCCCCGCAGGGCCGCGGTGTTGGCTTGGTGCTACCGATGGAGCATACGCATTTCGAATACTGGGTTGAATCTGGGGGAAGTGGCTATCTACCATGCTCATAGCTCGTTGTTGACCTTGTTGAGGCACTGCAAGGCCGCTCATCTGGGGGTTCATGCTCATCATGGATGTTGGACGTTGCTGTTCCATCATGCCCATCGGCGACATAAATTGTTGCTGAGAATTATTCCGCATTTGCATCATTTGCATCATCTGCATTTGCATCTGCATTTGCATGTACTGTTGTTGCATATTGGCCATTTGCGCTTGCATTGGGTCCATACCGGACATTGGCATCCCCCCTGCCCCCCTGCCCATACCCATTCCCATGCCCATACCCATGCCCATGCCCGTTCCCGTCCCTGCTCCCATTCCCATACCAATACCCATATTCATGCCCATACCCATGTTTCCCCCCATCGCTCCAGGGCCCACTCCACCATTCGGCATACCTCCTAGCAATCCACCACCGCCGCGAGAGGCTGGTCTGTCAAACGGGTCTGGCTTAAAGGGATCGGCCTGTGGTTGCACGAATTGTGTTCTTCCGCCTCCTCCTCTCCGGGCCGCCTTCTGCTCTTCTGCTCGCATTATCTCCCCAACCAATCCCTGGGGACCGCGGGCTGGCAGCTGAGATGGCGGCATACCACCGTAAACAGATCCACCTGCGACAGACCTCGCATCGCTTCCGCCCCCAAAAGACAATGGCATTCGGTTCATCGGGTTGACTATGCTAGCGCCCACATTATATGGATCCTGGGGAAGGTGTCGTGCAAAGGGTGGCAGACGTGGGTCTTGTTGACTTTGCGCAGCGGCTCTCAGATTCGGCTGAGAGCTTGAATTCGAAAGTCTTGTAGGTGGCCGATTTTTAGTGGGGAATCCATGTGCCATTAAAATCCCAAGCGGGACTTCTTCGTCTTCTGAGTCAGAGTTCTTCCCACTTGATCCAGGGTCCATTCCACTGTAACCCAAAGGTAGCGCTGATGTACTCACGGACCCCTGTTTAGTATTAATTCCCAATAAAGGTGCATCTGATGGATCAGTGCCTGAAATCTTCATCATTTGTTGCCGATAAACGGCCAAATGCGCCTCCTGTCGTGCCCGTTGCCTAGCCAATTCCTTATTCTTCTCCGCTTCAGATTCCTCCTCATAATCCGATACATCGCTTTCACTCTCATCCTCTGCTGCTGTCTTGCCTGACAGCCTTCTTTGGTCATCTTGTTGCTGCTGGCATCGCTCAAACTGCGCCCGTGTCATAACTCTGTTAGTAGGTATTTGCGGAGTATGTTCTGAACTTTCATATTTTGCAGCCAAAGCTGCTGAAAATGAAAGGTCTAAGTCATCCACAGGCGAGGGATCATCGACCAATTGAACTCCCACATGCCCAGTTTTCTTCACTATGGGTGTAGTGTTTTTTGTCGGACTCGTCGGACTCATCACCTTGGTTTCCTTAGAACTCCCGGATAACCGCAAACTATGATCAGACGATGATCCCGAAGGGATAGTTTCTTCCCATCCACTATCACGATCCTTCGACTTATCAGATAGTCTTCTCGTTGCTTGGGTTGTCGTGGATGATGCTTTCGAATGATTCGGCTGCGGCCGAGAACCGTAGGTTTCCTGCCTGCTGCTGACAGAGTTTGCAACGATTGCAGCATCCTCATCTTCAAAAGGCAACGACCTCATGATCGGACTGATTCTCTTCAATCCTGATGTGTCACTGCTATTCCTCTTTTGAAGTGGTCTTATAGAAGGTGCCTCCAGTGAATCAGTGCGCGTGTGAGCAAGTGGTGCAGGTCTTTGCCCAGGTGTAAGATTTCGTGGGTTCCGAGATGAGTTAGGTACCGCAGTATTTGTCAATAGACCATCCGAAGGTTTCGAGTCCCAATGATAGGGGGATGATTCGTTGTTGTTCGAAGGTCGATCGGCGTCCATATGATGGGAATTGGCAAATATGTTCGTATATGCGGGCCCTGGACTAGGAGGAAACCGGGATGTGGGAGGTTCAGGGTCATAAGACTTTGGCAGCGGAACTGGTGGAATGCTATAGTGGTTATCACTCTGTTCGAGCGTGAGCATTGAGCAGAGCAATGAGTACATGAATTGGAGCACATACCGGATTAATGATAGAATTCGAGGCTATCTTAGGTGCCGTTGGCGTAAGTGAACCAATGCCCGGCGAGCTTGCATCCTTGTTGTCCTTTTTCGAACTGCTAAAATCGAACATGTCGTCTCCAAACAGAGATGTGGTATCCAATGTCGTCTCAAGTTTGGGAATGCTCATACGATTTCGATTGTAGGGCGGGCCCAAGGTATTTCCACTCGAGCTTCTTGTTGTCCCTGCAGACTGGCTTTTACCGTTGGCGTAAGGATATAAATCAACTTGTCGGTAGTCGTCAGGGGTCTGCGGAGTGTCGGTAGAGGGCAACGTTGAATTCGAACTCAATCGATTAGAGGAACCACCATAATAATCAGTACTAGAATTCGCAGAACTGGTGGTTTGGCCGCTGCCTCTATATCCAATATGAAGTTTCAGCAAAGTTTCACTTGTACACGGGTATAATGCTATACAGACCTGTGTCGCTGAGGAAGGACACGAAATCCGGAACCGACGGATTCCCTCCTAGTTTCGTGTTCGTCCTGATGATTTCCCTGATTGGCGGGCTCGTACTCGGCTTCGAGGGCGTTCCCAACAGATTTCCGACGCGTAAACTTGAGGAATTTGATAGGCATGTAGCCTCGGAAGATGGATGAAGGGGGGGAACAGAAAAGGTAAAAAAAACAAGCCGTCTCTAGCAGCCGTGAGTGTAAGCGGTCCGGATCACAGCAAAGGGGGTCGGCAGCCTGTGGTAAGATTTAGCTGCTTAGTGATGATGAGATTGGATATCAAGCGTCAGATTCCAACAAACGGGGTTGGCCCGGCTTCGGAATGCGGTTAATTGTGTGGACCGAACAGGTCGAGAACAGACGCCTCTTGGGGTGTTTAATTTCCGAAATACACAATGCAAGAATACGTATCGTGAAAGAGGCGGAGTTGACGGAGTTTCTGAGAGCGGAATAGGGCTGACGGTGCTGAACGAAGCGAAAACCTCAGTAATATTGCCGTGTCAACAGCATCGGTGAAGAGCGAGAGAAAGAAGTACTTCGTAGGTACGGCAGGTAAGTATTCGGTGTTGTTCAGGAGCGCAGCGGCAGGGTCAAAAAGGGTGGAAGGGTGGCCGTCACGCAAAGCACTTTAGTGGTTTCACAGCCGAAAGAGAGAACGAGAGGTGCAGTTGGGCGGGCGGGCGGCCTAACAAGACTTGACTAGGCGGTATTGTTTTCGGTGCACAGTACTGTAGAAGCAGTAGTAGGGTATGGACGGATCTGAACGAATGGCAGGGGCGAAATGCAAAAAACTGTGTGAAAAATGCAGAGAATTGTTGGGGTAGCGAGCGATGTGGAGGAGATGATGAGGTGGTGATCGATTTGAGCGGGAGGAAAGGAACAATCTGTCGGAACCCCGGTTGTTTGTTGATGTTCGAACTTCGTCTTGCGAGAAGTTGGTGTTTACGTGCGTATTTACAGTACCTGACGTGAATGTGAATGTGAATAATTATTCCATCGTCATGATGCCCTGACAAAAGGAGAGGCCCTTCCTTCCTCCCTTTCTTTACGCAGCGCCTGCAAAAACAGTCCCTCTGTTTTGATCCTCGTTCCGATCAATATCCGCTACAAAGTCTCAAGCCGCTACGCTAGTAGCGTATATTTACGTCCGAGACTACAAAGCCGGAAAAGGCGATAATGAACCTTTATAGGTAGAATTCTGCTTAGACTAGATCTGGCGCTAAAACTACCTATTGTAGAGCTGGGTCGCTGCGCTAGCTCAGGGATGAAATTCGACGCGTCCTATGTATAATAGTCTCGGAGTGTGGTACACGTATAAAATCATTAGACACCTGCCTACAACACCTGATGTTACCAAAACAATTTGCTATCGTGTTATGTTCAGTTAGTTAGTCTGAAACCACGGATTAGATCCCATGACTGCTTCAGCTTCCTCAGTTATAAGCTATGTACGAGCGCAATCATATTTAACCCCCCAGTCCTAGCATATCAAAATGATATCTGGCTGCTGGAACTCTACTGGTTCTGTGCACATAGTTTCGATATTCCACATACAGTAACGGCAAACACCAAACTACCCTTAAGTAGGTACTCTGTCACGGGCATTCTCGCCCATCAAAGTACCACAAGATTATTGCTGGTGCACAGCTAATAGCCGTATAATCAACCCAGTACGCTGTCTTTCCGTATTCTGCAAGCTCCCTCTTACGCCAATTGCTTCTTGGCTTCGTCCGAATAATGGACGACACCATTCCACGGGACCTCGAAGTTCATCCTCTCTCATCGGATCCTTACAATTGCCTAGCGGAGATGGTTTCAAAGTTCTAACGGAAGTCCCCATTTGAGAGGAATATCATACGAGGGATTGCTCTTGCCATTCCACTGGTACCCCACACAAGCAGCTATCTGCACCTAAAGACCTAACTAAGTAGGTAATCCTCTTCGTAGTCGGCGATGCCAGACGATATGTAGAAGTTCCCTGGGTGCGCAGCTCTCCTTCAGCACCTAGATATCAGGATTCATGCAGCATATTGACAAGTGGATCCACCGTCAAACCCGGGAAATCGGCAATAGGAATTCACGGGAGCTCTAGACCCCAGATCCTTGAGAGCCATCATGTTGTTACGCACAAGAAGACGTAACCTTAAGAATGTCTCCATTGAGCATTAAGCCTGTACCAGTTGCATTCTAGACAATTGGAGTGAGAGAGGGAACAAAGAACATGTGTAAATCAGTAGCAAGAGGAGAAGCCCATAAAAAGACGCTGAATGCCCACAAGGGAGGTCATGCGATAGTGTCGTGCACGGGCCAATTATTCCCTTTTATGGTTATTCTTTTTTGTATGCGATTTCCAAGAGTTGCTCGCTTCCCGGTGTACACGTACTCTATACACCATAAGACAAAAATAGGGGGTTTAAATACCATTAATATTCCATTTATCGTATAAATCGATACCGTACACGTTGACAACGGGCGGAAAACCGTTAAACCCGAAAACAGCAAAGCAGTACTCCATAAAAAATCACCCACCTTTTTCTTATGGTGAGTTGAGTACAAATTAATTTAAGACCTCTGAGTTCGGGAATCGGTACAAGGGCGCTGTATCGAGAGGTAGAAACTGTAGAACTTCGCTGGCAAGCTTGCGACGGCTGGGTTCAGGAGTGCATCCTTGAAGGATTTTTTAGAAAATTTCAACTGCAGCTATCTATTACCTATTCCCGCAGACGCGGCATAGAAATCCCATTCCAAAGAAGTTACGGCAAACGCCACCGTCTCTGCCAGGGTCTGATTCAGGAACCAACCGTCATAACCGTACCTTTTTAAGCGGTTCTGGGAAACGCCACAGGCATGTCACTTCCCAAAGAGAACGCACACAATAACAAAGCGATCTGAAGATTTCGAGTCGATGCTCTTACTCGAGATCAATAAGCGACAGCTATGGAGCTTGGGCCGGTCTGGACTCTGGTGCAGAGTTTAATGCCAAGCCTCTAACGGGCCCGACGAGACAAGCGCTCAATGTGGAGCATGCACTACGTAGCAGTAGAGTACGTCCGCCGGATCGTCGTCTTCCGTGTCCCGTCTTAACCCTGTGATCTGCTCGATATTCGCGTGGGAAATATCTCACTCCTGTGTTTACCACGTGACGGAGACTGAACGCGTTTTCAACAGACGTCAACACCAATGGCATTCAATTCGTGGTGCGAAAATTAACTTGCCGCGAGAACCAATCGCCAGCCTGCTGAAAACCGCGAACCTCCACTGATCCAGGCCCTAAGTATTGTTTTGTGGACGTTGGCCCCAAGGTATCTAAGCATATATCTCAGTATTTGAAATGGAGAACCTAACAAACGCTTCCTTAGGAGTATAAAACAAGTAGCGTTCTATGTTCTGTAGAATTGAATTCGATACTTTCAGTGTCGAGCGATGAAACTTTAAGGGTTTGATTGCTTCCTTCAAGGCCGTGTTTAATGATCAGACCACATTCGACTTGTGGGTAGAGTGTTGGAGTGCAAATCTTTGCCGGCTTCAAGGTTTAAGACCACGAGAAACGGCGCTTGTATCAGGAACGTCCAATGTTGAAGCGGCCACGCGCTAATGCCATGAAGTTTACTTCATGAATTTCGCGTTCTTCACGTGGGATAGAATTTTCTGCATGTTTACCATCACCAACTCCAACAATGCTTGCGCTGTCGTCACGTGGAAACCCTACAATGAACTCTATGGCTGGGCGGTGTACCTTACCACCCGCCAAACTCACTGCAACCTAAGTTCTGCACTGCATCTGAAGGCCCTATATCCCTCAAAGAAGGCCATTACCAAGCATTCTCCAACGTGTACGCCCAGACAATGCGAGTTGAGTGATGGCAGACGCAACTTTTTTTTTAATGTCGTCAGGCGGGGGCATCGAGACAATAGTCTCTGGTTTAAGTTTATGCACTTCTCAGCCATGGGAACTCCGGAGGCTGAATCTGCACTTACCCCAGAATTGCGATTGGCGAAGCTGGGTGTGTCGATATCTATTTTGCGCATTTTATCTGCAGTTCGTGTCACCCACAAGTTGAGCTGAACTTGTTCTCTCACATCATCCCGCGCTGACAGATGCAGGGCTTGGATGATGCAAACGGCAAAATTCACTGCCTTGTCTTGATGACGATTAAGTATAGGCGGGATCAATCAGCCGTTCTGGTGGATACTAGGAATTGCGGGAAACCCAACATATTGATTCATGGGGTATATCATTCTCGTCATATAACTCACAATTTCCATTGGTGAATGACATGGAAGAAAAATACTGCAACGCGGGGAACCTGCAAGCTCGATCGTCACGACAACACCCATATCATGCCTGATGCTCATCAGCTCTATCAGCCGCTCTTACGACTCCGCACTGAATATTCCAGCAGTATTGGCAAAAAGTGAAAATGACCCCAAATTTGACCTTGTGAAAAAGCAAGTCGGAGAAGTTACAACCTCTTGAAGGGAGCAGCAAAAATAGGGTCTGTGGGGATGAACACAGCCCCGAAAAGCAGGTTGAAAATGTCCAGAAAAAGACACCTCAATGGCAGGGAATTCATGAACTGGCCCAGTTGGGGATTTGGGGATACACGAGGAATGCACACGGCCACCCGAGCAAGCACTTACGCCCGATTTACAAATTTACTGGGTCATCCTTCGACCTGGCCTGAATACTTGGGCAGTTACTTGGACTCTACTTTCAAGTACTTTGTATGTTGCTGACTGCATATAGCGAATGAGAGCGGATAGAAGTGAGTACAACTTGAAAATATGGAAATTTTGTTGATTGGCAAATATGCACCCCGCACTTGATCGCGCTGCAACTCTTGAAACATGGAGGCTTTCCCCTACGCTGGATTATGAGATCAATTGACGTACTTGTCCGCAGTGGGATTTTATCCATATGCATTGTACGCGTATACATAGTGGGGTCCCTGAGTCTCAACATTATGGATATCATGCTGGCAATGAGGTGAGTATTTAGTCTATTCAAAGAGAGATGCACCTTCCACTGATCCGTGTGGTATGCCAGTAGGAACCCGACTTGCCCAATGGAGCCGCCATGCACCTCCGAAACCAAAAGGTTTTATGTCCCCGATGCTGGCCGGCATTACTTCACATCGCAGGACGCAAATGTATTCACAGCCCGATCCTGCGCCATAAGGCGCAGTGATTTCCCACAGATTCTATTCTGCAGTGTTACTGCCACAGCAATATTGCATCCTGCAAGGCTAGGATCCAGGACGAAAATCCAAATCCCTTGACTTCGGAGGTGGCAAGCCGACTCTAACACTTTCAGGATCCGATGCCGGCGCTGGAACATCTCAGTCCACGTCTTCAGACATTTTGAGATATATGTACCGTATTATTGACCATATCCGGTTTATTTGTAGCGCCACAGGAGGCCTTTGCAACCAGGAGGGTAGCATGTTATTCGCCCCGAAGTCTTGAACTTGCATAGAAGCCAGCACGGCTAAGAGTCTGAACTAATAAATCTAATTGATCTGGCATACTGCGACGCTACAAGAAACCGGATAGGTCAGATAATACGGTACAGTGTAGATGTGATGTATGCACAAGAGATCGACCATTAACCCCGGCGCTCCTGCAGGTGTAACGTTAATCTGTTCCTGGTGCTGTTTACCTCGGAGACCTACATCGAGTTTGACTTAACTAGTGATATATAAAATTTTACGATGAATACGTGGAGCTGTAGGAAGGGCATTGTTGCAGTTTGAAACGGCATCCCCCACCTGTGCATGATAAATACTACAAATCCAGCAAAAAGGAATTCTAGCCACATAGTGTTGATGTTATATCCGACAGCCAACCGGGCAGGAAATTCAAGACTCGTGCGATAAAGGCGATTGATCTTTACTGTTTTGGGATAGAGCTGCCATTGTCGGACTGGGGAATCATTTTGAATCACTCGGATCGCTCGATCTCTTCAATTCGACTACAGTGAAAAAAATATGGTCCTCACGAATTCGAAGAACTCGCCAGAGCCTGAAGGCTACATCCTCAGAGCTAATTGGGTTATTCTTGCTGATGGAGATCGAACTACGACCCCAGGATTTGCTTGAGCGAGTGATGGTGGGTGATCAAGGTGAAAGATGTCCTGCACGGATCTCAGTCTTTGTTTGGCGGGGCATTTGTGGCGGTGAGTTGCTTTGGTCTCACCTATGAACACCATGTTATACCCCCACGTTAAGCTCACGAAACACTACGTTTTAACCAATCTTTTTCGACGGGATGTAGTTGGACGTATCTTGTCCGCCGGTTGCCAAATCACCCCATCTTTCTTTCGACCCTCCAATGGATGCTTTGCTTCTGTCTCGTGCGTAGCCAGCGTCAGACAGAATGTTCTTCGTTTGTTCGGGCACATTACCTAACAGGGAATCCCAGTGCCGATATATATCTGGAAACGGCAGTCGGTCAGTGACTAACGTTTACGGCGGCTTCCGGATATCAAAATTCATGGGTATTGGGGGTTCTCTGTTGTTTTTCTCAAATTAGGGCAAGATGCTCTCCAGTTGATCCTTGAAGATGTTTTTCATCCTTCATCACTCGATGCTCCTGCTGGAAGCTAAGAACCATTGGACCACAAGAGTTTGGTTTAGATCTACATGCTGGATGCATATACAAAGTGCGTAGAATCTGGCGGTATCCGGTTGATTTGTGGCGCCGCAGGTGACATATGTAACTCCCATGGTGGTCTTTATTCGCTCTGAGAGTTACTTCGACTGCGAGAATGGATATATGGAAGCAACTGGTCGGGAATCCTGCAGCGCTACAAATAGATTGGATACTGTCAGATTCTATAGTACTAGGCAAACATGCAACCCTTCCTTCCCCACCGCGAGCTCGGTGATTATAGGATATCACTTGCGTTCATCATTCAGGGCCTGGATGACGAACCTTTAGTAAATATTAGGGTTTCTAGAATTTGGGTCCGCCATGTGTTCTGACAGTTTCTTGTTATAAGCATACTTTTTAGACCAAGCTTATTGGGCAAGTATATCCTTAGACAGTGCTTATTCTAGTATTCTGTGGAGGAAAATATTTTCATACGAAACTAATAAGAACACTGCGGGGTCCATATACTCATAGGGTATGTTTATAGCGAGAGGTGGCTATTATTGAATATCAGTGATGGTGTTCTTCTAGGCATATTGAGTGGGCATATTGAGTGGGCATATTGAGATGAATAATATGTAGCTGGAGTTTCTTGGGATGTTTTGTTTACGTATACCTGCTGCCTTACTCTGTGCTCGAAATCTAGTCGCTTCTTTTAGCCTCCGGCAAACGAGGAGCGAGCTTATGAGCGATGAAAAAATCTGGGAACGAGAGTACTCCTACTCTACCCTGCTCAAAACTGTTCTTTGTTATTAGTTATTGCCAGTTGATCAGTGCTATCGTGATAATCCATGAGTTACAATTACTAGTGACAGCCTATGAAGCCAACTTCGTTCTCCACACCTTCGGTAAATAGGGAAATCCACCCGACTATCACTCATTGGAGGCATCTCTTGGAACAATATAAGCTGTCAGCGGCTGTCAGCACTGCGTGACGCGTACCACCACTCTGAACTTAATAATCCACTGATTACTGCCCTCTTATCCTCCTCCACCTCCCTCTGCTATCGTCGTACGGTGGTGCAGGCGGTCTTAAATCCGAGTGGCCAGTGCAACGATTCATATCACCGGAGTTTACTCAAAGTAAATAACCGAAGCTTATGTCAATTCCTCGTGGGGTACCTGTCTAAGGCGTTGACACTTTATACACGCTCTTTATATTCCACCATACCACTCTGTCCAGATAGGGTGATGTGATCCTTCACAGTAAGAGCAGGATCGACCGATTCCAAAGCTCTACTGTGGCGGGGCTTTCTACACGGATACCGGTATGTTTGCATAGAGATCTGCGGACTTCTACAGTCTAGATCTGCAGAGACTTCAAAAAACCTCCAGCTTCTGTTACTTTTCTTAGGCATTCCTGTAACACACGTGGCGAATAGATCTCCACGCAGCCCCACCCGGGTTTAAGGCTGGTCCGGCGAGTGCGTCATGATATGCGAGTGAGCGCTGAACCGCCAAGAGGGTATAGAACTCTTTAGAGCCGATACTGGAGATGTTTTGGAATGGCCCCTGAAATAGGATATACATATAATGGCTTTCTGATAAGAATAACCCTACCTATATTCTAAATCTCCTAAACTGCGAGTTGGCACCGGCTGGAGGCCTAATTAATAGAGCCTATACCACAGCCCGGCAGTAGCTTTTGGTGGTATTAGGCATGCATCCAAATTTCGCATAGGAACTAATCTGAAGCAGCCCTACACGTTTCTGAACAAAGTAATCATATTTCATGCATGGAAGCAAGATTCTTCCCTGTATAGTACACGTGTAATATGGGAGCGTTTCAAGTACTGTAGCTCCCGCTTTAACAAAAGGAATGTGTAGGTTGACTGGAGTTCTGTTTAACTGATGCCTTGCTCGGGTATAACTTTTGAGTTAAAGAGCGGGGTTTTACTGTTTAACTTGACGTCTAACTATCCGTCGTTTAATCACTTTATCTGTTAAGTATATGTTTAACCTGGTCACTGTTTAATTGACCGTTTGGCTATCTGTTTAACTTGCGTTTAACTTTTCGACATTAAAAATTACTTTATATATTGATCGATTGATTGACCTTAAACAGTGCACCGGTGTACCGTAGTCATATCAAGAGAAACCCCGTTTGATGTTATTGTAAGGATTGTGTACATGCCATCCAGCCAAATGCGTTGAATTTTTCATTCTCATCACCATCTTCATAGATGACCTATCGCAGACATACACAACGTACAGTGCTGTCATTTCAGACAAGGTACCAAACCAAACGCCTTATTCACCGACCGACCGACCTCCATCTTCTCATCACTCTGGCTTTCCAAAAAGTAGCTGTTTCAAGAAAAAAAACAGATAGGAACAGTTGAAAGAATCGAAAGGGAGTGTACAATATACAATAAGAACCACAATGCTAGCGAAAGCAGAAAACGCTAAAAATCGCAGATAAACCACAAATGAAGTGTCCGAAAATAGAAGACGATGAGATGTGGCCGTATCACACCCCAAGAAATAACCAAAGACAAGTTTACGAAACGATCCAAAAAAAAACCGGGTATCCGGATCAAGATCTTAGCCCAGGGGTTGCGGGTTGTTGTGAGAAGGTAACCGATCTAGGTGTTGGCGGAACATCCATATTGAACTTCTGAAGAGGACTTGGTCGGATGGTAGAAGGTCTCAGGGGGGCATCACTTGCATCTGAATGCTTTGTCGAGTGATGTCTTACAGGTGGGGGCTGTAAAATCGGAACAGCACGGCCTTCCTCTGCTTCGTATATTGCGGAGTTAGAGTTCAAATCCGTAGAGTTGGTGTTCAAATTCGCAGAGTTAGAGTTCAACTGGTTGTAGGTGGTGTTTTTCGTCGTCTCAGGATCGGTTTCTTCCGCTTCTTTCTGCTCCTTCAACTTGGCGAGCCAAAGACTGGAACGGGCCTCGTCGCGGACGTTCATAGACTTGCGGAGCCTTCTCTTGGTGTAGAACAAGCGGTAGAATGCGAACAGATAAACACAGATGGCGATGAATTCAACTGAAATTTCAATGATAGCGCAAACAACGACCCAGTCCTAATCAAATCAGTATGCGGAGGCCTAGAGTAACAAAAGGTGATATCGTCATACCTGTTGGCGGCAAACGAGGTTGTAGTTGATGCTATCCTGAAACAACTTTCGTCGAACGTTGTCTTTACAAGCCCATCCCCAAAGATCCTGATCATCGTTACCGGCTCGACTAGCTTGCATTATTCCGATTCCGGCAGACCACATAGCGATTGAAAAGATGAAGACGGCTCCTGCGAAGATAGTCGCATGCAATGCAATCCTTTCGGCCCTGTTGTGACCGCCCTTCCAATAGCTGAACATAATAAATAGCGAGAGAATAAGTGAAATGCTTGAAATGACAAGAATCGCAATTTGCGGCCATGTCGGTGTCGAGGCGGACCATGGTCGAAATTGGTTTCTTGGTGCGAGATTTCGGGTTGCGTTGAAGATAGCGAATGTAGATGCTACGAGGGCAAGAACGACCAAACTGCACATATGTCAAGACCTATCCTGCGCAAAAGGTCGTAAACGAGGAACAAACCTGCATGCACAGTTGATACTTCGAAGAACAACTTTCGCCAACCGCACCTTTAACTTGACGGCCTACGAGATTTGTTAGAAAGAGAGCTATATAATGTTAGAGTAAATAATACCAAATCTCGCCTATCCTCTTGCTGCGCCTTCTCCTCTAATTCTGCCAACCTGATCTCCTCTCTTGTAGTTCCTGAAGTCTTCAGGCCTGCGGACAGAGGAGCGATAGGATAGCGCGCAAATTGTTCGGTCGGCGTACTGGCTGCCATACCAGTAACCTCTCCGTTGACGGCCGTACCACCAACTTCACCGTTCACCACGCCAAACGACGAGGATCTGTAGTTGTTTGCCAGTGGTATAGGTGGAGGAGGAGGGTAAGTTGCTTCTTGCGGGCGGATCTCGTCCACAGGGTCAGACCGCAGTGGAAAGTCGCCGCCGGGAGACGTCCAAGCTGATGCCATGATCGGTGCTTGTGAATCTGCTGGTGATACTGATGGAGGTGTCTGGTTTGGATGGCTATCGTCTGTAAGACTGATGGAGGATCGGGTGCGGTAGAAATCTTCTGGCTGTGTCGAAAGGTGCGGGGTTTCAGGACGATGTGCGTTGTTGTGGCTTGGAGACATCGCAGAGGGTTGATGATGAGTGGCGACCGGATATTATGACTATGATTCCGAAAGCGCGAATGGATGTGCGACTCCTCCTTCTAATCAGGTCAGACACAAGGTAGCTGGGTATGACAAGTGGACTCGACGAGCACGGCTCTGTCGTTCAAAGATCAGCGGGTATTAAGATAAACAATGAACGACTGTAGTGGCGGAAAGTGCACGGCACAGGAAAAGAAGAGAAGAGGAGGAAGAGGAGAAGAAGAAGAAGAGAAAAGAAGAAAAGTAGGCAGAGGGAGAACTGGGCAAGAAGCGCCGGAGTATATGAGTAGACACCAACAGGCGGCTCTCAAATCATTCCAACAAGACAAGACTCCACCACCACAAGCGAATGTCAATCATCTATGGGCGGCTTCACTGGCGGTAGAATGGAATAAATGTGGGACCGCATCTAGATACAGCACTGAGTAGACCAAGTAGACACATACCAGGCACCGAATCAGCGTCCAGACACGCACTTCATATCTCGACTCCGGACTTTCTTATAATCAACGGAAATGTGTGTGGGTATGTGGCGCAGAGTTTTACTTGGAGGGCGGACAAGGAGGAGGAGGCAGGAAGAGAGGATGGATCCGGATGGAAGAGACGGCGGTAGGGATGGATCGATGGATCGATGGGTGATAAAGAGCATGATTTGCTCTCCGTCGCACCTCCATCAAACCCAGACCCCGCCTCTTCAGGTCGCTCAATCCTCGCTCGCGCAGAAGGGATGTGCGCCTCAGGGCAGCTGAAGACATTGGAGGACAAGGATACGTGCATATCACCGCCTGAACAGGAAACGCGCATGTGGAAGCGCTGAGATTCCGCCGGCCAGGAAACGAAGCGAGAGATGAGGTTGGCTGTTGCGAATGCTTGTATCCTGCTAGTGCGAGCACCTGTTGCAGCGTCGGCGCCAATCGAACCGCCGACTGTTGTCCAGCAGACCTCGACTGTTCGACAACCGAGCACTTGGGGCACTGCACATATTATACATATTATACATATTATACTTGCTTAAGTAAGGTAGATTGATGCAACGTTAATATGTTGAATTTCTCATCACCCTCATATTTCCTGAGGCCGAGCAAGGCACGTGCCAACACCCGGGTCAGCAATATTGTACTCTACCCTTCATATAGGCTGGTATCACTCGACAGAGTTAGAGTTGGTTTGGTTGCGGGGCATAGGCCGCTCGTGAGCTGGGCGATCCAAGAATAGCATATATGCCCGAAAGGTATTGCCCCGATGTGGACTATTTAGGTACCTATACCTCGATAATTGTCTTAGAGAGTTTATTTATGGCCTATGTGCCACCCACCGATCGCCCATCCAACCAAAGTGACGTTCATCCGAGTCCGGACATCTACTCGACTCGTTGGCCGTTGTTGCTGTGGAGAGCCACGATCGTCATCGATCCACGCACTCTTCCCACAGGTAGGAGAAAGCGGGTTTGCCAGGAATGTATGCCTTCTTTACGTACTCTAGATGGATGGAACACGGAATATGCGACTGTGATGGTAGGGCGCGAGCAATCGGACCATCGAACGTTTGTTTGCGTTGGAGACGGATTCCACCGGGTAGTAAGTTGATGGTAGTCTTGGAGGAGACGTGCAACTTAGAAATAACGTCACCCCACTACAGTACTGACAGGTAGCACGTGTAGAGTACATGCTTCAAGAAAATGACTACACCGCAGTACTCCACCAACCCTGCGCTTCCAAATATTCTCCTCTTCGCGACTGGCTCCGTCGCGACAATAAAGCTACCACTCCTTGTCACCACGCTCACACAATACCCCGTCAACTTGCAAGTCATTCTCTCGCCCTCCGCCGCGCGCTTCCTCTCCCCTGGGGACATCGCCACCCTCGCCTCCATCGTAAAGATCCACCGCAACGAAGACGAATGGGCGCACCCATGGACCCGTGGCGACCCTGTTCTCCACATTGAGCTACGGAAGTGGGCAGATCTTATGTTGATTGCCCCACTTTCTGCAAACTCGCTCGCCGGAATCGCGGCAGGTCTCTGTCCTGGGCTGGGGCTTAGCGTGGTTAGGGCGTGGGATACGACTGAGTATCGTAGGGCAGTGGGAGCGGATATGGGGGATGTGGTGCACGAGGAGGTCGCACGACCAGATGAGCAACGGAGAAAGATGATACTGGTTGCACCCGCAATGAATACGCAGATGTATCTGCACCCACTGACGGAGCAACACTTAAACACTTTACGGTCCTGGGACTGGATGAGGGTCTTAAAACCCGTTGAGAAGTTGTTGGCGTGCGGGGACATGGGAGTTGGGGGTATGATGGAAGTAGACGATATTGTGCGAGAGGTCGTCACGGAATTGGGGTGGAGTGTTGAAAAACGACAGTGACACGGAGCGGCAAGGTAAATGATTGATGAGTGTCTTTGTCAAGCACAATACCATATGTATCTGTCTCATTCCTGTAAGTTTGTTGAAGAATGGAGAGCGGAGAGTAAAAGAGTACCTCCAGAGTGACGTAGGCAAACCTAGACCTTATGATAGCTAGCCCACATGCCTAGACCACTGGCACCAATTCCGACCCATCAACCACCCAAAGCTCAATTGACTTCACCTCGCACTCGCTTCAAAGTTTACTCAATGTCACATCGAATCCTACGACCTTCTCTGCAGCCGTTCATGCCGTCACAAATATACACATCAGCCCGTAGTGCTTCTACTGCCTCGAAAGCACTAAAGATCTCGCGGCTCTGTCCCCCGCTCTCTTCCGCACATCCGGCATCCCTCCTTGCACTGCGACCAACCCAAGTTTCTGTCACATTATCTACGCTTCACCGCCAACTGTTGACGGAGCAAAGACATGGCTTCCACACAACGCCAGCACGGCCCAAAGACCACCACTTCGATACGCTGAAGTTCGTACAGCGACTACAAGCCGAGGGATTTTCAGAGGAGCAAAGTGAGGCGCTAATGCGGGTTCTCAGCGATGTGATTGAAGAGAGGTATACGATAACATCCATCCATTCACTACTCCTTTCGTGACATGAAATTGTGCTCTGACACACGGGCGGGGAGCGGTAGTATACAGAATCTGACGCGCACGATGGTGCCGCGCGAAGACCAAGAGAAGATCAATTACACGCAGAAAGTGGATTTCGCCAAGCTACGATCCGAGCTTACGACGCTGCACGGCAATGAGTTGAATCCCCTGAAAAACGACCAGGAACGGCTATCATCCGAAATCTCGCGGCTGAGTGCTCGGCTGCGCGAAGAAGTGCAGAGGGCGCAAAGTAGTGTCAAGTTGGATCTGAACTTGGAGAAGGGCAGAATAAGGGAGGAGAGTAGTGTGCATGAATTGAAGGTTAAGGAGACGGACACCAGGATCGAGAAGGAAGTGGGTGATTTGAGGGGTATGCTGGAGAGTGTCAAGTTTTCGACGCTGCAGTGGTTAATTGGTGTTTGCACGGTACGTTCTCCCTCTCGCACGTTTGAAAGAAGAGGTGGTTAGCTGACTGACTGGCTGTAGGGTACTGCTGCGTTGCTCTTGGGTGTGTGGAGACTGTTGATGTAAATGAACGTTTCGGCAACGATGTTATAGACTGGTGGATGCTCGGCACGGCTGTAAAATATCACTGTATAGTTCAAAGCTCACGACTTATGTCTTTTCTTTGCCTGCTATTTGCTCTCGTAAATCAAGCCAGGAGTGCGAGAGGAAATACACGATTCGGAAGCGTTGTGTGCCGCATCGGATTATCCGTCATAGTTTCTCACTACTGCACCTGCCTTCTGCTCTCCACATCCATCTTTCCACCGCCAACATTATTCAGATACACCTCTTCAGTCGTACTCCCAGCATATCATCTTAGCATATCCTCTACGTAACATAATGCCACCCCGAACAGCCATACCTCGCTCAACAACCGACGATAGTGACGGCGAAACCGTCCAGCTCGAGATCAGTGAGCTCCTCGAGAAGATGCGGCGTTCTGTACGGCACCCTTCCGTCTCTTTCCCGCTCCATTCCGCTAACAAGGTGTACAGGCTATCGAGAAACGCCGCAAAAAGCGAGAAGAAATCGCTGCAAACTACACAAAGGAGCTGGCGCAGATGGAAATGGAAGTTGCGGCAGCCTTAACGGAGGGGCAGCGGGAAGCGTCCGTCCCCCTCCCCCCATCCCCTTCCCATTCGATGGTATTGACTCAGGATGGGTGACAGAAACAAGAAACATGTAGACGTGCTCACGCGCCTTCTGGATGCGATCCGCCGCCGCAGCGAGGTGGAGGAAAAGCTTATGGGCGAGTTCAAAGAGGTCCACGAGAAGTTGGTTGAGACTGTGACGGTCGTGTTTGGGGGCGGTGGTGCCGTGCAGGCCGTGGAAATGGCCATGACGAAGGATGTGGGCGTGGAGGGGGAAGAAGACAAAGAAGAAGAGGGGGAAGAAGAAGAGGAGGAGGAGGATGAGGAGGATGAGGAGGATGAGGGAGATGCTTAGCTACTCTATGGGCTCCCAGGTTTGGGCTGGGCGGTAGTGATGTCTTTGATACTACTTCGGTCAGCCTTCGGCTTGAAATCTGATGGGAATGGTGCCTCGATCATATTTTGATTGGAAGATGTTGAAAGTAATGCGGTTGATATGAGTTTGAATCCGGCGAGGTCTTTAGGTATCTGGGGTTGCAGTGACATATTTTCCACTTTGGAAATACGAGTTCTAGAAGTGCCCACTACGGCTTACATTCGATCTCACCGCAAATTCAACCGTAGAGAAGTACATACATTATTGCGATTGGTCAAAGCCATCAAAAACATCTCCATAGTTTCTCACCTAGAAAACTTCCAACCATCAGGAAAATTGTACATTGACCATCTCATGCCTCATACCCCATGCCTCATCATCATCAATGACATCATAAAATATGTTCAAATACACAAGAACGCCGCACCTGTATAGATTTCACTCCCCTTTTATGGCCGCCTTGTAGATAAGTGGCGGCATTTCTACTTCCTGGCGTTGTATGCACCAAAGACATAACATCTTGAACAAAAATCAACGCTCAAACTCCATGACAACACAAAAAACTCCGAACTAATCAAACCCAAATGTCACATACAATACGGTCACCCGCCGCCATGGTGGTTATCTGTCGTATCGGAATCACTTGACTGGTGTCGGCGTAGATAACTGTTGCTCTCCGGAGACGACATCCTTCCCTCGAAAATCCATCACCGCCTTTCCTAGGTCCGCAATCCCAAATGGCTTTCCGACGAATCCGTGCATCCCTTTGAGTGCGGCTTTGGCTCGTGCTTCTTCTGTCGCATCAGCAGATACAGCGAGTACCGTGATGCCATCCTCCGGCGATCCTGAGTCTCCACCATTATTCCTCTTGTCATTGTATAACTTCACTATGCGCTCTGCCGCTTCGTAACCATCCATTCTGGGCATCCAGAGATCCATCAAAATCAAGTCGAAAGCACGCTTATGGCCACCAAGAGACGAAAATAAGGAAGCAGTGAAAATCTCAACGGCCTCTACTCCATCCCTGGCTTCTTCTATATCCATGTATCCCAGTCTCTTTAACATACTGCATAGCAAAGCTCGGTTGATGCGATTATCCTCAACAACTAAGATACGAAGCGGCAATTTCTTGGCTAATTCCGGATCGAATGAAAGTTTCCGTTCAACCGGTGGTGTAGTAACAACCGACTTTTTCAGAGGCGACGTTGGTCGAGGTCGCTGAGTGGGCCCTGTATCTAGCCTGAGTGATGACCCCGTGCCATCGAGTGGTGTAGGTGACGGGGTGCCAGGCATACTCCCCGACGCATCGGCAGGTGTTATTGGCAATCGAATTCTGAATTCCGAACCTCTATTATCGCCTTCTGTAGCAGTACGTTCCAACCAAAGGTCGCCGCCCATTTTCCGAGCGATCCCTTTGGCCACATACAAGCCCAGACCAAGACCATCACGGTGTCGGGTGAGTGATTCGTCTTCTGTGGTGAATGGTTTGAACAGGTCAGGTATAAAGTCGCTTGGGATTCCACCGCCAGTGTCGATAATGCTAAAGATAATCTGGCGAGAAGCGTTGACGGACGCTTTAAGAGTGATGCAGCCGGATGGGGTAAATTTAAACGCATTGTGAAAGACTGATGAGATCATCTTCATCAAGTAAGATCCATCGACTAAGTTTCGCACAAACACGCATCAGATCGGAGCATAGCTCCAGTTGATGGGTAAACTCACTAATCATACTCTCAGGCACAATTTCATCCACAATAACTTCAATCTCCACAAGCTTACGTTCTTCCCCAACACTGCCAACCTCCGCTACCTCAACAACTACACGCTCCCCACGCGGAGTCTCAGTAATCTTAGTGAAATCAGGTCTGCCACCGGTTCGAAGTGATTCATGTACGGCTTCATGTAACAGTTCCCGTAACTTCAGAGGGCGAGAATTCAAAACTACCTTACCCACCGCATCATAATATAGCCCAGGCGTTCCTGGAAAAGTCTGTCCAGAGCCAGCATTTAATGAGAAGTAGTCTGATGCACTCTCGGGCTTTGTACTCGTCCCAGCATCAGCGGGAGACAAACCCCGATGGTGAGGCTGTATATCAGAAGCAATTACTCCCATGGACGGGTTTCGTGCCTGCGACTGACATTCGGGCTCTACAACCATGGGGATTGGCGAATCTGGAATTTCAATATGAGGTATCTTGTGCGGCGAGTCTCTACCTGAGGTAACAGAACTCCGTCGTCGTTTGAAATTCCGTCGATGAGAAGCATCATCATTTACGGTATTGCTGCACCCAAACCCAAATGGCCCTGTTCGATCTTCTAGCCCCAAAATATCTGGTATTTCCTTCCCTTGAGATGGCGTTAACGGAACCTCCATATTGAAATCATACGCATGGACCATGTTATCCGCCGCATCAACTGCGCGTTTTGAGCTATCTAGGCTGTATTTTAGATCATCCGCTTCAATATATAGTTTGCGAGGTGGCGGGGAAGTTACCTTGAGCAACCTCAATGTTGGATCTGAGACCCTCGATGATGTCCTTCAGCTTATCTAAATCTGACAAGTGCCATCTATCCGGATGAATTGCCTCGAGGACAGACGCGTACATCACATCCAACATTCCCACCACACCTTGCATAGGTGTTCGTAATTCGTGGGATAGCCGTCTGGCGTAAGGTCGCAATGAATGCTTCATAGCCACCGCACCAGTAACCATATCCTGTGGTAGCACCTCATTCTTCGGGTTGTTATCCCCGAGACCTAACCCTTCCATTATCCGTGCTGCAACTTGATCTTCCAGTGCGTGCAAAAACATCTCCACCATTCCCCAGGTTAATTTCGGTCTCTCTTTTAGCCCATCTGCGGTCCACAAACAGCCAAAATGTGCAAAGCATTTACCGTTGTGGAATAGAGGTATCGCCAGGTATCCTTCGGCAGGTATCGGAAAGCCTTGAGTATTAGGGTTGTCGGGCGTAAGCGCTGTTAATCCATTTGGAATGAGAAGTACTCGATCGTGTCGCATCCACTGGCATGGACACCCGTATACCTGGTATTTGTAATCGCGAAAGAGACAACTCTTTCCTTTGCGATCGTTAAAATAAAACGCAAGCCCCATCAGATACGAACCAGACTCGCCGATTGGCGGCATCTCCACCGCTGTAGCATCATCGACATAAAGAACACGCTTTGCAACAAACGCATACTGAGATCCCGTAACCTCAGTTATCCCTTCCATCAGTACCTGCCAGAAGTCGTATGTAGTCACATTGCGCAGTTGCCGCTTAAGCTGAACCGATCGTTCGAGCATCCAGCTCTCTACCGCTCCTAATGTATGCGATACCTCTTCTCGGAAACCTGGGTCTGACGGCTGCAAAATCTCCGTGCTGCTTCCAATACACATGGACTCCCGGAGATATGGATCCTCATTCCCAGGTATGTTGGGCCCATCTTCCGCACTCGTCATCGCATTCCCCACGACCAATAAACTGTAGCCACACAATCTGCCCAGAGAGCAGGCTGCCTATACCTGGAATCCTCGCTGTCGATCGTTTGCTGTAGTCGATAGGCGTGAAGAGAGTAATTGTAGCACGACGCAAAGAAGGCAAGGAACCTCACTCAAAACGTCGGTATTAATGCGATGGTGGAAGGTTGGCTGGAGATGAGGACGAGCAGGGGAGTGAATTCGACCGAGTGAGAGCTGCTGTGGCTGCTGCGTCGGCGGTGGCAGTGGCAGTGGAGACGAGATATACAAAGGCGTGCGTAAGGGCTGTAGAAGTGGTAGGAGTAGGTACTTTAGGTAGGTAGGGAGGTAGGTAGTAGTGGTAGAAAGGTGGGTAGGTACTAAGTACGTAGGGGGATCCAACTGCTGGCGTAGGCTTTAGTCCTCTTCACTTCATTGAAGACTTTCCCCACTCAGGATCCTGCTGCCTCCCCTCCCCTCTCTGTCTGCAGGTACAACAGCTTCGAAACATGAGACGAGACGAGACAACACTACCACCAACCCGGCTACACACCACTAGGAGGGAACAGGGAGCCAGACTGGATCAAAAGTCTTGGGAGGGACCACATCTCATACCTTAAAGCCAGCAGCAGCAACAGTTACGTGGTTTTTGCAGCCGTAGACTTCTTCTAGAGCAATAGGCCAAGGATCCAGCCAGACAAGTAGCCGCCGGACGGAGGCAATAGCGGCAATAGCAGCCAGGCAGGTAAAGGTACTTAGCCCTAGTATGTACGAGAATGTAAGTGGATGCTTTAGTGCGTGGGCTTGGTGGGAAGTGGTTCGATGGTTTGGAAGTTCGGAAGGCAGAAGAAAGACGGAAGGAACAAGATGTGGATGTCGCGGGGTGCTGCGGTGAAGAGAATGAGAGTACTCTACACTTTATGCTGTCGGGGTCGGGAGCCGGATACGCCCTCTACCAGGAACAAATAAATATGGAGGTAGATTCTGTAGATTCTGTAGATTCTGTGTTGATGAAAAGAGGGCAAGGACAGATGGGCATGCAAAAGTCAAAAAGGCATCAGCGATGCGACCTATCGGCACAATCCGTCAATGACGACAAACGACAGAGAAAAGCAGAGGCATCTCCCACAGCAGAGAGCAGAGAGCAGAGGAACGGGAAATACTAAGCGCCGCAGTAGGCCAGAGTACGTAACGGGAGCAGGAAATGGCCGATGCGCTTGCCGAGTTGAGGCGGTTGAAGGCTGAATGGGCGAACACTTTTGACATCCCACGTACTCTGAATAATGCCTCTTCGGCAACTAACGGTGACGCTTGCACCTGAAATTTAACTATTCTCTTGGATTTCCATCATCCTCGTTCTGGCCTTTAATGATGGAGCCGGAGTGGTTTCCAATCATTCCACCCATCAGTGCCTTTTTTGACAACGTCGCATCCACCATTTATTTCGGCGAAGCCTGCTGCAGGCAGAAGGGATCCATGAGCAAAGACGAGTTCTAGACCGCCAAACGCCATTCCAACATCCGCATTCTATGACGAGGGGAATCCGTAGATGCCGATTATCCCGGTTAGATATGCTGCACAATCCCTCAAGCACAGCCCAGACTGAAGGCACTCTACCCCGTCAAGACCCCACTTTAACATGGATAGCGGATCTCAATTTAACCCAGCCTTACATGCATGCAACCTATGTTACCGGTACGTAGATACTTACCGTTTATCTGGGCTCAGCAATTCCTGCCAAGCGCTCAGGCCATATCTACATAGTCATTATGGTATGTTCCGGGTTTGTTTACTATTTGCTTTAGGTACCGAATTGATGGTATCAGCATATATCATACATATCATGCAACTAGACGCATACCTATGTACACTACGCGAACAACCCTCCAGTGTACTGCAGAGTCAGATGTACCTTCGTGTTCCAACAGCCTGCGGTATACCCATCACTAGGACTACGCGCAATCTATGGCCGGAGTTCGCATCTCTTTCACAAATATCTACCCAGTGGATCACAAGGCTTACTTTTTGACGACCCATAATATTCTCATAGCTTTGGCGTCGTACGAGTTTCTACGGGTCGTGTACATGTGTTCTGATCTCCAGGGAATCCCGTACTATACTTTCACAATGTAAGTGTATTCTTCTAAATCTGCGTAAACCCGTACCTAGGCGGACGAGTGACACGGCGAGCCGCTCAGAGATGGAAGATGAGACGTGGGAGTAAAAGGCGAGTTTTTCAACTCCAATAGAGGTCTCTCAGTCCTGACTATCATCACATTCATAAAGCGACTCGGCACTTCTGCGGAATTACTAGCTTTCAACAGAGCCATTAATTATCCCATTGATGTAAAGACGGCAGGCAACTCGTGCAACTACTATCCAAAGGGCCCGGCGCAGACATCGCGCCACACCCAGAATTATGATCACCAGCATTCCCAACAACCTTACGCAAGAAATACGAGCTCCTTGACCAGTCTTGATATTCAAATCTCAAATCTTACGCTATCCACACAACGGTGGGCAAGCAGAAAAGAAAAGTAATTCATCGTATCTTTGCGCGTGTTCAGCGCCGCATACTCTACAAAACGACATAAGTCCCATGGCACTGCCCTCTCGTCTGCTGTGCAAGCCACGTATTTGCTAGCTGATCTCCTCACGCTTGCACACGATGTGGATGCTATGCGGCGCAGTGCTACCCCCAATCATATGCAATCGAGGTCTAGACCGAGCTTCGGAGGTGGGGTTGTAGTTACACGAGGGGTTAGTATTTTGCTTCACAGCAGAACACTTCAAGATCGCTGGGATATGCATAGTACATGGACACAGCTTGTCATCAAGCCATAGTTAGTCTATACAATACCAAAAGAGTCAAGATACCTAGTTGGTTTGGTGTCAGCACTCTTAAACCTAGGTATCAACATAGGTTTCGTGCAACACCATGGACCCTAACCACAAATTCAAACGAACATCCAGACCCAACACAAATTCCAAATGATTTCATCAACTAGTATGAAGGGAACAAACTAATCTGTTTGCCTTCAGAAACCGGTGCGGGGCTTTGACCAGTAGTTTTGTTTTGCTAAACTCTCAGCAGTGCTATACGCTTCATTCCGTACTCGTTTTAAGACTACCGGCACCATACATTTTCAGTTTTGGTAGTTTACGTCGGAAACAAAGTTGCGTGGTTCCGTGATAACGACTGGGGGAACTGATTTCTCCCACTTCGACTCAGAGGAAGGGATAAATTCGTCCATCATTGGAATGCAGGTTGAATCCAAAATTTGGCAAATAAGTATATCCTCCACCTCCACAGGCCAGTGAACAACCGATATATCGAGTCATAAGTTGTGATATCTGGAGCACACCGTATTAGGGGAATACAAACAATTACAACCGAGGACTTTGCCTCGATTTTAACAATGCGCCAATCGGAGCGTGACATCAACTGGCTGACGGAATCTAGGCCTCGCCTATGCGCTATATTTATGTATAGAACGGTTCCGCGCAGAATTATTTTTGATTAACCTGAGAAAGCTCATTGATGGAAGGTTGTGATGCTGAAATTGGGCGAGTGATAATAATTCGAATTTGGACCTGAAGCAGATGGTTGGGCCTAAAGCAGATGGATTTCGAATTATCTATGAGACTTTCTCTTGTTAAATACCAATCATTAGCAATGACTCGATAACGCTAGGATACGCTGACATGAGTCTTTTCTATGTGCTTGGTCTTCGCTGCTAGACATAAGTTTTTATCGCTCAGATAATGGCACACGGTAATTCCCATTGCGGCCCTGGCATTTTGTCTTATCATAGCTCTTGAATCAATCATCGCTCCATACGCTCCCGAGTTGCCCTCCAAAACCAACAAGTTCCATGGCTACTCTGTCTATGGCGGGACTAGTTATTACACTATCTATTAAATCATATACTCAGTCTTTTAATTTCATTCAAAGTGCCGAATATTTCACCTACTACACATGCAATCCATTCACCCTCTCATAACCCACAAACAAGGAAGAGTCTGCCGAGACAACGCCGGAATTAAGGTTACAATAACGAGACCTGCTACCATCACCATCCTGGATATGACCGGCTACCACCAAATCCTCAATGCTTATATTTGCCAATAAACAACCGTCGGGATTGGCGGTTTCCTTCCCCGGATCAGCCTGGACCCCTTCGTTCCAAGAAAGCGGAATGCGTGTCGAAGCGTACTGAGTCGCTATCGAAGTCGGAGTTGTACTTAAATAGTCTCTGAACGAGTGTAGTAGTGGTACGGAGCTAATCCAGTCATAGGAAAATAGAAGTGAGAGGTCGGTGTTGGCGTTCCATTTCCGATGGAGGCCGCCATCAACGATACCGATGGGACTCATCGGTGGGTATGGAATCTTGGTATCTTTCTGCACAGTAACATCGTGCCACGAACCAGACTCGTTGTATTCGATATAAAACATGGTCCCAAGGGGACTAGAAAGGTCGACTCCAGTGTCATCTCCTTCCATGAACTCCGGAAATTCCTCTTGGATTTCAGTATACATACTGCCATCCAGTGTCGACGGTGGCAAGGTATACTGAGATGGCGTAACATGTGATTTGTCGATCGCGGTATCGAGATTGGTATCCGCCTCATTGTATAGTGATACTAGCACGAGCGGAAGGTTTGACGATTCCATTACGAATGTTGTGTGAAATTTGGGGTGAGTATACAGTTCGAGTGATGAGAGAGAGGAGGCAGTGTTGGCTAGTTGTTTGGTTTGACTTTGGCGACAATTGCATCCGAAGGGAAGTAGGTAGTGGAGGAGATGGGCTTTCATGAAAAATGAGCTTAAATGAGTTTGAATGTTGTTTCTATTCGGGCTGGTATATTCTGTTTGTAGGCGTGACTCAATCGGAAGGTTTCAAGATGGTTCGTTTTGAAAGGAATATTTGCAATCTTTGATCACATTCTACACAACCCCATTTCTTTAAGTTATGGAAGGGATATCTGTTTGAAAATGATGATTCATATAGCCCCACGAATACTGCTTTGGGAACGGTTAAGGCATGAATTACTGTGGTTCATAAGTTATCACGATCACACAACGAGATCTTCCGGGGTATACACAAGGTTTCGTTTGAGTATGACTTCATGCGTGAAGTGGATCCCCAGAAAACGTTGAAGAGCATAATACTCACGTCTGCCATGACTTTTCCGAAACCTTCTTCCGTTGAGTCACCAGTGTACACGTGATATTCTCGGAACCTACGGGTGAAGTTTAAAGAAAGTTGCGAAACCTTAAGCAAACTTTGGGGTTGCGGGGCCTCTTAGCTTCTCTCTGGCTGTTTGGTGATTTATGACCTATGGTCTTAGACTAGAACGTTCTGGTTCGAAGAACCTAGCCCCGTACAAACCTAGAAGAGTGACAAATTCTGATCTATAGGTGCAGCGCAAAACATATGGTATCGAGTGACATCTGCTGAGTGGCCGTGAAACACGTAATTTGTGGGTTTCCTCAGCATTAGCTCCTGTCATTGCTCCACATCTACGTAAATGCTTTGGGAGAGAGGGGGTAAAAGGAGGTAATGAGGGGTTTGCTATCAGCGGTATACTAGCAGCAGATGTATTTCCATGTATCCAGCGAGTGGGGAATTTACAACAAAAGGGTGGTCTGAGATCCCCGTTGCTGGAAGTACCTGCTAAAAACGTGTCTGGTCGAAAAACGGCACTGTGGAATTAGGAAATTAAAAGAGGTATGGCCTCAGTCGACTGCAACTAAATGTATACTTTGAGGGCTGGCCGTTGTGACTCGCAACGCAGCCTTCTTATTGCTAGCCATAATAGGGTCCTGGTAAAGGTGGGGGGTGAGAAAGTATTAGAGCTGGTACCTTTCTCCTCACTTTGCCATCCAACTCACAATTATCTACCGTCAAAGTCGCGAAATACATCTAGTGAACACCGGCTCACGAGCCCTATCCTGCTGCCTCTCAGCCAATAGCTGAGATATTCCTGGAGGTTAACACAGTACTAGCGTAATAAGCTTTCTGGGCATCATATATATCCCATATCCCCACAGTGCGGAGCCGAGAGTAAACCATGTAGTGCAAAGACAAGCAAACCCCTCACCGTGGTAACGGATACCGGGGCGCCAGCATTGGAAAGCAAGGAGCGAATGATTTTGTGTGATTCTAGCCGGTCGAAATCTGTACCGATATATTGGAAACGATCTAAGTCCCCCGCAGCGCGCGATCTATCCGCATTCTTGAGCTTTATCATCTGAAGTCCTGTTTGTATAGATTAGGTAGTAATTCAAGACGCAACTCCAAACAGGTCACAAACTGGCACACCAAACTCCAGCCAAAACTTAAGACCAATTGCAGAGCATTTCGTTCAACATGTGAAACCCGAGTAACTACTAATGAATCATTCAGTTTGCACGGATTTGTGTGGGGGGTTAATATGCCACCAATCGGAATTGATCTTAGTCTTTACCCTATCGATTTCCCTGAGATGATGAGGGATCGAGATGATCGAGATGATCGAGATAGATGATTGAGAAGAGGCCGTTTGTGATTGCACGGGTCACAGGAAACCAGTAGTATTAATGCCGCTCTCCACTTCAACTGGAAACACACCTGCGGGGGGTATGGCACCGGAAACCGAATGCTTCCAGCGAAATCGATCCAGCGCGCGGTAGATAGGTGCGTATATTTGATTCCGTTTGGAGCCATTTCGAGAACGATGGGTTGGAGGAGAACGGATACAGTATCTATGGCCAAGTAGTCTAACAGAATACGCCTGCAGTCTCGGTAGCAACCTGTGGTATGCGAGCTAGATATTCAGACAGGTCATTGGGACAACCTAGCCAGTGGGGCATTCTAAAAAATCTCTAGTTAATCACTTCCGATTGACGTTTTGGCTGGCTGTCCCAGTGACCTCTTCATATGTACCCTGAAATAGCAACGGGAAGTGACATTAGCGAGTACGGACCGATACTGGGATTGGGAATATGAATAGCACAAGCCACCTTCATGTACCTTTGGCTGGTAATGCTGTATAAGGGTACTTCAAAAAGTGTAGATGCCGTTTGTATCAGAAGCAAGCGTGGGGCAAATCGTTAACTACTACCAAGTCTAGGAGGTACGAGGATGAAAGCCTCCTATTTCTCCCATAGATACCCGTATCATACTCTACCAAGGCAATATCCCTAACCTGATCTCGTATACTAGACCTGTAGACTTTCGTTTTCGCTTTGGCTTGCGAGCTTGGCGAAGCCTGGCCAACAAGAGCCTCCTTAACCCTATCTTACTACTACGGGCTTGCTCCCTAATTTAAAACACACATGCGGTGGATAGAGGCGTTCCGTACTGCGTAAAAAGTTACCTGCGTACGTCCAGCAATTTGTATGGTGCTGACTGCATATAGCCAATGAAAGCGCGTGCCGTGAAAAGTAGAAGGTGAAAGTTACCTTTCAAGCGGTGCGAAGCGCCTCTAGAGTAATATGGTTCCATGGTTCCAATTGTCGCTACCCCTCCAGGTGCTAAGGCTTAGTCTGGACTCTGGGCCTGCAAGTTTTAACTGGAATTGATAGACTGGACCTGAACAAACCCAAAATTCAACTGTAAATCGGTACAGAGTAAGAATCCCCGCATAGATTTGCTTGATATGAGGTCCACAGTCTCTAGTGTAAAATATACATTTCATACAAAATATTGAGGGAGAAGGCATAATAACGTTCGCATATTGAATATTGTCTTCCTGCTAAGGTATAGCCTTAACGCATGCAAAAAGCTTCCAGGTGATTGCTTCTTTGAGCGCGACAACCACAGCCCGCATCAGATTTCTCTATCCCGACTTAACATTAGCCAATGACGAATCCAGTCGGGGTGCCCGAAGGAACAAACAGCTTTGTACTCTGATAGACTGGTTTTGTTGGACTCGGCCCAACTTTGAGCCACCGCGAAGCGAACCCGGACATACCTCAGCCCGAACCAAAAGTTCAGCCACCACCATTATCGACGCTGCCTGCATAAACACAACATCAAGTCAACGTCTGATATCCTTCTTATGGACTTTGAAAGCTTGAGCACCATCATTCATTAAACAAAACTACCTAAGCCTGCAGCAAACTCAGAAGTCATAATGATAATTTGACTGGCTATGATGTGAGCACGTGTGGGTAGTGAACTTTTTCTTTTAATCAACAGCGTTGTTCGCAAGGCTATGTGCTGATGCCACGAGGTTAAAACGATACACGACTAGGCCTTATATTTTGCCAAAAAACTGCATGCGCAGCAAGCAATTGAGTGCGGAGATCGACAAAGCCTTTCCACTGGAATGTATATAGCCTGTCTGGGGCTGAACCACAAGTAAAGTTAAGGCCACCCAATGAGCGACAGCCTAGCCGACATCACTAGAGGATTCCAATATCTTTGTGATGGGTCCTGGAGGCCGTGATGCCGCATAATAAGCTCCGCCACCTTAGCACATCAGGTAAGCCTGGGGGGGGCAAAGTTACCCCGGTGAAACGAAATGCAGACCACGTATAGCCCATGGTTCCTCGTAATGCGATACACTGGAGTCCCCAAAATCATACTGTGGGGTCAGATTTTATATAGTTTCGGTTCTCTCCCCAGAGCGAGTGAACTATTCTCATATCATCACCAGATAAGACTCGCACTTAATCTTACAGTGTTACACCTCAACAACTACCTCAACCTTACCTCGACCTTAGAGCCTTTATTCCATCTAGTCTTTTGATCTACAGCCCAGTAGACGCAAGCGTTGTTGAGATAAACGGCGCCGAATCCTCGTCTTCCTTCATCGTCTTACCAGATTATATATCACCAAACCACCAATATGTCGGATTCACATCAGTATGAGAACATTACCTGCACTCTCGATACCTGTCCCATTGGACAATCGTACTATGACTACCGGCCCTCATTACCCATGAATATTGCCTTATTGGCACTATTTGCCGTTTCATTATTGTTGAATCTTGCCCAAGGTATCTGGTACAGGACATGGACATTTGCAATTGCTCTTGTATTAGGAAACATTGGTTCGTTCGCATGCTAGGTCTTGTGGACAGATGGCTAGATGCTAACTAGACTCGCAGCTGAGATTATTGGATATGTCGGTCGAATAATGTCGTACATTGACCCGTTCGAGATGAATCCCGTATGTCACGCCGTCTACGTGTTTTCCCCTGCAGAAATACTAACCGGCACGACTAGTTCCTGATACAAATCTGCTGTCTCACCATTGCCCCTGCTTTCATCGCCGCCGGTATCTACCTCTCCCTTTCTCGAATCGTCATAATCTTCGGCGCCGACATTTCCCGCATCCGTCCGCAAAGGTACACACAATTCTTCATTTGCTGTGATTTTATCTCCTTAGTCCTCCAAGGAGCGGGTGGAGGGATTGCCTCGACCAAGTCGCAAAACCATGAAGATCCGGCATTGGGCACAAACATCATGGTAGCCGGATTGGCGTCTCAGGTATTTACACTGGCTCTGTTCATCTTTCTTGCCGGCGAATATGCATACCGCGTCATAACTAGCGGCCGCCAACTCGATCCCATGTACGCACACCTGCGTGGTTCAAAGAAGTTCCTGGGGTTCCTCGGCGCCTTGACCGCGGCTACGCTATGCATTCTGGTCCGATCTGTCTATAGGTTAATTGAACTCAGTCAGGGTTGGGAGGGACAGCTCATTTGTATTTTCCCCCGTTGTGATGTATGAGGGTCAGTTACTGACAATTTGGTAGCAAACGAAACCTACTTCTTTGTGCTCGAAGGTGTTATGGTTGTACTGGCTGTACTGGCAATGAATGCATTCCACCCTGGGATGTGTTTGCGGGATGCTTATAATGCCAGTGCGAGGGACCAAGAGAAAGATACTGCCAGCTCGGAAACAGAGGCTAATGGCTCGACGATGTTTACGTAAAAAGGGGCGGTGGGCTTGGTCAGGAAAGTGTTTAAGTGCATTCATGGTTTATTGAAGTTTTTTGTCATGGGAGTTTTTTGGTCTTGAAAATGTTGGGCGGGTTTCTGGGGAGTTTATGAGGAATGTCTTGGTTCGTTTTATATAGTTGCATTTAGACCCTTTAACATGCTTTGATCTGTATACTCAAGTAAATAATACATATTTGAGAAGAGCATGATCACTTGGGCATACGGTGCGTATCAAAGCATAGAAGGTTCGAAGCATGTCACATTGTTATGGCCTATGAGTTCATGATTTCTTACTCAATACAGGGATGTGGATCAATGTAGTATAAACTGCATATACTCTCTACAACGTACTACATGGCGGGGCATAAGTACTACATGAAAAGTGGGGTATTTTATAAAGCGGATTGCAGCAGTTTGAAGTTACTTACCGTTCCCCAACCGTTCCACAAATTTTCCAAATGCTTCTCAGACAACTTGGCAACCATTCCATAGGATAAACGAAATACTCACAGTCAGCAAAACACCCCACTTTTTCATGTAGTATGCTGCTTATACTTCAAGTTCCGGAACTGAGCACAACATAATACGTTCACAAACAATTCCGAATTATCCAAGAGACGGACAGCGTACCCATTGTTATGGAATCACCGAATCTCTTGGCTTTTCATCAAATGAAATGTTGGGAATGACTGGGAGCGTGGCAAAGAAGCAGTAGAATTATTCGCTCCGTTCCGAGACTATTCCTTGGCACATCCACGGGCCACTATGCTTTAAATATGGCTATCAGAATTTAAGCGAGTAATCCGCAACCAAACCCAAAGAAACAACACGCCCTTCGCCAATTCCCACCACAATATACAGATCTAGACCAGTGAGTGATGAGCGATGAGATGAACTGTTCCTTCTCACTAACCGTCAAGTTTTGTTCTGGTGGGGGAAATCTCAGATTGTTGATCTTGGTCATGCATACACTTTCCAGGGTCCACCTGAGAGGTGTGGACGTCACTTTGCTTCGTTGTCACTGCAGCCATGGAAATTGAACGAGCGACGTTTCAATATACTAACATCACAATTAATCGCATGCACGATCGCGAAAACACAGCTCAAGCTTATGACTCTACTCGGTTTATCGAAGGTCCAGCAAGAAGTAGGTAATGGGACCCTCGTGAATTCTCCAGTGGGGTTGTTCAGGGGGGTCCTTTTTTGATTGTAACCTCTTTGCCTAAAAACCTCGCACAAGCTCGTAAGTGACTTGTGAGAGGACCGCAAGAGCAGCTCTTCCAGCAGCTCTTGCACGTTAGAATTTGTTCAAAAGGACCACCAAAAGGAACTCTGGGCGCCCTTTAGCAGGAGTGAACGTATCATAAAAGCTCGAACAAAAAAGGGACTACAATCTGCAAATCCACTAAATTTCACGTCTACGCACTGATCATAGGTCTCTACTTCCTTGGTAGCCACGTCCAAAAACTTCTAAGCAGTAATTCGCACATATATGTGCTTGTACCTTGCGAGCCTGGCACAATAGAGCTACTGTTCCTCGGTCTCGGTTCCAACCACTCCCAGTGCACATCTATTATCAGTAAAGTATAATCTTTGTGGAAGGAAGTGTTTCGGAATCTCACTGCCGGATTCACGCTAAGTGGTGAGTTTATAAGTGGCTTCGCAAACAATGATTTTCGCCCGTCAGAAACCCCGTTTCCCTCCGAACCTTCCTGCAATTATAGTGAGTCAATAGGAGTACTGATTGTCTGGCATGATTGCTCTTATTCTCGATTGGCAGAACGCAATTTACAAAAGTGCTGTGACTTGCGCATGCTTGGTTTGTCGTGCCCGTGTGCGCTGGGGCCAGTTCGGTGGTCAGCAATTTCAAATGAGAGTCGCTTTGTAACTACGCGAAACAATATCGACTTTAGGAAATCATAGTTTTCGAGTTCCGGCACTGCGGTAATAACTCAAAAATTCAACTGCAGCTTCTGCAAAACTGAGATTTCTTGCTCGAGCGTTCATTGCATGATACCCATTATAATAGTACATTCTAATGTATGAATATCTACAGAAACTACCGAATTCTACCAATCGCCACACATCCTCCTCAATATCCAGTCGGACAATGACGGCAAAGTGCATAGTCTCGGATCCAAAAGGGGAGATGGGTGGGTTATCAAATCGTATAAGCGTCTCGAAGATGCAAGGTGCTGTTTTCAACGTGGCAGACGTTGCTACATCACATTGTACTTGGTGAGTCCCGATCACAAGTACGCAAGTCGTCAGTTTTTTTCTGCGCGACACTAATTGTTAACACGATATTTAGCTAGAGAACGCTCATGCGCATGTCTAGAGTAGGTTTACTGTAAGCGAACGCTATCAGCCGTACACGATAGACTCGAGACGCGCAGCACAGCTCTTCGCAGTGCAAACATCGCGATTTGATGAAGTATGCCCTGCCGATATCGTAGCCGCCGCTTGTTTTTCCACTTCTACTCTAAACATTCGGGAACATCATTGTGGAGGTTCTTTGGTAGGGAAGTGGAAGGACCGACTGAAGATGCTTGTTGCATGATGCTAGCTAGCAAGCTCGCCTCTGTGACGCATCTTGCTGTGATCATCCCAGTATTGAAAAATTCTGTGAGCTGTGCAGATGGAAAACATATATCAACCTTGTAGCCCTCTCTCATTGCGTCCAACTCATTACCTGAAGTTATCTCTTCTCCTCTCACCTCCATGAATATTCCAGAACACGCAGAATCATATCCCTTCTTTGACCTTGCTCCTGCGCTACCATCATCGCCACCAGCAAATAAGCTTCGAATATTCCCCACTAGTGAACTGGCGCATATATTCTCTCCTAGCCCAAATTTGAGCAACGACTGAATACTTATATTCTTGTCCTGAACCTATATTGGCCTCATACCCATTTTGAAAAAGAACTGATTGGGTCCAATTGATTTCCATCCCTCATATTACTGCCGGTTTCATTGCCATATCACCCCGCCATTGGGACCGACTTAGAGAACCCTGTCGACACCCTCCTGTCAAAGTACTCTCAATCTTCGTACTCCAGCGATAGAACGACATTTCTGCGAACGTTACTGTCTCGGTCCTGTTCTCTATTCTAACACATATCCCTCGAACCCCTCTCGTCGGATCCGATTATCTCTCCTACGGGTTGCACTGCATCCCTTGGCACACCGATCTAATCTTTTCGTTTCCTTCTCAAGGTGAGTGACAGCGAATCAATACCAAACCCTTGTCCCAATTAGCCCCTCTTTTTCTTTGTTGTTTTGTTGCAATTTGCTTTCCTGCAACTCGCATGCGCTCCTTTAGGATATTTCCTGTAGTGGGTTTATGCATTATCTTGTGTGGTTTATGTTTCTTGATCCAGAGAATTCAGGATTGGGAATAATATTTGAATCACAACATTGGGATGTATACAGAAGCTAAGCAAGTGTTCTCGTGGTTGCTGTAGGATTTCCTTTGGGGTAGTAAAAGCGTGATTGTATCGTCGTTCAGTTCCTCGCCTTGCCGTTGGACGCATACCTAGTGCGCTGCTGTCCACGTCTACACAAAAACTCGAAATCTAAAATCCAGGACGTAATTGGTAAGTACATATCTTCTCTTCTACCCTCTCTGCCCCTCGCCTCTGCTATTTCCTCCGCTGCACATTTCATCAAAAATATCAACGCCTACAGAACTTCAACTCACATAGGTAGCAGTACCATCTATACCACCTACATCCGAAACACACTTTCGTTGACGCGACCAGCTCGCAGTCCACCATCCAAACCGAAACCCATCCCCCTGAAACCGTCGCACCCTCAGTGAGTGCGTGTGGTCTATCCATAGTACTTGATACGGGATCATCGACCGACGTTCCCTTCATAAGGAGACAATCCTTTCGTTCGCTGCAGCGACGAAATCAACTTCGAAACACGTCTTCCCGCAGACTTACCGATTGAATCGGAATTTCATCCCATAGATCCACGAAAGCGGGATCATTCCTCAGCCTTTGATTTATATCCAGCTACCGTCTGTTGTTAGGTCTGGTTGAACCCATTTGGGTTTTGTGCTGGTTACCCCGCGCTCCTTGATAACGATAAAGCAAAAAAGGGCTTAAAAGAACAAACCATGCCGTAAGTAAACAACAACCACCAACACAAACCACCACTAACAAAGATACTGTGGCTGCTGTTTTGCAGAATAAATATCACTATCGATCATACATCAACGACGAACGGGTCATCCTCCTCATCACTCTCGGAAGATGAAACAGCAAGCAGCGGTGTAAATGTGCCCAGCAACCATGGTCACCCTTATGGAGGGTCAGTCCCCTACATAACTGCCCATCCGCACTCTCACTCGCACCACTCAGTTGGCCATCATCCCCATTACGTGCACAACCCTCCTCCTGTTCCTCATACTGCATACTCTGCCGAACACTCCGGAGATTCTTTTGAACAGGATGGAGAAGATTGGTTGCAGGTCGGCGAGGATGATATTGGACCGTCTGATTCGGCGTCTCGTCCACGCACCTCCAGTCGAGCAGCCCCAAGTCATCGTCCATCCCGTCGTCACCACAGTCCACATCGTAGCCACCGTGCTGCTTCCCCGCCTCCTACTACAGCTAGATCTCACCGCGGCTCGCGTCATCCGCATCAATCTGCCCCAGTTCCTACAGCCCCTACACATTCAACCCACTCGGACAGTGAGACGGAAGAGTTACCAAATTATCCGCGTCATGCGCCGGCCCCTCTCGGACCCCAGCCGCATGGCTGGCCTCCTGCTGGTCCTCCAGGTTATGGGGCCTATGGAGGCTTCCCCGATCCCCGTGTGGACCCCCGCATGGACCCCCGCATGGATCCTCGCATGGACCCCCGCATGGAGCAGCGTCACGACCCAAGGCATGATCCCCGAGATCCCCACAATGATCCCCGCAGCCAGCAAAACCAGTTTGCGCTTGTTCCTAGCGGTCCGGGACATTATCCACCATTAGGGGGACCACCAAATCCTTTGATGCCTTTCGACGCTCACGGCTATCCTACTCACGGAGGCTATCCAGGGCAACAACCACACCATTCACCACACCCTGGGCAGATGTCTCCTTATCATCCTTACGGGCAGCCTGTGCATCACGATCCCCGATATTCGCCGCACATGCAGGATCCGCGCCATCATGACCCTCGCCATCGCGACCCCAGACATCACGACTCTCGACACGACCCCAGACATCATGACCCGCGGCACCAACAACACCCGAATGCACCACTCTCGCCCCGCCACCATCAACAGAACTTGCCAAATAGCATGTATCCTTCGCATTTCCCTCCCTACGGCTTTCCTCCTTACGGAGCATACGGCAGTGGTTACTTTTCTGGGGCTCACCCCGGCCATCCCGGCCATCCGCAGCAGATGATGATCATGGGTCCTGGTGGGTATCCTGTCCCCTACCCGATCCCGGGTGCGGCATCACCAGGAGCTGGAAGCGATATAGACAGACCGCTGGAGAAGACAGCGGAAGAGAAGCGAGCAGAGGAACGATTGGAAATGCTACAAGCTGAAAAGAAGCTCCGACAAGAGATACTCGAAGAAGAACGCAAATGGCATCTAGAGAAGATCGAGCGTCAGAGGCAAGCCGAGGAAGCAGCGAGGGCCAGGGAGGAAGAGGCGAGGGTCAGGGCAGAAGAGGCGAGGGTCAGGGCAGAAGTAGAGGCGAAACAGAAGGCAGATGCTGCGAAAGCGAAGGCGGAAGCTGAAGCAAAAGCAAAAGAACAAGCAAAGGCTGAAGCTGAAGCTGCTGCTGCTGCTGCTGCCCAAGCGGAAGAAATCGAAAAGGCTAGGAAAGAGGCTACAGAAGCCGCAACTGCTGCCGCACTGGCAGCCGCGGAGGAGAAGGCAGCCGCTGCCGCACAGGCAAAGTTGAAGGCTACTGTCAAATTCCGGGATGCTGTTGGGAGGAAATTTTCTTTCCCATTCGAGTTGTGCCGAACATGGGCTGTAAGTGCTCCTTTTTTGCCCTGCTCTGTATCATCCTTTACCAGTTTAGCGCTAACATTTGCATCTAGGGTATGGAAGAGTTGATCAAACAGGCGTTCCTGCATGTTGACATCATTGGTCCCCACGTTATTGAAGGTCACTATGATCTTCACGGGCCTGATGGCGAAATCATTCTGCCACAGGTCTGGGAGTCCGTCATTGAACCGGAATGGTTTATCACCATGCACATGTGGCCGATGCCAGAACCACCTCCACGGGAGCCAACACCATCTCCCCCACCACCCCCACCTCCTCTTCCAGAGTCCGAACCAGCTCCAGCTCCAGAGCCAGCTCCAGAGCCAGAGCCCGAACTAGCTCCTGCGCCCGCGCCACCACCACCACCACCACCACCACCACCGGAGTTCATTCCTCCTCCACCCATACCGGTCGAAGTTGTGATGATGGCTGAGCCTACACCGGCGCCCGCACCACCTCCACCACCAGCGCCTGTGCCAGAAACTATCGAGGTTATCACGTATGCTGAGCCAGAGCCAGAGCCAATGCCAATCCCTGTTGCTGTCCCTCCTCCACGACCGCCTCCAATGGTGGTAAATGCACCGGATCCTAACCCTCCCAGGTCCAAACCAGCTCCATCGATTCCACCGTTGTTGATGTGGACCGCCGGACGCTACAACAAGGGTCGGAGACGCTAAGCGTACTAGATACAAACAAAAATCATGGCGAGAGTAATAGGTTTTCTTTTTTCTCTCATCTATCTTCCGGCTTTGGTTTTGTGTTTCTTTGTTTTTGATGCGAGCATTTACATGGCTTTCTTTCCTTTATACTAATTTCAAGCATGGGCATGAATCAATGACATCTGACGAATTTACCTGTTATTCTGCTTCTATTCACTGTATTTTTGGTATAATAGGGAATCTTAGGGTGGGGGGAGCCGGAGTTTATGCGACCACACATTTCTTGGGGTTCGGTTTTGTTGATCCTGTCCGCTGTTTTCGTGGCGTGTTACACTTTCTGTACCTTGATATCTAGTGGTTTACGGAACGGCATGAATGTACTTATTTCAAAAGGCACGATAAAATCGTGTTTAGTCGACGTACTTAAAGTACTTACCTTATAGGGGGTACGATAAAAGTGCTAAGCCTTATAAAATTAAAATCAGGTTATCATCCTTTAAGTAGAGAAGCATCCTAAACGCTATAAAGAGTCATTCCCTAAGGCTTTCATAAGCTATACTTGTATACATAAATTTTAGTTTATAAAGATTTAGAAATTTATCGAACTTCCTATAGGGTAAGTATTTCCTTTTGGTTTATCTGTCGATAGTTTTATTAAGAGGGCATACTGCGGTGATATATTTAAATGCGTATACAGGCCCTTTCAAAAGCCCTAGTAACCAGTCTCTCGAAAAGCCCAAAGTCTACAGTAAATAATGGGTTCGAGTGATGCATTGTGAAATACCCACTAATCAACCTATGTTTGGATAGGATGACCGATGGTTCTTTTCGGAGAATTACGATTTCGTTATACTTCTAAAGTTGTTTGGCATCCTTCCTGGAGTTGATTCAAGCCATAAAGTCATAACAGCCTTCGTACTTATGTACTTGATCCCTTTGGACCAAATTCTATCACCCAAATCACATCACCTTCTCTCATTCTTTCTTCCACCTCCCGCCTCACCTTTCTTCTCTTTGCAAACTCCTCCATCTCTAAGTTTTGTTCTATCTTTCTTTCTTCTGTCTCAATACTACCCTACCTTCCAAAGACTGTTTGCATCATCTCGACAATCGTTTTGGATTCCCTCCTCAGTTCACCAAATCAACTCTCTCTTCAACTAACCAACCATATCCAGCTGTTCATTATGAAGAGCACTTTCGTCTTCACTCTCGTTTCAACCATCCTTAGAATGGCTGCAGCCAATAAGATCGATAAGTATCAGCTTTGCAATGAGGTCTGTTGGACATACCATGTCAACGACCACGAAGAATGCAAGACCCGTTGTCTAGCTAGACAGGCAAGCGCATCCCTCTGCTGCCAATAGTGATCTTACTAACAAAATTAGAGGCCTACCGAGGAGGAAGCCGGCCAGTGCCAAACGTGCATTGTAATATAATATCACTCTACCCGACTATAGCGGCTACTTGCAATCAAAGTGTTGATTCATCTTTCATAGGATCGCTGCTGTGGTGACTATCTCGCCGATTATACGAATACCATCCTCTATGCCGAGTGCCGTCAAGGCTGTTTCGCTACATAGTCAGTTGAAGCTTACTTTCAGCAGTCGCTGTGATGCATCTCACTAACACTAGTTTAGTTTCCCGCAATACACTATTGGACGCAGTGAAAATTTCTCCAAACAGAAGGAGCATGTGCCTGGACTGCCTCCTCGCATTCAAAACACTCTCGGTGGGCACTTATATCCCGTTGAAACAGCCATCTGTGAACTTTCTTGCCGGGCCCAAGGTGCCGATAGCATCCTATCGGGGGAAACTGCCATGGAGAAGTGTGTCACCGTCTGCAAGGGAGCTCCAGTATGCTTTTCCCTTTATGTAATGATCAAGCTACCGATGCTGACAGCTTTACAGAGCCCTCGGGAACAAGAGCTTCAAATGACACTCGACTGCGCAGAAAAATGTCCTCGTCTTTCTGATACATGCATCAAGTCGTGCGTCCATCAACAGTATGCCCCCTATAAGTTTATTTGGCTATGATGGGTACTAACTGAACTCCAGTGCTCAGTCTCGGGCAGCTAATGTTAACTTTTCGGGAACTGTTGCCCTTTCATCTACCGAGGCTAAACCTTCTAGCTCTGAAGGGACTCCAACCCCAACCTTGAATGCGGGAGCAGGCAATGTTACCTTTCCTCTCATCAAGTCTAGTAAGGTCAGGACCATATCATCTTTGGCCACCAGTGCAAGCAAAGTCGTGGAATCCGACGAAGAACAAATTGCTACTAGTACCCCTATTGCCAATTCATCTTCTGAAACGCCAACCCCAGAGGAGAAAAGGCGAGGTGGTTTTTATGATAGCAGTTCAACTGGCCGATCTTACTTTGAAAACATCTGGTTCTGGATTCATGCTGCTGGAACAATTGTTATTGCTTTGGTTATTGGGCTACAGATTGTTTAAATGCAGGTTGGTCAAATGACTTGATATCCATATGTTTACTGCTTGCGAAAGATATGTATAATGATGGTATTGTGATGGCTCATAAGACACTATGGTTGCATCATTGGAAGGTCAACATGTCACCCACTTGTTTTTTTTTGTTATTATTGCTGGGCTTAACATACACGAAGGCCGGAAAGAATGGTTGAATTTTATGCATTGCAATCCTACAACCATCTGTTACCGTGATTTCTTCATACTATAATTCAGCTCCTAGGGAATGTTCATACAGTGATCAAACGAGGATGCCGTTCAACTGCTTAAGTAGGACCACCGCATTCAAATTGTATTCGTGTAACCTTATGTACAAAGACCATGATAATTGGTATCATTGGGCATATGTCCAGGCAATGTGACATGTAGAATGTATTGTAATATCTCCACTGTCGTTTCGGACTAAATCCGTTGCATTTTCCAATATTCCATCGAATTGGTTCCTCAGTTCCTACATTTAATTAACACCATATTTCACACTCGGCATTACCAGAAACATACCACCCTGTCCTGTGTACTCAGGTTGGCTATATTGCTCAGCGTGTTCCACCGATTACAAAGTCCCTCTTTTGAAAGCCAAGCCTGTTCCCAGAATAGCTTCTCCTCGAGAGGAACATAAAGGGTATTTGCCTCCTCTTGTCTAAAAATGACCTGCCATTTAGCATCTTTGTATCGCGGCTCCTAGTGGCAGTCTGTCAAAAATTTCTTTCGCTGGGAGGGTTAGGCAATTCTAACCTGGTCGTTGGTGTATTTCCAGTTGAGGTCCCGTAAAGACGTTTCCCATGAAGCTGCACAGCCAAACTCTCGCGTTTGGTTATAGTCTCCGACATTCCAGATGAAACCCAGCGATCCTTGCAACCGTAACACACGGGCGAATTCTTGGAGAGATTGGTCGGTTGCAAACCAGCGGGGAAGTTAATTCCTACATGTGGTCTATGATGACAGGCCGAGTCTTACCAGTGGAATGCCTAAATCATTAAAATGTCATCTTAGAATTATCATGACTATCCGAATTCAAAGTTGTCCTGTGTTACCTGCGCAACTATCACGGAATCTGCCCAACCATTCTCAACCGGAATTGAATGCGCATTACCCTCCTTGACTTGCACGCCACGCAGGTCTTTGGCCCGCAGTACACGCAGCATGTCATGGTGAGGCTCGACTGACACAATCCCGAAGTTCTCATCTCTGGGTGCAATCAGTGTGGTGAATTTACCGGTTCCGGCTGCGAGCTCGAGGATTTGGGCGCCCGGCTTGTTGCTGAGGTTGAGGGAGGTTAGAAGATACTCGACTGCAAGAGGATTGTAGGACGGTCGGTGAGTATCGTAGGCGTCTGCGCCGGAGAAGCCTGTTTGTGCAATGGCATTCAGGCTGGGTGGGGCATTGTGATGTCGACGAACTGAGCCAGTTACGGGTACCTCTGCACACGGAGAAGCAAAATACTACCCAGCAATTAAACAGTGCCCTCACTCGTTATTGCAGTAGCGGTAGTACATTCAATTGGGCATGTCGAGTTAAAGTTTAAAGTTGCGGATAAGGTTAAGTTCCGGGTTCCGAGTTCCGAAAGAGCTTGGCAGGGTAGAGCTCGGAGCAACGGGAACTACTGAAGCACTTCATTGCACGCCACGAACACCTGCTTAGTACATTCCGACGCACCAGCCCGGCAGCAGCTACAATGGAGAAGGCCCATGGAGCACTACCGTTGAATGCAGGAGACGATGGTAGCCGCCTCTTGCCCTCCCGTCGTAAACGACTCACCAGTGTCGCCTTGATTGCTTTGATCGCTTTCCTTCTAATGTACTACGTGACATGGGGTTGTTCATTCGGCAAAGCGCTGGTACCCATGTCGATTAACCACCGGGTTGAGAGGATCCTCAAGCACACTCCATTAATTGGTATTGGCCAGTCCTTCCGGTTGGCTCTAAAAGGCTCACTGCTGATAGAAACATGTACCTAGATACACACGTTGATTTGCCGATATTGATCCGGGCGGCGTACGGTAACAAGATTTACGGTGAAAACTTCACTTTTCGAGAGGGATTGATGGGGCACGTTGATCTTCCTCGACTTAAGAAAGGAAGGGTTGGAGGGATGTTTTGGAGTGTGTTCATGCCCTGCCCAAAGAACTCGTCCGATTTCTCTGATTCTACATACCACGAGGTTTCACCAAGCGTTTTTATATCTAGGACTAAAGCTAATGACTTCTCATTAGTTGATTCACGACACTCTGCAGCAGATCGATCTAGTGCACTCTCTCGTTGCTAAATATCCCGACGCACTTTCGCTGGCTACTACACCCGCAGAAGTTATTGCTACTCACAGGAATGGTAGGGTGGCTTCAATGATTGGTGCTGAAGGTCTTCATCAGGTCGGCAATTCTGCCTCTGTCGTCCGCATGTATCATGCCCTTGGCGTGCGTTATATTACACTCACGCATGTTTGCAACAATAAATATGCCGATGGAGCTGCAGCCCCTGGTGGATCCTACTGGAATGGATTGAGTCCTGCGGGAGAACTGATGATTAAGGAAATGAACCGAGTCGGCATGATGGTAGATTTATCACATGTGACGGAGGCCACAATGAAGGATGTCTTAAAGGTTGCAAGGGCGCCAGTTATATTCTCACACTCCTCGGCGTATTCCTCCAGCATCACCATATCCGGTCTTGAGATGGAAATGCTGACTTGAGCCTTGGAGATATGCACTTTGTCCCCACCCTAGGAACGTGCCCGACGATGTGCTTCATTCCGTCAAAAGTAATGGCGGTATTGTTCAGGTCAATTTCTATAACCAATTCATACGCTGCAGACCAGGAGAGGATCCTAAAGATGCTACCTTGGCCCATGTTGCCGATCATATCCAATACATTGGAGAGCTGATCGGTTGGAACCATGTTGGAATTGGCTCTGATTACGACGGTACAGTGTCATCGTATTACAGAAGCTCTAGCAAGCGCGACTAATCAATATAGGTATTGACATAACCCCAAAAGGATTGGAAGACGTCAGTAAGTACCCTGACCTTTTCAAGGAGCTGCTCAGCCGAGGTGTGATGGATGAGCAAGCCAGGAAAGTAGCCGGTGGGAATATACTGCGAGTTTGGCAGGAAATAGAGAAAATTGCGAGGGAGATGCAAGTTTCTGGGGTTGAAGTTTTGGAGGATGATGTTACGCCTTTATTTAAACACGAAGGGGTAGATGCTTGGTGATTGTATCTTGTACGTATACGATACTGCACTGTACCTGTCATTAAGGTTGGGTTAGCTTTTTCTGCTGGTACTTTTTTTTGGATCCCCGAAAGCCCTAAGGCTCATCAAATCTTTAATATATATTTTATGGGCCACCCTGTACTGACTACTGATGTCCCAACCCCAATAACCGATGCAGTTTCGGATGTAATTAGAGCACCTCGGTATCTCTTGCATCTTATCGGAACGTTTTCAGACAGTGTTTACAGCGGGCAGCTATATCCCCACTTCACTATATGCATGATTGTTGTACCCACAATCTAATGGTCAAGAATAATTATCCACACGAAGATACTGAGCGCCTGCAGACGTCCCCGCAGCGAAACCAACAGTTACTAGAGTCTCTCGATATCCGTCAACAAGCACCGGAGGATTTTTATATTGGTATTCACAACTCCTCGCCGTACCAGTCTCAGCTAGGGTTGGTAGAGAAGAAGGGAACAAGACAGTTCGAGTTCTAATGGCACATGAGATGGCGAAGAGAGAAGAACAAATCGAGTGCCTGACTGAAGCTTCACTCCCCACGGGCAGTCTTGAAGATAAAGAAGTCTAAAAGCGCAAGGGTATTAGCAGGTGCGAATGCACAAGGTACCCCGGGTAGTCTGGGCACTGGACCCCGGACCTAGTGCTACTGGTGGCGGAGTACTTTAGCGGGGGTCCTCCGTTTCAGATGAGGCTCATATGAGGCGCATATGAGGTTGATCTTGCAATTGCCTTGATTTGACTTTGCATACTCATGACAGTACTGGCACAGTTGATACCACATAGATTTGCAGTGGTTGCAGCCAGCTGCAACCATGGCACTCCTGGAGGTCTGTCATGCCTGCCAGGCTCATTAGAATTCTGACAGGATTTTGGTAGCCGCGGCTGCACTCACAGCTGCACTTCTAGCACTAGGCTAGGAATGAGTAGATTAAGTACACAGCAGCACACACCTTTACCATGATGGTCCGTAGGTCCATTACAACCATCATCACCATCACTATCACCACATACACTATCACCACATACACTATCACCATATACACTATCACCACCATCATCACCAGCATTATGCTGCCACTGCCACTGCCACCACCCCATGTACATCTGCATGTTCAAAATCATGGGTGCAGTAGGAAATAATTGTAGAGCTAAAAGTAACTTCTAGAAGTGACAACCCTATCATAGAATAACTGATATGTAATGTTTTATTTGGTGGTGAAGGTAAAAAGTTTTTAGTTTTCGTAGCATTGCACAAGAATCTCCAAAATGCTGATTGTGCAAATACTTAAAACCTCCTACCTGACTAGTTACTGTGGCATGAGAATTTTAACTGAGGATAGTGTCTCAGCTGTCACCATTGCTGTCTGCTGCAATAGTATCAAATCTGCCTGAATGGTTTATGTGAGTGACAGTGGCAGGATAGTCATAAGTTTGAGAGGTTACCATGAGCCAACAAATATCCTCACATCAACATGATATTTCAGTCACCCTCATGTGAGGCTAATAGACGTCTACCGGCCTCACATGAGCCTCACTTGAAACGGAGGACCCCCGCTAAAGTAGTTTTCAAAGTATATTTAGTGTTGGCTAGTGCACTGTTTTAAAGTGCGGCTGTCAATGGACTGTCGCGGTTGATTGTAAGAATGTGTGCTTTCTCATGATGTCAACAGCATGTGGTGACGTACTGTAGAGTACTTCGGCGCTACGACGGAAAGTCCCGTTGATATTTTACAACACTGAAATCCCGATCCTGTGTACCTTCAGCTGCATTCCGCTTCAACAACGACCGCTAAGTGGACTTCGTGCTTCACAATTCTGTCGAGGAGTCCACCTCTGTGGCGAAGGATGATATCGACTTCAGGTAGTCGCAAATTCTTCACCGCATTCTACGAAGCTGTGTCGCCGTTGTTGAGGGCAGCCCCACCACAACTACAACCATTGCAGCCAATACAAAGCACATGTCACGCCAATCGAAGGAGCTTCACATCGCTGCCTAAAAGACCTGCCTGCGGTTCTTTCTCATCCCGAAGATGTTCGCAAATCAAGTTCTTTGTCACTTCGTTTACACCAACCACCGTATGGGCATCGCGATCACGATACGTTGTATCGAGAGGGTTTGCAGGATTCTGCGTGTGCACCAGTGTTCCGAACCCAACAACGACAGCGGCAGCTTCAACAGCCGAAAGCGCAAGTGTAGGAGTAGGGTTGGGGCGGTCTTCTAAGAAAGCATATTTTGCCGGGTTAGGGTTTCGAAGGATCCATACCGCACGAGCAGGGAAGAAAGGAGGGAGTGAGAGGAAGCAGACATGGAGGAACAAGTCTTCTGACCCTGTTTCGGAGAAGGAGGAGAAGCCAACTGTTGAGAAGGTTTCACCGATGGAATCAACTACTAAAGAGGAGGCGATGGGAATTTTTGAGAGGGTATCGCATATACACCGGCCGACGAAAGACGAAATGCTAGCGGCTGCAACGGGGGCCTGGCAAAGATTGAGGATTCGAACAAAGTGGTCGCTAATACGGCAGATGCGACCTTACAGCTTGGAGGATATCGGTGCTTTTTTTTCCTGGTTACTACTGGGACATGTGGTGTGGGTGGTGGTAGGAACGACGACATTCCTATCAGTAGCTATATTTCTCGTGAACTCAGTTTCTGCGCAAGGTGCGTGAGCAAACATAGGCAGGAATATAGACAGTGCTGATGGGCGTTGTAGAGACTCTGGCTGGTTTAGTTGGTAACTACCTTACCAAAGAAACTGGGGTGACGGTTGTTTTCGAATCGGCGATAGTACCGCGCTGGAAAGACAACTGCATTCAGTTCAAGAATGTGTTCGTTTCCCGCCGACCAGGCCATGGTAGACGTAACCGTAATGTAAGCAAAGGCTCTGCGGAGACTGCAGCAGCCGCAGCAGCAGCAGCCGCTATCAACTTTGATGGCAAGGACGTAACGCAACATGTTGCAGAGGAAGAGGAAGATTCCAACTTTACGCAGTTTGATGTTACTATCGACACAGTTAATGTCACTCTTTCTATCGCTAGATGGATGAATGGAAAGGGTTTGCTGAAGGATGTTGAGATCAAAGGCGTACGAGGAGTTATAGACCGCACTCATGTTTTCTGGGAGTACAACATCGACCCTCGATCACTAAAGCACGAGCACAGTCCTGGAGATTTCGAGATAGAATCGTTCAAGCTAGAAGACTTGCTTGTAACTGTGTACCAACCTAATGGATTTCGACCGTTCTCTGTCTCGATATACTCTTGCGATCTCCCTCAACTGCGGAAACAGTGGCTCTTCTATGACTTCCTGAGCGCAAATAATTGCTCTGGTTCATTTGACGACTCTTTGTTCACAATACACCCACGGCAAAGCCATAATATCCTTCCTGGCTACAGCGAAGTGCAGAATCCTTGGAAGAAAACCAGCCGGTTGCGGATCGATGGACTTGAGATTGATCACCTAAATCGCGGAATCGAAGGCCCCTTTTCGTGGATTCAGCAAGGGAATGTCGATATTGTTGCGGATGTCAGTTTCCCCCTTGATGACGACCTGCAATTTTCGAAACTTGTTCATGATATTTACGAGCATATGGAAGCTACAATCAATTCTAGTTCTTCGGATAATGTCCATCATGATTTCTCTTCTGTTATTTCCTCCATCAGACAGATCGGACAAAAGGAGAAGGAAGAAAAGTTTTTGGTGATGGATCTCCATGTGCAGCTCAACGACGTTCGCGCCGCTGTGCCTATTTTCAACAAGGATCTAAGCTATGTTAATAATGCCATGATCCGACCGATTGTAGCGTATGTTAACAGCCGGAAGACATACATACCAATCAATTGCAGAGTAGTCAAGAGGCTTAGCGAGTTTGATGGGAGTTGGACAGTATACGATAGTGGCTTGATGGAGGACTTGTCTGCTGAGGTGAATATGTCTTCTATCCGGTACGAATACATGAGCTGAGCATTGGGATGGTAGACATACGAAGCATTCTCACGAAATGTTGCGGATGAGCAAGCACGCCGACGACGAATAAGAAAGGTGGGACTCTGGTCGTTGCAGTTGCTTGCTCAAGCTTTTTTGATGGCAATGGCTGGAAGTGTTGCATAGGAACTGCTAGAGATAATAGCTCCGTAGACGAGCATATTTTTCCGCTTCTTCTGTTATTGTACAAAAGTTTGTGTTTGCGAAAGTTAGATAGGGACTATGAGAGAAGGTGAACTGGTTGGCAGGTGCAGCAACACTCGACGGAGGTTTGGGCTGCGATGGTTGGCCAGTCGTAGGATTTGTATGATATATTGATGCCAGCTAGTAAATGGGGCAATACCACATATCTGCCGCCCATTTGTATAGCTCTAAAGCCACAATTCCTCCCCCACTTTTTTTTAGTCACTGGAAATTCTGGCGTCCTTAGCTCCCAAATTCCAAACTAGACAGATAAATAGAATTAAAACCCGTATCGGCATATACCCCACACCTCAACGCCATTTCAGCCACAGGGAAAATTTAGTGGAATCCTAAGGTAACCGTCCAAACGTAATACACTCTCCCTCCGTCTACTACTCCCAGTATCCGATCATCTCACGATACTCCGCTGCGCAATGAGCTCCTTTGCAGCTTCCAGCTCACCAGCGTCAAACCCTTGCCAACCATCTTCACCACTGCTCGCTCTCCGTACAATTTCGGCCAGCTTCTCAGTTGCCGTCGCATTCAATCCTTCCACAGTTTTCGTCGGCATCGCCTTGCCGCTGCCATTCGCCAGCATTCTGTCTGTCACCAACCTTAACCCATACCACCCCCTCAAATACCATTCACACAGCTCGACACTTCTACAGAAGTACCTTGCAGCCTCCGCCAGGGCCTCCGATTCGTTATTTGCCGCACCGATATAGGCAGTCTCGCCCAGACGCGCATGGATGTTATAAGCATTGGGATATACTAGCAAACACTCCTCTAAACAGAAAGCGGACTGCGCATACAACCCTTGTGAGCGGTAGAGCACGGCAAGGTGTGACCACGCCTCCGCGTCAGTCGGTGAGTGTGCGAGGAGTTTCGTAAGTGCAGTTATCGCTTCGTCGGTTCTTCCTAGCGACTGGAGTAGCGTTATTCGCCGCTTCTCAATAGGCATATTCGTAGGGTCGTCGCGTAGGATGGTATTGTAGCGCTTTAGGATGTCTTCGAGGGCGGGACGGGAGGAGGCAGTGGCTTCATCGTAGAGACCAGTGAGAGCGCGTACTCGGGGTGAGTCAACGCCAAAACGGTCGCCGAGACGTTGGAGGCACAGTTGCGCGGACTGGTTGTCTTCGCACCGGAGGGAGCCTAGAAAGAGTTGCTCGTATAGAAACCAGGTCTCTTGGGTGTCCCTCGTGGCTTCGGAGGAGGAGAGGAAGATTGGTGCGTATTGGGCGAGGTGGAGGGAGGACGACGGTTGTTTCAGAGGTTGCGGATGTGAGGAGAGGTAAGACATCAGGGTTTGTAGGATCGTCATAATGAACGGGTGTGCCCGGCCGGGTGAGAAGGAGGGAGGTGTGAGAATGAGGATGAGGTACGTCAGGAGGTGGTGACAGGTGTCTATAAACGGGGTTAGTACATCTCAACCACTTCGCATATAAAGCTAGATTAATTGAGGGAGAGCTCAGTGAGAACGAGAAGCTTACGTCGTTGAGGATGAGAATGATGATGAGGGTCGTTCGTTCGTTCGTTCGTTCGTTCGTTACTGGCAAAAGGCGGAAGGTGATGAGATTGTTGTATGTACTCTAGCTGTCGGCATCAATTGTCTGCAGCCACGTGAGATGGCGCTTGGCAACTCGGAACAACAACGACATCATCTACCACTGCTTTACCCTACAACAATAATACCATCCTCCTTCTCCTCTCCTTCTCCCTCTTCTCCGTCTATATCCCCCTTCTCTCGTATCTAATACGACTTCTCCGTACGCCTCTTACTACTCTCTTAGCTCAACCCCGACACTTCGTTCTCAGCGGCACTCCCGCATCTATAGTTCACCATGTTTGAAAAGTCACTCTACGACCTTATTCGAGGCCTCCGTACTAACAAGGGAAATGAACGGAACTACATCCTCGAGTCGCTCAAAGAATGTCGACACGAAGCTAAATCTCAGGACTTGGATATCAAGGCGACCGCCATCCTGAAGCTCATCTACCTAGACATGTTTGGCCACGACATGTCCTGGGCAAGCTTTCACGCGCTTGAAGTCATGAGCTCGCCCAAGTTTCGACAGAAGCGTGTGGGGTACCTGGCTGCAGTACAGAGCTTTAGGCTAGATACCGATGTATTAATGTTGACCACGAACTTGATCAAGAAAGTTTGCCTCTCCTCATAGACCCTTGTCATAGTGTGATTTGTTGCTTGTTCATGTGAATAAGAATGGTTGCGCTAAAAGGGCGGAGGTGTATTAGGACCTCTACTCGCCCTCCGTCCCCGAGATGTCCCTCGCCATAAATGGCCTGTCGCACATTGTATCCCCATCACTGGCGGCTGACCTGGCACCAGATTTGGTCTCGAAGCTCACCCATTCATCGCCACATGTGCGAAAGAAAGCGATTCCGGTGCTATACAAATGTTTCCTTCAGTCTCCTGAGCTGTTACGGACATGTTGGCCACGATTACGCGAATGTCTTAATGATGAGGATAGCAGCGTTGTGTCTGCGACTGTCAATGTGGTCTGTGAGTTGGCTAGGAGGAATCCAAAGAACTATCTACCGCTTGCACCACAGCTGTTCAAACTCTTGACTGAGGGCGGGAACAACTGGATGACCATTAAGCTCATCAAGCTAGTCAGTAGCAATGTGCAACACCATGCCTATGTCATTCTGCTAACCCCCACCGTGCGCACAGTTTGCGACTTTAACGCCGTTAGAACCCCGGTTAATCAAAAAGCTAGTACCGCCAATTACCAATCTTATACGGACGACCCCCGCGATGTCTCTGCTGTACGAATGCATAAGCGGTTTGATATCTGGCGGACTGCTGGCTGGGATACAGGATACCGATGAGGGCGAAGAACTGGCCTCGGTCTGCGTGACTAAACTCCGTGGTTTTCTGGTCGAAGGTGACAGCAACTTGAAATATGTGGGGTTGATAGCATTGACAAAGCTGGTTAACATTCATACACACCTTGTATGCCAGCATCATGATGTGGTTTTGGATTGCATTGATGACGAAGATATCTCCATTCGCTACCGAGCACTGGAATTGGTCGTTGGCATGGTTAATGCAGATACTTTATCAATTATTGTAGGAAAGCTGATGCGCCAACTCAAGCCAGCGCCAACACAAGAGTACGTAGAGCTTGAGGGAGCAGGAGCCGATACGAGTGAAGACGAGGATGACATGCAAGAAGAGGTGATGCATCCTCGAAAGGCTCAGAGAGGAGAAGTGATCCCATTGGAGCTACCAGAGGACTACAAACACGCAATAATTGGCAAGGTACTGGAGATGTGCAGCCGGGATATGTATGCCAACGTTGCCGACTTCGAGTGGTACCTCGATGTGCTTGTCCAGCTTGTACGATACGCCCCAGCTGTTCAGATAGTAGGCAAGGGCGCCGATGATGCGGAGGAGGAGGATGAACTTGAAGAAATGGTTAAGAAGTGTGATGTTGGAGAGGCAATTGGAAGAGAACTGCAAAACGTTGCAATTAGGGTGAAATCTGTACGCCCCGAAGCAGTTCGGTGTGCAGAAATGTTGGTTGGCGGAAGGGATGGTGTGTTCCCCGCCGCTGGAGGCGGGGGAAAGCGAGTACTGGGTGCTGCCGGGTGGATTGTGGGAGAATATGCTAGGTATGTTAATTCAAACTTCTGCTTATTATATCCCTTTAACTAACAGACGCATTGAATAGTCTACTCACAGACCCACTCTCCACGTTTGACTCTTTAGTCCAATCCTCATCAAGCTCGCTCCCATCCGACATCCTTGCTGGGTATATTCAGGCTGTCGCTAAAATATATGCCTCGCTCACAGGCTCCGAGAGTCTGACATGGACCTTCGAGCGGAAAACCTACGTTACACTTCTCACTGAGCGGGTAATACGCTTTTTGGAACCTTTGACAATTTCGCCGAATCTAGAAGTACAGGAGCGTGCAGTTGAATTTTTGGAACTGTTTCGTCTCGCTTCTGAGGCTATAACAGCACAACCAGCGATGCCAGAAGGGGCAGAAGAGCAATACGGACCTCCACTATTGTTAACCCAGGCGGTACCATCGCTATTCTCCGGACAAGAGTTAAACCCAGTCGCACCCCGTGCCCAGAGGAAAGTTCCGTTACCGCCTGGTCTTGATCTCGATGAACCGATAAACCCAAATCTTCACGATCTCCTCGTGGCGGCAGATTACAACACTTCTTTGACGAACGAAGACGATGCTGAGGACGAAGAATTCAGGAACTACTACTACACAAAGCCCACCGCCGCCGCCCTTACAAAGAATCAGCCAGCAGCGTTAGGAATTGACTCGGCCGCGTCTAAGAGTACGGCTGGCTCTGGCTCGTATCAGGGTGTGAACGAGGAGGACTATCTGGATGCCGATATTCTCGCACGTCGACGGCGAGAGCGGCAAGAAAGGAATCGGGACGACCCTTTCTACATCTTTGCACCGGGGGATACTGAGAGTATTACTGACGCAGATTTGGAGAGTATACCTGTGCTGGAACTAAAGTTGGATGACTTACCCGATGCTACCACCGCCACCGCCACCGCCGCCGCCGCCGCCGCATCCGCCAACTTGAGTTCACTGGCTCCTAGGCGAAGGAAGGAACGTGTTCAAATAGTTGCGGATGAGGGGATTGAAGGTGCGGATGAAGAGGGGGATGTGTTAGAGAAAGAAGTTACTACTTATAAGAAAAAGGGAAGGAAGAAGGGATTATTGCAAGTGGATGCTAGTGGTCTCGTAGGATACTCTTTGGATGAGGAAAAGGAAAATAGGAAAAGTGATGCTGAGACAGAGATGGCTAAGCGGGAGGTGGAGAGGTTCCGGAGGGAGATGAAGCTGGCAGCGGAACGGATTGAGGTGCAGAGGAGGAGTGCGGAGGAGGGGAAGGCGGAGAAGAAGAAGACCAAGATAAAGAAGCCTAAAAAGGGGGAGGATGGTACAACTACTGAGAAGAAGAAAAAGAAGAAAAAGGCAAAGGCAAAAGACGGTGATGTGGAGGGGGAGAAGAAGACGGTTAAGGGGAGGAAGGAAGTTGTTGCTGAGGCGTCGGCGCCATGAACTTCAGAAACTATGAGTTTTGCGTTTCTTTGTAAATATATATATTTATGGATTTCCCAACCGGGCCCAAAGAGAGGATCACTGACTGGATCATGTAGGAGACCCCGAGGGACGAGTGACTGGGGATGTATCGACCATATTACAATAGTGAAACTCAAGCTTGATGGCGCATACATATGATATGGTTGGTAGCACGTGAGAAGCCATCAACGTTAAGCCAATTGAATCCTTTTTGCACGTCTCTTCTCATCTGACTCTTTGTCCAACGGCAGATGTTCTTGTGCATCAAAACCAGCCAATCAAGGTTCCAATTATGTCTCTTGTATCTACTCTACATGCCACCCAAAGTATGTCCCTTTGTCCCCTAATACCTAATAATACACCTATCTGGTGCCAAAATGAACGCCGCTTTCTGCATACCATATATCTTAAACGCTCGCTAGTATCAGTAAATCACCGCAAATGCCCTGGAGGGTTTCTCGAATCATAATCCAAATGCACACTTCCTTGTCAGCGCAAATCCTTTCGCTCAAACCATTGGAGTGGGACCCAACTCACAAGGCCCTTTCCACAATCGGCAGACTTTCCAGGGTATACTGCAAACTTTCACCCAAGTCATGCGAATCCTTCAACTCGAGACCATCATCTAACACCACATCTACCTCCACATTCAACCTATCACCCGCGTGATACGCCTGCACACTTGTAATTTGTTTGATACTCCTCGCAAACCTCATCGTGAGGTAGAGTAGCACATTGCTCTGATCTGTTGAAGCTGCAGCACCGGTAAGGTTCTTGATATGGGCCATTGATATCCTTCCCCACTGTGTGATGACGTAAAGTGAGAGCAGTAGACCACCAAGAGGATCGAGCCACCAGGTGGAGGTGTAGGTCCCTAGCAAAGGGAAAAGGATGGAGAAGAAATTGAAGATGACTAAAGAAGGCTATCAATGCTAAGCGCGTGGACAGTGGAAAGAAAGATGCAAACCATCGGTGAGTGCATCTTCGGCGAGCGCTTGAACACTTGAATTCCGGACCAGGCGACACCAGAAGTAACAAGCACCCTTTACAACTACGGTTGATGCCATGATTGCGATTGCGGTAGGCCCGACAGAAACGATAGCATGTGAAGAGCCCAACAGACGTTGTAACGCTGTGATACCTACTTGAACGAACGAGGTGATCATGATAACTGAGAAAACCAAGACCCCAAGTGGCTCAAGACGTGCACGCCCAATTGGATCTAGCAACCCCGTTAGCTCTTACAAACAAGAGCTGGGGCCTTATAAAAACTTACACGAGTGTTCATCCTTTCGGTGGATCAAACTTCAAAGAATTAGCCCTTGCCAGTGACATCTAGTGACTAAAGCTAACATTGCAGTGGTTGCGAGTATCACAGTCGAGAGAAAGTCGAGTATACCTGAGACGAGTGGTCAGGCTTGCAGGTGCAACGTGGAGCGTAAAACCCACCATCCACCAAACTGGCAAGAACGGATAGAGAGTTGGTTAGCAATGCCACCATAAGTTTTGCAACAAGCAGGAGCGCGTTCGCGGTGAAGTTAACATAAATTGCTATCTTCCTTCATTCCCGGGAAGAGGTTAGTATCAAGACAGCGCAATATGGTGCCATTTGAACACATCGAACTCACACAATTCTAGCTTGTGATTCTTCGGAGCCACCAGCTGTGCCCTCACTTCCTTCACCTAGCAAGGGCGATTCTTCGTCTGCAATCCTATAGATATAGCTTGGACGCTTGCGCTGAGGCGCATGCACAAGTGGGGGTCGTAGCAACGCTTGAAGGGAATCTGTGGATCCGTAGTGGTCCGTGTAAACTCCATTGCTACTTCTGGGATTCTCGGCTACAGTCTCTAGCTGCTAGGGGCATATTAGTCTTGGGATAAGACACCAGGACAGCGGCACCAAACGTCATTATCATCATGGTATGTCTGAAGCAGATCTCGTGGAAGTGTTGAATCAAGCAGCTTGTCGATATAACTGTACCGATCAATTAACGAGTTGTTTCTCTCATAGTATTCCCTCCTTTTAACGAAGGTCAGCATTGGTCTAGTCCGAATTTCAACTAGCTGTTAAACGAACAAAGGTTTCTTCATTCCCTTCAACTCCTCGGGAGTCTTGCGGTACTGTTCCCATCGGTATCTGGGATTGTTGTCTCCAATCAATCGCATGTACCGCATGTGTGGATTGTTTAGCGCTGCAGACAAAGTTCGCCGATGTTGTTTATGAGAGCTATCAGTGCTGTCGTTGTGCGCCGCTTGCAAAAAAAGCCCGGACAAATGATTTCGTCCAAATAGCAAATCTGGCTCTTGCAGCGGAATAAAAGCTCCATCGCGACCAAAACGGTAGGAATGCACAGGATGCCCATTTTCCTGCAGCGGCGTATTGGTAGGTGTTATGGTCCCACCGTGGTAACTCATCGAAAAAGTAAGAGGCAAGCAACGACGTTTGCCTGGAGACTGAATTGATTTGCAGGAAGGGGATAAAAGAACGAAGGGCAAAACAAGTGGCGATAAGTGAATAGTTTTAGCATTAAATAGCTTACGTACTTAAGCACCCCACTTGACTTAGCACCTAAGCAATGGGTCCGGGCCATTGTTCCATCAAAACGATGACACTTTCCAACCATTTTCAACACGAAGCTCTTCGGCAACAAGCGCCTGCTGAAGCACATCCCTGGCGTCCTGCTTCCTTCTTCCTCTCCAAGCGTTGCGTCAAGTCCCTCGGCTTTGCATTGGTTCTGAAGATCTTTCACCGTTGCTGACTTCGAAGGCATGATTGTGCTATCTCCGTCTATCGAAGGGGGGGTTGAAGGACTTCGTCCCTTCCACTCACAGAAGAGAGCTTGCGCTGCTCTGTGCTTTGTGGCCTGCTTGGCAATGTTCCGGAGCATTTTGGCACGTGCCGTTCCGGGTGAGATCCCTGCACCCGGAACGTTCTGAATTCGAAACCTGTGAACACTTCGACCGTTCCGCGTTCCAGCAGATCAAACAGAATCTTACCTCTTGCTTCGCTCCAGGGGAACCCCGCTCACCATACTAAAATCCATCAGGGAGCGAGAGCAGCCTGCCGAGCACTGAAACGTGAAGTGTTTTGGTCAACTTGATGATCGGACGCCAAGACCACTGCCACCGAACGACCCGAGGTCTCTGCAGCAGAGTCCCGCGTCGGGTCAAGCAGGCGCCCGGCGGAACCAACAACCACCGACCAACCAACGTGCATGAACGCGACTTGTTTCAATCACATGCGCAATGTTGTGCATATGTAGAAACAGTGCTCCTTCAGACTCCATGACTCCATACAAGCTAGGCAATGGTGACTATTATGCAGGTCTATTCACATCCCTATTTCACAGTCGAGCAGGGCCTCAAACTCGCCAGCTTCACCTCCTCTTCTAACAAAGCGATTTCAGCTATATCTCCGCCTCTATGAATCAGCACCCTGTCTTTCCCGTTTCAATCGACATGCCATACCACTCATTATTCGTTTCTCTTCGTCCTTCTCCATCTTCATCCATGTCCAGTAGAGTGCCTGGTACACAAACACCGCCATCAAAAACACCTTTGCGAATGGCCGTCCAAAATCTTTGTAGATGGAGATCTGCCACACCAATACCGGAATGAGTCTAAGGCCATAAAACGGCTTTATTGAACGCATAGCGAGCCAGTTCGACTTATTACGGAGGTGACAGCGGAGTTTCGGGGGTGCCTACATGCGGTGAGACTGGCTTGGCTATAGCCGCCGAGGGTGGTGGGCGAGGAGGCGGCACGGAGCCGGAGTATGGCCGGCGCAGTGCAATGCGAGCGAGCGAGCTTCTGAATAGTAACCGCGACGAAAACATGACGGCGGTAATGGTGGTGTGGAAGTGGAGGTGACGATGGGAGAATTTAAGGTTGGTAAGTCGGCAACTTCCGTATTTCCACAGAGGTACCTACAGGATAGCGTACAAATTTCTTGAGTCTACTCTGGTATCGTACACGTACCATGAGTGGAATAATAACCTCAAGTTAATAAATAATAGTACGTATAAAGTCTTAAGTAGATACCCAAGCACTTGGTAGATATCGTCGTTCGGTTAGAGTTGTGAATTGCTCTATTTCTGGATGGCGCGCTCAGATAAAGTGGGTCAGTAAGCTTATGTGTCCTCAGGAGAGTTCACACAACCGTACACCAACCTTCAACTGTCTAGATACCTCTCTCAGCATAATTTTCCTCAGCCCAGATCTCCGAAGCAAACGTCCAGAACCAGTGCCGTTTTTTACATTCAAACTTCCACCATCCGCGATTGTCACAATGGTCAGCTCCTGCCCGACAGCTCCAAATAGAAGAATCGAGCCTGAAGTAGAGCTGATCAATGTTGCAGGTGCAAACACTCTACCAGCGCAAAGCCAACGAGAAGTTCGCCAAGCAGCAAGAAAAGAAGATGGGCAAGTCCGAAACCGCAGTCAAGGAGAAGAAGAAATCGGCGAAGTCCAAGCTCTCAGGAATCTGGCTGAGTAGGTTTTCACGTTGAATAGGAGACGACTGTGAGCTGACAGCATTAAAGTGCTTCTTATCTTTGCCGTCCTTGGTGGCCTACTCTTCGAGTTTGTCCGCCTGATCTGGAGTAGATTCTTTTGAGCAGGGATGGACCTAGAGGAGATGGCTACGTTTATTCAATACGATGGTGCAGCGGTCGATATCGGGATAATGGGGCATACGAACGAAACGCTGCAAGACTTCCGTCGTGGTGATGGGAGCACGATGAAATGTTGGGGTTGCCTTCATTTTTCCTGTGAAATCTATCATACTCTAGACGTTTTTATACCACAGCGGCATGTCATAGTAGTAACCCATCCAATTTTTTGGTCGCAGCTCTATATCTAAACATAATCTCATAAAATCACGCGCCTAAGCCCTTTCGTTTCCCATTAGGCTCGTTCCTCATCTTGAGGCCGGCATTAAACTGCTTCTCGAGCTCTTCTTCCCGTTGTTTGACTGATGTTGTCCTAGTGGGTTTCGCTGATACCGTAACGTCTCCCGCCTTACCCGCGCCCAGTAGTCGTAGGAATTTGGACTGTCGTGCGTCACCTCCCGAGAGCTCCGTGGCGTTCCACTTCATACTTGGCTGGACGATATCAGAAATGCTATGGGGGCTAGCAGGATGTTCCTATGCTAACCTCTTTTAACCTCTTTAAATCTTCGTCAGATCTCAGGCCCTCTGTGGACTCCAAAGATTTTATCTTAGACGATAGAGCTCCCTGAAAACGCTTTAGCACCGGATTATTGAAGCCCGTCTGGTAAGTTTAAAAAACGTTTGCGCTGACCTCAATATCCCACACTTCCGACTTGGAAGTCTTATCTTTTTTCTCTTTTTTCTCTTTTTTCTCCTTCTCCGTCTCCTTCTTTTCTTTGCTCCCCTTTTTCCCCTTTTTCTCCTTTTTTGCCTTCTTTTCCTCTTTGTCCTTCTCCTTCACCTTCCTTTCTTTCTTCTCCTTCTTCTCTTTCTTACTTGTGCTGTATTTTTCGTCAAATTCTGGATCGTCCGCCTTGAGCTTCTTGTCTTTGACCTTTTTGACCTTCTTTACATCGATACGTTCCTCCTTCAGGACTTCCTTTGGCACTGACTCATTCGCTGCATCCTTGACTATCTTTCCTATCTTCTCTTCTCTAGGGGTTTCCGTTCTTTCGGTCTCGGTCTCGTCAGGGGACGTCGATTTCGATTTAGAACTTCGGTCCTTATTTTTCTTGTCTTTCTTTTCCTTCTTTTGCCCTTCCGCCTTAGATTTGCGACGCTTCTTCTCGGACTCCTGGCTCTGAGATACGACACCATTGGTTTTCTGAAGGGCGCATGCAGTTAGGCTTGAGCTGCGCTCGCGGTGCCGGACAGGCCATGGATTGAGATCGACGGACCTCTATTGTAGCCTTGTCTTCTCCGTCGCGTTTCCTCTTGTGGACTCCATTAGTTGCAGGAACCAGTACTTCTGTAACTACCGAGACTACAGGTGTAGTTGTAGGTTTAGGCATAGCGACTTCTTCAGTCGATCTGTTCTCGAAGTTTCGTATCTTCCCAAGAGCCTTGCCGTTCTCCCCGGTGGCACCAGCCACGTTCCAGCCGCGACCATTGTTGCGGCGCGAACCGCCTCCTTGTCGTGCTCCGCGGGCTTGACGTCCGAAACCACGAGTGGCAACAGCGACTGGTTCTCGTTCTGCAGTCTGCATCAGCGCCATTCGCGCGGGGTTAATTGAGCAGTGCTCGTCCATATTGTCGTTAGCGCAGGGGGGATCCGAGGCCTCAAATGTATTTGGTAATGTCTGGAGGCGAGGTACGTGGTGGAATTGAGGTATTCGCAGTGGTGTAAATCAGCATCTGATAGTTTCAGGTTGCACGCAAAAAGTTTTTGGGTAAAATTTAGATGGGGTCAGGGTTCAGTGCGGCAAATGAACGGAGGTTGCCGACATCCCGTGTGCAATTCTTTACTGGCAATTGCGGATGATAAAAGCACATCTTCTAACATTTAATCTCCAAGAAGGCATTATATCTTTTCTCGTGCCCAGCCTCCTCCGGCTGGGCACGAGAAAATATTATACCATATATCATACTTTATAACCCATACACAAGCCCGGTGACGAAAATCAAAACCTATAACATCAACTATCACTCGCTATCAACAAACGACAAGAGGCACTTAGTAGAGATCTCGCTAAGTTACGGTAAGCTATGAAGAATACTAATATATTAGCCGCTAGATGGTGCAATATCGGTACTCTAGCTGATGATTATTAACGCGGATGAGCTTCATCAGGCATTAAAGATCTTACTAAGTCCAGCTCTGTATTGAAACTCACTTGCATTCACGGATGCCGATATACTTTAATACATTTGACACGGAACCCCGTGAATTTGTATTGAGGTTCTTACAAACGTTCGTGCTAGTTGTTGACATATGATCCGCAATTACCGGTAACTACAGTTCGTCGATACAGAATAGATAGTTCTAATCAGGCCGTTCCACGGCTCTCATAAAGGTGCGCTAGGTGATTTATCGTACCCGCTAGCGCTTAACCCAGCGAAATGTTGACTACCCATAGCAAGAAAGAGTTTATTGAACAGCGAATAGTACTATCCTCTTTTCCGCAATGATACAATCCGAAACCAGTTATGAATATCCCACTACTGAAACCTGTAGCGATACTCATGACTTTCGTTTCGTTCCCTCGAGCCCTCTACAGTAATACAGGTGGAATGATGGCGACGGAAAAGTTAGACGAGGTGTGGAGTACGGAACTTATGAAGAATTACTGGTATGGCATAAGCTTACCCGCTGTGGTACCTCGCCTGTATTCGCTGTCGGTTTACTCATCCTATCTATACTTCTTACCGGCTGGCCGCCGAGGCGTTAGCCGCGTTACTGACTGATTCGGGCACTTCCTATATCAAGTACTACCACACATGGTCACCGGCGATAACCGTACCTCAGCACTCCTATAAGAGACATGACCGCCACCATCACCACCATCACAGTATTGAAGTATGCCTCTAACAATGGATCCTGCCCGAGACTCTGCTTTACAGAGGATCTTGTCCAATGGCTACAATCTCAATATCGAAAGAGCCCGAGACGCCGAGTACCCTCAGCTCAGAGGTAACTCCATGAACGCCTTTGCCACCCAGACATATTGCTGATGAATAACATGTAGATTGCACATATCTTGACCATGGTGGTACAACACTATACGCCAAGTCTGCTATTGAAGCGTTCTCTGCGGATCTGTGCTCGAACCTCTATGGAAACCCACACTCGCCATCGGCACCATCGCAACTGGCCACTAAGAGGGTGGAGAATGTCCGGCTGCGGGTGCTCCACTACTTCAACGCCAACCCAGAAGATTTTGATGTTGTTTTCTGCGCCAACGCCACGGCGGGAATGAAGTTGGTGACGGAAGCATTTTCGGCTCTCAAGTCAGGGTTTAAATACAAATACCACGGTGACTCCCACACGAGTTTGGTAGGAATCCGAGAGCTCTCGACCAACCCTCAATGCCTCATGTCAGATTGGGACGTAGAGCAATGGCTGGAAGAACCTTCTGAGACGCGGGATATTGGGCTTTTTGCATGGCCCGGCCAATCGAATTTGTCCGGACGCCGCCTCCCTTTGGATTGGGCTAGGAAGCTGAGGACGGTCCATCCGAATTACTATTCCCTATTTGATGCCGCGGCGCTGCTTACAACAGCGCCACTAGATCTTAGTGATATATCAACCGCGCCTGACTTCACCGTCCTGAGCTTCTACAAAATCTTTGGATTCCCGGATATGGGTGCGCTGATTGTGCGACGCGATTCGAGTGGTATCTTGGAGGGGCGGAAGTATTTTGGAGGAGGCACCGTGGATGCAGTGACGATAGAGACGGGTTTCGTGGCCCGCAAACGGGATGTCCCCCATTCGTACTTGGAGGACGGTACGGTCCCGTTTCATTCGATAATCGCGCTTGATGCAATGATGGCCATGCATGAACGACTGTATAGAACTCCCTATGATATATCTAGGCATGTCCACTCACTGGGACGGTTGGCTTATGAGCTGCTATCCGATCTAAAGCACGGCAATGGACGTAGTGTCTGCAAGTTTTACGGAGGTGGTAACTACAACTCTTCGCTTTCACAGGGTCCAACAATAGCATTCAACCTACTAAGGTCCGATGGCACATGGGTTGGATATGCCGAATTCGAGAAACTTGCATCAGTGAAGAAAATACATCTCCGCGTTGGCTCCATGTGTAATCCCGGGGGTATGAATGCCTATGTTGGTCTTAGGTCATGGGAGATTGAACAAAATTATGCTGCCGGCCATGTATGTTCCGATGACAACGATATCATTGGCGGCAAGCCTACAGGTATTATCCGAATCTCCTTAGGAGCCATGAGCACGATTGATGATGTATTGGCTTTTGTCGGATTTTTGGAAGAGTTCTATGTCGACAGAGAGGTAATTGGATTTGACTTCAACAAGGATACCAACATTCAAACTGGAGCCGTGGTAGAAAGTTTAATAATATGTATGTTCTACACTGCTAGAACCGCCATTTTCATCCAGCCGAGTGTGTCATTGACCGGCTACAGATCCTATAAAATCTTGCGGTGGATTTAAAATCCCAGCAGGTATACCATGGGAGATCAGGCCACATGGACTTGCGTGGGATCGTGAATGGTGTCTAGTCCACTTGGGTACTGGATCAGCATTGAGCCAGAAAGCCTACAATAAAATGACTATCCTACACCCCGAAGTCAACCTCGATACAGGCATACTCATTGTCTCCGTCCATAAATCTCCCGAAACCCTGTCGCTGCGTATTCCACTCACAGATTCCCCAACTGACCTAATCAACCTACACTCCTGTACCTCTCGGGTCTGTGGTGACAAAATTACCGCACTGACCTACAACTCACCTGAGATTATTGACTTCTTTTCAACGGCAGTTGGTGTCCCTTGCACGCTAGCACGATTTCCAGCAGAATTGACGAGTCGTAATTATAAACCCTATCTTAGTAGAGATAGCCCCCTCACAGAGAAAACACTAAAACCGAAGATACTGCTTAGCAATGAGAGCCCAATTCTCATCGTAAACATGAATAGTGTTGATGCTCTCAACAAACAGATCGGATACACAAATGGCAAGCAAGCGAAGGCCGATGTGTTTAGGGCAAATATTGTGCTTAGAGACACGAAGCCTTATGCGGAGGATACGTGGCATCAAATCAAAATTGGTAGTGAATACTTTCAGGTATTCCCACTCCTCAAGTCTTCATAGGTATCAATAGAGCTGATATTAGACTAGTTGTTGGCGCCATGTCGGCGATGCCATATGGTATGTATAGACCAAGATACAGCGGAAAAAGACGAAGAGCCTTTTGTCACGTTGGCGAAGACGAGGCGAATTGGGGGCAAGATATTGTTCGGACGGCATGCCACCCATCTGCCGAATACGAGTGTTTCCGGGGTGCCAACTATTAGAGTCGGAGATATAGTGGATATTTGCGAGGGAGAGGAAAGCCCAGAGCCCACCGCCGGTAGAAGTGAAGACGGAGGTACCGAAAAGGGGCGTTTCTTAGGCATCGGTGGTGATAGTGGCACTACTATCTTTGGGGATATCAGGGTCGTCGGTTTATGGTTTATGGGTACTGTTTGGCGTTGGTGAGAAGGTTTGAGTGACTGTTTTGTACCATGGATCTCGTGATATACCTACTCAAGCACTTAGAAGCCGATGTTGCATGAGTATATATAGAGCTTCTAATATATTTGGTGGTGGAGTGCAGCTATTTTCCAGTCCCAACGGCTACTGCGGCCGGAATTGCTCCAATCATAGGGAACCTTTACCAACAGCTCACTGATTTGCAATACACTGCGGTTTCACCTCAATCATACAAATACAGATGGGACTCCCTCTCCTTTAGGTTTGTTCACAGTACTAATACTGTACTAGCCGCTGAGGTTTGGACTCAATCCGTCGCTGACAGGTAATTCCGCTTTGGATGACCAGTGCTGATAGCTTCAGTTGATGGTGATAATGCTTGTGTTGAGATCGAACCGCAGGGCCTGTGTTATCACAGTGAGCACTGCTCAATTATAAGAAGTGCAGGGTGAACTGGTGGGTAAAATGGTGGGTTAAGTGGGAAAATTCTCCACAATATGGGTTTGTTTTATGTGTACTTGAGGGTGCTAACAACTTTTACTACTTGGACATTGGTCTGCTGATGCTGACTAAGGCGGAAAAACCGTTGGACACCCCGTGCTGACTGCTGACATCCGAACCTTAGCAGCGAGTACAGTATTGCATGGTAATATTAGTTAAAATAATCTACTCAATGCTATCATAGGTTAAAAATACAAGCCTCGATGATTATTAGTATAGTTCACTATTACTCCGTATGCTCTCGCAAGGTTTTGTTCTTGCTACCGCTACCTCGAGAATTTTTCCCCTTCTAGCCACATCCTTTCCGAAGAAGAGCTACTCTGAATACTTAGCTATTGAATCATATACCCCGTTTCCACTGAAGCCGCCTAGGTTATCGACATTGGAGAAGAGGTAAAGAGTGTAAAGGAGAATACGTAGCCCTTTGATCTAGAGTCGATTTGATGGAGCATTAGTGCGAAGTGTTAAAGATAACTACTGGAAAGACAGAGGGTGGGGAGGAATAGAGATAGGAAAGTAATTTGGATGATGCTGATTGCTGTATACATAATCCGTCACTCAGGGTGTTACACGTCATCGACTTCTTGGCTAGAGTACCTATGGATCCAAAATCAGATTCAGCTTATCTCGTACCCAGACTGCGAAAATAAATTTCTAGCCGAGTGAGCTTGCGAGCTAGGCTAGAAATCTAGGCACGAGAGAAGGATCTAGCTTCGAATACTTTTCCACGGCAGAATTGCGTTCAGCACGTTCTTGAGCACTCGAAATCTTACCCACGCTATCTGTGTGCTCCTCCGCTCCTTCGCCTTCTCTACTACACATGGCAGCTTCTCACAGGTGCTTCCAAGCGGTGTTTTGTAAGGCCGTAACGACCACAATCGTCAATGCGCTGAATCGCCGTCTCCAGCCTTCGTACCTGCTCTTCACATTCGATACAATTCTTGCTGCGCTCCTTAGAGATGCTATACCAGTAATGAGCAAGGTATGTTGTAGTGAAGTATTTTCGAGTGTTCCAGTGTTCCAGTGTTCCTTAGAGGCTAGGCTAGGCTTCGCCGCGGTCTTTCACCAAAGATGGTTTCAAGAGTAAAGCTAGGCCGACCTGCAGATTCAAGCCACCGGCGTGGCCGGCAGCCAGATACCCGTAGGTCTCATTAAAAGCCCTCCAGGCTGCACGTAGATCGGCAGATATTGAAGATTGATCCAAGCTTTTTAAGGTTTCTGCAGGCTGCTGCAGGTCACGGTAGGTTTATGCAAGCCACGCAAATATGCAAGCCAGCCTCAGAAGTTAGGCCTATAGATATCTGAAAGCCCGGCGCAGCTGACATGATCAACGGCGTACTGAGGAATAATGACATTGTCCTATGTGGCTCGGTGAGCTTCGGCACACGTCGGAAACGTGCGCAAGGTTTTGCAAGTGGTACATTTGGTAGTCAAGGTTGAAGCAGCCTCAACGCTCAGCATCGACCGACTTTGAAAACTGATCGAAACCCTCAGCAGCCTTTAAGGCAACATCGTGAACAATTGCAGAGACTTTCTTGATCAGTAGAGGAACGTATTATTCGAGCATCTGAATCGCTGCACCAGGATCCTCTTTCTTCGTTGGCGGTTGGATCTTTCCATTTAACTCTCCAAACGATTTATCGGAGATTCCAAACCGAGGCACTTTCCTACTACACAGCGTCGCCGGTAGAGACTTCAATAGGCCGCTGTGTACCAAGCTTAAGAAGACACTTCAAGGGGGTGGTGTAGCCGGCCATATTTCTCGGACAAGCAATAAACATGACAAGGAGTTAAAGTAGCTAGCAAAGAAGATTCATGAGTCACCTTAGAGATGACGCAGATCTCGTCTTCATTGGTAGGCGATCCTTCTGTGGAAGCTTTTTCGGCTTGTCTTTGCGTGGACAAATATCTATCCTTCAAGTCATACATTGAACTTCCCAGTTTTCATAAGATGACCCAACATGAGTAATTGAGTAAAATTTACATCGTGGAATAAGGGTATTAGTAGGGAAGTAGAGGTGAAGGACGGCAAACAAATGGATCACTCACCAGTTTGGCGATCTTCCTAATCAAGTAACGTATCTTACCCGGCAGTCGGACAGTACATGGTAGTCGGACGCTCCGTACGCGCCCCCGCATTCATGATCAACCCACCATATCTTGCGATATCTCCACAAACAATGCCTTAGTTGACCCAGAACTTAAAACCAGTCTACTATATATAGTTATGAAGACCCTAGTAGAGAAAACCTGAACTCTCTATTATTATAATCAAGCTAATATCTGCTAGTTCCTTCCCTGCTACTAGTGCTGCCGCTGCCTCTGCTACTACCCGCATTTCTTCTGTTCCTCTGGATTTTGGCTGTCGAGTACGCAGCGACATTCCGAGAGGTCTATCTGGCAATCCAGGGTTGGGATTTGATGGGGTACTAAGTACTGCTGGAATAGGGGGGTGTTGAGTGTGGCCTGTTGTGATTGTGGGAAATAAAGAATTATCGCTACTGGAATTATTGGATTGTATAGATTCAAATGAGACTTCGCTTTCACTATCCTCGTGGTCTGATGGAACTACAATGATGACCTGCTTCTTCTATGAGTTAATAGTATACCAAAAAGAATATAACTGAGGGTAACTACTTTGGATGGTACTTTCTTGCGAGTAGTTTTGGAATTCGCGTTTTTGGCTTCTTTTTCTACTACCAACCGATCCTTCTCCTCTCGCTGATCCCTCAACAGTATTAGGTCCTTGCCTGAAATAACTCTTGCCCTTGATACTATCCGTCTGTCACTTTTGGCTGCTTTGTTTCATGCATATTGTTTTTGAATATTGTCAACCTTAATTGACTTAATCTCGGCTGTGGAGAGTGCTGTCTCGGCAACATGCGCCAACCTGCACAGTACTGAAATTGCGCTATCTGTATTTCCATATTTCAACATGGTAATTGTAGCATTTTTATGGTGGCAGACTTCTCGGCGATTTCTTGGAGTTCGAGTAATTACTGGCGCAGGTGTCGCAAGGTTGCTGGGTAAGCCATCAGTGTTGAAAGAAAGCTGTGATAGTACCTTATGAGGACATAATAGGTGAATTCCAGTTGCGCGCCATACGGATTAAATATTTATCTCTGCATAGGCTTGCGTTCTAGCTTCAGAATCAAATAGGCCGAACTACGGGATGAAAACGGGACGAGAATCCCGTCTGAAAACCGTCCCGTCTTTATGCCAAGACGGGATTTTGGCCGCTATCGGCTGGGGACGGAATGGCGACAGGATATTGAGCGATGCCGATCCAGAAACACTGGGAATCGCTGAGTAAATGGTCAGCTGGGTAACCTATCGAATCGAGTGTACTAGGTGTCAATTGTATGCTTTGTAGTAATCTGTATATCTTCGATAAATGGTAAGACTGAAGTTTGAATTCCCGATGTTTTGTATGTGGTATATTTGTTACATTGCATCATAATTATCTTACAGATGAATAACTATCAGCCTGTATTCGAGTTTTGTGAAAAAGTGATTTTGTCATGTGTAATCCACCATATGCTTTATAACCTCTGGTAGTCCCTTGAAATAGCCATAACGGTACAGAGTGGAATTCAGCTCAGAGCTATTATGCACCATGTGGAGAATATACATGAAATACATGGTAAGCTTATAGTAGTATTTCTACATTATTGCTATACTATCTACATACTCCCAGTGTGATAGTAAATATTATCACATACATCAAGGGTTATTTATCAGAAGCTACTTGTATAATTTGCTGTACTTATTACCCACTGTTAGAGTCTGCAGAATAGTAATAGAGTATTTGTTACGCCTTTGAAGTTGTCACGGTTCCGGGGTCATGAGATATCACTCGATGATGATGTCAGGTGGCAATGCAATAAGGTTCATCAGTTATAAACAAACACTATTGCCACACCAATGACCATTGGGCACATGTCACTCAACTAGATCATCACCACTCACCCTTGAATGTTGTCATATCAGTAGTGGTGTGTTAATACAATGCAAACACCCATCGCTATATCCTCTATGGACAAAGACAAAGAATGACGCCAGCCATCGTCACCTCTCCACGAAGCAACCTTCGATTGGCATTAGTTATGACCAGTCGGATAGGGATATAAGAGCACGATACGAGAGAAGGCTATTGAAAGGTACAATGAGGATGATGGTCCGGAAGACAACAGTCCGATGGATACCAATCAGTCTGGAGATATATATCAGAAGGATACTGTTGGTCCGAAGAGACTGGAGGATTGAAAGGATACCATTTGCTCGGAGAAAGTTCATGTCGACTAGTTATCAGAACAAGGGGATTGGCGAACGAGGGGATGGTAGTAATTTATCTAAAGAAAAGCGTAGTTAGAATTAGCAGTTAGAGCATAGAGGAAAGAGGTATAAAGACCTCTTGATTCTCCGCGGGTATAGAGGGCAACCTTCTCACAACGGAGAACAAGCCTTAACAATATATTCGGATTGGAAAGCTATTCTATATTTATTCTACTCTGATTACTTTCTGCGCCTGAGCGAAGCTTTGAAGTGAACCATCTATTCGTCATTGTATAAGTCCCATATCAAGTCCAATTGTGAGACAAGATAAGGGGATACTTAGAAGGGATACTTCTAGTTGAGTGAATCTTGGAGTCGATTCCTCCCGCGTTACAGTATTCAATTAAATCATAATATAGTATCTATTCTTGAGCTTTGTATGGCTATTTTTATACATTTACATTCAGTTGAGTATATACAGATGCGGAAAATTTAGCAGACTGGAAGAGTCTATCAGCGAATTATATTATAGTCACTGGACGCTTTCAGTGGTATCAGGGTCAAAGTGTAATATCAATCTACAATTGTCTAATATGAAATGTGATTAGACTATAAAAGGACCTTTCTGTTGGCTTCGGAGTAGTTTAAATCTCTAAAGACTAGTATGAATGCACTTTTGAAGTTATTGTGATAAGTTTGAAAGAATATCAAAGTAGCAGAGTTATAAGCAAAAACTAAATTTCCTTCATAAAATTTATTTAGTTTATTGCACCCACAAACTCAAACAAATGAAATTGAGGTTTCCCTGAAATATGGCATTGCTTGAACATTTCAGAGTGTTTTTGAAGGTGTCATGATGCTGTTTTCAAGCATCATGACCGGTGTACCCACTTTTGTGAATGCAACAATGAGCACTTGATGAATGGTTTACACTTCCTGTTACGGGGGTGTTTAAGCCACGTTTCAATAAAACATTTATTAACTTAAATACAGCCGCCTATCTAAACTTCTTTTTCTTTCCTCGTCTTATCCTAAGACTCAACCTCTTGTCCGTGTACAAGAGCGCCCTCTAAAAACAGTCCCCGTTTTCTTCCTGATCGTGAAAGTGGACAGTATCGATAAGTTCCTCGAAAGGTAACCTGCCCGTCGAAATATATCTGCAGACGTCGTACGTGATGCCAAGATATTCTGTCGAGTGAAATACCCAGGACTGACCAGAGATATTCCTGGTTTCCTCGTACCAGAGAAACAATTCGCCGAACTGTTGGACAAGGTGATCGTGGGCCGTACGTTTCTTCGATTGACTCAAGGTGAACATAAATTTGGAATTCACTAGTGAGAAGTAGTGAAGAAATCTTGAAGTTTGTATAGATAGAATTCTTAATAATATTTTAAGGTGTTCTTCGCTGGTAATGTCTGACTGTGGATTGCTGCTAGAGCTTGGTTCTTCTCATTGTCGGGGAGACAATGTGAGTCTTTTATAGTCTTTAGCTGGCTCAAGTTTGGCCGCCATTCCTCTGACTATGACAACAGACTTGCTTGATAGCTTATCGCGGAATACTGTCCCGCGACCCGCCACGAATTCCCTCAAGGTTATCGTGTGCATGCATGATTGGTTTCAAAGCTTTGCGCTCCTCGTATGAGGCCATCATCATGTCATGATATCAAACGCATCGTATGACAACTCATAACTGCAACTTAGACATCTTGCTTATCGTTCGTTCAGTAGTTGGAACGTCTGACGTCATATAGACTGATCCGCGCTTTATCGCAATATAATAATAACTTAAAGTTATTAATGCCTCACCATACCAATTTGGCTATTCGGCATTGCGTCAGAGATTTATATCGGCGACCAACCGATACTCTGCCAACGTAGATTATGACACCCTCTTGGGGTTGCGATGCATACTAACTCAAACCAATGAGCAGGGTCGCTTCAGGCCTCTTATCTTCAGCCAATGGCAATAATCCCTCACGCACTGCATGCTTAGGATCTGGACTTCCGTGATCCGGGGAGTGCGCGCATTATTCCCTATCTCTGAGAGATAAGGTGCGACGATCCCTCGTACTCGCATATTGCATATCGCGTGCTGCACACCATTAAGATGCGTTGTCCCGCTATCAAGGTGTAGTAGGTGTAATGTATAATCATGCGCACCGCTGATGGTTTTTCACATCCCGGTTATGGCGACATAATTGCGTCATCTTGCGAATCGGCGTGATAGGACTGCTCTCTATCACATCATTACATACGGCTCAGATGTAACCCCGCTAAAGGCCGTCTGACTGATTACGTGTTTTCATTCGCAAGAAGGTGTTTTGCTTCAATGACTAATGGTATCCACTTCCGAGTGGTAGTCAAGAGTACTTGCTTGAATAACATGTATCATTACCGCTATCAGGAGAGAACCCCTAACACTTCCATTGGTAATATTAGAAATCATCTCTCAGCATACTCCTCTGTTGCCCAATTTGATTTGTCCATGCTATGATGATAGTACATGCTCTGTGCGTTTAATGAAGCATGTAGTTTATGCTTTGTAAGATCGACATGGCTTAATTTGATGAATCATAGTTACCATGCAGAAGTGGTTTATGATATTTAATCTGTTGACAAAAGATTGTTCAGTACCTTGCAGTTGTTCAACCGCCGTGGGAGGGTTATGTATCATCACGGTTATCATTTCACGCATTTCAGATCAGACTTCAGAAAGCGATTAGTTCTATTACATGTACTACTATTCACTGGGAAAAATGACCTTACGCAATACGTAACTCATAGAGAAGCTGTCTGTGGGCCAGTAATCCATAGCATATTTGACGCATGGCACTATGAAGTCCTATGGACTTGCGTGTGGACTCGGACAGTATTATATCAATTGCACATGATGACTAGAAATTGTGCTAGATTCTATGAGACGCGGGAGAGCCAGAGGCCTGTCCCTGGGGCCAGTTTTTCTTGACATGTGATGCTATGGAACGTGGGAGAGCTGGAGGAATGTTGCCTCTGGTCATGTATTTTCTACATATCGAGCTATGGATCGCGGGAGAGCCAGGACTAATGCCTGTGGTCAAGTATTTTCTATAAATGATGCTATGGATTGCAGGAGAGTCAGGACTGCTGCCTCTGGTGAAGAATTTTCTACATATCGAGCTATGGATCGTGGGTAAGTTGAAGATCTGTTACCTCTGGTAGGATTTATACAGATCGAGTCATGAAACGTAAAAGGGTCAGAGCTATAGGACACCTGACGCCCTGTGGAGACTGTCTCTTCACCTACTCTTCACTGTTGTTCTCCTCCTCGACCTCCTCCTCTTGTTCATCCTCTTTGTCCTCATCAACACTGGCAATTGGGTTCCTGCAGTATTCCACTGGCCAAGTAGCGTCATCGTCAGTCTTCATGTCACCTTCAGCTTCCAGTGGTTTGGGCCAGAAACGATTGATCATTACTAGGTCGATGGTATTATTGAAATAGTACTATCGGGTACCAGGGATGCGAATCAGGTGCGTGGTTGCCCATATGCACTTGATATTAACTACGACAAGGTCGGCCTGGTTTCGAGGGAAAACTCTGTTGGAGACTCTAAGCAGCTCATTGAAAGTCAGACAAATGCCTTGGTTTCCAAGCAGGAGCTCCCGCAAAAGAATAACCCATCTCTTCTGTAGGCCATCCTGTAGCTGTCGAATCCTCAGACGTTGTGTCTGTTGTAAGTGCCCTACATTACCTTTTGGTGGCTCATCTACCGGGAAGTACACAAAATTATTCCTAGGCTCAGCATTGCGTCACGATTGGTCGTCTGCACAGCGCAACTTATGGGCAGTGGAATCACAACTGCGGAAGAACTGGAAGTTGGCCACTGGAACATCGAGTAAAATGAATTGGGTGGCATACATCCAGCCAATGCTCCTCCCATCAGTGGTGGGTATATTAAGGTTGTAACTTTAGTATCGATATATGTATTCTACGAGTGGAAAGTTGTATATTGGAAGACACTCATTCTTGACAAATAAGCCCTTTCATCCGGGGGATTGCAGCTGACAGACTTGGATATTTCCCTTATCCTTGCGGAAGCCGAGGGGTAAATTTTCTGGCATTGGTACTTGCTTACAGTTGCATTTGTTGACAACAATTTGATTTTTGGTCGATATAACTAAAGTGCCTCCTAGATTGTGGGGGTCCAGTGGCCTTCCTTAGCCAGCTGCTGGAGGTAAAGGCACTGCATCAGGAGGAGATGGATGTGCGAGTGGTCGTTGAGAATCTGCCGTTCGTACTGAAAGTTTTGATTTGACCAGCGATAAGGGCCCATGTACATCTTTGAATGGTTTATTTTCTGCGTTTTGGTACTGACATTGAGTAAGTGTCCAAAGCGCTAAACTGATTTCTCTTAATAAAGCATGAGGTGAATTTTGACGAAATCAAATCTGGTACGTTCGTGTACCTTTGAATTGTTGACTTCCTGTAGGTACTTTTTGTTCTCTGCCTTTCGATGTTTCTTTTGGGAGCTGGGAAGAGCGTCTGCACCCTCGGCCCTTTCTTCATCCTCGATGGCATATTCGGCCTTGAGTTACATCCTTAGGTCCTTCGTATGTGTATGGGCGATGCTGTCTGAGGCCTTTGACATCCAGTAGGTGGTAAAAACGTCCTTTGTTGCATGGAATTCCTCTAAATAGTCTGCTAGATAGTTGAGAGTCTTGGTTGTGTGGGTTCGGTATTGTACCACAAGAATCCAGTACACTAGTGACCGAATGCAGGGTGATGTTCGCTGGTAGACTGCTCAGTGATGGGGCAGTGGGTCGTGCAATGCTGCTGTTAATGCCGGGTAGATGATTTGACCGAAATTTCACATTTCTTTACCTCTCCCCAGCAAAATTTGCCAGTAGGCTATACCACAGTGTTAGAAATTAGGGTATGAAGGAATGCCAGCCCAGATCTCATCAAATACCGTGGCGTTCCCATGGTGTTGTAGGAAGCCCTTGATTCAGGTCATCAGGTGTTTAAACATTCCTATGTATATGTTACGGAGAATATCAGGCCAGTCGAGGTTGTAGGCCTTGACATGCAGAAGATCCGAAAAGATATATGGGACCGGCCTCGCACTCATGGACTCGAACCAGACCTCAGTGATCTTCATCGGGGGATGGCCGCTAGCAGTGTTGGCATTCTCATACTCCTGCATCAGCAAAGTGTATTTTAGTCACCCGGAAGCCTCCAGGAGTGTCTGAGAGGATGTGCAGTGCAAACTTAGACTTGTCAATTTCAGGAGAGTATTAGACCATAGGATGGCATTCCGGCCGACCTTGGGAGTAACTGGGATCTCTGATGACTGGTACAGGAGTGGCATGGGAGTAATTGTGATAAGTTTGAAAACACCTCAGAGCGCTGGAGAGAACTTTGGGTGCACCTTGGACCACCTGGGAGCGCTGACAAAAGTTCTGGGAGCGCTGACATCAAGTCTGGGAGCTCTGACGACATGTCTGGGAGTGCCAATGACAAGTCTGGGAGCGCTGATGACAAGTCTGGAAGCGCCGACGACAAGTCTGGGAGCGCCGACGACAAGTCTGGGAGCGCCGACGACAAGTCTGGGAGCGCCGACGACAAGTCTGGAAGCGCCGACAACCAGCCTGGGAGCGCTGACGACAACTCTGGGAGTGCCGATGACAAGCCTGGAAGCACCTCGAACCACGGTAGTGCAGTCGGGGAAAAATAACATCTTTGGGAACATTGCAGGTGCACCTAGAAATCACAGCTACTACTTATCGTTCAACGATTTTTGAAACTCATGTATTCAGTTTGTATTCTCATCTATGTATCTATATAGCTACCCATCAACACCGTATATCAGGACTGGCTGCAGGTGGTGCTTGAGAGCAAAATTGAGGTGCGCCTGAAAATGACGATCGTGTGAATTCAGAGATACTCTCTCAGGCCGTGATGGAGCGAGTTTGGGGATGTACTTGGAGGTGGTAATCGAGCATATTTGGAGATACACTTCCAGGCCGTGATCGAGTGAATATGGAGATGCACTCCGAGATCTTGGTCGAGTGAGTGTAAAGATGCACTTGCAGGGCATGATCGTGCGAACTTGGAGGCCGTAATCGAGCGAGTTTTGACATATACTTGGAGGCCATGATCGAGTGAGTTTGGATATTTGCACTTGGAAGACCATGATCGTGTGAACTTTGGAGGCTGTAATTGAGGAAGTTTGAAGAGGCATTTGGAGGCTGTAATTGAGCGAGTTTGGAGATACACTTGGAGGTTGGAATTGAGCAAGGTTGGAGATGCACTTGGATGCCATGATTGTGCAAACTTGGAGGCTGTAATCATGCGAGTTTGGACGAGTACCTAGAGGCGGTCGATTGACGGCCTGCCAGGTGCTGAGACTCTTTTCATCAGTTAGTTAACTTACAACCGTGGGAATGTGACAGGTGACTTTCCCTTTGAGCTCTCATTGAGAGCTGGCTGATGGTGGTCGATCGTGTAGGGAGGCATGCAAGAAGCTGAAGTTATATTCAGGGGTCAACTCGTGATCATGAGAATGATAGAAAAACCAACAATTTTGGGTGGATGCTGAACTCAGTGTATGCTATACTCGGTGTATGCTGTACTCGGTGTATGCTGTACTCAGTCTCAACTCATGATCATAACATGGAAGAGAAAGAGAGGGATGACTTAACTGTGTATTCTGCAATGATAGTAGAGTTGTGGACGAGAAAGAGAGAGATGGGGGATGAAGATGAAAACGATGTGGAGGATATGAACGGATATGAGAAATCAGGGGTACGACCTGCTTGATTGGGTTGTGAAGACCTCGTATGGGTGATATTTGACGCCGGATCAGGACTCATACCTGCTGTATTGGGGATGGTCAATTTACCCATACATGAAATTCTTTGAAGTCTCAGTTTCTCATGATGATTTACCCCGTCTCCTCTCCTCTCTCTCTTTCTCGTTCTCAATTCTACAATCACTTATGAACACCAAGTTAAGTCATCGCTCTCTATCTCTCCATGCCATGATCAAGAGTTAACACCGAGTACAGCATACACCGAGTACAGCATATACCAAGTACAGCATACACTGTGTACAGCATACACCGAGTCCAGCATACAACATGTACAGCATATACTGAGTACCGCATACACTACGTACTGCATCATTCCAAGATCGACTGTCTCCCACTCCCAGCCAGTCTCCCATCTCTGGGCAGACCATGTTTGTACTCAATTCTCTACATTCCCCCAATTACAAGATAACAAATGAATAGAATTTCAGCTTCCATTGTGCCTCCCTTCCGAACTACTGCCTCCAGATTGACTGCCTCCAGATTGACCGCCTCCAGATTGACCGCCTCCAGATTGATCGCCTCCAGATTGACCGCCTTCAGATTGACCGCCTCCAGATTGACCGCCTCCAGATTGACCGCCTCCAGATTGACCGCCTCCAGATTGACCGCCTCCAGATTGACCGCCTCCAGATTGACTGCCTCCAGATTGACCGCCTCCAGATTGGCTGCCTCCAGATTGGCTGCCTCCAGATTGACCACCTCCCAGTACTCCTCCAATCTCGCTTAATTACGGCCTCCAAGTGCATCTCCAAACTTGCTTGATCATAGCCTCCAAGTGTATCTCTTAATGTGCTCGATTACGGCCTCCAAGTGCATCTCTAAATTCGCTCAATCAGAGCCTTCAAGTGAATCTCCAAACTCGCTCGATCATGGCCTCCAAGTGCATCTCCAAATTCGTTCGATCACAGCCTCCAAGTGTATTTCTAAACTCGCTTGATTACGGCCTTCAAGTTCGCACAATCACAGCCTCCAAGTGCATCTCCAAATGTGCTAAATCACAGCCTCCAAGTACATCTTTAAGGAGTGACGGCGGGTGTACGGAGATACAGGGGTAACGGAGGTGGAAAGAGTGATGGGGAGTGTATATTTGGCAGACCCTGGAGCAGATAGATATAATCTCATTTGCATATCATCTTATCATACAATGAAAATACAGACTCTATATTTCCCAAATTTTGGTCACACTCGCTCTGTCTATGATATTGTCGATCTACGCAATTGCATGGTACCCTCAACGCAGGGTAGTATCATATCATCTCACCCGATTCCTACGCTCCTTGAACCAGAACCGCTCTTTCTCATGGATTCCGTTTGGATGTCGCGAGAGGTGCGGCGGAGTGTTAATCGTGGGCTCTCTGCCTTCTAGCTCCATCATTTCACAGCAACGGCCTCAAAATGGTGCATCTCTAAAAGTTCTCTCAATGGGCGTGGCCTGGTACTCCTCCGATTATGCTCGAGTACTATCTGTGGCCTGATTGACCGTATGTATGTATAGAGAGAGAGACTTAAATAATGCATGCCATATTATGATGTAGCAAATCTTGTGACTGTAACAAAGATGAATATGATTAGGCAAAATGCCTATTGGTTATGTAAGAACCACTGCTGTGAGAATACAGGATCAAGTCTCCTGCAGTGCTGCACAGCAGTCTCGGCTGCTTTTGAAGTATCCCACGGAGCTGCGCAGCAGTTTCAGCTTCTCTCAAAGTCTCTTGCCAATCTGAGCAGAGGTCTCAGTAGCTCCAATATTTGACTATTCCAGATGGAGCATTCTGAATTCACCTCCATAACTGCAGGTGTTTTTAGGAGCACCTGAGAATGCACCTGCAGAGTCTGAGAGCACTTTGCTTACCTCCAGAGGGGTCTGGGAGCGTCTGGGAGTAATTAGAAGCACTGGTGAGGTCGCCCGGAGTGTCTGGGAGGATTGTGTGTGGCTTCTGGATCGAATTACATTTTGGTGATGTGATATTTCTGCTGGAAGACCACTGAATTTCGCCGGTGAGATTCCAAGTCCGGTGGACGAATAAGTGACCCCAGTTCGTCCTTCAGAGTTTGACACTTAGGGGAAGCATTGTACTTGAGGCCCATAAGGTTGGCATGTTCCATGTGATCTGCAAACCAAGACGCGAGAATGGGCCAGCAACAGTACATATTGCTGTCGGAATAAGGCTACAGAGCACCGGAATTGCTGCCTCCTCCTCCGGGAAATTACATGACTGGCTACAACACTATCTCAGCGATATCACACAGCACCCGCCGGTCTATATCTCTCTGGGCTTGGTCATCGGATGTGGAATGCTGTTGGCATTTGGGCGGCACCGGGAGGAAGGCAAGTAGAATATGCGAGAGGTAGCTGTAATTATTCCATATAGAGGAATGGATATTCCCAATAGTCGGCTAGATCGGCCAGGCTTTCTTGTCGCCGGAGACGCCCGTGAGCTGAGTCTCGTCTGATCCACAGATCAGTGGGAAAATTGTTGCCCTTGGAGGTAGTCAATCCAGCTCCCACCACCAGTCTGCCAAATTCATCCAGGAATACACATGATCACCCTCCACGTCTACGGTCCAGGTTGGTCCGTAGACCATGTGGTCTATCTATGGGCGTTGGCGAAGGAGGTACCACACACATTCTACCGGGTCTCAAAAATAGGAAAACCTTCGACCGTGTGGTGTGAAGATGGAGCCTTCTCTCCATTTTGGTAGCTGGCTATCCATCCCGTAGATTTGATTGTACATTGTCCATCCGGAGGTGTAGGAAAAGTGATCGGGAATGTTGCATTCGCCTTCTATGCAGTGGCGAACGATGTGTGACTTGGGATAGTGGGCTTCAACAAATTTGATTGCCTGTTTGAAGACTTCAGCGCAATGAAAGGGGTGCCACAGGTTATTGATGAGACCTCGGAACTCATTGTACTCAGGATCGTCACCGAAGGTCCTCTCAGCTGTGGGATCTACCTCGAACTCTGGAGGTTCCTCGTCCATCAGAGTTTCCCTGAGGGCAGCGTCCGGAGTATCAGAATCCTGGGCCGGAGAATGGGGTTGCGGGACAAGCCGGTAGAGGCCATTGTCGTCAGAATCAGTTTCCTTTGGAATTTTGTTGAGTGCAGGGGCTGGGATACTGCCATAGCTTTCAGGGGTTTCTGTAGGACTCTGCCAATGCGGTGAGTACAGTCATCGACTCGGCGGGTGACTTTGTTGATGGCTGGCTGGTGGCAGCAGGTGACCCTGATGGTTGATTCGCAGATGGCATTTATCGTTTCCCTGCCGAACAGACATCCGCATGCAGTCAGGATATGGGCATTGAGGAGCGAGTAGGGCGCTTGTTCATGGTCTGCATGCTGGTGGCATGGCTAGAGATCTGCCAAATGATTAGAGGGTGTTTGCGGTCCGTTGGATGAATTCGCTTACCAAGTCGCCTGTTCCTGCACAAACAAAGCTGAGAATGGAGTCAATCGCGGTACGTTTGATGAAGTGGTTACAGAAAGAGTCTTCGAGATCTGTCAGAAGGTCAGAGAGTTCGTTGAATAATGGAATGCTTGAACAAAGAAGAGCCATCTTGTCGATCATTCTTTCCTTTATATATTTAAAGTTTGATGGTGCATATAAGGTTTGAAGATGCATAGAAAGTTTGATGATGTATATAAAGTTTGACGATGCATGTAACATTTGACGATGCATATAAAGTTCGACGACAGACTTAATTCCGGTGGATGAGACAGGACTACTGGGCAGAGAATGTCGACGGCTTGCCTTGGTTAGCTATAGGTACCAGTGGCAAATCTGGGTGTGAGTGCACCTGTGCAGCAGAATGACGTCAGCTTGTTGTCCACCTTCTCTTTGTCTAAAGGATGTTGACGACAATCAACTATCGCGAGTCTCAAGGATCACCAAAGATCTTCTCTGATCTACCGGGAGCACGGAAGTCAATGAATCAGCTCATCTTATCAACATATCATTCAGAGATGCCAGTTCCAGCAGGTCTCATTGTTATACGGGCGATATAGAAATCGTATACTGATAGATGTTGGAAAGTTCATAGGAAATTCTCCTAGTTCAAGTTTACTATGCACTTGCCCACACTTGCAGCTGATAAGTAATATATATAGACACTATCTCTTGCCATTACACCTGTTTCCTCCATCTTCCTTACACTTCACGCGCTCCACATTTGCACCCCCGATGACTGACGTTCCAACGGCACTGATTCTATGACTTCCAGACTGGTACCCCACACAAACCTCTGACCTCTGATGCTAAAGCTACCAATCTCACCCTCTCTACGTGATCATACTTGCCACCGAATTATGGTAACAACCTGAACAGGGGTTACCAAGCCAGGTTAATTTGATACAGCCTATATACCGTGGCATCACTGGCTGAGAAACCCAAGCAACGGAACCCTAGGCACACTGGAGGCCATCGGTAGAATAAGCAGCACAAGAATAAAGACACTGGCAAGCCTACAAAAGGCAAGCCAGGGTTGGCTGACATCAAAACCGGTAGCTCAATCTATGTCCAGATGCCAAAAGTATTGAAGGCAATTACCATCTCTGATGATAGCGAGAGCAACAAGGAGCAGGAGCAGGAGTCAAAGCAGCAGCCGAAGGACAAACAGCCAGTGATGGAGATGGAAAAAGACGAGGATGACGATGACGAGAATGACAAGGATCAGGAGGATGACTATGTGCTCTATATCAGACGGGAGACAGTGGATAGTTAACTAGTAAGTATTATTGGGCATCTAGAGGAATATACCTGACTGCCGTATAGGGATACCAGTCTCTGGGACGAGGTGATCTGTTTAACATGCAGCTGGCTGAAGCAGAAGGCATCCTCAGAGTCGACAAAGAATTGTTGAAGACCTGCTGACAGTACATTCAAGACATATGGTAAAACACCAGGGCACTCTCAATTGTCACCACCACCGACATCAGCAAAATGAATGTTAGTTACTGAAAGCCTCCACGAGTGTCTGAGAGAATGTGGAGTGTAAACTTAGATGCGTCAATTTCAGGAGAGTATTAGACCCTAGGAGGGCATTTCGGCCAGCCTTGGGAGTAACTGGGAGCTCTGATGACTGGCATGGGAGTAATTGTGAGGGGTTTGGGAACACCTCAGAGCGCTGGAGAGAACTTTGGGTGCACCTGGGAGCATCTGGGTGCGCCGGCGACAAGGCTGGGAGCACCAGTGACAAGTCTGGGAGCACCTCGAATCATAGTAGAGCAGTCTGGGAAAATAACATCTTCTTTGGGAACGCTGCTGGTGCGACTAGAAATCATAGCTACTACTTATCATTAGTGTTAACAACGGTTCCAACCAGCTAGAACGGTTCCAGGTTAGGGTTGGAACTGGAACCGAACCATTGTAATGGTTAAACCACATGAAAAACCCTGACAGTTGCATTTGGACCGGGTTCCACCTCGAAACCTGGCATTTGCAAGCCCAGATTTTTCACTGCAATTAAATATTTGAGTTCTGATCGTATCATGACATGATTAATACATAGATTGTACAGTATTAGCCACTCTTTCACCTTCCGCTTTCAGATATGCAATGCGACCAATATACATTGAGTTGCAATCGAAAACCTGCGAATTTCGCTTGAAATTTGGCCTTATTTCAAAGCCACTGAATGAATATCAGTTGGATTGCAAATGCGAAAGTGGGAGGTAAAAGAGCGGCTAAAAGTGCACAATCTACATATTGATTATGTTATGATACGATCAGAACTTGAATACTTAATTGGTGCCAAAGCTGTAGGAACCACAAAGTTGGAACGGCAGTCCAGATCCAACCAGGTCAAAAACCTACCATTTTATATGCGGTCTGGGTAACAACCCCCCAAGGGAAAGTGAGTCGGGTTTTTGGAAGTGACTGGAACTCAGCTGAAAAGATTTTCCGGTCGAAACCCAGACTGCTTGCGGGTTACACATACACGTTGCTAACACTCCTTATCGTTGAATGATTATTAAAACTCATGTATTCAGTTTGTATTCTCATCTGTGTATCTATTTAGCTACCCATCTACACACAATATATCTGGACTGGCTGCAGGCAGTGCTCAATAGCAATTCAATGTGCGCCTGAAAATGATGATCGAGTGAACTCAGATATACACTCTGAGGCCGTAATCGAGTGAGTTTGGAGATGCACTGGGAGGCCGTAATAGAGTGACCTTAGAGATGCACTCCGAGATTGTGATCGAGCGAGTTTGGAGATACACTTGGAGGCCATGATTGTGCAAACTTGAAGGCCGTGAGTGTGGGAGTTTAGAGATATACTTGGAGGCCGTGATTGTGTGAGTTTAAATATACACTTAGAGGCTGTGATCGAGCGAGTTTGAAGAGGCACTTCGAGGCCCTGATCAGGTGAACTTAGAGATGCACTGCGAGATCATGATCGAGTGAGTTTGGAGATACACTTGGAGGCCATGATAGTGTGAACTTGGAGGCTGTGATTGAGCCGGTTTGGAGATGCACTTGGCGGTTGTGATCGTGTGAACTTGCAGGCCATAATCAAGCGAGTTTGAACGAGTACTTGGAGCCAGTCGATGGATGGTGCGCCGGGTGCTGAGACTCAATTCATCACTTAGTTAACTCGCAACCGTGGGAATGTGACAAGCTGAGTTCGCCTTTGAGCTCCCATGGAGAGCTGGATGATGGCGGTCGATCGTGTAGGGAGGTACACCGGAAGCTGAAGCTACATTCAGGGGTCAACTCGTAATTATGACAATGATGGGAAGACAAACAATCTTAAGTGGATGCTCTACTCGGTGGATGCTGTACTCGGTGTAAGCTGTACTCGGTGTATACATGTACTTGGTGTATGGTTATACTTGGTGTATGGTTGTACTTGGTGTATGGTTGTACTTGGTGTATGCTGTACTCGGTGTCAACTCATGATCATAACATGGAGAGGAAGAGAGGGATGACTTAACTTTGTGTTCTGCAATATTCATAGAGTTGTGGACAAGAGAGAGAGAGATGGGAATAAAGATGAGAGCGATGTGGACGATCCGTGCGGAAATGAGACATCAGTGGTAAGACTTGCCTGTTTGGGTTGGGAAGACGTCTTATCGGTCTAATTACATGCCGGATCGGAACTTGTACCTGCTGTATTGGGGATTGTAAATTGACTCGCAAACGAAATTCTCTTAAGTCGCAGTTCCTTATGATGATTTCCTCCATTACCTCTCATCTCGCTCTTTCTTGACCTCAGCTCTACCATCACTTAAGAACACGAAGTTAAGTTATTGCTTTCTATCTCTCCATGCCATGATCAAGAGTTAACACCGAGTACAGCATACACTGCGTACTGCATCTTCACATGATTGACTGTCTTCCACTCCCAGCTAGTCTCATCTCTTGGCAGACCATGTTGTACTCAATTCTCTACATTCCCACAATTACAAGTCACCCAATGAATAGAGTCTCAGCTCCTGTCGCGCCTCCCTCCCGAACTACCGCCACCAGATTGACCTCCTAGTACTCCTTCATTCTCGCTCAATCACAGCCTTGACGTGCATCTCCAAACTCACTCGATCACAGCCTCCAAGAGTATCTCTATGCTCGCATCATTACGGCCTCCAAACTCGCACGATCACGGCCTGCACGTGTATTTCCAAACTTGCCCCATTACTATCTCGGAGTGCATCTTTAAGTTTACTCGATCACAGCCTCGAAGTGTATCTCCAAATACACTCGATTAAGGCCTCCAAGTGCATCTCCAAACTCACTGGATCACAGCCTTCTAGTGTATCTCTAAACTCCCACGATCACGGCCTCCAAACTCCACGATCACGGCCTCCAAATGTCTCTCCAAACTTGCACGATCATGGTCTGGGAGTGTCTCTCTAAGTTCACTAGATTATAGCCTCCAGGTGTATCTCCAAATACATTTGATTACAGCCTCCAAGTGTATCTCCATATTAACTCGATCACAGCCTCCAAGTGTATCTCTATTCACGCACGATTACGGACTCCAAACTCGCATGATCATGTTCTCGGAGTGCATCTCTAAGTTCACTAGATCACGGCCTCCAAGTGTATGTCTAAATACACTTGATTACGGCCTCCAAGTGCATCTCCTAACTCCCTCGATCACAGTGTCCAAGTGTATCTCAAAACTGGCACGATTACAGCCTCCAAGTTCGCATGATCATGGCCTCCAAGTGCATCTCCAAACTGGCTCGATCACAGCCTGAGAGTACATCTTTAAAGTGTGCCGGCCGGTGTCCGGAAATATAGGGGTAACAGAGGTGGATAGAGTGACGGGAAGTATATATTCGGCAGACCCCAGGGTAGATACACATCATACCATTTCCATCTCATCTTATCATGCAATGAAAATACACACTCTATCTTGCCCAACTTTTGGTCTCACTCGCTCTGTGCGAGATGTCGTGGATTCATGCAATTGGGTCGATCCTCAACACCGGGTAGTATCATATCCTCTCACCTGATTCGTATGCTCCTCGAAACAGAACCACCTTTCCTCATGAATTCCGTTTGGATGTTGCGAGAGGTGCAGCATAGTGTTGATGGTAGGCTTTCTTCCTTCTAGCTCCATCGTTTCACCACAACGGCCTCCAAGTGGTGCATCTCTAAGTTTTCTCAATGGGCGTATCCCGGTGCTCCGATTATGCTCAACTACCATCTGCGGCCAGATTGACCATATGTATATATATACAGAGACTTAAATAATGCATCCCATATTAGTATGATGTAGCGAATCTTGTGACTGTAATAAAGACGAATATGATAAGACAAAATGCCTTGTGGTTGTGTAAGAACCACTGCTGTGAACATACGGCACCCAGACTCTCACAGTGCTGTGCAGCGGCCTCAGCTGCTTTTGAAGTGTCCCGCAGATCTGCTCAGAGGTCTCAGGAGCTCCAAAATTTGACTATCCTATAAGTCAAATCTTGTAGCATCCTGAATGCACCTGGATAACTGCTGGTGCTTTCAGGAGCACCTGAGAATAATCTTGCAGAGCCTGAGAGCACATTGCTTAGCTCCAGGGGGGTCTGGAAGCATCTAGAAGTACAAAGAAGCACTGGTGAGGTTGCCCGGAGTGTCTGGGAGGATTGGGTTTTGCATCCAGACTGATTTACATTTTGCTGATGGAGGGCGCCAAACGTTTCCACAATGATGTGACGGAGGCCCTGAATATGTTCTGACAATATATCCCACGACTTGACGCGGTAGCCGAAATCTACTCTAGAGTTGCTACATGGGAAGACGTCAAACACATGGTCTCACTTAGGTGTGGAGAGGATATCGCCAGGTGGGCAGTGGAGACAGTGGGTCGCCGGTGGCTGGAAAATATGGAATGGCAAATGGCACTTCGGAACTGAGATCTTTCCGATGATGACGATGATGATAACGGCAATGGTAATTCGACGGGCAGTGGGCAACACAAGGCGGCCAACACCGGTAAAGGAAAGGAACCTGTTCGGCCAGATCAATGCGGTGAGGACAATTACATTCTGTCTGAGGATGACGACACCAGAGCTCTCTAGTGGTTGCCCATGTGCTTTCGAAAACAGTTGGTGATGGAACTTGTAAGTCATCTATCTAGAATCTAGCCAATATAATGAAACTGACTGTCTGGACAACAACACAACGTACACTTCCAACCATGAAAGTCAAATCGTCATAGCTTGTAGTCCAGAAAACATCTGTAGATGTGATGGCACAATGGGATGCAGCACGGAGGCACGCTGAGGACCGATTTCGAGCGCTGGATCACCAGAAAGTTGGAAGGAGAAAGCAGAATCCCTTGGGGTCAGCAGACGTCTGGATGGTGACTGATGAGGCTGGGTTTGGATTTGCCATATGTGTTCGGTTCCATGGTGCGTGGAAGCATGGAGCCAAATGAAGAAGTAGTGAAGGTTTAGATGGTCAAAACAAGGTGGATGCTGTCTGGTGGGCCCTAATGCACATGTTGGAGGAGTGGGCCAAAAAGAGCCTGTGGAAAAGAAAGAGGACCGATGACACCCCCGGGCCCACCCCTAAGAAACCAACAACCTCTGGACCTCCTGGACAATCGGGACCCTCTGGACAACCGGAACCCTTGACTCCTGATTGTTCCATTTACACTCCTGTGGTCGATCCAACTCCCGCAGCCGAACCGACTTCCACGGCTCAACCTACTCCCGCAGCCGATCCAACTCCTGGGGTTTGCCCTCCCATTCTTGCAAGTCCTTTGATTTGGCATCTTCCGGTTTGCCCTCTTGTGGTTTGCCCTCTGCCGGTTTGCCATCTTTCTGTTTACCCTCTTCCAGATGGCCCTCTTCTGGTTTGCCCTCTTCTGGTTTGCCCTCTTCCAGTTTGCCCTCTTCCGGTTTGCCCTCTTCCAGTTTGCCCTCTTCTGGATTGCCCTTTTCTGGTGTATTCACTTCTGGTTTGCCCTCTTCCGGTTCACTGTCCTCCCATGCCAAATACCCTGGGTGGATTGTTTTGTGGCGGATTGCAGGGTTTGGATGATCACAACCCACTGGCAAAATGGGTGGCACAAAGTTGGCCGATCTGGCACCACCATGCAATTTATGTCGCCAACTGTGTTAGATACCACAATGATGACAAAGATACTATCCGGTTTCTGGATTTCCGGTGGTCACATGGGACTATTCAGGGGCCAAAGTTGCAGAACATAAGTCAGTTGAGTCAGCCTGGTGCAAGGTACATCGGCTTAATATATGAGTCTGGTGGGCTTCTGCGGTCCTTGCCTTGGGAGAAAATGGTCTTTATCGAGCGGGATGAGGATTTCTCAATTTGGGTCAAACTTACCTGGGACGAAGATATCCCAAAACCAGTCCTCCTTGTGTTGCTGCAGGCTGTGCCCGATGCTGATGGAGGTAGGCTTCTGGCCTCAGTTTGGTGGATCCTTTGCTGACTGCAGTCAACAGCATTCACCCAGTTAATGAACCTCCTTTGGATAGTGGTATAGACTGGGGTTTTAAATTGGTTCATGTGACTTTGGGGTTATTGTTACTGGATGGTATTCTGCGGGCGTTCGTTTGGGTTTCCGCCGGTCATGTATCAAGATCAACTGTTTATGTCATTTGGCAGGTATTTCATGGGTCTTTGTTTGGTTTTCCTGCCAGTCATGTATCTTGGGGCTGTTTACCTGTCATTTGGATGGTATTCTGTTGGCTGTTTTATTATGTTTACTTGTTTATTGTTGTTTGGATATTGTCACAGGGATTTCCTTACTCTACATATATATCGTATCTCTTCCATATCAATCTTATCCTATTGTTATCCAATGGTTTGTTCATTACTACCAGTCGCCTGTGAGGCTCATCCGGTGGAAATAACAGTATGGAGATTTAGATCAAGCTCGTCTAGTGGAATGTAGGTGATGGAGATCTGAATCAAAGTCTTCATCCAGCGAGAACAAAGTTACCAAGATCTTGATCAAAGTCTTTGTCCAGTGGGAACAAAGCTACAGTGTTCTAAGTGTTCACCTAGTGGGATTTAGGTTATGGCAATCTGGATCAAAGTCTTTGTCCAGCGGGAACAAAGTTACAGAGATCAGGATCAAAGTAGTCGTCCAGCAGGAACAAAGTTACAGAGATCTGGATCAAAGTCTTCATCCAGCAGGAACAAAGTTAAGTAGATTGAAGTGATCGCCTAGGGGGATTGAGATGATGGAGATCTGGATCAAAGTCTTCGTCCAGCAGGAACAAAGTTATGGAGATTTGGATCAAAGTTTTCATCCAGCGGGAATATAGTTACGGAGATCTAAGTGTTCGCCTTGTAGGATTTTGGTTATAGAGATCTACATCAAGATCTGCATCCAGCAGGATTACGGTTACCGAGATCTTGATCCAAATCTTCGTCCAGTAGAATTTAATAGAGAATCACTAACGCATGTGGAAGATCTGGACCCCAACTAGATACATATACTATGACGAGTGCACTCCGCAGGACACTCTCCCTTCTTTTTCCTCCTACCTCCTTTGCTATTCTTTCAATCCACCTCACATCAGCAAAAACTAAATCTCCTCCATTAAATTTATTTTGTTTATTGTACCCACAAACTCAAACAAATCAAATCGAGGTTTCCCAGAAATATGGCGTTGCAGTACTGTTCCAGAGTGTTCTTTGATTCATTGCAATGCTGTTTTCAAGCGTCACGGCCAGTGTACCCACTGTTGCGAATGTGACAACAAGCACTTGACAAACAGTTCACACTTCCTATGGGAATATCACAAACCATCTCTCAGTATTACGGGGGTGTATACCCTAAGTAACTCAACTAAGTATCCATTGATACTATATTAAGTACTAGGTCCACGGCCGTAGATCCTATCTTCTATCTTCTGAGTAACTCGCTATTGTATCCTTGGAAATTGACTGTATGTAATTCCTCTATTTTTGAGACAGCAATATAGTGAGGATCTTTCCTGCTCTTGTATGTAACAATGAATTAATCTTCTTTTGAGCTGCGGATCCTATCGCTCACTAAGGGTTCTAATAACCTCAGCGCGTATTTCCTGCAGCCGTAATTGTCGATCACGCTCTGCCTTATTCCTTGCTTCCTGGAGTCTCTTAACCTTCCGAGCCTTCTTCAGTTGTGTCTTAGTTTGAGGCAAGGGGTTAACTTGATTCTGCTGCCACTGATTCCAAGCTCTGCTTGAGTCCTCCTGAAACTGCTGAGTATGGTCCAAGATATTATCGACTCGTCGATCTTCTGTAAGATCTATGGACGCAGCTGAAATCTCTCGTTCGCAGATAACCTGGGAGATCGTATCGGGATGTACATTATCCGGGCCCCTTTGATTGCAATCCGTCTGAACAACTGATGCAGGTTTGGGTACTGCAGCTGGTGTAACGTTCGATCGATTCTTTAGATTATCGATGTGGATTGTCAATCCCTGCTGTAGGCTGATAATCGAAGCTATCCACCAGATACTCTGGGCCAAGAAGATATACTGATTCTCTCTGGCGTAAGAGATAATCTTTTCGAATGCGTATACAATGACGTCGTTATCCTTCTCCAAAGTAATAGGCATCCACTCGTTATCTATCGCCGTATCGAATTATGCTTTCAAGGTGTGGGGCTGCTGCTACACAAAGCTAATAGATTCTAGGTATAATCTAATAGGTATAGGTATCATAAAAACGCAATAATAAATAAGGATATTTCTCCGCTGGTAGGTATCGTTTCGTCTCTAGCTATTCGAGCATGTCCTCTTCATTCCCGAACAATGTGATCACTTTATAGTCTCTCGGAACCCTCTCCAGACTATGATTCAATTCCCTCAATGATAGCCACGTATCAAGCGTCTTATGTCTCCTCCACTGCGCCTGACTATCGCCGGCCACGCATCCCTTTGATTAACATGTTCATGCATGATATCATATCGGCTCATAAATGAGACCACAACTTTAACTTAGACCTCTCACACACATTGAGTTTGTTTGGTAGTAGGCCATAGATTAACTTGGATACCACTCCAATACTATGCCACGTAGACCATGACACCTATCAAACATTGCGATCCATACTCATGCAACTCAATGCAAGGTGCTCACTTCTGGCAAAGCCAAATGCCATAAATTCCTCAGTTACGTCATGCTTAGGCGGAGACTGTTCTCGAGATAGTTCTCATAACACCGGGGTGTGCCGCACCTTAAACCAGCCCGTTATGGAGAAGGAGGTTTAGAGCCCGCTTACTTGCATCTTGACTATAAACTGCCGTGCTTGTCCCCCCAAGCAAGTCCCGCATAGTATCCAAGAGTGAAAGAAGCTAAGTGCTACTATTACTTCTCGTGACTAATATGAACCCCCACTAAAGGGCATATTACTGGCCACTTGGATCTCTGGGTATGGTATGTACCCTCCACGACCAAATCCAAGTACCAGTATCACTGCTAAGGGAGAACCCCTAACACTCAGCATACTCATATGTTGCCCAATTCGATTGGTCCTGGCGATGATGATAGTACTCGCTCCATACGTTTAATGAAGCATGTAGTTCTTGTTTTTAAACACCCTGCATCAGCACAATGTATTTGAGTCTCTGGAAGACTCCAGGAGTGTCTGAGAGGATGTGGAGAGTAAACTTAGAAGTGTCAATTTCAGGAGAGTATCAGACCCTAGGAGGGTATTCTGGCAGGCCTTCAGAGTAACTGGGATCTCTGACGACAGGTACAGGAGAAACTGGGATCTCTGAAGACTGATACAGGAGTACGATGGAAGTGATTGTGATAGGTTTGTGAGTATGTCGGAGTGCCAGAGAGAACTTTGGGTGCACCTGGGAGTGTTGCCGAACCAATGCGGGAATCACGAACAAACTATGAGAGATGGCTGGGTTCTTATGGATATTGATTCGGAGGACTGCAGGCATTATCTGAGACTCTTCGGATGTACATGAGCAATCGACTTCCCTCAATAGCGAATATGATGCATGGATTATTGTTTAATATCACTTCTGAATCATACTAGCCAACATCCTCTTCAACATTGTATTTTGTGCCATGCTACATTGAGGAAATCAAAGAAAAAGATGAGAGATTCAAACATAAACCCAGGTACACCGAAACAATAACCCAACTCAGCGATTGAAAAATATCAATCAAACATGGTGTCGATGTCATCGACTCCATTTCCCATCTCATCAGGGCCAACGAAAGCAGGAACACACAATTCATCAACAGCGCAAAGAAGCTGGAGGCGCTCCTTGTATTTGCTGATTATTCGTTCCTGGCAACTAGATGGATTGGAATTCCAATGTTGTTTGGCTCGATTTGTGATATCTAATAGAGCTGTAGTGTTAGCAAAGGTTCCATTTTCGGATCATTTCTACTGTAGCGGTTCCAAGAAAACCCAGACCCAGCCAGTTCGGTCCGGGTTTGTACCAAACGGTTCCTTCAATTAAGTCCTTGAATATTCATCCGATAATTTAGTGTTTGGTACATGAAATATGGAGCTTCAGACGGTGCATCTTTTGGGAGTCTCCGATTTTTGATATCTTCAAAACTCAGCAAGCTGCTGTGAAATTATTGTCATTTTTGGCCGAAAAACGAGGTTTTTGGGCTACTGCTTGCTCAGATTTAAAGATATTGAAAATTGGAGACAGCCAAGAGATGCGCCGTGCTGAGCTGCATACTTTACATACCAAACACTAAACTCTCTGATTAATATTTGTGGCCTTAAAGTGATGGTTCGCTTAAAAAATCGTCGATTTTTGATGGGGTAAGGCCGTTGCCACGCAGACTGATAAAACCGGCTGGGTTCAAAACTGGAACCGTTGCTAACACTACACAGGTGTAATGAGATGTTAGCTAGCTGCAAACTTAAATGGGGGTATGAGAGGCAAAATGATACATTTGGATGAATAATGGGAACAACTACCAGGGGGAAAGAGGAGCGTCAGATGGGGAGTGTTGTGTGGAAAAGAGGAGTACCACAAAAGGTGTTGGAGAAGCGCGGAATGAAAAAGAAAAGTGTCACGTTTAAGCTGAGGAGCGCCGAAAAGGAGTGGGGTAAGGGGTGTGGAATGCATTATACGTGTGCCAGTGGGAATTGAAGAGCTCCCATTCCGGGCAGAGAAGTGCGAATAGGGGGGTCTAGAGTGCGGAATGCGATAGAGAAGTGCTGAGAGGACGAATCGATTGTGGAATGAAATAGAAGAGGTTCAATCTAGGCTGAGGAGCTCTGACGAGGATTGAGGAGTGCCTACTCTAGTGGAGTTGCGCCACAGGGGGGGCGGGGGTGTGATGTGGCTGCTGATGTGTGATTGATTGTGTAGTAGCTTCTAGAGTAAAATTGATTACAAGGGATGGGCCAAATGTACCTCGATATTCATCTTGAGAAATCATAACCATGGCCTTCTTTCCACAGGCATATTCAGACAGCATGCAATGAATAGCTGTGGCTGCCAGCACTAATGTCTGAAGAGCAAGAGGTTGGAAATACTGTAATGTTGTTGGCTGGCGCCCCAAGCTATCGGCGGTAAAGAAAAATTGGGGGTAAATGAGATCAAGCACTTCCATTCGTGTGAACCATGACTTCTTACTATCGACGACCTTGGAGAGGTAAGCATCATCAAACAGAAGCTCCTTAACCTTGATCCAAAGCTCAGTCTCACAGCCCACATCCAACTAGTAACTACGGACAACAGTTCGACGTGTCCCATCTGGCATCCGTCCTCAAATGGTACCAATCTTCAATTTCAACAAGGTATATTTTCGGGGGTAGTCAATATCCATAAGTCTGATAGAGGAGCATTAAACACAATTCAAGATGTACAGCTTCTCATGTTTGCGGATGCATTTTGAGAGATGAGCCACCGGGCAATTGACACACAGATGGTATACCTACAGGTGCACCTGCTAATGCCCGCTGATGATCCTGGGATTCAATCGCTAGTTTTCAAGCTTCTTCAGCCATTGAGTACGTGTCATCGGAAAATATTGGCCAAAGAATCTTCGCAAATACGATTGCCTCCATGAACCATTTCGCTACCTCAAAAGGAGCCTTTTGGTGTTGGGGAACATTCTGATTACTACTGGCCTTAGGTTGTGGACTATTCTGGTCTCCACTAGACTGGTTGGGAAGCACCAGTGCCCAGGCGGATGGTGCACTGTCAGACTCAGATAATTTGTTGAGGAGGGATGACTTTTGGCGTTTGAGCTGTGATGGTGCCATTGCTGCAGGTAGATTTCGGGAATTTGGAAGCGGAGGGTGTGGAATGACAGTATCGGCACGGCTAGGTTTCTTTGGCAGTGGAACCCTTGTAGTGCATAATGACTTCTCCCGGCGCGCCTGACCAAGATGAAGGACCTCCTGTTGATGATCCAAATTGTCTTCTTTGATGTCAGATGGTAAGGTGGACTCTCTGGTGTCCTCACTGTCGTCATCACCAATCTGCTGATCAGTGTCGTCATTTTGATTCAGCAATGAAATTGGGGATCTTAGTCATCCGTAATACGATCAATGAAGGCAGACAATTGGAAGGCAAACATTTGTTGGACAATGAAGATTGGCTGCTTTCTTGAAAGTGAGTGCTTTCTCTAGGTGTGCTTTTTGATTCTTCTGTGAATAGTGATTCCTCAGCTGGCTGGGTGTAGGTTCCATTTGCTCTAACGAAGATCTAAAGTTGGAGAATGTGGGAGATAGTGTAATGCAGAAGATATAAGATTAAGTGCAATACAATAACGGGATAAATGGTGCAACAATTTGCACATAGTCGAGGAGGATGCAATTTGAGGTGTGCCTTGAAAGGGTTCTGGAGAGATGACTTCAACAGTTTACATTTATATTGAGGACGGTAGTCGGTGGAGCGATTTTGGATATTGTCAGGTGCACTGGAATAGATGGATTCCTATTGCCAAATGTTAGCAACTCCTATGAACAACACTCTGTACAGATGCAAGATTTGGAGGATGGCTGAAGCCAACGCACATAGAGAATAGAACCGGATGCACTGGAAGATAACTCACGACATCAACTAACCCTTGGTGCTGGCCACAAATTGAGCACTGAGAACCTGAATGAAAACATGAGCCTCTGCATATGACTCCTCTGAACATAGTCATTATGTGTGAAAGTTTGAGCATTTGCAGTGACCACATAGCATAGAAATTGGTGCAGCATTGAGAATCTGCAGAACTTGATAGATTTGGTTGGGACCTTGTTAGTGACAGCTGAGTTGCAAGGGTTCATACTGGAGTTTGTTATCGAGCGAGGAGAAATATGCATCTCCATATGTGGTATATCTGCTGGAAGGACACATGTATTATCACGATAATCTATTATATTAGGATGCTGCAGTTAAGTTAGCGGTCGATAAGGCAATATCGTAAGCATAACTTCCCTTTCATGCGTTTATCTGAGCCGTGTCTGCAGAATAGCCTTCACAACAATGTTGCTGTAGTTAATGGAAGAGGGAGAGAATTTGGTACACAAAGGAGAGATACAGGCATAGAGAAAGAATGGTAATGTACGATGAATGATTCAGGGGTAATCTTATTGATTCAAGTACACATCCATGCCAAGATTGCTAAAAAATGGGTTATAAATTCTCACTCACATTCAGATTTTGCGCCTAATATCTAGTAAATCGCACACCGTTAAATCACACATTCATTATGAATCTCACAACTACTGTTACGCCTTTGGTGTTACAGGTATACTTCCGGGATTATAAGGGATAACGTGATAATCCAAATATGGATACTCGATCCGAACTCATGAAGTATCACTCGGATTTCCTAATTGAATCAACCTTCCGGATCTGTTCACCTATTGGTAATCTCTTCATTACCCTACCTTCATATCAATAGACCAACGACAGTGATCGAGCTGAGCGCAATTAAGATAGTCTTTATCTTGATTCCGGTATTGGTCGTATGATCTCTATTGTCAATGGGTATTCCTTATTGGCAGGAAACCTTATTCCTAGACGCTGAACAAACGACTATTCTCCCATGCTCCACTGGTTTAGTCCTAGGGAGATGAGGTGTCGTCAACATCAAACGATTATGACATCTCAAGATAGGCAGAGTCATATACGAGATAAGTCAATAACCAATGTTTGATATTGGTGTCCTGTCGACTGAATGGACTTGTACGAATCAATCCTTACTTCGACCACACCTTTTTGCTCTGATACGAAAGGGACTTACGATTCATATGACCGGAGTGGCGCGGGATATTCTCCGTTCAATATATGGCAAAACAGCTCAGTTGCAGAATACTATATATTTGGCTCCAGTAAAGCATAGTCAAATGAAGGGTTCTGTCGTTTGCCGCAATCATTAAACCGTTACGTACCCTGTGGGTATAAGAGAGGGCACTCTCACTGGCTCTTGGTGACACGAACCTATTTGTTGATAATTGGCTTCGGATAAGCTCGTAACAATACGAGATATCGCCAATAGCAATAGTGTCGCAATACGAGCTTATTACCTTGATGACGTAGTTAGCACTCCTGGGAGTTAGAACTCGACCATCAATGGTAGAAGGAAAGATGACAAAGGCAGTTGTGAATGAGAACTCCAAAACAGGCTTTGGCAGTCTTAGGATTGTTAAGGGTGTGGATCGTCTGATATATATCAGGATACCGACATGGAGGAAGGATATCGATAACAGTTCTATCGAACACACAATCTACATTTAGATTGATCTACGGATACCTATTGACCTTCTCGACCTGGAGGTTAAGCCTTAACTTCATTCCCGTGTATTATCTATTAGTTCTGTATTGAAGTCAACGAGGATACTTCTCCTTTGAAGTCTGTAGTTGTACGTTCCTCTTCAGTTCTATATCACGGATAAACCCATCACTCTTTATACTTGGTTATTCTTAGTAGCTTCGTCGAAGCAAGTCGTTGATCGGGAAGAGAGCAAGACGATACTTTAGAGTCCAAGGAACCAGCCCGATACCGAGGTGGTTTGGAGGATACTCTTGAGTCGGCACTACTCCTTCTGCTGAGGCGAAACTACGTTGCAGTTTCTTATAAGATAAGTCGATACTGGGAGTCGTTGTACTTGAGGACAGTCGTTCCTTGAGTGAACGTGCTGGTTGCTGGGCCGATACTCTTGAGTCCGAAAGAAGTCTGACGACGTGCACAATAGTGTGTCAGTTCAGAGGATCTCCTGGGTAGGATACTCTTGATTCGTGTGCTCCAGTATATTGATAGCGTAAGACGATACTCTTAAATCAATACTATCTTTCGGAAGCAGAGGATGGAACAGTTACCTTGTTACCTTAGGGTGTAATCCTTATACGCATCCTGAGTGAAGCTTTAATCATTCTTCTCTTTATTAGTCCAGAAGTCACTAAGGGCTGTTATTGATTAGGACTTAGGGTGGATCTCCCGGTGTTACAGGATCGCTCAAGGTTTATTTTATTTATAGGTTTTGTATTGGTTTTATTTTATTGGTTTTATTTCATTCATAGTATTATGAGACATCGCGCATGCAGTGTTTTTGCAACTCCTGGCGTGTAAGGAACCTCCTTGTGATGGTGTTGAGGCTCAATAAATCTCTCAAGTATCATGAGCTTATACCCACACCAGACTGCTCAGGCCCAGCA
>Ga0307514_10000212_pt1 | contig 159898 bp, 185 predicted proteins | sample 16_EM_MG_FD_203088 | JGI IMG/M metagenome (GOLD analysis project Ga0307514, IMG submission 203088) | Populus trichocarpa ectomycorrhiza microbial communities from riparian zone in the Pacific Northwest, United States - 16_EM | ecosystem: Host-associated > Plants > Roots > Unclassified...
CCCTAACCCTAACCCTAACCCTAACCCTAACCCTAACCCTAACCCTAACCCTAACCCTAACCCTAACCCTAACCCTAACCCTAACCCTAACCCTAACCCTAACCCTAACCCTAACCCTACTCACTAGTTGCTAAATGTTACTCCACCTATCCAGAGACAATTATGTCATTCAGCACTGATACTTCAGTCGTTCATTTTAGTTGAAAGTTAATACTATGTTCAGTGTATCATACAAAGAACATTTTCTTATTGGGTTGTATAAATATGGTGTGAGGTAAAGATTCAAACAACTTGGCAACTGTTTTTCCACCTATCCAGATATGTATATGTTGTTCAGTACCAAAACCACAATCATCCATTTGATCTGAGTGTGAATAATCATATCAGAGAATTGAGTAAGGGTCATTCTAGTATCATACGATGAATAGTAGTATATATTGTTCAAAGGTGATACCACAGTCATTTTTTCAATGTGAATGTGAATAATAGTATAAGTGGATAATTCATAGAGAATTTTAGCACGATATAATTTAAATATGCTATCCATTAAAGATACTAACCACTTGGAAATGTTACTCAACCTATCTAGATAAGAATATATCATCCAGCACTGATACTACGGGAGTTTATAATATTTGAATGTGAAAACTAGTCTCAGTGGATAATGCAAAGGGAGTTTTTGTATCATGTTGAATATATATGCTGTCCAGTAAAGATACTAACCACTTGCTAAATGTGAGGTCACCTCTGCAGATAGGAATATGTCGTTGAGAACTAATACTACAGTCATTCATCTCATTTGAATATGAATACAAATATCAATGGCAAATGCCAGAATACTTTTACTATCATACTGTATCAATATGCTGTCCAGTAAAAATACTAACTACTTGATGAATGTTACTTCACCTGTCCAGGTACGACAATGTTGTCGAGAACTGATAGTAAAGTCAATGATTCAATTTCAGTTTGAATACTAGTATCAGTGGAAAATTCAAAGATAGTTTTAGTATCGTATTGTATCAATTTACTGTCCAATGAAGATACTAACAACTTAACAAATGTTACTCCATCTATCCAGATATGGACATGTAGTTCAGACCTGATATCACATTTGTTTATTTAATTTGAATGTGAATACAAGTTTCAGTGGATCATGCAATGTGAATTTTAGTATCATATATTTTATGTATGCTGTCCTGTATGATACCAATAACTTGGCGAATGTTACTTCACCTAGCCAGATTCAACGAAGTCATTGAAAACTTATACTGCTGTCGTTCATTGAATTTGAATATCAATATTCGTATAACTGGACAATGCAACGATAATTTTAATATCTCACTCTAAATATATGCTGCGCAGCCAAGATAACAACCACTTGGTAAATGTTTTTTCACGTATCGAGTTACGAATATATTGTTCAGAAGTGATACCAGTCATTTATTCATTTTTAATGGTAATCCTGGTATCACTTTATAATGCCAACACAATTTTTGTATCATATTTTATATATACACTGTCCAGCAAAGAAACTGACACTTTGGTAAATATTACCTCACCTATCCACATATGAATATGTCTTTGAGAACAGCTACTACACTAGTTCATCCAATTTGAATCTGAATACTTGAATCGGTGGAGAATGTAAGGATAACGTTTCAATCATAATGTGTCATTATACTTTCAAATGCGAATATGTACAACGGGGTAAATGTCATTTCACCTGTCTAGATATGAGTATGTCATTGAGATGTGATACTACAGTCATTATTGTAATTTGAATGTGAATACTAGTATTCAGTGCAAAATGCGAAGATATTTTTAGTGACCAGTTGTATAATTATGCTAAGCAGGACTGATTCCAACAACTTGGTAAATGTTAGTTGAACTATCCCGATACTAATATATCCTGCAGAAGTAATACTGCAATCATTTCTTTAATTTACATGTGAATACTAGTATCTGTGAAAATGAAAAGATATTTTTTGCATCAAATTGTATCAATATGCTGTCCAGTAATGATACTAGAAACTTGTGAAATGTTACTCTAGCTATCCAGATATGAATATATTCTTCAGAAGTGATACTAGAGTCATTGTTTTAATCTGAATGTGAATATTAGTATCAGTGGATAATGCAAAGAGAATTTTTGTCTCATATTGGATCTATATGCTGTCCAGTGCAGCTAGTAACAACTTGGTGAATGTTACTTCACATGTTCAGATAGCAATATGTTGTGGAGAACTGATTCTACAGTGGTTCATCAAATTTGAATGTGAATACTATTATCATTAGAAATGCAAAGTGAATTTTCATGTCATATTATATTAATACGCAATCCAGCATAGATACTAACAAGTTGGTAAATGTTAATCCACCTATCCAGACTGGAATATGTTGTTGAGAACTGATACTATAGTCATTCATTTAATTTGAATGTAAATACTAGTATCAGTTGTTAATGCAAAGTGAATTTTTCCATCATATTGTATAGATATGCGGTCCATTAAGATACTGAGAATTTGATATATGTTACTTCGCCTAACATGACACAAATATGGTGTTGAAAACTAACACTACTGTGGTTCAACTAATGTGATCGTGAATACTACTATCACTGGAAAATGGAAAGACAATTTCTATACCATATTGTATTAACATGCTGTTCAGTAAAGATACTAACAACTGGGTAAATGTTACTCAATCTATCCAGACATGAATGTATTGTTCAGAAGTGATACTACAGTTGTTCATATAATTTCAATATCCATACTAGAATTCGTAGATAATGGAAGGATCCTTTTACTATCATAGTTTACAATCATGCTGTCCACTAAAAATACTAACAACTTGGTAAATGTTACTCCACCTTTTCCGATAGGGATAGGGCATTGGGAACTAAAACTACAGTTGTTCCTTCAGTTTGATCATGAATACTCGGATCAGTGGCCAATAGAAAGTGAATTTTTGTATCATATTGTTGAAACATACTGTCCAGTAAAGATATTAAGTTGTTGGTAAATGTTACTCCACCTATCCAAATTCAATTATGTCACTGAGAACTGATACTTCAGTTGTTCATTTATTTGAGTGTGAATACTATTATCAGTTGATAATGCACAGATAGTTTTATTATTTTCATTTATGAATATGTTGTCTAGAAAAGATACTAACCACTTGGTATATGATATGCAACCAATCCAGATATCAATATGTCGTCCTCAACCGATACAATAATCATTCATTCAATCTGCATGTGACTATTGCTCTCTGGGAATTATATAACCATATTTTTAATATCATATAATAAATACTAGTATGGCTAAGCATATTGGAAAGAATGAAGGTATACACAAATCAATATAGATGCTAACAATGTCTTGAGATCAAAACGTTGTGTAATCTTGGATATTCATCGTCTATTAAACACATTCGTATCACCGGATCAATGGCGCAGCATGTATATAAATTCAAATCTAATTAGTAAATAATCTGAAAATGGATATTGTTTCTTACAATAAATACAGCAGTGTAATAACTGAACTATCTTGATATTGGCAAATTAGTTTTCCCTCCTCTCCTTTGAGCAGGAGGAGATTACATACTGCTGTCAGTATAGAGTGCACAAATTGTGATTAATGCTGCCTTTGAGTCACGACACACGACCAATGTAGTGTCAAATCAATACTGTTGGATTTTTGCAATTTCTGAACTGCAGAAAATGTTATCTTTATACATATGCTGTCCAGTAAAGATACTCACAAGTCAGAAGCTATTACAACATTGATCCCGCAACTAATCTGTCACCCAGAACCAATACCATAAAGTTGCATTTTAGTGAAAATTAAATCCTAGTATTACTTGATTCTGTAACAATAATTTTCGTATTATACTATCAATTATACCAAGGCAATGAATATTACAATGGATATCAGTACAGGCTTACAAATTCTGCAACTAATGATGATTTGAACCTTCTTGTAATAAGAATCTGAAATAAATTGCATTGTGGGTAAGATTCTAACGTAGAAATGTAGCTAACGATCAAAACTGTTGGGGATAGCAAGCAACCAAGCACGTAGGGTACGTCACCATCCCATCACCATTTGTATCACTTTGTATTTGCTTGTATTCTCCTTCCCAAATATAACAACCACTCAACATGGGATGGTATCCTTAGTCAGAGACATTCTTAGTCACTTTACTTCATGCATATCCTTATATTCATGAATTAAGACATTCTCTCCAATGTGAAATTATAGACACATAGTTCCAGGCTGGAAGTGGAACCATCAATGCTGGCAGCTGTATATTTGGGTGGGGTACCACATTGCCATATTACCTGTCGCGTTTTTTGTATTTTCTTTTATCTTCCTCTGCCAAATATGCACCAACTCAACAAGTAATGCTATTCTCAGTCTGAAACTTTGATATCAGCTTCTCTTAATACTTATCTTTAATGCCTTTCATTTATTTTCACTCTCTATTGTGAAATTATAGATAAATAGTACCAGATAAAAAGGTGCCAAGTTCGGATGCCAAGACATATTCTCGGTGTGGTACGACACCATCTTATCACCTGTTGCATTTTTCGCTATATTTATTCCTGTTCCCCAGCATTCTTCACAACTACTCCAGACATAATGCAATTAGGAGTCTGAAATTTTGTTATTGGCTTCTCTTCGTACTTATCTTTAAACCCTTTTATTTATTTTTTCTCTCCATTGTGACATTGTGGGGATATACTACAGTATGATGAAGGGTCTCATCATGGCTGCTGAGAATTTTTAGTTTGGGTGAAAATAGTATATTCATCCAAGATAGGCAGGAGTAGTTCGCACCCCTCAACTGCATCGTATGGCATCAGGTCAGATCCCTGTACTGCATCCGATGGTGGCAGGTCAGGACCTCTACATGTGCATCTTATGGCAGGTCAGACCCCGGTTTCCACCCCTTGCAACTGCATCCTATGGAGTGTAACGTGCATCCCACCCATAGGATGCAGTTGCAGGTTAGCTGACCTGCACTACTCCATAGACCTAGGAAATTCTCAACTTCCAGTCAGAGAATCCAATTCTTCTTTCGAAAATTTCAACTTCCAGCTGCAAAATTGAGATCTATCTAACAGAATCATGGAACTTTCTTGTCCGACAACTGAGTTCAACGCTGGTAGAAACTATCATCTTCCGGCAGGAAGATTAAATACTACATCCCTGGGAGATATTGTCAACATCCGGTCACAGAATACAATTCTTCGTGGGAAAGTTTCAATATCCGGCCAGAGGATTCAGAGACTTCCAACTTCTGGTCGGATTATGCTTTGCCCCTTTGACAGATCCAACTTCCGGCCAGACAATTGAGATCTATCTAGCAGGCTCTGGGAGCTTTCTACTGGAAAGACCTGGTTCAATACTGATAGAAACTACCATCTTCTGGCCAGAACATATTACACACTCTGCTTGGGAGGAATTCTCAACTTCCGGTCGGAGAATGATGCGATGTTTTGTGAGAAATCTTCAACTTCCGGCTAGCGGTTTCCCAGAGTCACAACTTCTAATTGGAAGATATAATTGGAATATGAAAAGTCCCAATTTTCCGGCTGGAAGTGTAGCCTAGACCTCAACCCAGCAACTGAAAATCATTCTATAATACACCGCTTATGCCTAACAAAGGACAACTCACATCGCAATTACCTGACTGGCAAGACAAAAGATTATTGATGCTCCGTTAACACTCATTTTCAGAAAGGAGCAAGGAACGTGTCACTTTCTATTTTGCTTTGAAATACGACCAATACCTCATTTATGATTATTTGCATCCAATCCCCACCTAGATTACTCATGATACAAGTCCAAAAATCGTTGACATACTTTTGACGATCATATTCAGGATGGGGCTGGAAGCGAATCTCTCTTGTATTTAGCTATACAGGAGGCCTATTCATCCAAAAGGGACAATGGCATGCAAATGTTAACATTTGGCGATTAGCATTAGAAGATCTAAATGCGACTGTAAATAGACACCCCGAAACACCGAACCAGATATTCGAACCAATGGGTCTGGCCGAGCCCAGAACAACCAATCGGTTCACAGGTAGAGGCCTCGGTTTGGCCAACCAAGACACAATTCGTCATGTTTTCAGACATTTCCGGAACTGTACCAAACCGCACCATGATTCCGACCCCAACCATGCCTGCTGACGGGTACCTCGGATCCGTTGCTATCACTACCTGTACCAAATCAGCACCAATTACTCTCAACTGGTATCACAATTGCAATGGTGTTGGAACAGAATGCAAACACACATCACAATATTTCCTGTGGAGAATGACAGAGAATGACGCCAGCCATCATCACCTCCATATGTACTGACACTCATTTGGCTTCAGCTATGTCCTATGGGATGCTGGTACATCGTTGCGAAAACCTTCGGTGCAACCACAACCGACATATATTATCCCTGTTACTGCTGTGTTACTGTTGCTTCCTATAGATTTTGAATGCCTACTCTGTACTTTGCCCAGTAGAGCGGAGTTATGAGAATATTATACGGATGTTATCATATGTAATATCGAATCACAGAATGATGCACATTACTCATCCTGCATGCATTCCATCAACCCCCCAATTTCAAACGTCATCTCCACCACCACCATCATCATCACCGCCATCACCATCAACACCATCAGCATCCACACCATCACCATCACCACCATCACCATCACCATCACCACCATCACCATCACCACCATCAACATCACCACCATTACAATCACGAGCATCAGGTATTTTACTCTTCGATTATTCTTCCACGAAATCATGTAAGAGTCTCCTACCACCGTAGTCCAATTCACCGCTACCAGCGTGCTCCCAACGAAGCCACTTTCACCGCTACCAGCAAAGCCAGATCCACTGCTACCAACTTGCTCCCAGCTAAGCCAGATTCTCAGTGAGGTGGGAGTGAGAATTCCACTGCTACCAGCTTGCTCCCAGTGAAGCCAGATCCACTGCTACCAGCGAAGCCAGATCCACCGCCAACAGCTCGCTCACAGCGAAGCCAGATTGTCAGAGAGGTGAGAGTGAGCATACCACTGCTACCAGCTTGCTCCCAGCAAAGCCTGATCCACTGCTACCAGCAAAGCCTGATCTACCGCCAACAGCTTGATCCCAGCAAAGCCAGAGTGACAGGGAGGTGAGAGTGAGCATTCCACCGCGACCAGCATACTCCCAGCAAAGCCAGATCCACCACCAAAAGCTTGCTCCCAGCGAAGCCAGATTGTCAGAGCGGTGAGGGCGAGCATTCCATCGCTAACAGATGGCTCCCATCAAAGCCAGATTGTCAGAGGTGAGAGCGAGCATTCCAACGCTACCAGCTAGCTCACAGGGAAGCCAGATTGTCAGAGGTGAGAGCGAAAGTTCCACTGCTACCAGCATGCTTCCAGCGAAGCCCGATCCACTGCTACCAGCGAAGCCAGATCCACTGCCATCCACTTGCTCCCAGCGAAGCTACATTGTCAGAGAGGTGAGAGTGGGCATACCCCCACTACCAGCTTGCTCCCAGAGAAGCCCAATCCACTGCTACCAGCGAAACCAGATCCACCGCCAATAGCTTGCTTCCAGTGACGCCAGATTCGCAGTGAGGTGAGAGTGAGAATTCCACCGCAACCAGCTTGCTCCCAGTGAAGCCAGATTGTCAGAGGTGAGAGTGAGCATTCCACCGGTACCAGAGATTTCCAGGGGTGAGAGCGAGAATTCCACCGCTCCCAGCGATGCCAGATTGTCAGAGGTGAGAGTTAGCATTCCACCACTTCCAGCTTGGCTCCAGCGAAACCATATTGTCAGAGGTGAGAGTGATCATGTCAGAGCAGTGAGACCAAGCATATGTGAGGTTTGAGAGTGAATATGTCACAGTTGTGTGAGCGAGCAGGTCAGTGGCGAAAGTGAGGATGTTAGAGATGGAGTCAGAGCGAGTATGTCACTGTTGTTAGAGTGAGCATGTCAGAGTGTACACAAGTCAGAGTAGTAAATAAATAAGTAACTTTTGAATATATAGTATTATCCATTAATTGCCGTATATAATACATGCCCTACAGTTGCATTACAGGAATAATTCAGTCAGGCAATCAGTAAATTACAGGTGCATTATTGTACATTCCCAAAAACAGCTCTGGGGTGTTTCTCATTAAATGGTGTTATCAGTGTCACGGGAGGTTACAGTACGCCATATAGCATGCTCTAGATTACACGTGACAGGATATGTTTTTCCTGATGCTGCATAGAACATCAAGTACGGCTATTGAATACTACTGTGAGGTAGATGGTGGGGAAGGCAACGGTCCCATTACTATCAATTTATGTGGAAACGTGGATCAGTAGAATATTCTTGATCCTGAGAGACTAAAGGATTGGAAGTATACTAATTGCAGGGAGGAAAATCCAGCCAATAGGTTTGTAAAGCATGGGGATTGCAGGATTAGAGGATAGTAAGCAATGATGTAGAAAAATGCGTATTGGGAAACAGGAATGAGAGTACGGAGAGAACAGTTATATATACCTCATGTTTTGCTACTAGGACAGCAGATGACTCTCCTACAACAGAGAGCAAGCCTTAGCAATATATTGACACCGGAAGGAAATTTTACATTTATTCTATTCTGATGACTTTCTCTACCTGTGTGATGCGTTGAATTGAACTTACTATTAGTCCTTCAAAATGCACAACATCAAGTCTGATAGTGAGACAAGATGGAAGAATACCAAGCAGGGATGCTGCCAGTTGTGTGTCTCTTGGATTTGATTCCTCCCGCATTGGAGTTGAAATCTACATCAGTTACTACCTCAATGCCTTCTGGGTATGAATATCAGGAAACATCAGATCAATTCCCATTCATTGAGATGATTAATATAATTCAATATCAACTGTAAGCCCATCAGTAGATCCACAGCTTACTCACTTTGGTAAATCACACAATGCCTGCCATCGTGTTTCTTTATTTCTTCAATGTTGTCTGACATTATATATGATTATACAGCATCATTTCCAAATCCACCTCTACTTTCAGTTATTGTCACTACTACAATTATGTCAGCTGACTTGAATTTAAACTGAGTTTGGCCTTATGACTGATTATCTGATTCATACCAGCTATCCAGACATGGATACCTGGCAGTTCTTTATCCCCTATGAGTAACTTTATCTGCAACTCAACCTTCTCTATTGCATTGTATCTTGATGTTAACCCACTTGTTGTTTCATCATATGGTACTCTCTCTAAATAGAGTATATCTGAGGCTGATTCCCCTCCACCTGCAGGCGAGCCGGCTAGATGGCGGAGCTCCCTACCCACTACCCAAAAAAGGAACCATTCACCCTCTCCCCTCTTCCACCCCCATTACTCCCATTACCCCATGGCACCTTATTCTAGTCCTTCCCCAGAAATGTAATTGATCGGATCCAGTACCACACTTGCTGGAGTGCAGAGTCTCATTCATGTTATCGCAGTGGAATACCCCAACTGTCCTACCGTGGAGAGTGAACAGCACTGTTGATCAGCCTACGGATTTTGGCAGTCAAAGTGTGTTGATGTGTCAATGGGAACACCTCGTACTGGTGCTTGTGTGCCTGAGAAGCAAGTCTTCCATCATAGGTTCTGCAAGTGTTGTGGGTCGGAGTGTGCTGTCCTCAGAAAAACTCTGCATTGAACTAATGAGGTTTCATGCCGTAGTTGTATTGTGTTGTCGATTGTGTCGGTTCTATCATGAAAGCCATGTTGCTAACTTGCATAAAACCGCAAAAGAGCAGGGTTGCCCTGGAAGAGAAACAACCATTCAAGATCGGTGTTGAATGGTATTGGGTGGTTGTCACGGTCTGAGGTACACTTGAAAACATGGGGTAAACAAGCAGACCCATACAGGTATGCTAAAATGAAGCCAAAGTAAAATTGCAACATGCCGTAAGAAAACGTGATCTTCGCAAAGCCAGTCCGTAAAGTGTGTCGTTGAAGGTGTTTGTTGTTAACTCATTTAATCAATCATGTTTATGATGATTGGGGACTTAATAGAAGATACCTGGTTCTTGACCCAAATGTAAAACATTTAGTTTTTAATTTGTAGTACTGATACTTCACCAGTACAATTTTAGTACACATTGTTTACAACATTATGTCATTGGGCATTTAGGGCCTGAAATATCACCACATTATCAGTTAGACATCAGCAGTTAGATTCAGCTAGTATGTAGTTTAAATTTTAAACTTGATTATCTTGCAATACAAGTGAGAGGCTACAAGTTTCTAACCTGTATATTCAATTGAATATTCCAAATAATTAGGTTCACCAAAAATACCATATGAAGTATCATATTGACATTAATCCACCTGCATGCTACTAGCACTAATACACCTTCTTTGCAAATAGAACTGTATTCATGATTTACAAATGGTTTTCCACTTTCACCGGGTGTTTTCTATATCAATTTCAGTTACACTTTTGAGTCGGACGTTTCATTACTGATATCAGCCACCCACTCAACTGGTACTTCCAAGTATTAACCTAGATCAAAGTCTAGTTTCTTGCCAAATGGACTGTGAAAGCAGTCTGGAGGTTAGAGGATTTCATTCATCAATATGGAAGTTCAAACTTAGCAAATAACAGTCACTTTGATATGTTATTCCCAATGATATTCCATTGTCTTCCCATCTATAATCAAATCTTGAAGTCCACGATAGGCTAACTCTGCCAAATAACCTGTATATTTACAATATGCACTCTCAGATTGCTTTACCGTGCCCTATGCAAATATCTGAACAGGATCAATTCACAGTACAACCTGAACACCTTGAGAATAGCTTAACTGAATCCTGAGCTCATTACTGTTGCTGCTTTGGTTGGGTCTATAAATGAGTGATATGTGTAAGAGGAATGAGGAGAGTGTGCTGTCATTTGGAAGGTGAAGGGAAAGTGGAACAAGACATGATTGCATATGGGAAGTACCCCTCTTGCATCCATTGGAGACTCCAGATATTCCAAGAGGTCGCTTCATCTGGACTGCCCGTTGAAGTGGTTGCGTTATAAATTTACTTTCTTCAACTGTACTTTCCGTTATATTCTCCTATTGTTTCAGGGTCAGACCAAGAGTCATAAAGGGCAATGTACCAACCAACTGAAAATGGTATGTAACGACCCTACAGAAAGTGGTGTGCCGAAAATGGTATCTACCCATCCGTGCAACCATCTTGCCTTTTTCATCTTATGTGTTTCTACACTTGGGCGTGCGCATTTAGTTTGTCAGCCGCAGCTGTGAAACGAAGACTCATCGCATACTGAATGCATTATCAGCCATACCCCGCGCACCTCTGCTAGAGATAGTATTAGACCACTATGCCGAACACTGAGAGACCACTGCGGATATTATCACTTGGTGAGTGCATACTGGGCGTCCTATTCTTTGCATTCTACTCCCCGTGCTGACGATAAAAGATGGCGGCGGTGTCCGGGGCCTCTCGTCTTTGTTCATTCTAGACGGGATTATGGCTGCCATCAGCCCACAAGAAGACCTGCGTCCGTGTGAATGGTTTGATCTGATTGCTGGAACTAGCTCTGGCGGGTATGCATCCCACTTCTATACTACCTACTATGTACTTAGATCTGCGGTTTCGGAATCCCAAATGCTAATCGTTGGCAGTATCATTGCAGTTATGCTCGGAAGACTTGTATGTAAAGGAAGTATGTTCTCACAGCATAGGCTAACTCGGTGATGCACTACTAGGGCATGACGATCTCTGAATGCATACGCTCGTACAGTCGTCTCTCTGGAGAGATATTCAAGACACCACAGGGGCCTGGCTTCTGGACTCTCGGAAAACAGGTGATTGGGATCGAGAAACATCGTGCCGAACACTTGGAAAAAGCGGTCAGAGAAATCTTAACTGATCGCCTATCGAAGGAAGAAAAAGCGGCACATGACCGAGTCGACGATGTTCCACTGCTTAGCCCGGCTGATATTAGAGATCGCCATGCAAAAGTGTTCGCCTCTATGTTTCCTATTGACTGCCTAGCTAGTGACTGAGCATGCTAACATCCTGGGGTCGGAAAGATTCGTTGTAGCTGTACAAACTTCTGACTGCCGACCTATTCGTATCACGAACTATCCGCCTGTAGGCCGTCGCCCGGAGAAGTTCACTATACTGCAGGCTGTTCGAGCTACTTCTGCCGCTTCCTCAATATTTGAGCCCCTCATTATGGAGACTGATGGCATACGCGAGAGCTTTTGTGACGGAGCACTCGGATACAACAACCCTATCAATGAGGTTATAGCAGAGTGTAACGATCTTTGGCCTGTCAGGGATATTGGTTGTCTCGTCAGTATTGGGACCGGCCGGAAAAAGACGACTAAGGTTGGAAGAACACTAAGTAGCGTGGCGAAGGCCTGTGCAGCTATTGCAACCGACGGCGACGAGACAGCCCACAAGTTCTTAAATGACATCTCTCAGCACAGGCGAGATCTCGTGGATGTGTATTTCAGATTCACTGTTCAATCCGGGTTAGAAGACCGTACACTAGATGAAACTAGGGAGCTTGGGTTGATCAAACAGCGGACGCAGTCGTATGTGAGAGAGGAGAAAAGGGAGGATGTACGGCGTTGCGCGGATGTTCTCAAGACTGCGACAATGACGCCCGCTGGTATGAAGTTCTGCTCTGAATAAAATTATACGCTGAGATAGCAGAATTAGTACCAAAAGTCACTACTATGAGGAATACTTCGTTCTTTGTGCCCACCTTCTTTAGGGCTGACGACTTTATTGGACGTGGTGAGGTCCTTGAGAATCTTTATAAAGGATTGTTTATACAAGCGGATCGGAAGACGCACCGAACAGTTACACTCCTCGGAATGAAAGGGCAGGGTAAGACCCAGATAGCCCTGGAGTTTTGTGACCGCCATCGAGAACGATATAAACACATCTTGTGGTTCGATGCATCGACCAGGAGCACTGCCGAACGCAGCTTTCTCAGCATTGCCGCTCAATTCGGACTTCAGGTATCGCGTAGAAACTCACTGGATATCAACCAGTTACTGGAACGCATATGGACCCAGTTAGATAGCGATGAGCCCGAACCGAAATGGTTGATTGTGGCCGACAACGCTGACAACTTGGACGAATTTGGTACCATCAAGCAATTCCTTCCACCGGCTGCGCTGCGTGGGCGCGGTCATATAATTATCACGAGTTGCAACCGCTATGCATGCGATCTTATTATGGGCCAAGGAGTGTCCATCGACGTGGAGGCTCTCGCGGTTGATGAAGCTGTGGAACTACTTCTTCGCCGAGCTCATCTGATTCATAAGCGGGACGATCATGAGCAAGAAGCGGTGAAGATTGTAAACCGATTAGGGTGTCTGGCATTAGCTGTTGCACAAGCCGGCTCGTACATAGCTCTTCGCTCATTGGCCCCACCGAGATATCTGGAGGAGTATGAAGAAGAAGCTAAACGGTTGCTCGAGTACCGTCCAGATTTTTGGAGTTACAATTACTGGGGTTGGCTCATCTCTTCTCAGATCAGGCTCATGGATTAACAATAACCTAGGCCCAAGCGAGGAAGACCAGAGACGAGGCTTGACCGTTTTTACCACGCTCGAGCAATCATTCAAGCATATCCGGCCGGAAGCGGCGAATCTACTTCAACTATTAGCATTTCTAGACACCAATCTGTTATCGCTGACACTTTTCAACAGTAGCAACACCGACGAGCCGTGGTCTACAAGCAACGACAGCTGCACCATATCCAGAGACTTGTATAGGCCGTTGAGTCTGAACGGAGACTGGGACCCGAATCGAATAGATTTCGCGCTATCAAACCTCGTCTTTGGCTCTCTTATTCACCGTGCCGAAAGACAAGTATATTGGATGCATCCAGTGGTCGCTGACTGGCTCCAGCACCGTTTACCACTACATAGCCAACTCCTGTTTTCGGTCACCGCTATGAAGCTGCTTTGGAAAGCTCTTCCTGATCCGCGGACAGTTTCACTGATGGAACTCGCACACCGCCCAGACGTGAAGCAGCTGGCTTCTCACGCATTTGCCTCTTGGCGTGTGCAATGCCGATACTCGAATCGATACTCGAATTTTGTGAAGCAGTCAAGCGGTATCAAAGGCTGGAATGCGCTTCGCTACCAAGAAGCAGTAGTGGCCCTCATGATGTTGCACGGTAGTCATTCAGCTGCTCGGGAGTTACTGGAGGAAGTGGTTTCAGTAAGAAGGACGACAGGATCGCCGGAAGTAGACACCGCTTGGGCGACCGTCTTCCTTGCAATGGCATACCGAGGCGTCAACAATTTTTTGCGAGCATCGGAATGCTGCAATTCTGCTCTCCTAGTGTTCAAAAGACAACCAGGACAAGGAAACAAAAGCATAGCTTCATTGCGAGTGATGAATGAGCTAGCGGCAATCAAGATCGAGTCAGGATCATACGAGGGCGCGCAAGAGCTACTGACAGAGCTGGCCGAGATCAGCTCTGACCAGCTAAGTCCAGTACACCCAGAAACGATACGGATTCTGTCTAACATGGCTGCAATCCACGGCTTTCGAGGAGATTATTGCAAGGCGGAGGGCGTATTGGATACCCTGTATCACCGGCTTTGCGAATGCATGGGAAAGAACGATCCCTCTATTCTTCGAGTTATGAACCATCTTGCAGTCACTTACGCTTTACGAGGTAGAATCGAGGAAGCATCCAAATTACACCGTAAAGTTTGGGAAGAAAGATCAAATTTGCTTGGGACTGACGATCCCCTCACGCTTCGCTCGCAGCTCAAGGTCGGTGATTGCCTGATTCGACAACGTAATCTAGCCACTGCGCGCCGTATTTTATCTGAAGTCGTCGAGAAGTCCACGAAACGGTTAGGCCAATTTCACCTAGACACCCTTCGAGCCAAGGAGCGGCTGGCCACAACTTATCGCCTCCAACAGCAGTACGCGCAGTCTGAGAAGCTTCAGATGGATGTCGTCGGAGCCAAAAAGACACTGTTAGGCGACTCGCATCCTAGCGTCATACGATCTTTAGAACGCCTCGCTCTAGTTTATACGAAGCAGAAGCGTTACAATGAAGCCAAGGTACTACAGGAAGAAGTACAACAGAAGCGCGGGAAGCTTTTCGATGGAGACCACCCCGATGTCCGGTCAGCAGAACATAATCTCGAAGTTATCAATCGCCTTCGGCAACCTTTGCTAAACGTTCTAGATTTTGAAGCAGAGTTGTACGGAAATATCGATGGAATGTTGATATAGGTACGGATTATGTTTGCCTCGACCCACCTCGGCTATGAAGATATTAACGGCTTCAGTGATCTCGCAGGACCGCGGATTCGATCAGCATCATTTCACGTCACGCTGACCATTATTGGCTGTTCATGTTACAGGTGTACTTGTGCCGGAGACATGTTACAGGTCTGATACACAGTGTTGCTGCAGGGGCCGATGCCTCCTGTATATATCTCGAGTTTTTCTCCTTCTCTCTTCACTGTACCATAGAATACACGCACACGGTTCTCGCCAACTTCCATATCGTAACAGTTCAACGCGCGCCCAACGAAGAAAAGTCGGAAATACCTCTACAAAAGCCTATCATCTCATATATTTTATCTTTATGAGAGGTCCCTGTTTATGGGGGGTTGGATTGTTTGCGGTGGTGGGGTATATCATCACATGTGCAGGTGCTAGACCATGGTCTTCTACGCATATGTAAATCGCCATAGATTTGTCAGATTTCGCATTGAGAGTCGTATGTATACATATAAAGATAAGACAGGTGCGTAGGTGTGACATGATAATTCGATAAGTTTTCTCCGTGGTCCATCCAAGCATTAGTTCAAAATACGCTTGTGACTAGAGCAGCCGGCTGAATAAAGATCCCCCAGACATAACAACTAAAGAGATCGGAGCTGGGGCACGGTTGATGGGGTTAGCTAATCAACGAGCCTTGCTAGACGTTGACCAAGGATTAAGCTTGCATAAGGTGCCTCTTAGGTTTGAGATTAATCGAAGAGAACTAATGAGAGAGGGAATAAGGTAACGAGTTAGTTATCGCCAGATGGCATTTGGTGAAGAAACTTCAAGTGACATGTTGGTGGTACGTCACATTATCTAATACTTCATTCTCCGCCAGTCTTTCAGCTCCGCACTGCTTTCCACAACTCCCGTTCCACGGCCCTGTCTCACAACCCCTCTTTTGGGAAACAAGCATCCACAAACTCCCCAAACTCTACTCGGCTATTTCTATCTCTCGGTTTCGAGTTATTGAGGCCCACAACTACACGATCGGATTAGTTCCAACCAATCTCCACTTCGGCATCGTTGCTGCCTCGTTCTTTTAACACGTTACCGCGATCACTTGTTGTCTATACCTGACGACCAGCAGTCTTCACCGACTTAGACGAAGCACTATTGGAGCTTGTGCTTCGGGCTGAATCATGGATTCGCCTAATAATCCTGTCCTGAACCCAACGTTTGAAGCGCTTCGTAACCTATCATCGGCTATGTCTGATCGGGTTCCATAGTTGGCAGTATCTGGAACAAGCGTTGGAGGAGATGATGCACCATCCGAACGGTTGTATGGACATGCAGACAGTCAGTGTTCTTTCCTTCGGTATGGTGAAAGCAGTGTGACCACTAATGCGGACAGCATATGGGTATCTTCGTGTACGATATAACATCCTCATTCCACTTGAGATATTTAACTTATTTCAGCGCCGTCCATAATTACTGTACTTCACAGCGCGCCGTAAGCTGTAACCCGACTTTACATCATATTGCTGGCGTTCATCGAGGAGGTGCGAACACCCTCCCCCTGACTTTCCCGACGTCGCCGTACATTAACCCTCCGTTTAGCTCATCTGTTGGGTGAGGATCTTTATAACCACCTCATCAACTACTTAAGCCGGCATCTAAGCGACTTGACGGAGGTAAGTAACTTTCAACAGAGAGCGCAGGAAGTCAGTTTGACGAGTGTTTGGGGCTCTAGAAATCCTCATTGTATGTTGACGAAGCTCTGCTAGTATTCTACATCAAAGAATGGAACCGATATAGTACAGCAGCGAAGCGCATCAACGGCTACTTCCAATACCTAAATCGTCATTGGGTGAAGAGGGAACTGGATGAAGGAAAAATGCACATCTATGATGTCTACACGGTACTCACGGCTGTTCGCGCTCTGCAAACTGATTTCATTCTCCAGCCCAGCTCGAACTCCACAAGCCCTGGCACCTAGGAGCCAAGTCGAGTCGTCAATCTTGGGGAGCCGGCTCGACTTGAACGGTATCCTGGCCAACACTAGCCACCATTCCCTCTAGTTGACTTAGAGACTTGCTAACGGTTACTGTCAATAAGGTGCACCTCATGCTCTGGAAAAATCAGCTAATGGAGCCACTCCACGAACCTCTCACTCGCGCTGTCTTTTCAATTGTGGATCAATATCGGGGACACAAAATCTCTCAGCAGGGCTTAGGTTGTGTCAAAACTTATACGGACTCAGTAGTAGAAATTGCGAAGATGGTGCAACAGCATGATGGAAGTGATAACTCCACCTTTTGTCGTTTTTTTAAGGGTCCCTTAATAAATTCCACAGCTACCTATTACCGGAAAGAGTCGGAGTCACTTCTGTCAAGTGAGAGGAGCATAATCGAATACGTGCGTGAGGTATGCGTGCCCAGTTGCGCGCAGTTTGCTCTCACTAACACACTTACTCGCCTCATAGGCGGAACGTTGGTTCGACCGAGAAGATCAGCTTGTTGACATTTGTCTTCATATAGATGTCAAGCTCGGGCTTTTAGAAACCTGCAAACAGGTCTTGATCGAGGAGCGCTCCGAACGGCTCTTTTCAGAGTTTTATCCCTTGCTCAAAGACACCGACCCCGGGCAGCCTGATACGGATATGCGCATCCTCTACAAATTTTTAGCCAAAATACCGGAGAATTTGGAGGCGCTGAGAAAGGGCTTCCAAGCGCAATATGGAGTCGGTAACGGTGAATTGATATCAGTTGGTGACATCTATGATCTTGAGAGGATGTCTCCGGTGGAGCCGGAATCTCCAACATACTCAATTGTATGATGGAGTTCAGACTCGTTACACTTGTGAGGAGGTGGAAGCTGGAGATGTTCTAGACTAGAACTGACTTGTCGAGCCTGGAATTATGTCCGCATGTGTTTCAGTTGTTTGGGTAGTTATGCTTCTTTCGAGAGTTTTGCTGATGTACTGGGCACGTTAGAGGGCTTACCTCCTACTCGGTTGGTACATAACTTTCAATATTGGGGGGGGTTTGTAAGGCAGCTATAGGGTGGAAAAGTGCTTTGTATGGTGAAGGTAGTGGTACGTGGAAGACGTGGAAAAAAACTCGGCAGGTGTGGAGTATAGGTAGTGTGATGATGTGCTTGGGATGACAATTCATGACTAATACAGTATGATACAAGTATTACACATTTCAGTGGTGGTTATCCTAATATCACCAGGGAAAATGACAATGCAGGATATGCAGCTCATAGAGAAGCTATTTTTCTGATGTTATTCCATAGCATGTTTAACATGCAGCTCTATCAAGTCCTATGGACCTGTGTATTGATTAGAAAACTAACACATTAGCAAATATGTGTACTGAATCATAGTTATCTAGTTATCATGCGGAGCCATGGGACTTCAGAGTGCCACATGTCTATTTTAGCATGGAATACCATCTGAAACAGAGATTCCCAATGTGCTGTGTATCACAAAGGGAAATCTTTCCCGGTGTGTGCATGTAACAATAGTGCTGTCCATCGTCTTTTCACAATTTTGCCAATGTATAATACTTTGCATGAACTTATCATGGAATTGGTGGACAATGTGAGTAACATCCTGCGACTGCTGTAATGAATAGTACCAAAGAGTTTGATATCAATCCAATATCGTGTACCATGGAGACCAATATTGAATCAAATCGACTTTGAGAATTTAATTAACAAATAGACACTGTCAGTCATTGGCTAATGCAGTAGCTACCAAACCAGGGGATAATACCTATATTTGAGAATTCAATTCTTTAAACTCAATTACCAGTTCCTCTTCTATCTGCACAGGTATGAAGTGTAGTGGAGGGGGAGTTCAGACATCTTGCTGGCGCGCCCAGAGGCAGATGGGATAGCAGGTCCTGTCATACTCTTCTAAGAGTAAATACAGTATAAATAAACAACACCAACTGTTCTATCTGCTGCTGCAAAACTCCTACAAAAACCCACTCAGGATCTATGTTACCAATTTCACTGTAGCTCTTGCTTTGCTCTTCATTCAAAGCTTCTAGGTGTTCATATTCATCTATGCAGACACCTTCACTCATATCCAAATGCTCAAAGAATACTCATGTCTCTCCAACAACCACAAGATTGTCATTGCATGAGAACCTTTAAAGCACTTTGTAGCCGAGTTTCTACAACTGCATTGGAAATCTCCAAGGGTACAACTTCATCCACCCAGCATGTCAATTTCACTGTCAGTGTGTTCGCAATTTCAAAATCTAGATCCTTCGCATCCAATCCTAATGATTCCTAGTTGCCAGAAAGTCCCTATATACATCATATACATCGCATCTGATTGTATACCTCAGATCCACAGAGGGAAATGTTAAATAAAAAACATTCTTTACTGTTATCATTCATGTATAGCCAGATATACAGTTGCTGGGTTGAGGTTAAGAATTTACTTCCAACAAGAAGTGGAAACAGGAGTAATAGTATTCGCTATAGATCTGGATGATGAGGCTGTGGTCCTGGTGCGAATCTGGAACCGAGACACCAATCATTGTTGTCAAATGCTAAGCCACGCATCAGGGTATCTAGTACTAGGTTGTTATCAGAACTGCACAGACAACCAGCAGGTATTGACCAGGTTCAATCTGGACTGTGGTGGGATTATGTGAATCAGATAATTTTCTGTAAATTTATGTATTCAAATTCTTGTGGTATCACAATATGGTATATATGTAGATTATTTAGTTTTACGAGGGCTTTCGCACTTTTGACACTAATTTACAATTCAATTACTATTTGTTGGGTTGCTATGAAATTACACAGAAACTAATGCACACATCACAGAGTTACAACAGGGACACAACTCATATTACCTAGATTCAGAATTGGGGATCAACAGGTGGAATAGCTCCTAATACCACATGACTGATGAATAGATCATGTTGTGATACGATCAAAACTCCAAATAAATAATTGGTGTGAAATTGGTGAACTTGAATGAGTCGGGTTTTCAAGTGTATAGTGGCCCGAAAACAACAGTCCAGGTTATTCAGCTGGTAACACCCATTGCCATTGTTCAGGTCCTGTTCCAACAATGACCTGGATCTGTTCCAGCTGGTTGGAACCAGTATTAACAGTAGTTATTATTTCTAAATCACAAATTAGAAATCATAACTAAGTAGCTGTACTATAGTTGAATATCTCAACCAGTAAAATAGTTCTTCAATTGTCAGACATGCCAACACTTTCACTCACAAATACTCTGGAAACATAATTCATCTAAATAGCAATCATTGTTGTCATGAGTGTACATTGAAGGAGAAGGTTTACAACTTCGTGAAGATACATTATGTAAAATGACAGCTGTGTGCAGAAGCATTGTAGATGGTGGTGGTAGTTTGGAGGATGTGTGTGCTTAAGCTGAGTGATTATCCAATATCCAGTGCATAATACTATATTTCTGAATATAATATTGTAACAATGTTGTAGATGGGAGTATAAAAGATAGGAGTAGATACTTGACATTATCATATTGAACTCTGAGAGCTTTGCAGCTGACAGTTAATCAGGTGTGTTGAATCTGAAGTGGGAATGTAGTTGGCACTGGGCCGGAATATTATACTTCCACAATTTCCAAAATGGTTCTACTTATACGCTACTTAGCATCATACAACATATAACACTCCAACGTGAATATGTATATCGATCAATTTAACTGTTGTTTTTGAATTTAGTAAATTCCAGAGTGTGACAGTATGTAGGTAACAATCTGCTGATCAAAGAGAATATATTGTATACATAAGATTTTTCTCCTTTGCATGCCAGCCATTATCTAACCAGTTGAAAGACTTCAATAAATTCTGAGTCACCTATTGTTAAATGTAAAAGCTACCACGAGTATTAAACTACGCTTGTAAGAATATATTGAAATGATTTGAATTCTGAGTGCACTGCAACAAGACAAAATGATTGTATTTAAAATGCCATGTATCCATTTAATAAAGCAGCACAGTATGTCAGTATTCTAAATCAAGTATCTGCCCTCTAAGACAATTGAGGAATTTCACCATGCCAATGGAGTATGGCATGGTATGATTCAATAACAAATAAGCACAGCGGGTTCAATGGAATGATAGCTGCTATCACTCCTGGTCAATCTTTGAAATCAATAATAGGCTAACTCTTTAACAATGCTGAGTTCACATATGTTTTCCCCAATGCAGCGCAGTACCAATTCTGTCTGAGTGGACCCAACACTGCGATCAACTGCTGTTGTTTCACATAAAGCAGAAATGTTTACAGAAATTGAGGTATACATTAATCTATATTGGTAGTTTATGGTCAATGTACATTTCATTTATCAATACAAACCCACATTGGTATTGCAGCCAAAAGCAATTCGGTGTTTGAATACACAATCTGTTGGATTAAGACTGACCAAGAAATGCAGAGAAAGCTGGAAGACTATTGGTTAATCCCTGAGGAACCTAAAGCAGCCAGAGGGAAAAAGCTTAAGGGAAATGAAACAATTTTGAGAGTAAGATATGAAATACATTGTTTCAGGTAATGTACTCGACAGAAGGTGGAAATGTGATAAAGTCCAGCAAAAAGTGTTGTTGTACACTGAAATCTGGTGACAACCTGAGAAGTCAACGCAAAAACTGAACTGTCAATGCAAAAGAGTAGTTTCAGTATGAAAACTAAGGGAGTGGTTCTGGTCACAGTATTGTACAGACATGTTAGGTGCGGAATAGCAGATTTACCGGAGTGTCAGATAATTTTGCGACTATGGTGTGATGAACTTCTGAATTGTCTAACTGCTAGTCACCAATGGCAGTAAGTGGGAATGGATATCACTTACATGCCAAAAATGGAGGAAAATGTAAAACAATTGGCCAGGGCACAACAACTGATACTGGGTGCATATTCTAAGCAACGAAATTTCGTTTACAAAAAGTACTATGTCGGCTTGAGGTGTCCCAAACTCACATTTGGACTCACCAGCAGCACTGATGTCATAGACCAACCTGCTGTTCAGATGACACTGATCTGGAAGATCACTATAACATACAATGTGCTACTTATTCAGATGTAGAACATGGACTCCAACCATTTTGAAATGTACTATCTCTGTCCACTGTATGTTCCTATGAATAAAATGGGATGGAAATTGAGTATCAACATATGATGTGTGGGGCAGACCAGTGGAGCATCAGATCTAGGATCTAATATTCGGAATATGGGAGAATATGGGTGCGTACAACTGGGTAGAGCTCAAGATGGTAATCCGGGGGATACTGTTGCACATGAAAGGATCCAAGTGATTACAGACATGGAGGTATAGGCAAGACTAGGGATAGAAATCTGATGTTTCTGACAAGCCGATTGTATTAAATTGATGTTATCTGGCTCAGACCTCATCACTTCAACCCATGCCAGTTTGAACATATGTCTGCCGCGAGATTTAATGATGCTGATATACTTCACACAGATCAACAGATGGGTACATGATGTACTCCTAACAGATCCCATCACACTGACCCAAGATGGTCACAGTATGCAGCGCGGATAGGGTCTGGTGTAACAATATAATCTGAAGGTAATGACATTCTTAGCAGTGCTCTGCAGCACCCCTTGCGTGATCAAAACCAATTATTAACATATAGTGGTGATGAGTCACAGATTACAGAGAAGTGGTGAAAGATTACCACAATTCACCCCTCCAAAAAAGAACATCCAATTAACCACGTATCCAAAATCTTGCCAACAGCAACCATAACCAAATGCAGCTGATGATAGAGTGTGCATTTCTTTCCATGATGATGTGATGAGATGCGATTTAACTACACAGACATGTTCCGAATATGAACTTCAAATCTTGAATCCCATGCCCATCTCTTTTCTCTCTTCGTTAGCCACTTCCATGTGACTGTGTCCATCTCGATCATTCATGTATCAGTGTTTATCTGCAATCGATGAGTCGATAACATTCACCCTGTAACTCCATTTGCTCCTGACCCATATCCCGTAGCCAAGCTGAGTGGCAGTCGTGGTGAGAAATTGATTTTCCCAGCATAACTTCATGCTGGTTTTTGCCAGAAGCACAACTGCCTTCCTCTATATCCAATTCAACCATATACCAATATGATAAATGCCAACCCACATGAAAACTATCAACTCAAAGAAATACAATGGACACAAAATAAAGCCATAAACCAAAAGGAAAACCATTGACCTAAATAGAAAATCATTCAAGCTGTTACAGCTTTAGTACTAACTTTCATCAACCACCATGCATATCTACCTTCAGTTCCCCTTAACTCCATGTCAAGAACCAGATGTTCCCACACTGAGTATCCAATCAAGCAAACACCTTATACCTCCCATAGACATCCACTGTACTCTGTACCCAGACTTCACAATCCAACCGACAATTCTCATTGACTACTAATTTGATGGTAAGCATATCAGCATTGCTCAATTTTTTCCTGTAGCAGTCAAACAGCTTTGTTTTGTCATTCAGCATTCCCTCTCACTCCGGCTGTAGGCAAAGCTAATATCAATACATGCTTGGGAATCCTTCATTCTGGGTGTCATCGTTGGAACTACTGCTTTTGTTGCAGAGAATGGGAGGCCTGTTGAGCATTGGAGAGTGCTTCTACATACAATACCTGGGCTTAAGAGTGGTCATACTGGAATGTGGCATTAGCGAATGGTGCAGGGAAACCAGCAGCTGCCTGGGTACAGACTACTTAACAGTTCAGTTGTGTTGCAGACTCGTCCAAACATCCCACCAACATCGGCTTCCAGGGCCAAACGCAGACAGGCACCCGTTGACTTGCGTGGTTTACCAGATTTGTCAACATCCGTTGGCTGCATTCCCCAGATCGGGTTTTTCCGTTGTTCTGTTTATGGTCACATTTACATATCTCACTAGTAATCATAAAATATTCACTTTTGAATGCGATTGTCTTTTTCTAAGGTATTGGCTGCCTTCAAATACAAAAACAAGAAAGAGATTGCCCTTACCCCATTCTGAACATGAGAGTCAATGGCACATCAATGATATTGGATCAGGAATCTCGGGTAATCTGCGTGCCAATTGGATGTACATCTTCATAAGCGCAGTAAATGTGGCATGGATTGCCAAACGAGGCATTGCGACACTACCTGCCCAATTCTGAACAAGAGCGTCGATGGTCGCATTACCAAGGGTTCTTGGTTTGAACTTAATAGGAGGCACCAGTCCAGATTAGCCGCCACCCAAGGAACCCGAACCAGGTGACTAGCGGTCGGCTGTTATCTCGATCTCATTTAAACCCGCAGGTTTCTGGTCGGATTAGAACCGCATCACGGTTCAATTTTATGGTTCACTGCACTGTGGCACCACATTGGCCACAGTTAAATATCTCAGTTCTTATCGTATCGTGACATGATCAGTATGCAACAAGCACAGATTTATGCGCTCTGTCACCTCCCACTGTTAGATTTGGGATCCTGTGATCATGTGCCACTTTAATTACCCAAGATGCAAGACTAAAAATTGTTATTACCCCATTGATGCTCATTGTCAAGGTGCGGCAGATAGTGTATAACGCTCTCTTTGGTCAAGAAAGGCAGCCAATACATTGAATATGCATAACAACAACTAATTCACCAGGTATTTAGCTGACTTACAGAACCAATAATCATTGACTCTTCATGGACACTCATTTTACCATGGGTCTATCTGCAATCTGCAACCATTCATATTGGTATGAATTATCAGTAATCGTAATGTGGCAGCCGTTCTATCACCCTTGTGTATGTTTCCCTGTATCATTTCATTGTTATTCAACAATGCATATGAATATAATTTTTAAAACTTACTTTAAGGTGCACTCTAAGGTTAGATAATGACAATAAGCAAAAAATGTGTACCCTTCTTACAATCCTCGTCTTCACTTTTTAGTGCACTCAACGGGCTGCTTTCGTCTGCAAACTGTATGTTAGCTACAATACTACTCCACAAGTTGTGTACTAACCATTGAATGAATCTTTTTCATTCAGCAAGTCTGGAATATCATATTGATCGCTGTGGCTGGAAAATCAGTTTCTCACCACAACCACTACTCAGCTTGGCAGAAGACAGAGAGACAGAGGGTGTACGGATATACAGGGATGTTGGATACATACTGGGGGCCCACTGGTGTACATAGCAATTGGGAGTATATAATCAGTTTATACCGGAGTTGTTAACTTGCAATGCAGCTTGTATCCCATCTCATATCATCCAATCATGCAACAAATTATTCACCACATCATTCCAATCTTTTGATTTCAGTTGCACTTTGCTTGATTTTAAGCATCCACTAAGTTGCGTGAATCCACACAGCCAGGTAGTATTATATCTTCTCACATTCTTTCTGCCCATCTTGAGCCAGAACTGCTCTTTCTCACTAATCCCTTTGAAATTCCATGTGGGGTACGGTGGAGTACTGATTAGGGATTCGCTGGTTTCTTCCTTGGCTATTTAACTACAAGCAGCGCCCAAAAGCTCAGTCTAGTTCGGAAAGCTGATTACGGAATGGTGCGAAAGACCCCTACTAGCTAATTCTGTCAAATATGGTGAGAAGAAACCAATGAAAGATACCCACCCTGGGAGCAGAGAGCACTGCCACAGAAAGTAACGATATTCCTTGGGATAATAGTCACAATGTAACATTGGAATACCTGCACCAGTAATCAAGGTACATCAAGGTGAATAACAAAAGAGGTACCAGCTGAATCCTGGGTTGAACAGTGAACTACAGGCACTTTATTACCAAAGGATAGATGCCACCGACCTACTACAAGGACAACCACCTGCGGAATGACACCAACCTGAAACCAGACAAAAGAAACCACCCTAATACCGGGACCAACAACATTGGCATGGCGCCAAACTGACGCAGCATGAAAGGCACCAACCTAATACCGCAATAAACACCTGAGAAATGGCGCCTGCATCAGCAAAATGTAAATCGGTCCAGAAGCCATATGCAAACCCCTCAGACACTCCAGTTGTCCTCACCAGTGCTTCTAAGTACTGCCAGATGCTCCCACCCCCCCCCTGGAGCTGTGCAAAGTGGTCTCAAACTCTGCAAGAGCATTCTCTGTTAGGGGTTTTCCTTTAGCAGCGGTAATGATACATGTTTGAACGAAGCAGGTACATATGACAAAATCTTAAAAGATGTTCATATGCAAAACACCTACCCACAATTACGTGAACATGTTTGTCAGTCAAGTGATCCTTAGCGGGATTACACTTCAGCCGTGTGTCAATCATTTAGCGATGACTAAAGTCACGCTAGCAGATTCAAATATGATGACGCAATTATGTCGCCATAACCGGGAAGTGAAAAACCTTCAGCAGTGCGCATAATTAATGGCCACTCCTATTAAACCCTGTTTAGCGGGACAATGCATAGTTAAGTTGCGATATCGCAGAACAACATGCACAGCAGACGTAATTGCAATATGCGAGTACGAGGGATCTGCAAGCTCACGTGCAAACCGGTGAGACCACTTGCGGCACTCCCCGGTCTACGGAAGGTCGAGACCTAAGCATGCAGTGTCTGAGGGATTAATGGCATTGGCTGAAGATAAGAGGCCAGAAGCAAACCGGCTTATTGAGTTAAGACCGCATGCATTGCAAGGTCAAGAACGTGTCATAATCTACGCTAGCGGAGTATTGGTTGGTCGCCGATTAAATCTCTGACGCAAAGCCGAATAGCCAAATTAATGGTGAGGCAATTAATTGTGAAGAGCTATTAATATTATATTGCAATAAGCACTGATAAGACAAAGGTCGTCAGATGTTCTAGCTACTGAACGAATGGGAAGCAAGATGTCGAACACGAGGTTATGAGCTGGCATATTTGGAGCTTGATATCATGAACATGAGGACTGCCCGAGAGGGGACGTAACGTCATAAAACAGCTCATGCATGAACACGATAACCCAGGGGAACTCGTGGCACTATCGACGGAACACTTCAGTTGATTCCGAAGATAAGCTACCAAGTAACAATGCTGTCATGACGGAAAGCCGAAGGCAAGCTTGACCTGAGGCACCAGTTATTAAAAGCTCACATTGTCTCCGACGATGAAAAGAATCAGAGCACTAGCTGCAATCCACAGTAAGACATTACCAGCGAAGAACACCTTAAAATATTATTAAGAATTCTATCTACCAAAACGTCAGAATCACTTCTTTAATTCACCTTCGTGAATACGCTCTATATGTGTTCGTGGAAACCAACTGCATCTCAGTACGCACACCAACATCTCGTCGCAACGATCGGCGACACCATTTTATATTGCAACGAGCAGGGTTTAACCCACATCTCCCCGCAATTTTTGTTCTTAGCGATTATCAACAATATCGGGTACGACGTGCACCGGTACATCACTACCGGAGCATTACCTTACGAAGAGTGGTCCGAAGAGCGACATTGGACCGACAAGGAAGAGTGGTAAGCTCTTATTCTTAGAGGATAAGAGATTGAGTCTGGGAAGACGAAGAGAGAAGGATAAGGAGATAGGCGGCTGTATTTAGTCTAATAAATGTTGTATTGAAACTGGGACTTTAAATACCCCCGTAACATTCTCAGGTGCCCCTGAAAGCACCTGCAGTTATGAAGGTGCATTCAGGATGCTACGAGATTTGACTATTGAAATAGTCAAATTTTGAAGCTGCTGAGACCTCTCTGCAGGCCTGCGGGTAACTTCAAGAGCAGCTGAGATCTCAGCACAAGCTCTACAGGTGACGTGATGGTATCTTTTCACACCAGTGGTTCATAGCGTTTTACAACCCCAAGGCATTTCATGTATCATATTCATCTTTATTACAGTCCCAAAATTTTGCTACATCAGATTATGGCATGTATTATCTGAATCTTTCTATATCCTTACATATGGAGATACAGTGATAACTGAGATAGACTCAATGACAGGAAATATATATATGGAAGACCCCAGTGTTGACAGACATCATCTCATCATCCGAAATACACATTGTATCATTCCCACCTCTTGGTGTCCTGCACTCTTGCCTAGCTTCCATTGATCCTCACAATTTGTGTAGTTCATCATGGCCCAATATCCCTTCATATGCTCTCACCCTCTTCCTACCTTCCTTGAGCCAGAACCACTCTGCCATACAGATTACCTTTGGATGCTATGCAAGGTGCAGCAGAGTGTTGATAATAGGCTGTCTGCCTGCTAGCTCCAGCGTTTCACCACACAGTAAACATGTGAACTTAGAGATGCACTTCAAGGCCATGATCCAGCAGAGATGGAGATAAGCTTGGAGACGATAATTGTGCGATATTGGAAACCGTAATTGTGCGAGTTTGGTGATACCCTTGGAGGCTGTAACAGAGCACATTTGGAGATACACTTGGAGGCCACGATTGTAACACCAGGAGATCCACCCCAAGTCCTAATCAATAAATGGCCCCAATGACTTCCGGACTAATAAAGATAAGAATGATACAGCCTCCCTCACAATGCGTATACGGATTACCACCCGAGGAAACAAGTTAACTGTTCTGTTCTCTGCTCCCGATAGATATTATCGACTCAAGAGTATCGTCTTCCACTATCGATATACTGAAGCACACGTTTCAAGAGTATCTCACTCAGAAGATCTCCTGAACTAACACACTATCGTGCAAGTTCCCAGACTCCCTTCAGACTGAAGAGTATTGACCCTGTAACCGGCACATATATCTCAGGACCGCAGGTCCTCAAATGCGAAGACTCCAAGTATGGACTTGTCTAATAAGAAACAGCAAAGTAGTTTCACCTCAGCAGATGGAGTAGTGCCGACTAAAGAGTATCCTAGCAGAGGTATCCTTGAATCCACCTCGTGATCGGGCTGGTTCCTTGGACTTCCTTCGGACTCTCAAGTATCGTGTTGCTCTGTTCCTGATCAACGACTTGCTTTGACGAAGGTACTAAAATAACCAAGTTTAAAGAGTGATGTATATATCTGTGATGTAGAACTGAAGATAATCGTACAACTTTCGACTTCAAGAGAGAAGTTCCTCTCTGACTTTGAAACAGAACTAATAGATAATACTCAAGAATAAAGTTAAGCCTTAACCACCGGGTCGAGACAGTCAATAGGTATCCGTAGATCAATTTTAATGTAGAGTGTATATTCAATAGTATGTTATCGATGTTCTTCCTCCATGTCGGTATCACTGATATATAATATGTTAGGGGTTCTCCTTTAGCAGCGGTAATGATACATGTTTGAACGAAGAAGGTACTTTTGACAAATCTTTTACGATGCTCATATGCAAAACACCTACCTGCAAATACGTGAACATGTTTGTCAGTCAAGTGATCCTTAGCGGGATTACACTTGAGCCGCGTGTCGATCAATTAGTGACAACTACAGTCGCACTAGTGGATTCAAATATGATGATGCAATTATGTCGCCATAACTGGGAAGTGAAAAACCTTCAGCAGTGCGCATAATTATTGGCCACACCTATTAAACCCTGTCAAGCGGGACAATGCATAGTAAAGTTGCTATAACGCAGAACTACATGCACAGCAGATGATATTGCAATATGCGAGTACGAGGGATCTGCGAGCTCACATGCTAAGCGGTGAGAGCACTTGCGGCACTCCCCAGTCTACGGAAGGTCGAGACCTAAACATGCAGTGTCTCAGAGATTAATGGCATTGGCTGAAGATAAGAGGTCAGAAGCAAACCAGCTTATTGAGTTAAGACCGCATGCATTGCTGTGTCATTGACGTGTCGTTATCTACGCTAGCGGAGTATCGGTTGGTTGCCGATTAAATCTCTGACGCAATGCCGAATAACCAAATGAATGGTGAGGCAATTAATACTGAAGAGCTATTAATATTATATTGCGATAAGCACTGATAAGACTAAGGTCGTCAGATGTTCTAGCTACTGAACGAATGGGAAGCAAGATGTCGAACACGAGGTTATGAGCTGTCATTATTTGCGTTTGATATCATGATCATGAGGACTGCCCGAGATGGGACGTAACGTCTTAAAACGGCTCATGCATGAACACGATAACCTAAGGGAACTCGTGGCACTTTCAATGGAGCACTGAAGATGCATCCGGCGATATGCTATCAAGCAATAATGGTGTCATGACGGAAACCCAAAGGCAAGCTTGGCCTGAGGGACCGAGTATAAAAACCTCACATCGTCCCGGACGATTGAAAGAACCAAGCTCTAGCAGCAATTCACAGTCAGACATTACCAGCGAAGAACACCTTAAAATATTATTAAGAATTCTATCTATTCAAAATGACTTCCCTCATACATACTCGTGATTGGGCAACTTATGCCTGAACATAATTATACACCAGCCGAGCACACACTACAGAAGGTTGTCAAGAGTTTCGGCAATTTGATTTTCGAATTGGCTGAGCACCGTTTAACCCACACCTACGCTGTGGTTTTTCGTTTTTGTCAACTCGAGAATATCAACTACCTGGTGCTGAGATATCTCAACACCGGACCTTTACCCTTCGAGGAATTTTCCGAGGAGTGGTTATACGACGGGGAAGTCTAATCTTAATCTACATAGGAGACGGAAATTGGCACCGCTTAAATTTGGAAGCTTTGGAAGCGGCTGTCTTGGAATTGGCCAGGAGACAAACGGACGCTCTTGAATAAAGGTCAAGAGGTAGAGTGTTAGGATAAGACGAGGAAAGAAAGAGAGTTTCGATAGGCGGCTGTATTTAGTCTAATCAATCTTATATTGATTATTGGGACTTTAAATACCCCCGTAAGATATTAGACAATCCACACCCTTAACAATCCTCACACTGCCAAAGCCATGTTCAGAGTTCAGATATGTAACTTCATCATCATCCTTGCCTTCCACCATTGATGGTCGAGTTCTGACTCCCAGGAGTATTAACTACTTCATCAACGTAGTGAGCTCATATTGCGATCCTATTGCTATTGGCGATACCTCGTATAGTTACAAGTTCATCTGAAGCCAATTTTCCACAAATAGGTTCCTGTCACCAAGAGCCAGTGCGAGTGCCATCTCATATACCAACCAGGTACAAAGTGGTTTAATAATTTGGGCAAACGACAGAACCCTTATTTTGCCTCTGCTTCATTTCAGCCACTATACAGTATTCTGCAACTCAGCCGGTTTGCCATATATCGAACAGTGAGTATCCCGCACCACTCGCGAAGAATATCCCAAGTCCTATCAGACCACATCAGTCAAAAATTATTCCGTCCTGGCGGAATGCCTCCTTCAGAGTGGACGTGGTCCATCAGAGCCGTGAGAGACATTCTAGTGGCGGCTTACTGCGCGCCTGCCGTCAATACCACACGTCGCATTGCATATCGCCCTCCCATCGCAGTTTCACGGTTTGTTCTCGCTTTGTCGGTCTTCTATTTCAAATGAACACTCTGGCTTTGAAAGCTAACTGTAACCATATGTCAAAATGGGTTTATTAGACACGAGCGTGCATTGCGATTGCAATGCTATAGGTAACGCTATGAAAACCTCTTCTTCTGTTCCTTCTACCTGCGTGCAAAATGCAATTCTCTTTGCTCATTATACACATCATTCCAAGTCACCAGATCCATGTGGCTATTAACAATCCATCGCTCATTCAGTCCATCTTGAATCTTACTACTAGTAGCTATCTCTGGAATTCCGTGTGCGCAGCCGACAGTGATTCCCAAGCTGAAAACATGCAAAGCAACTACTGCTGGTACTTTTCTCACTGGTTCAAATTTCGAGATGGGATGCAAGTTACCTGAGTTTTCAGGTATTGTGCTGAGCATTACGGCTTACCAGTACTCAACAAAAGCTCCATCCTCGTTCAGGAGCTTGATCTTGAATAGTTGTTGCAGTTGCCATGGGAGAAGACCATTCAGCTCACCATAACATATCCCTGGGCGTTGCTTTACCCACACCCAGTCGTTCCGTCGGTCCCCTCTGCGCCAGCTCTGGCTTCCTGGGCATCCACAAATCTGAGATATGTGTTCACCTTATAAACCCTCAACTTGAACCTTAATACCATGGTAAATACAGAGCTCCATTGCGTGCAGTAGTTCATACAATATATACATCTTGTTAAGACTCATATGATTGAGAAACTCCAACGTACCGTTGTACATTTTCATGTGGTGTGTTGCGTCTTGCGTATTGTCGAGTAATGCTCTAAAGTCTTTCATCATAGTGTCAGGATGCTTTCCATTCTGGCGGTTTTGGGGTGCTATGAATTCCGGCTTCACAAGTGACTGGGAGCTCAGGGGGGCAGCCAGAGCAGCGCCGGAGGGGAGAACTTTGCAGGTGGCAGTGCCGTTCTCTCGACGCTAAGCGAGGGCTTGGAGATTGAGCTCACTCATTTCGACGCAGAGAATGCGATGCTGAAAGGTGATTTCTTGTGGCAGGTAGTTGAGATTGTGATTAGAGGCGTTCCAACCGTCCTTGAGATTCTTTTTATATGCTTGTGTATGTCTCTCAGCAGGATATTGTTGCAAAGCTCCGTATCGACGAATCTGTTCGACCTAGTGAGACATCAACTGGATCCTCGGAAAGTTGAAGTCGTCATCTAACTCCTTGGAAACATAAATTTCATGGCTGATATAATCCCGCCAGGCGTTCATTTCGTGCTGCTTCTTCGACAACGTCCAAGTCTCAGCATTTGTTTCCTCCTCTACATTTCGCTTCTTCATGAGCTCCATTCTCAGGGCATTGCCTTTCGCCTTTGCCTTTTGCCAGCTCGCTGGAGTAAAAGAACATCTTTGAAGGTGTCAAAATGACACAAGGCGTCGTCCACATAGCTCAATGTTGCATCATCATGAGTTTTATATTGAGCATACATATAGAATTCTAACACTGCCCATGTACACTCAATTGCGTGATTGAATATGGGACGCTGAGCGGGGCTTCCTCATCATAGAGACTGGGTTACAACTCCAAGCAGGTACCGGCTCATTTCCTTTATCTCCTTCTCATTCCATTGCGAAACTTCCTCATATGACTTAGTTTTTGGTGTGAGGTTGTGGTAAGCAGGCACGGATAACCATATTGCATTGTACTTGTCTAGCCATTCATGCGTCTTCATGAAGTGCAAAATCCACTTCTGGAGGTTATCAAGCATGCCAATCTGCATTGAATGAAGAGGGTCGGGCTTCGGGAGGTCACTCCCAATACAGGAAATATGTAGAAACACGTAGAATCCTCGGTGAACATGGCGTGACGAGAGTTCGGCATCTGCTGCCCTGGTGTTGGCATTGCTGAGCGTTCGATATTGGTTGTGATCCCGCCGCGGGTCTTGCTGCTTGTTGAACTGATTGGAATTTCGGATATCAGTATGCCAAGGACTATGATGTAACTTGCCCCTTTTATAGTTATCACCATTAGTCATTGTTCGATCTTATGTCGATGTGACATGTCTCGTTAAACAATACAATTGACACCTTCATATTCTCCCGCGCACACTTGACTACTCGAGCACATGCCACCGTACAACAGGTTATGAGCACCTTTGTTTAAAAAGGGCACCGAGGATCAACACTTCCATTTCTGTTTGTCGAGTGGAGGTCAATATTGTCACTGAGAAGCGTCTCCACAAGCTAAGCAATTACCCTGCACCCCGCCATATGTCTGATGGCAGCTGCTGCACGTAACCCTTACATACAGTCTGAGAGACTACTATAACTGATGATTGCGATACAAGATTACGATCGTGCGTGATGAGTTCGACAATAATCACAATTACCAAGTTCAATGGCACGAACTATGTACAATGGGCAACCGAGATGGCACTAGTTCTCAGGCAGAAGTAAGTGTGTGGTATCATCAACGGATACGACGACATGCCAGAAGAGCCAGCAGCAAACGTGACCGCTACAGAGAAGGCCGCATTCAAAGACTGGATTAATCGCCATGGTGTTGCCAGATCAACTACCCTGCTTGGCATAGAACCGAAGATGCAAGCCGAATATACGTTCATCGACGATGTGAAGACGCTTTTGGAGAAGCTAGCATCAGCCTTCAAGTCAAAGTTGAAGCTCAACATCCTCGAGATTAGGAAAGACCTTTGAAGCATCAAACGACAGGACTGCGGAGATGTCCGCAATTACACATTGCGGATTGATTGCAAAGTCGAGGATTACCATCTCCGCACACGACTAATTGCACCATCAACTGCTGGCAGTTATGCTGCCAATACCGATACGGACTCTGCAAAGACAATCTCCATGATCAGTTAGCAGGAACACATCTTCTACCTCATTGGCGGAATACCAAGGAACGACACGTGGAAAGTCTTCCTGGAGCTCATGATGGCCAAAAACGTCACGATGACCGCCACACCCGTTGAGATCATCACCAAGCTCGTCGAAAAGGAAGCTGCAATCAATATAAAGAATACACTCGTTCCAGAAGCTCTGCTCTTTGCAAAGATGTGTGTCAAGAGTGGTGGTAATGGCAGTAAACCCGGTAAAGGCGGCAGAAGTCCAAAGAGGGATAAGAAAGATCATGAGAGAGATATACAGGACAAGAGGGAAGAGAATGGGTTTTTGGAGTGTTTTCATTGCCAGCGGCGAGGGCATACCACAGAGAACTGCTTGAGCAAGGAACCCAGCGATCCTCCTAAGTCCGCCGACACCGCAGCAAAAGCATCCACTGAGACTGCTTCGACTGTCACCACTTCGATCGAGAACTATTGGATAGTAGCTAGCTGAAATGCCTCATCCACTGATTGGTTGATCGATTGCGGATATAGGACTCACATCTCCGGCTGTCGATCAATGCTTATCACATATACCGAATATCCTCAGAATACGAAGAAGGTGAAGTGATACAATGGGTTCACATCGTTTGCATCCGGATATGGAAGTGTTAGGTTGACTTGCCTGCTGCCAAATGCAAAGACGGAAACGATCATACTTCAAGAAATGGTGCATTTGCCGGCATTGTTCAATATCATCTCACAGTCTCAGATCATGCACAAGGATGTCAAAGTCGAAACGGTGAATCACTACGGTCTCAACCACTACAATTGTCATGGCAAGTTGATTACCACTGCACCTCAGGTCAATGAGCTCTTCCTTCTAGATCGTGTTGTAGATGGCGTTCTGGATCAAGCTCCGGAATCGACCGAATAGACCGACATCGACGACAGCTGCCTGCTGGCACCTAAGACGACTGGCCATGCATCTCACATCAGCAAAATGTATTTTAGTCACTGGAATCCTCCAGGAGAGTCTGAGAGGATGTAGAGTGTAAACTTGAACACGTCAATTTCAGGAGGGTATCAGACCCTAGGAGGGCATTCCTGCAGGCTTTCAGAGTACCTGGGAGTGCCAAAGACAAGCCTGGGAGCGCCGACAACAAGCCTGGGAGCACCTGAGAGCCCCGGCAACAAACCTGGGAGCCCCGGCGACATGTCTGGGAGCACCTCGAATCACAGTAGAGCAGTCTGGGAAAAACAACATCTGCTTTGGGAACGCTGCTGGTGCGCCTTGAAATCATAGCTACTGTATTCAGTTTGTATTCTCATCTATGTATCTATGTATCTATGTATCTATGTATCTATATAGCTACCCATCTACACATGGTATATCTGGACTGGCTGCAGGTATTGCTTGGAGCAATTCGGGGTGCGCCTGAAAATGACAATTGAGTGAACTCAGAGATACACTCCGAGATCGTGAACAAGCCAGTTTGGAGAGGCACTGCGAGGCGCTAATCAAGCATATTTGGAGATACACTTGGAGGCCGTGATCGAGTGAACTGAGAGATGCACTCCGAAATCATGATCAAGCGAGTTTGGAGATACACTTGGAGGCTGTGATCGAGCAAGTTTGGAGGGCGTAATTGTGTGAGATTGGAGGTACACTTGGAGGCTGTGATCGAGCGAGTTTGGACATGAACTTGTAGGCCGTTATCGAGCGAGTTTGGAGATGAACTGGGAGGCCGTGATCGAGTGAACTCAGAGATGCACTTGGAGGCCTTGATCGAGCGAGATTCGAGATGTACTGGGAGACCATGATCGAGTGAACTCAGAGATGCACTTGGAGGCCATAATCGAGCAAGTTTGGAGATGCACTTGGAGTCCAACATCAAGTTGAACTCAGAGATGCAGTTGGAGGGTGCGATCGAGCAAGTTTGGAAATGCATTTTGAGACCACGATCGTGTAACTCAGAGATGCACTTGGAGGCCGTAATCGAGCAAGTTTGGAGATGCACTTGCAGGCCATGATCGAGCAAGATCGGGGGAGTACTTGGCGGCGGTCCATAGCAGGCGCGCCGGGTGCTGAGACTCTATCCATCAGTTAGTTAACTAGCAACTGTGGGAATATGATGAGGTGACTTTACCTTTGAGCTCCCATGGAGAGCTGGCTGGTGGCGGTCAATCTTGTAGGGAGGCACGCCGGAAGCTGAAGCTACATTCAGAGATCAACTCGCAATCATCAGAATGAAGGGAAGACAGACAATCTTGGGATGATGCAGTACTCGCTGTATGCAGTGCTCGGTGTATGGTTTACTCACTGTTAACTCATGATCATGGCATGCAGAGATAGAGAGGGATGACTTAACTTTGTGTTCTGCGATGATGGTAGAGTTGTGGACGAGAAAGAGAGAGATAGGGGATGAAGATGAAAACGATATGGAGAATAAGTGCGGATATGAGAAATCCCAGGTACAACGTTCCTGATTGAGTTGGGAAGACCTCGTATCGGTGCAACTACACGCCGGATCTGGGCTCTTACCTGCCGTAGTGGGGATGGTCAATTGACTCGCACACGAAATTCTTGTAAGTCCCAGTTTCTCATGATAATTTCCCTCGTACCCTCTGATCTCACTCTTTCTTGTCCTCAATTCTACCATCACCTCAGAACACGAAGTTAAGTCATCCCTATGTATCTCTCCGTGCAATGATCATAAGTAAACACTGAGTACAGCATACACCGAGGACTGCATACACCCAGCACTGCATCATGCCAAGATCGACTGTGTCCCGCTCCCAGCTAGTCTCTCATCTCTCGGTGGACCTGATTGTTCTCAACTCTCTACATTCCCATGATTACCAGTTGACCAATGAATGGAGTTCCAGCTGCCATCCCACCTCCCTCCCGATCTACCACCTCCAGATCGACCACCGGCAAGTACTCATACACTCTTGATCGATCATGGCCTCCAAGTGCATCTCTGAGTTACACGATCTCGGCCTCCAAGTGCATCTCCAAACTCGCTCAATCTTGGCCTCCAAGTGCATCTCTGAGTCACACCATCTCCAAACTCGCATGATCACAACCTCCAAGTGCATCTCAGAGTTCAACTTGATCTGAGCTTCCAAGTGCATCTCTGTGTTACTCGATCTCGGGCTCCAAATGAATCTCCAAACCCGCCCGATCTCGGCCTCAAAGTGCATCTCGGAGTTCAACTCCATCTCAGCCTCCAAGTGCATCTCCAAAATCGCTCGATCACAGTCTCCAAGTGCATCTCGGAGTTTCACAATCTCGGCCTCCAAAAGCATCTCCAAACTTGCTCGATCTCGGCCACCAAGTGCGTATCTGAGTTACACAATCTCCAACCTCGCTCGATCACGACCTTCAAGTGCATCTCTGAGTTCAACTTGATCTCAACCTCCAAGTGGATCTCTGAGTTACTCGATCTCGGCCTCCAAATGCATCTCCAAACCCGCTTCATCACGGCCTTCGAGTGCATCTCTGAGTTCAACTCGATCATGGCCTCCAAGTGCATCTCTGAGTTACTCGATCTCGGCCTCCAAATGCATCTCAAAACCTGCTCGATCTCGGCCTCCAAGTGCATCGATCAGTTCAATTCGATCTCGGCCTGCAAGTGAGTCTCCAAAATCGCTCGATCGCGGCCTCCAAGTCCACCTCCCAGTTCACACGATCACGGCCTCCAAGTGCATCTCTAAGTTCTCTTAATCAAGTGTCTCCAGGTGCCCCTACGATTACGCTCCAGTCCCGTCTGCAGCCAGATTGGCTGTATGTATATATATAGAGTGACTTACATAGAGAATACATGCCATATTGTGATGTAGCGAATGTTTTGACTGTAACAAAGACGAATCTGATACACGAAATGCCTTGTGGTTATGGCACCCTATGAACCATTGCTGTGAGAATACGGCACTAAGTTTCCCGCAGAGCTGCGCAGAGGTCTCAAGCTGCTCTCAAAGTCTCCACAGACCTGTGCAGAGGTCTCAGCTACTCCAAAATTCGACCATTCTATAAGTCAAATGTCGTAGCATCCTGAATGCACCTCCAGAACTGCAGGTGCTTTCAGGAGCACCTGAGAATGCTCTTGCAGAGTCTGAGAGCACTTTGCAAAGCTCCAGGGGGGCCTGGGAGCATCTGGAATTACTTGGGAGCACCAGTGAGGTCTGCCGGAGTGTCTGGGAGGTTTGCGTGTGGCTTCCGGACGGATTTACATTTTGCTGATGCCGCACGATGCAGAAAAGCGGCTGTTATGGCACTGCCGCCTTGTACACGTCAGTCTGAAGGCTTTGGAGATCTTGCCGAAGGTCGTTACCGATACTCCCAAGATGACCGGGAAATGCTACTGCGAGAGCTGCATCAAGTGCAAATTAGCTCGAAAGCCCTTTACTCCCATGACCTCCAGTGCCACTAAGCCTCTGCAGCTCAGGCACTCGGACATATGTGGTCCACTGGCAACAGCCATCGGAGGAGGTCGATATATGCTGCTCTTCATTGATGATGCCATGAGGCATACAGATGAGTACATATTGAAGTACAAGTCGGAAGCCCTGGAGAAATTCAAAGAATGGAAGGCGCTTAGTGAAAAGAAGTCCGGACAGCAAGTGAAGCGATTTCGTACAGATGGAGGCGGTAAGTACACCTCCAAGAAATTCGCAGAATAACTAAAATCAAACGGCATATTAAAGGAAACGACTACGCCCTACACTCCTCAGTCTAATGGAATCACCAAACAGGCGAACCAAACGATCGTGGAACACGTACGATGCATGCTGGGCGATCCTGGATATTCGGAATAGTACTAGGCTTTCACAGTCTCAGTGGTGATCTTTCTCAGGAACCGCACTCCGACGTGATCGGTAGTCGGCAAGACTCTGTACAAGGCCTCGCTTGGGAGGAAGCCATTGTTGAAGCATCTCCATGTGTTCCAATGCTTGCCTTTTGTCCAAGTTCCGGAAGAGAAATGAAAGAAGCTGGATTACAGAGCCACTCACGGCATGTTCGTTGGGTACAGCATATCGACTAAGCAGTACTTTGTATACAATCCATTGGCCAAGACGCTTCACCGCTCCAGGAATGTGGTATTGAGAGAAGGAAAGAGGTACACAGCACTGAATGCTGCAGACAAAGCGATCTTGAACCAGCACTTCTACAGAGATGTCATCGAGGAACCCAAACCAAAACCCTCCGAGAAGGAGCCAACCAGAGATGAAATTTCCGAACATCAAATGGAGGAGCCGTTGGACGACGATTGACCTCCGGCTCCTCCAAAGCCAAAGAAGAAGTCACCGGAACTGGCGGGCCTTGAGATGTCACTTCGAGATGCACGGAAGCCGCCAGCCGAACGTAGTCGCCGAAACCGCGCCGGTAAGTTGGCCGACTCTGCACAATTTTCTCTCGAAGATGAGGAATTCAATCATATGAGTGCCTTCTACGCTGCAGCTGCGATCTCCAACAATGACAATGACGAGGATGGGATCGACGATCCCAAATCTTACAAAGCAGTAACCGAGTCTCTGCTTGCCGACAAATGGGATACAGCGAGAAATGAAGAGTTAGATTGAATTGGTCAGCATCAAATCTTTGGAGATTTCATGGAGCTTCCGGAAGGGAGAAAGGCTTTGCCAAGTCATTGGGTATACAAGATCAAGCGCGATGGAGCAGGCAATGTGCAGCGGTTCAAGGCCAGGCTGGTCTGTGGAGGTATTCACAGAATCGAAGCAATCGACTACCATGCTACGTATATACCGAGTGCTCGCTTTGGCCAAGTTAGGCTGGCACTCACCATCACTGGCAGGTACAATCTCGAAATCCATCAAATAGACCTCTGCACGGCTTTCTTGGGAGTTGACTTGGAGGAAGAGATCTATATGTACCCGCCGCAAGGATACTTTCGTTTGGTCCAAACTGGAAGCGAATTCAACAATCCAAGATTAACAAAGACTTCGTGGAAGATGGTACTCCGCTTCAGAAAGTCTCTTCATGGCCAAAAGCATTCTGCCCACGTTGGGTACGGCACTTTTAAGGACTTCATGATTTCGAGTGGATTTGGGGCATGACGTATTGACAGAGGACTGTTCGTGCTTCAGAATTCGGATCAAGCGATAGTCGTTGCTGCGGTCATTCTGTATGTCGATGATCTCCTTATTTTTGCTAACGAGGACTTGATTGGGCAGATCAAGGATCAAATGAAGAAGAGGTTCCGGATGCATGATCTGGGGAATGTCTCCTTCTATCTCAGCATGAACATCAAACACCATTGGAAGCATCACACGATTGACATCCATCAGTACAGCTATATTCAGATGATCTTGGCGAAGTTCAGAATTGACGAGTCCAGTCCAGTTGCCATGCCAATTGCGATCAAGCTTCACAACAGAAAGCCCGACAAAGAAGCGTGCGATCTGACCATATACCAACCCATAATTGGAAGCCTGATGTATGCGATGACCGCCACTCGGCCTGAGATCGCATATGCCATCGGAGTTCTCAGCCGGTACAATCACGACCCAAAGAATGAACATATGATAGCTCTCATGCGTGTGTTTTGGTACCTCAATGGCACAAAGAACTGGCGACTGCGTTTCAATGTAGCACTCAGAGGAGCACTCAGAAGAGCACCCAGAGAAGCACCCAGAAAAGCACTCGGAGGAGCACATGGAGAAGCACTCGGAGGAGCACTCGGAGGAGCACTCGGTGGAGCACTCGGAAGAGCACTCAGCGGAGCTCTCAGAGAAGCACTCAGATGAGCACTCAGATGAGCACTTGGAGCAAGCACGCTCAGAGGAGAAGGAGAAGGAGACGGCGCACCAAGATGTTATGTAGATTCGGACTATGTTGGATGCCCGGATGACAATAAATCGACAAGTGGACTTGTGATCACGTGCGGTGGAGCGGTCAACTGGACATCAAGAAACAGAAGTCGACTGCCCAGTCCACGACCGATGCCAAATACCATTCCTTTGAGGTAGGCTGCATGTTACTCACATAGATCTCGCAACTCTTGAACGACCTCGTCATCCTGACAATCCGTCACGTATTCTCCGATTCACAGTCAATGATCGCTAGCATAAAGAACAGAATCTACCGTGGAACTGCTGTTGCACACATTGCAACCAAGTATTATCTTGCTGCAGATATGGCTAGAGATGGAGAAATCGACTTGAGCTACGTACTGACTACTGAGATGCTCGCCAACTGCTTCACAAAGCCACACCCTAAGTCAGCCTTCTTGTAGCAGTACGCTGCAATGGGAATGATCGTAAATGAACTCGGAATTGAAATTGCAAATGTCCTCGGAAGTGGTTTCGGTAAAATCGGAAATGGTCTCTGAAATGGTTGCGAATATGGTATTGGAATTGGAAATGGAAAAGGGATCAGGATTGCCGTCGGAAAGTAAATTGATTGGGCACATCTGTTTCAAGGATATCCACGATGTTTGATTGGCTCCGCTTCTCTTTTGATTTCTGTTTTTTGTTTGAAACGAATGTGATAGCCGTCCTGGAGGAGTGTTCAGCTGATTGGAAGTATGGATATCACTATGCCAAGGACTATGATGTAACTTGCCTATTTGGTAGGTAGCACCATTAGTCATCGATTGACCTTATGTCGATGCGACAAGTCGTGTTACACGATACCACAGATACCTTTGCATACACCCTCGCATACTCGACCCATCAACCACACTCCACCGCACAACACTTGCCAGGAGGAACTTAATCTCCAAGTTCGTTCTTTGGACACTCGCACCAAACACAGACATGTCGCTCCGGATGATGTAGGTCGCTATACTCAGGGCAATCTGCAAACCTTGCTGCTACAACCGGTTTGCAACGGCTGAAGTTGCCATCTGCACACAGAACTTTGTAATTCCCGCTCTCGGTGCTTTGATTTTGTTCAAAGTAGGGAGGCTGGAGTAGTACCTCGTTCAGTACCTCTCGGTGTGTATGCTGCTGCTCATCCAGCCACTCCTGCGGAATATTGCGGTTCTTGATCGGAATCGGCAGGAGAGCAACCATCACAACACTGTGCATCGAGGGCATCTGGCGGAGCTTCGAAGATAGATTGCCAGTTGTCTTATATACAGGCCACTCTTTCTTGTCGCCAGCAAAATTCGAGAGACGCATTCCGTCGGACATCAACATCAAGGGAACCAGTGTATCCCCCACTCCGATTGTTGACTGAACGTCGGTTCGCACCTCATCATGCTCGGGTATCTCTCCTTACCTGTGTCTCCCACCACCAGTCCACAGTATACATGTCAGCATAGAGTCATTTCGGTGGCATATCGCTGTTAAAGCAATGCTGAGGGGCGTCAATCAGATGCTCGGCGTGTGCTGGCTGCCGTATCAACCATCTCATGCTTTTGATGATGTCTCGAGTCCAGTATTTAATAGGGAATTGGTGATTGTCATTCCATTTCATATTCTCGAGAGTGTGTATTTCCCACTCCCCGAGAGCCAGATAATCTTGGATGCTCGCCATGAGCTTCTAGCTGCCATCCCCGTTTTTGAAGCTTGGAAAATGCAGAGAGGTGTTTTCTTCGTTCAGTACTTTGTCATAGTACGTCTTCATGCCCTTCTTCCTGATCCCACACTGGATATATTTGTACTGTTCACGCATCGCAAACATATAGTAGGGATTGTTTTGGAGGTTCGTCTCAAGGAAACCCTGAGCATCGTGTTCCCATGGCACAGCAATGTAATTGCTCAGCAGAGCACTGGTGCCGGGGTAGGTTTCCGTCCACGGCAGAGGAGGTGGCGGTGGTTGAGACTCCGAGTCTGCGATGTGTTCAAGATATTAGATGTAGGGAAATGCATCCAAGTCTTCGACTGAATCTTTGTTAGCGTGGATTTCAAGACACTTAGTGGGTTCAACGCGTCGGGGCGCGCTGCGAACAGTCAGATTCTTCTGGCGTGCAACCTGCATGTGTTCAGGATTGTGTAATTTGATATATTTAAATCACCAGCTGTCTGAGGTGAACTTCTTTCGGCATGAAAATTGGGGGCAACGGAAAGGGCTCTTCTGTGGCATTGTCGATGACATGTGAGAAGTGGAGTATTCACTGTATACAGGGACGAAGGTTGGAGCTGAGGCTGAGTTGTCTGGTGTGGGTATAAGTTCACGATACTTGAGAGATTTGTTGACCCTCAACACCATCGCAAGGAGGTTCCTTCCACTCCAGGAGTTGCAAAAACACTGCATGCACGATGTCCCATAATACTATGAATAAATAAAAAATACACCCTAAGCAATGCAAAAACCTCGTGACGCATGTAATAATCAATGCCTGAAATAGATAGATTACAACAATGGAAATAAACCATCAGCAAAATAGATTTCCATCTGGATAGAATGGCTGCATCAGAGTAGACCCTGTCCGTCAGAGCCGTCAGAGACACCACGGTGGCAGATAACTTTGCGCCCGGCCCCAATCCGACGCGTCGCGTTGCATATCGCGTTTCGATTGCAGTTTCACCGTTCCTTCTCACTCTGTCGGTATGCTATTGTAAATGAACACTGTGGCATTGAGGCCAACTGTGACCATACGTCGGAATGGGTTCATTGGGTACATCAGCAAAATGGAAATCAGTCCGGAATCCACATGCAAACCTCCCAGACACTCTGGTTGCCTTCACCCGTGCTTCCAAGTACTTCCAGATTCTCCCCGGCCCCCCTGGAGCTTTGCAAAGTGCTCTCAGACTCTGCAAGAGCAATCTCAGGACGCTACGAGATTTGACCTCGTCTATCATATTCGTCTTTGTTACAGTCACACGATTGGCTACCTCACAATATGGCATGCATTATTTAAATATCTCTATATATATACATACGATCAATCTGGCCGCGGATGGTAGTTGGGCATAATCGGAGGAGCACCTGGAGACGCCCATTGACAGCACCGAGAGATACACTACTTGGAGGCCATTGTGGTGACACGACAGACCTAGATGGCAGTGAGCCCACAATCGACATTCCCCCACACCTCTCGCAACAGCCAAACTCAATGCGTGATAAAGAACAATTCTAGCTCGAGGAGCCTAGAAACAAAGTGAGAAGATATGATACTACCCGGCCATGAAAATCCACGCAATTGCATGGATCCAGATGAGATGACAATGAGATGATGTCTATCTACCCCGTGGTCTCCTGAAAATGTACTCCCCATTGCTCAGTCCACCTCCGTTACCCCTGTATCTCCGTACTCACACCGTCGCTCATTAAGGATGTACTTGGAGGCTGTGATCGAGCGAGTTGAGAGATGCACTTGGAGGCCGTGATCGAGTGAACGTAGAGATCCACTTGGAGGCCAGGATCAAGTGAACTCATAGATAAACTCCGAGGTCGTGATTGAGCAGTTTTCGAAATGCACTTTGAGGCCGTGATCAAGAGACTTTGGAAATGCAATTGGAGTCTGTGATTCAGTGAACTCAGATATGCACTGGGAGGCAGTGATTGAGTATGTTTGGAGATGCACTTGCAGGCTATGATCGAGCGAGATTGGAGGAGTACTTGGAAGTGGTCGATTTGGAGGGAGGCGCGATGGCAGCTGAGACTCTATTCATAGGTTAACTTGTAATTGTGAGAATGTAGAGAGTTCAGTACAACAACATCCGCAGAGAGATGGGAAACTGGCTGGGAGCGGGAATCTGGCTGGGAGCGGGAGCGTGTCAATCTTCAGATGATGCTGTACTCAATGTATGCTGTACCCGGTGTTAAGTCATGATCATGCCATGGAGAGATAGAGAGGGATGACTTAACTTCATGTTCTTAGGTGATGGTAGAGTTGAGCACAAGAAAGAGAGAGATCAGAGGAGATGGGAGAAATCATCATGAGAAACTGGGACTTAACGCAATTTCATGTGCGAGTCAATTTACCATCCCCGATATGGCAGGTATGAGTTCTGATCCGGCGGGTAATACCACCGATAAGAGGTCTTCTAAACACAATCGGCAAGTGGTACCCCTGAATTTCTCAGGTCCCCTCGTATCCTCCATATTGTTCTCATCTTCATCCCCCATCTCTCTCTTTCTCATCCACAACTCTACCATCATTGCAAGAATACAAAGTTATGTCATTCCTCTCTATCTCTCCACGACATCATCATGAGTTAACACCCAGTGGAGCATACGCCGATTGCAGCATACGCCGAGTACAGCTTACATCTAAGATTGTCTGTCGTCCCCTCATTCTCTCGATTTCGAGTTGACCCCTGAATGTAGCTTCAGCTTCCGGCGTACCTCCCAACATATTGACTGCCACCAGCCAGTTCTCCATAGGAGCTTTAAAGATCAAGTCACCTTGTCACATTCCCACGGTTTCGAGTCAACTAACCAATAAATAGAGTCTCAGCACCCGGTGCACCTTCAATCGACCGCCTCTAGATCAAAGTCCGTGTCCGAACTTACTCGATCACGGCCTCGCAGTGCATCTCTGAGTTCACTCAATCCCAGTCTCCAATTGCCTCTACAAACTCGCTTGATCACGGCCTCAAAGTTCATCTCCAAACTCGCTCGATCAGGTCGATCACGGTCTCAAAGTGCATCACCAAACTCGCTCGATCACAGCCCTCAAAGTGCATCTCCAAACTGGCTTCATCACGGCCTCCCAGTGCATCTCTGAGTTCACTCAATCTCGGCCTCCAAGTGCATCTCGAAACTCGCTTGATCATGGTCTCGGAGTGCATCTCTGAGTTCACTGGATCTTGGCCTCTAAGTGCATCTCCACACTCACTCCATCACGGCCTCCCAGTGCATCTCTGAGTTCACTCAATCTCGGTCTCCAATTTCATCTCCAACCTCGCTCGATCATGGCCTCCAAGTGCATCTCCAAACTCGCTCGATCACGGCCTCAGAGTGCATCTCTGAATTCACTCGATCGTCATCATCCGCCGCACGTCGAATCTTTCTCCATCACGGCGTGCTGCCAGTCCAGATATACCGTGTGTAGATAGGTAGCTATATAGATACATAGATACATAGATGAAAATACCAACTGAATGCATAAGTTTTGAAAATCGTTGAACAATAAGTAGTAGCTATGATTTCCAGGCGCACCAGCAGCATTCCCAAAGAAGATGTTTTTCCCAGACTGCTCCCAGGTGCTCCCAGGTGCGCCTGAAGGCCACTACATCAGTCCATTAAACTCGGACCCATCCCCTGGGTGACGGGCAGCGTCTAATTCTCTGTCAGAAAGTACGAGGTTCCGTCAGAGCCATCAGAGCCGTTCGGAACACCCGGGTGTTTCTGACCGCAACTAGAGTTGTTGCTGATGACAACCCCACAACCCTAACCCAAACGAACAAAACACCTCCACGCGTGCCTTTATCAGTGCCTGAGATGAATAGATTACAGCAAAGGAAACTCACCAGACAAGAACCTGATCCTAACCTGAACGCACACCTCCTCTGCAATTCGAGGACAGGTTCACTGCTCACCTACCGAACCATCCAGGTACTCCTCACCAAAATGCACATCAGGGAGAGGGACATTGGGGAGAGGGACATCGCGGAGAGGGACATTGAGGAGAGGGACATCCGAAAGAGGGACATTGGGGAGAGGGACATCCAAAAGAGGGACATGGGGAAGACTGTCGCCACCTGCCGATTCGCTGAGTAGCTGCTGCTCCACATCGATATCTGAGGTGTTTCTGGCTGCCTCAGCTTCTGTCAGAGTTGGCGCCACTGGGAGAGGTTTTTGCGCCGTCACAAGTCCTGAAACCTCCAGCCCACTGAGGTTATGAGTCTCTGGAGTTCGTGGTCATGGGCGAGGCTCCGGGTTTTGTGGCTGTGGGGCAGGCGCCAGAGGTTGTGGCCATGGGGTATGCTTGCACATCTCCTGGCCTTGCTCAGGTAGCACGGTTGGCTGATCGTCTACCATGGTATCAGCATCGTCAGCCGATGTATATACCATCGCTCCCTGGCCCATTGTCCGAGGTTCTTTGCCATTATCCTCCTCCTCATCCTCATCCACCTCCTCCTCCTCCTTCTCTTCTTCGTCCTCTTCATCTTCCTCATCTTCACCGTCCCTGTCCATATCCACATAGCCGTCTATATCAGCGCCGTCCGGTACGTCCACATCATCCTCCATGCACATATCTATATCAGAATCACGTCCTGAATCATATTCACCGTCCGACACGGTAGAGTCGGTATCATCATCTGCGGAAATTGACACGGCGGGCAATGCTTTCGTTCCTAAATATACCTGCTCTAGTTAGCCCTCCATGTCCCAGTCTGCTTCTGACATTTCCTTCTGCAACTGCAAAGCAATGGTACGAGAGATATCATCTCCCCCTGGGGTTTGTTTAACAATATCTTTTCCTTTACAGTTTCCCTTCCCCTTCCCCTTCCCTTTCCCCTTCCCGTCCTCAGTCGCCTTTCTTTTAAGCTCCCCATCCTTTGTTCCCTTCCCTTTCCCAGTCCCTTTGTCGCCGCCCCGCATGTCCTTCTCACCATCGCCATCATCCTTGTCATTGCCATCGCCAGGAAGGCTCCATCCACCGCTCGGCGCTCCGTGATCCGCCCAGTTGTCATCATCATCATTCCCGTCGATTATCTCATCCCAATTCACTGATCCAATGGCCAGGAAGTTGCCGAGTTTGTACTGCCGGCAGCTTGGCGGCTCAATCCTTGCCCTGAGATCATTGCTACCGTACCAAGAGAAACGCTCACCTGTGTCTTTAACCTTCCCCGAGGTGGTTGTCTGTGGATTGCAGCGATTGACTTGATCCCCGAAGGCACGGGGGTTGTCCCACCTCCAATTGTTCTTTTGGTTGCTGGTTTTGTCAAATATCTGCTGCATAGATGAGCGGAAGGCAGCCCACCACTCCCGAAAAGGCGAACTCCTGCTCCTGCGGTGTACCCACATTCGCTGAAATTGTGAAAAGTGGCGAGTCATGACTGTATCAAGAAAGATTATATCATAAAAGAGGTCCCGTGCCCTCTCATCCTTGACACCGGAAACATTGTATATCCGTCTGAGTCCACGGATATGTTCCGAGATGAATCGCTTTATACAGTCCTGATCCAACAACAGGCATCAATTTATAACCGATGTCGGCATCTTTGCGCTAGCCTTCCCCTTTCTTTTGCTGCTGCCCTTTGGTGCCATCACTGTGAGTTGAAAATGAATCTACATCCGAAAAGTTAGCATTATGATACAGTTGCATGCAGCGGAAGGAAGCCAAGAGGGAAAGTAAGCGAAAGTACAAAGTTGTGTAGGTTATCGGGTGTGTTTTGGCACGAGAGCTGTTGTTTTGTACAAGTCACATGATGTCGAGATCAGGATGCTGTGGGTGTGTATAATACACGAGGAAAAGAGAAAGGAGGTGTAGGCGGAAAGAAGGGATATATATACTCGAGTTCTGGTGATTTCTTGCTTCAACTTGTGAGTTTTGTTGCTTAACGAACGCAACACAGCCCAGCCTTCATCTTGCAGAACAACCAGGCACCTCACGAACGACAACCCTCGAGACGAGATTTAATACTCGCAGAGAGCACAGTTTACAACTCCGCGCATTGCTTTGGCATCACCTATCATCTTTACCACTCAGACCTCGTGCATCTCAGAGCAAACTGAGTAGTTCTCAGGTTGTCCCAACTGTGCAAGCATCCAACACGGCTACCAATGCCTAGCAGTGGAAAAAGCACACGCAACTGAAGTCATAAGATAAAGAATATGTCATTGTTCGCATTGCGATGGTTTTAGCTGTGCTAAAGACGGATTTCAATCAGAAAGCTGAAGATATACACAATTGATGGTTTGAAGTATTGTGCCAAGAACGAGTGCAATACTATGATAATTGCACCAAGAAGGCATAAAGACCCTTCATGCAGTGCAATTAGACCTTCAGATGTTGCTGTCACAGTGAATATCAATGCTGAGTTCAATCTGAGTTTAATCTGATGGCAGTTAACCCCATAATTGAATACTTTTCGAGGGATCTCGTCCCCGAGTATCGTCACGGGTGATAATGATTTAGAGTCTAACACGGTATACACTGCGCCTCCCAGTTTTTTCAAATCCTTCCCTGGTTGCTCAAATAGGAGTCTACCTCGCATGCCATTGCATATGCATACCGAGGAAATTATTCCTACATTCCCAATGTTGAACATTCATATTGGACTATACCTTCCCAAAGCCCTCACCCTGGCACGACTCCGGTCGTACGAATTGTTCAGAAACAACAAGAGCGTAGGCCTTCGTGGAATTCTCAGCTTCCCCCTGCTAAGAGACGCCTTTCCGCACTGGCTGGCGAGAGTGATTCCTCCCAAAGAGGGAGTTCTACAGCCTCTACAATCCCTGGTCAGAACTCCACCCCCACATCTTCGCTGAACACATTCTGGCGTTTCAGATATCACTGAACGCATAACTTCCACCCCATCTGCTACACAGCGACGGTCAATGATTACACCAACTGCCATGCCGGGTACAAGCAGTCGTTGCACAACAGCACCCGGAGCAACCTCACAGACAGATTCAACCCATCGCGTTGTATCCAGCCTCACATCCGGCATTGCTAGCGCTCCCACTCCTCTCCGCAGTTATAAAAAGCTGCCTACCCCCATCCCTAATCCAGTAGCCCGCGCGACCATTACAAATCCACTGAGAACACGAGCTACAGAAAGGAATCAGGGACAGAGGCAGTGGCAATTGCAACTGCAGGCGGTGTCAACACCTCAATCAGTGGTCTCCAGCAGTCGCAGCGTCCATCGATTTGGTTGCTCAGACATGACGCGTCTTGTATTTGCAACGGGCAGACTCATTGAGCTCTATATGTGGACCAGATGGCCATTTATGAGTGCAAGCGACTTGGAGATGGTAAGTTATGCAACACTATGCGCTGCGAAAGCTTTAGCTGAAGCCCCACACTGGCAGATAATAGAGAAGTACTGGAACACCACTATGCAGCAAAACAACATTTTGTCCATAGCATTTGAGGCATGCACAAAGGAAATCTTGAAAGAGGTATGCTGATGCGACGACCCACGTTGGATATTATATGCTCAATCTGGAATCAGGTTCGAGCACAAGTCGACAAAGTTAAATCCCATTTGATTCAATCCGCCAAGGACCATATAGCAGAGGTTTATGATCCCCACTGCTTTGAATCCGACGCAGAGCCTTTAGAATTCATTGATTCCCTTCTGGCAGACAATAAGTACCTTTTTCTTGTGGCAGAGCATGTGGAAGGTGGGGTATGCGGTCCAAATCCAACGCAGAGAGTATCGGAAGCAGCTAACGAATAGCCAGAGTCCACTTTACTTCCTGGCGGACGCTATCCTGAGGTTTATCTACATCAACTTTGGTTATTGGGCGAATAACCGCAGTGATGGATTTTATAATTCCATGATTGATGACAAGAACGGTCTTATACCATCGCCACTGATCATGTTTACCTGCACTGCGTTGCGCCATGCTCTCCTGGAGTGGCAAAAGAACAAAGGTTTTCATCCGAAAGCTTCCAAGTCAATGCTGAAAGCGGACAGACCTGATCACTTGAACTACTTCAACTACATGAATGATGGTGGTAAGAACCAATCCTGCTGCGCTGCAACGGGTCGCAAGTTGTGGACCTCGCCTGGGGTTACAGACACGTACACATTCTTGATGAATACCTGGAACACACTACCGGAGAGCTACCAACAGAGGGTGTATAAACATACTCTTGCGACAGTCAAGCATCAGATCCAACAGGTGGAGAACCTAACGCCTGCTGAGGTCATCAGCATGGAAGCAGTGCATGGTGACAATGCTATTCATCATGACTATTTGACCTCCGAGGTGGCGCTTGGGGAGCCTGAAATCGGAAGCACTGACCCAAACATCCCAATAGACAACGATTGTACGGATGACAAACCGCATTTCGGGATGCCAGGGGGCTGCGAGGCTTACGATGATGAAGGTTACGAAATCAACGAGAGCGATGCCATCCACACCAGCAGCCGGCGATGATGGGCCGCAACTAAACTCACGAGGTTTGACCTGGGAACCAGTCATGTGAAAGGGTATGAGGGCGACAATGGCGACAATGTGGATGCAGATGAGGAGGAAGAAGCATCGCAAGCCGATGATGGATTAACGCAGACTTTGGAGGACTGAGGGTATAGTACTAGAGAGTATGAAGATTGGACAGTATATTTCAGACATGTAAAATACGATAATGGCAAAGCAAATGCAACGGCCAGTGGTGTATGCGAAGCGAAGACTCTATCGTAATAAGTGACAAGATCTCAAAGTTAAACATATATGGGAGAGTGCGGCATCCGATAAATAGCAATAGCGGGGAGGTACAATGTGGCACTCAGCCGGTGAAAGGTATAAACAGTGCTAGGGGTTGGGTAAACGGCTACAGCCCCTGTAAAGGGTGTCACACACGTGTCGTTCTGATAGTACGTATACATCACCACATTCCAGACGCAACATAAAGGAAGCATGATGCCTGGGCGGCGAGCGTAAAATACAATGCGACACATCGTAAGAATAAGAGGCATGATATAATAGCCGCCACATGGGAGGTATGCAACGCGACCCGTCCCTTGGGCGATGGGTCGTGTCTGATTCACCGTCAGAGGGTATGAGATTCCATCAGAGCCGTCAGGGCGGTCAGAAACACCCCGGTGTTCCTGATGGAAACTCTGTTTGTTGTTAATGCTGACCAAGAATGTGTGGTCGAAATAAAGGTTGATTTGTATAAGTCCATCCTGTTGACAGGACTCCGATATATGGATTGTGGGTTGCTAACCAACCTCTTATATGGCTCTGCACATCTCGAGATGCTGTAGTGGTTTGATATTGATGCCATCTCATCTCATCAGCAACGGACCATTGCAGCAGGCAAGAACAGTGGTTTGCTCAGCGACTAGAAATAAGGTTTCCTGCCGATAAGGAATAACCATTGACAATGGAGTTCCTATAACATATGTCAGTCAAATGATAATACATATCCTATTTGCTCTCGGCTTGACCGCTGTTGTTGGTCTCTTGATACAAAGGTACAGTAATAGAGATTTAACCAATCGGTGAACAAATCCAGAAGGTTGATCCAAGTAGGATATCCGATTGATAATTGATGATTTCGGATGACTTATCCATATTTGGATTATCGAGTGATCCTTTATGATCCCAGAAGTATACCTATAATGCCAAAGGTGTAACACTCAAGTCTGATCTAATATCCATTCCTGGCAATGCAAAATTGGACTCAGCAACTTATGTAAAGAGGGTTATGTAGCCCCATCTAGTTCTGCTATTGCACAAATATTGTGAGGAATATGGACAGGCAGTAGTGGTGGAGAATGGTGCACATGGGCATAACAAATGATGGGTGGACTTTGAGTGCAGTCATCACGTGGTGTTGGGGTTGAGCGGCAGAGCCACATTCACTCTACTTCTTGTATATGTGTCAAATAGATGAATAGACAAGTCAATATATGCATCACCAATTTGGCAGCTGCACTATAAGTCGACGTACACTTCCCATTGCGCCAGGATTGGTCCAACAAGTGATGAGCCCGGTTGCATAGTATTTTTAGTCATTACGAATCGCGACTTACTGAGGGATGCGACTTTCAGAGGAGACGCATCTTGATGAGCAGCGGAGTATAATTGACGACTTTGACATTGACATCCTCACGATGACTTCTACCGCCATATCGATTGCGGAGTTCAATGGGTTGAACTACAAGCAATAGTCAGGGGAGATGACGCTTCTCTTGGAGCAGAAGCAGGTCTAGGGTATAGTCACGTGGGAGGATGAGCAGCACGAGGATCCCACAGAGAATGCTACCGCAGAAGAGAAATTGGCACATCAGGCTGCAGTCAAAGAGTGGGTAAAACAGCATGGTACTGCGCGATCAATGATCCTGCTCAGCATGGAGCCATGGCTGCGGGCATCGTACATGGAGATCACGGATGGGCGGACACTTTGGGAGAAACTGGCGACGGCGTACAAGGCAACGTTGAAGTTCGATGTCTTTCAGATCCGGGAAGAGCTTTTAGAGATAAGGCTTGAGGATTGTGACGATGTTGACGCTTATGCTTTACGGATCGACCAGAAGATGAAGGACTACAATCTCTGTTCGGAGCCATCCACATTGGATGTGAAGACTTCGGCAAAGATGACCGACAAGGAGCATGTGTTTTACCTCCTGCGCGGTATACCGAGGAATGATGATTGGCAGTTCTTTCTTGAGTTGATGATGGACAAGAACGCAACAGCAACACTCACGCCGTATGAGATTGTGATCAGGTTGGTCGAGAATGAGGCCACCATCAAGCGTGAGAATAGCCTTGGGCAGGAAGCCCTACTGTTCGCGAAAGGAAATGCGAAAGGCGAAGCCAAAGGATAAGGCAAAGGCAAAGGCAGGAAGAGCTGCAAAGGTGACGACAGTGACGAGGATCAGGGTGACAGGAAAAGTCAACGGACGTATTTCTAGTGCCATAAGAAAGGGCATAAGGTTTCGAACTGCTCTAGCATAAAATGCAGTGATCCTGCAGTTACAAAGCAAAGCACCGAAACCGCAGCCAAGGATGATACGATTACTGCCGCCAGGGTTTTGACGAAGACAATCGAAAACTACTGGGTGACAGATACCGGCGGAAAAACGGCCCCATCGAAGGACAGTTGGTACTTGGATTGTGCCTCCACCTCTCACATTTGTGGAGATCAAAGGAAGTTTGCTGGGTATATGGGATTCCCCAAGAAGGACGAGCGGGTGATTCGCGATTGTGCGGGAAAGTTAGCGGGCAAGGCCATCGGGCAGGGAGATGTTCAATTGAGTTTTCGGCTGCCAGGATACCGCTGAGTGAATGAAGTAGTTGTGAGGGATGTCTTGCATGTGGCAGGAGGACACAACTTGCTCTCCCAATCAAAGCTTATGGATCGGGGATTATGGATTGTCCCTGTCAATGGCTACGGAATCAAGATATATGACAATCAAGGTCAAGGAAGTCTTGTTGCCGTGGCACCTCAGATTGGTGGGTTATTCCAGTTCGATGTGAAGGTTGCAAGAAAGGGTCATCGGTCAAGAGATGTATCTAGGGAGAGGAAGCGATACACATCACTGAATACGATTCCGACTGAGCACACCTATACGGACATCTTGGAGCCGGAGGAGCCAACAAACAAAAAGGATATATTGGTACCAATCGCATCGACACCCACGATCGAACGACCACTGGCAGCAGCCCACGGTAAACTCCAAAGGGGGTAATTCTGGAGGAGGTAATTCTGCAGGTCAATTGAAGGATCGTGCAGGTTCTTGCGATGAAAATGATGATGAGGATGAGAGTGAGGATGATGATGACAATGATCCACCGGCAGTGATCGACAAATCCAAGAAGTCCTCTTTCACATGGGAATTGGCAGGCCTCGACGGGAATCTCGGGAGTGCATGGGAAGCACCTGCGGTCCCTCATCGGAGGAGGAGCTGGACTGATCATCGCTGTCAGAGGAGCGGTCGACTGGACATCGAGAGTGCAGATGCCGACTGACCAGTTCTGGCCAAAGCCCTTGAAAGTGCATGGGATCTTGAGTTTTTTCGTTTTTTGGAAGGATAATCGTTTCGGAAGAGCTTTGGGCGTACCTTATTGCTTGGGAGGAGCTCAGCACGGATTATCTTTAGGTTTGTTTTATGGTTCAGACTTAAGATCGTGATACCGCCCGGGAGGAGTATTGGGTGGACTTTGAGTGCGGTCATCACGTGGTGTTGGGGTTGAGCGGCGGAGCCGCATTCACTCTACTTCTTGTGTACGTGTCAAATAGATGAATAGACAAGTCAATATACGCATCACCAATTTGGCAGCTGCACCATAAGTCGACGTACGCTTCCCTTTGCGCCAGGATTGGTCCAACACAAAATACCCCACAATTTACCGAAATCTCAATGACTCAATGAGATGGATGTAATTATGTGGCCAGCACAGTCACCAGATCTTAATCTTATAGAAGCACTCTGGGAAGACATGGAGATGGAGCTGGGTGAGATATGGGGTAGAGTTAGCGATTTCAAGACTCTGGAAGCAGTTATGAAGGCTGCTTGGGAAAGGATTGGAGAAGAGCGCTTAGAGGCATTAATTAGAAGCATGCCTACTTGCCTGCAAGCAGTTATAGATGCTGGTGGAAATGCAACTCCATATTAGATAGAGGGGTGGAAACAATAGACAGTTAGCAAGGGCATAAACAGACCGCGCCGTACTTTTTTCCTCACCCAAAATCAATCATGCAAAATCACTCGAATTACCATACATAGTTTAATGCTGAGGAAATAGCTTGCAGAAGGCTGCAGATAGCTGCATATGCCAGCAGGAACTTGATCCTAGATCTAGAAGTGCGCCCGACTTATGGTACCATCCTAGTACACTGGTTGGAACCAGTTAAGATAGTTGAACCGAATATATACAGTTGAACCAGTTGTCAACCAATTCATTGCACTGGTTTAGCATGCAGTGCAGTTTGAACAATTAAGTAGTTGGTGCAGTGCAGTTTCCCCGCGGAAACCCAACTGGTTTCCACCGTTGGGAGGTCTGACAGAATCTGCATCGCCAATTTCACCGTATTTCTTGCTTTCCTCTTCATTAAAAGCTTTTAAGTCTTCATTTTCATCGTCGCCGTCTCCCTCACCGGTATCCAATAGTTCAATGAAAACCCAGTTCTTACACCCTACCGCAATGATATGCTTGTGCTATGACAATTGAAGCACCCTGTAGCCGAGTTTTAACAGCCGCTTTAGCAATTTGAAGGGGTACAACCTCATCATCACCATACTTAGATTCCTCTTCTAGTGTGTTCTCATCTTCAAAGTCCGGTTCTTTAGAATCTGGTATTACGGCTTCCTAGCGACCGGTAAACTCCTTATGAAAATCAAGAGCGCGACATAGGAAGGCATCCTTTGCTTTAACTGAGACTAAGACGAAATAGGAGAGATTTTATACCCGTATCATTCAATTGCTTCATGATTTCGCGCGTAGTGAGTTCCGGTCTGGATAGTTCATGTACTGTACTCCACCACGTCAATAAGTAGGGAGCTGTACACAAGAGCCGGGTGGTAGCCCCGGCTATCGTTCTAAGCTGCTATAATTATATTAAGGCCTACATTAAAATCCTTAACTATCCAGAGGATATGTGGAATACTCCCAGAGAGCGCCTAGATAGCACGGATACCCAGACGGCCCGCACTGCTATCTTCCGGTGATTCCTCACCAGATATAACAGGCAGAAAGGAGTCGATCCCAATTTCGCCCAATTACAATATTACTGCCAACAGCTTGTAGAAACCCCAGAAGAAATCATGGACGAAGTCTTTAAACCCACATCTATTCTACCCTCCTCTAATTCTTCCCCACCACGATCCTAGTTATACAACGGCAACATCCACCGACTCTCCAAAAGGAAGTCAAGAACGCAATCAGAGAAGAAGCAAAATTCGCCGAAATGAATATGGAGCTTGGAGACACTTCGGTCAGATCTATTCTCTATTCTTGTGAAATATACAGAGGCAGCGGAGCAAGTCGCGGCTGTAAAAACTATGGAGGCCGTGACCGCAACTACGAGAACGACGATGGCAAACAATTCAAGTGCACACACCGCCGAATGATCACACTATGGAGAGCTGTGGCATTCTTCGACGGCTTAGAGCGGGGGCGGAAACAAAAGAAACAAAATGGGGACCGTAAATGCCATCACTGCAGAATCCAGGGCTATCTAAACCGGATTGTCGGCATTATGGACGCGCCCGAGAGGAATGCAATAAGATTTAAAAGAACAATAGCAAAAACCACAATACCGCGAATTTTGCAACATCTTCCGTGGCTCTGGCGAGCGGAGTTGTCGCCAGAGGCCAGGGCTCACATGACTACCCGGAGAGGGAGATGTCCAAACCCATGTTGTCCCATAGGTCGCGGCTCCGGAGCTTCTTTAAAAGTTTTGATCGTATTGACAGCCCCCAGCGTTGGTGGCTGGACGCTTTTTGACCATGCATGCGCTCTTTGGCTTGATGTCGTCTATTTCGTGACCGTCTCCAGTCCGTCGTAATCGGCTCCTGTGGCTAGACCGGCTTCCTTACCTTCATACGGAAACTTTGGTCCACCCAGATGTAAATAGTAATAGTCTCTAATGCGTCCCCCGGAAAATGATGCGTCAAGTAATCTGTGTGCATGCCTCTTTCTACCAAGCGCTTGGGCATTGTAACTACCTTTTTCTTTACGACTTCAAAGTAGGACAAATCATCTCGTTCCGTCACCTCGCCTGTCTAGCTGCTGCTAACCTCATCTCGCTAGATTTCTAATACCCACTACGGCCTTGATCAGAGAACAGTAATACAATAGTTCCCTGTCGGGCTGATCGGGACGGATCGTTGAAAAGTGTATTTGAAGTCTCATGCTGACAGCTTGATGGCTTTTGATTGGACGCAAGGCGGGCCCAACCAAACCCGTTCCAGACAACGGGGACGAAGGGTAGCGGGGGGGGAGCTCCGCCATCTAGCCGGCTCGCCCGGAGGCGGAGGGGGTTATCAAGGTCCTGTCATACTCTAATTAGAGTGAATACAGTATGATTAAACAACAACAACAACCCGTTCCAGACTGGCTAAAATCTTATTCCTACCTCACCACTCTCACACTCACCACACAAACAACGATGCGGGAAGAAATGAAGGAAAGAGATTATATGTGCTGTATATATGTCGGTAGCTCGGGTAAATGCGAAACAGGGTTCCGCGAGGATAACCCGCCCAAAAAGTTTTGGCAATACTCGGATAAAGGCGAAGTTGGATCGTTCAATTCCCGACACATACTCGGGGCAGCCCGAGCAGAGGGCGAAACTGGGGCATCTCTTTCTAGCAAGCTGCTTCACATAACTGGAAACAACCAAGGAACATACGTAAAGAACTCCCACCAGAAACAGCAGAGTTGCCAGGCACCGACATCCGTGTTGGCTCCGGCTCCCGGTCACCTCTCCGTTCCCACGGCAAGGGCTAGTACCCAATCCGGGACGTCCCAGTTCTCCACCGCAGCCCCGAGTATATGGATTGAACCTAAAGCATTTCCGATTCCTCCTTCCATACCCGAGTGCATACGGTTGTATACCCGAGAGCCGCTCTACCGCACGTAACTATAATCTATATTCATCTTGATCAAGAGTCGCGGAGCTGTTCCAAAATACCTCGACTCTATCCCGCTCAGGTATTATTTTCTAAACCCCCTGGTCCAAGGAAATACTGCCAATGCTTCCAATCCAGGGCACCTATGTAATCTCGGAAAAAACATAGTCCCTTTGTGGATAGCTCAGCGAAAGTTCTGCTCGTCAATAACTAGCCGATCCAGCCGGGGTTGAGGAATGAGAGATTGAAGAACCAGGGGAGTGGGTGATATGGGTGGAACGAAAACACTGCAAAATTAGAAAAGGTATCGACGAGAATCAGCGGAACCTTCCATTAATCTCGGGGCCGCAGGGCAAGATATCTGGTGGCAAACCGAGAGTTCATGTTATGTACGGGGAGGTGTATGCGGCATCCGCGCGGTAAATCTTCGACCCTGATAAGATATAGCTTACATATCGCGCACCACCGCAGTCTTGATAGAAACGAAATGGAGAAGCGGCAAATCAAACGCAGGACTGTCTCAATGCAATAGAGGAATTAGAGTACAATACCAGACCAGCGCAGCCTCCACCTTACCTCCTCTCCTAGTTCCTTTGTATATTGTGATAGCTCTACTATTACTGCTCATGGTACATCTCCAGGGTTTTCAACCCAGGGAGCCTGATCGCTTCACACTCAATCGAAAACTATCTCGAAACGACGTTCTATAGCGCTAAGCATCTCCACGGGAACCCGATTGGGAGGGTTCTAAGCTTGCTGAGTTCTAGGGAATGACACTTCAGTTAGTCACGCTTTCGGTAACAACTACAGTGGGGCTTTCCTCATTTGCTCAGACCCATGGATGGGCCAAGTGCTGACATGGCTAAATTGCCGTTCGGGTCCATCTATCCGAAACATCGTGATATTTGAGTACTCTACCTCCCACCTGGTCTGGAAACTAGCACAGACAGAGGGCTTCATGAAGGCAGACGAACTGCTAATTTGCTAGCGAGCCTGCCGGGTGCGCAGTCTCTGCCTCAACATCCTGCAGAACGCCAAGGTGCAGAAGGCAGGATCAGTTAGCATTGCTAAAACCATTTTACCCAGTTTTGAACTTATCTCAGCTGCTGTGGAATGCAACAGTCTCATAGAAAACCCTTCTCCAAAGCAACTGGAGAAGCGCAGGCGACTAATTCCGCCAGCACGTGGTGTTCCGTGTCAAGCCTAGTGCTGTGGTTCGGTTAGGTTTTCGGGCTGCCCCCCGGGCGCTCGGCATGTTGGAAGCTGGTCGATTCTGCCCCGCTACCGAACTTACATCAGACCCCAGATCTGAGAACGTCCTGAATTTTGTGCGTGTTTTGGATCTCAAATCTGGGAGAGGGGTCGATACCCTAGTCCTAGATTCCCATCCCCCATCCTAGAATCTTCTGTTGTCCAATATCCGCCCCTCCATGGGCAGTAGGAGGCCTTATGTCGTTCGCTTTTATATCGCCTACTCCGCCCGTCCAAATTTTTAAGCCTTAGAGTTCTCCTTCTACCTCGTTGTAGCTTGATTTTCAGCAGCTTTGCTTTTCGAGACTCCTGGTGGGTTTCATCCGGTCATTTATTCGCAATATGTCATTCTTTTACCGCCTTACTCTCGCTGTCTCTGTCGTATCACTTGCGGTAGCGCAGATATCCGACTCTACTTTTAATAAGCATCCAAATGCTTTGAAAATCCCTTCTTCGTTTGACCCAATAATTCCGGCGTACTGGACGGGACTTCCGCATCACAGAAGGACGCCTTTTGCTGTAAGTTTCCGCTCAGCTGCTATACTCTCGCGGCCTTATTTAACAACAAAAGATCTCCCCGGATGGCACCACGGCATATTTGGCATACCTAGACACAACATACGCTTCAGTCGTCGTTCAGCCAGTCGATCCCGCAACCTTCGCGGCTAAGGGCTCTTCTGTATCAATCAAGCGCGCTAGAGAGGTGTCTGGGCTAGTTGCTCAGAATGATGGGTTCGCTGTTCTCGTCAAGGTCGACACTGATGCTTCCGGTGTGCCGTTCCCTATCGCAACGATCATGCGGTACAAGGGTACCACCAAGGCCTGGGAAAGAGCTGTCAACGGACCCAGTGTCAATGCACAATCTGGCGTACGTAGCGACTATCATCTCCTACCCATGCCGTACAAGAAACTTATGTCTACCCGATATAGCACTCGTCAAGTCCTGACATGAACGGCGATCTTGTATACTCCGACAAAGCTGGTCTATACGCTGCCTACTTTGTTGTCGCTGGTAAGAACTTCTAGCTCCGTTGATATTCAATGCAGACCTATAACCATAAAATAGCATACGATGGTGAAGCTAATGGTCACTACGGTGACTCGATCCAATATGTCGATGAATCCGGCATGCTGAAGACAATTTCTGGCGCTTCCAGTACTTTCGGCTGTTCTCACAACACCGGCATTGCCTTCGAGGCTGCCGATGAGGCGCCCTTTGCGTCTATCTGTGCTGAGGACCACGGAAGCATCTGGCTCAACACCAACACGCAATACATGAGCGGCATCAAAATTGCGAACGAGAACACCACCAACGGAGTTTCCGGTGAGCCGATGGGCGGCATGGGCGGATCCTACAGCGCGCTTTCCCGCTTCCTTGGTTCTGACAAATACATCTTTGCCTGGCAGTCTCGTGGTGCTATCAGCCTAACGCCGGACTCTTGGATGGGCGACGGTTACGTTCAGTCTTCGCCTAGATGGCTCAACCATAATGCAGCTATCTCAATTATGGCGACGAAAAATTCGCTAGCAGGCGCGGAGGCGATATCAAAGGTTGGTGCCAGTTCGGGCGATTCCCAAGTCATTTGGGTTACCAAGAGCAACTCGGTCGACCACCAGAATGTCCACGTTGCCGCGTTCAATGACAAATATGCACTGGTGACCTATGAACAACTCGAAAATCCCGATTGTCAACCCGTTCCGTTGTCCTGCACCGGAACATTCTCGGGCACATACATGCAGCTTGTTGATAACACCGGAGCGTTGATCGGTTCACCAGTCGTGGCAAAGGATGCGTACGTTGCAGGCGACATGGTAAATATTGGTGATAAGCTCTGCTGGCCATATGTTGACATGACCTGGGATTTGAGCGCACCAAAGGGCAACGGTACATACACGAGCCAGATGTCGTTTGCATGTATGGGTCTGCAGGGGGGCAGCAACACACCGGCCTCGAATACCACACCTAAGACAACGACATCATCACCTGTGCCTAGATCGGATGATTCTACTCTTGTGCCTAAGAAGAATACCACACTGCCCGCGGATACTACGCCCGACACGACGCCCGACACGACACCCAAGGATACGACACAACAGCAGCCAAAGCCAAAGCCAAAGCCAAAGCTTCAAACTTGTGAAGGCTTTGTAAAATGCACCCCTACCGGTGGGTGTGCGAGCGGATACAAATGCATCACTGTGAGGGCTGGACGGGGTATGTGCGTCCCAGATAGTTGAAATCCTTAGCTAGGATTTCTAACTGCAGTGTTTTGTAAGTTTGTGTATATGTTGGGTACAGGCAGAGGTTTAGTACGCTAGAGTTTTCTCTTTCTCTTTATAATTTTCTTTCTTTTAGACCTGGGGTTACATCTCAATACAATGGTTCATCCACGGCCCCTCGTTCTGAATTCCTACAGCATATGTAGTATTGTGAAACTGGGTAAAGCTCATCTACTCGCTCTGCGGCCAGTGGTTAAAAATTCGATCAATTGAATCAAACAGACTTCCTCCCTTTTTGTTGAGAAGACGTAAAATGTCACGTGACTTAGGATTATTCATTAGCCTAGGACCTCAAGATGTTTTAGAGGTCTGGAGTTCTCTCTTCACCTTCATCATTCGAGAATTAGATTTAGGCACCTTTTTTCTCTCTTATTCGTTTGCGTGTGAGCATGATCCTTGCCCTTTTTCAATCCTATTTGCTCAAAGTTTGCCGAGCTCACTTTCACAGACCCGGCATAAAGAGAAAGTCTAGCCACCAGAGCAACTAAAGTGAAGAGTAAAAACATACAAACAAAAGCTTGTCGATACCATGAATCGAACATGGGTCTGCTCGGATCAAGCTAACCACAACGAGCTGTACTAACCACTATACTATATCGACCAGTACGTACGCAATTAAATATTAGTCTTTATGTACTTATACGCGAGTGACATTCCGATCATATGTTCGAGCGTTTGGTACAAGTGTAATAGGCACAACACCCACGCGTGCACGTTCCTGAGCTTTCTCACAAGTGACTGCGAGACTTCCGTCCGTTGTGGCTGGCTTCGAAGTGCCCATCCTACCATCACAATCCATAGCGAGTTCAAACCTTCATCCTTCTCACTCGTTCTATTGACAGGAAGTGAACTCGGCTACACGGGACTTCAGAGGAACTATAAAACTCGATGCGTCAATGTTTCGAAAACAAGAAATATCGGCTAGAGTTACTACTGCCGTATGCTCTAAGCTCAAACAAAAGTTGTTGGATACAATTTCATCCCACAAAACCGGTTACATACCATCTGTCAAACATTTTCTCTATCCTCCAGTGAAAAGACATCATCAAACTGATCACTCCTTGATGTGGATGGCTACGTTTGTGTGTGAGATGGCAATATAGAAGCACCCGCTCTTACATCGACTTTCAAAACTCACCAAACTCTCTATTCCTTCACTCTAAGGGTCTACTCTGTCAACCGTAACGAGATTAAGGTCAGGGCATTCGGTTGCTCGCGGGACTATTGCTATGACATGTCATTTTGTTTGAATGTTGTGCGTTGCTGGTGTATCCGGGCTTACCCGATGGGATTCAAATCATGCATGAGACAATATATAAGTGACTACTCCACCAAGAAATTGAGTCTAGATGCAAACAGCTAACAAGTAAGCAATATCTAGGGTATATATATTAGACAATACTTGCCTCCTTACTCACCCCCGAATTTCCCCTCTCTCGCTTATAGTCGCAGCATGTAGGTCAGGAAAGCGATTCCTAGACCGGCCGCACCCCACAAATTACAATAACAAAAGAATTCGTGCTTATAGCTGTAGCGCCAGTGATAAAATCCGGGTGACAGACTCTTTGTGCTGGCTCGCTATGGTGAGGGACGCCTCAATCCGGAGCATATTTGCCAAAATGCGCGACCATTGTTGATGCTTAATTCCTGCATTAAAAAAAAAAATTTTCAACTCTCTAGAACGACTATTTGAACAGTTCGCTATTACCCTACCGAGCCAAATTTCGAAAATAGGTTCTGATTATGGAAGAATAAGCATTTAAAAAAGTGGGTTGAGGGTGATATGCTTGTCATTTTATTACCTAAAAGGGAAATTAGTCAATAACAACAAGTAGTTTCTTACTAAAAAAAGGTAATTATTCTAGGGGTACAAATCCAAAAATCTGCCACTTGGCAGCTGAAAAGAGAAAGGTGGGCTAGAGTATATTATTAACCAAATGTCCAGCTCCAGTTGGAGGCACCGTCACCAATGTCATACATTCCAGATTAATACAGTATTCCCAATTTAGTAATTCTGAACTTTATCTGATCGGATCATGGTCCCCTGATTTTGGAAATGCAGGAAATTATAACAATAAACATGATCAGCTTCCCCACATTCTACCTGTAGTCAACTTCTGACCGCCATGCACACTTCTTAACTCGCTTCAAATTCCTAAATTATTGTTAACTGACTTCAATCACAGTTCCTTTAACGCTTCCGGTAAATTCCCCGTTTCTTCAGGATCGGCATCGATGAAATCCCTTTCTCCGTCAATATCCCAGAAATCTCTCATCCAAGGCCTCGCAAGGCTCACTCGGGAGATCATGATACGCAATGGTGCTGCATGGCAATAATCTTCCGTATTGCTTCATCGCATGCAGCACCACGTCGGATGATGTGCCGTCAGTTCTATAAAAATACAGCTCTACTCCGCCGATAGTTTTTCACATGGGTCGGCTAGAGACAACACGTAGCGTACGGAGAACTCAGTCCGTCTTGACTTGTTGGCCACCTAGATTCTCGGATTCCTGCAGCTATTACACAATACTACTGTTGGGGATGAGGAGAAGCTGGCTGTCACGGTCTTAAACGAAGAACGGACGGAAACTCCAAAGGCTAAGTCGTACAAATGAACTCTATTGTGCATAGTGACCAGGCTACAGAGAAAAAGAAAGCTAAAAATGGCTGCCAAGCTCTTGTCACGTGACCCATGACACTAGCGGCGATAGTTCTGTCTACGGCAAGCCGTCGGAGAGCTTGATCAATTGCGAATAGAGGAGTGGTTGATACGTGGAGACGTTTGAATTAATACCTGAATGCCGAGAGAACTATTTGGCATATAGATAAGCTGAGTCTATGTAAAAATAATAGCAAAAAGTGAGAACCGCAGGTTTTCAGCCTGGGGCTTGATATTTTATCCCATTATCTGTAAGTTGTTAAGCTTGAGACCCATCCAGGTCTTGAAATTACATAGGCAAACACCAAAAACATTCGTTAAAAAGCGGCAGCAAACACCCCACCTAGTAGTTCGCATCAAATCAACTTAAGACCAAACATCTTTGACCACTATTGCTGAGAACGTTGGCTAAAAAGGCCACTGTGGGATAACATCAACCGAGAATTGCAAGTCTCAAACCTAGTTACCTGTGCTTTAAACACCGTGCCTAGCTTGCTAGGCTAAGTGAGCGCTTCTTGTTGTATTGATTGCCTTTTTGTTTACCACCAAACGGTACTCTACAATCAGATCTTGCAGGCAGCCTCGTCGGCAAGAAGTTTCAGCGTTACAATAAACGTCACTGTAGCTGCCGCTTTAGGGTTAAAGGCGTAGTTGTTGGCCGTGGATCATGGTATAAGTATATCGGTATGCCAGCAGCGCACGCACACATCGCAGGTATATAAAATCCGAAGGGACTGATTGCGAGACAAAACTAAACCAATATAGCTAACAAAGAATAATTACTACAAGTTCTTACAAATTCGAGTGTTTATAGTTGATAATCAATTCAAGTTTCGAACCCGCCCCTAGTATTTACAGCACCTGGCGTTGAAGCACCATACTCTGCTAACTCAACTAGACGATTAGCTCTTGTATCTTCGATTGTACTTCGAACCTTGCCTATCAGACCGCATGTTGAAACTGCTCGATCCTGCACGCGGCAGCCGGAGGCTACGTAAAGTGAGAGAAGGTAGCCAAATAGTTCTTAACATTGTGTATATAGTACGGGCGGTGGATAGTATGAAATAGTATCGCTTCTAGACCTTCCCCAGCGTCATCTTACTACTTTCAACCCCCTGCGACACAACCGTACCGATAAACTCACCGATTTTTCCGTCTTGAAGGCGTGCTTTGGGGGGATCGTTGGGGCAGGGTGAACAAACAGCGAAACCAGGATAATATAGTCATGCATAGCTAGAGAAGCAAAAGAGCGATTGCCTCAGGTTCCGTGCCTGCAACTCAAGTATTTAAAGCACCGGCTAAACTAAGCGTTTAGCTCTTGTATCTTTGAGGACCTCGGCTATTAGACCGCAAACCCCAACTCGTGCTGAAAGGCGAGTAATCGTATATTTCCGCCTGGCAGTCGCAGATTCCCTAACAAAATAGCAAAACCAGTATACTGAAGAAAAGAACCGCAAAAGAGTTGAGTATCACAGGTTTCGAACTCACTCCCGGTGTTTATAGCACCTGTAGTTTAAAGCACCAACTAGACTAGGCGTTCAGCTCTTATATTTCCGAAGAAGTATGGCAGAACAAAGCAGCGGAACCAGCTAATATGCTCTCCAATAAGATAGTGGCCAAAGAAGTAAGTTTTCAGGAGTCCTAACCCCGTATAAACCTAAGGTTAAAACTCCCAGATGGTGGACCAGAATATAAACAAGACAAGTAACACTATCGAACACAGGTTCATTTGATCTTTGCTATCGGGGGGAATTACTTGGGTCACGCTGCCCTAAGAATCCGAATTATGAACTAAAGAAGGCCCAGAAGGTAAGACAGAAGCACCGCAAGCGGACGAAATACGCTTTTTCGGAGGGCAATTAAGCCCTTCCAAGATACTGAGGAACGATAAAATCATAGAAGTGAGTATAACTAAAAGAGAAAGAACCTAATGGAACCGTGTTTTTAGTGCAAGTACTGGTAGTGTTAAAATTTGGGCTGAACGTCTACCTAGGTTTGTCGGGTTGTATAGCCATCCACCGTGATGCTCAGATCCAGAATGTGTCACATCATACTAGGCCGTGTGTATATATAGGTTCTTCATCCATCTCTTTTCTCCCTGTCTTCAGCATCAGCCTATTTGTGCAAGCTGCAAATCCCCCTTACCACACCATACCCTAATTATTCCATCAGAGTGATGTGCTATGAAGTTTCCACACCCATCGCCGCCATCACCGGCTTCCCACTCACCTATGAACAGCCGGGTGAAAAAGCCTCAGGAGTGAGATAATCTAGAAGAGGGTATTTTTCCCCCAAAAAAAACCAGCATCTGAGCTTCTGCCCCTGGATCCGATAGCAATCTTTATATCTGAATAAGGAACACACCCAAAATACATAACCACCCCAAGACAGACGTTCCTTTTCTCACAAAAGGAGACAGATGGTGGATGAACCAAAGGGGTATCTCGGGGTTCAGCGGGATGCGATTGATGCGGTAAAGGCAGAGGTTGAGCTAGGAGGATATTTGACAATAATAACCAACTTTGGCCCCACACCCCGCCGGCGCCCATATACTACAGCCCGTGATGAAATCCCCCACGCACGGACTGAAACAAAGGTCCAAATTCGTAAAGAAGTTCCGTGCTGTTGGAAATCCGAGTCTGCTCAATCCGCGTTTAAGTTCGGTAGCCAGGCTATGGTATATAAATTATAGAACGACTTTTATTTAGAATAACCCTCTGAGGGTATTTATTTTGCAGAATAACCCTTAAGTCTCATTTTTATGGACGATAACCCTGGTTTTTCGAATATAACCTGCAGGATAACCTTTGGTCACTACAACTTGAAAGATACTTTAAGTCCATCAACTACTACTTGTGCCCTGGTATACTGTTATCAACAACCATTATTGCAGACAGTTAGGTCGTCTAGAATCATCTGCATGGTACCTGAAGCATCAGCTGCGGAGCACCGGCCGTGATAGACGAGTTAGGACTGTACAAGAGTCAGAAAATACGGCCCATAACGCGTGATCTAACCCAAGCTTTGTGCCGTAGTGCACTGCCACACTGTGCATGGCAGTACGAGCTCTGGGATAGACTTCCGCATCGCAGAGCGCGGATTAGAAGAGATTGAGAAATGCGTAAACCACCAAGGGTTGTCTTGCAGATTATATTCGAAGGACCAGGGTTATCCTTCTCGTGCCCAGTGTGGTGGCGGAATAAATTTAGCCGACTGTGAGCTAGCGAGTACGTGGCTAGACAAACTGGGAACGAGAGAAGGTCTATCCTGCAAAATACGTCTCCCCAGAGGGTTATCCTGAATAAAATCAACTATAAAATATTAGAGAACCAGCCGAACAATTAGCTAAAAATTCACAATATCGACAGCTTACATTCCCATATTCATCGAGAGACATTGGAAAATTTGTTGGTCCTCCAACATTCTGTCATTATCTGAATCTCCCGCAGGAGCGCATGCTCATGGCTGGCGACATCGAAGACATTCCTGGTGAGCTCCTTAGCAAGAAGTCCAAATTAAATCTATCAAATAGAACATCCTTGAACGTAGTTCGGCCGTCTCCCGTGTTATGCACAGGTATCGGATCTTGTTGACTGAACTAAAGGAACTATCCGAACGGTGTTTTGGTAGAACAAGAGTGCAAACAGCGGTAATCTGGGTACCGCCTTCTGTTGTCCATCTTCTAACCCTGCGGAAAATCATTAAACTTTCGCATACGCAACATGACTCGCTACTCGACCAATTACATTGGCCCAAACCCCTGCAGTGCTATATCTGATTCTCTGGTGTCCCAAATTTCACAAGCCGTGGCTCGGAACAATCGCTATTAGTAGATATTGCTAGTACGCGATCCGTGATGTCTCAGGAGCCTCTCCGGCTTACCGAGAAGCCTTATTTACAGCTCCCGATCTAGCCAACACGAACAGTGAGATTGTTACGTAACTACCTTCGCGGATGCCAACAGCCGCTCTCTGTACGTTGCGTGATATCGATACTGGACATGTTATCATTGTCCCCGTACAACAACTTCACTCTTCGTCACGGTTGTCAAGTTTCGGTACTACTGTACCTAAGCGAGTGTGATAACTTGCATATCAAATTACTCTGTGGGGGTTTAGAAGCTCGAGACGTCAGTGGAATCAAGGCACAATGATAGCAGGATAAGTACACATTAACTTCATGTAAAAGAACGTAGATCCTCTTTCTGTGGGGGATAACTATCGTGCAGTATAGAATACCTGTTGTGCATATGTTGGACATCACATCACTCGGTCTTTTTTGCTGGTTTTGTTCTCTCAGTTATCCCCTATGTTGTTCGTCAGGGGCGGCCTAGCGGCTGGCGTCTGGGACGCGGGGCTTTTGGTGTTCGGGATTCGACCGAGTTTGGTTCGGATCGCCTAAGAGCTGACAGGGCGGCCACTAAAAGTTAGAGCTAATGCACACTAGCAGGCATTGTCGTTTGACCAACGAATCCTTGTCGTTCTGTATGCTGTTGTTCTTAAGGTTAGGGCTGTGACGATTCTGTTGCCTTGAAAGGAGGATGCTCATTGTTCAGCCTTCAGTGGCCTCCTCATACAGCTGGTTGAGAATGAAGATGTTGTCTGCATCTTTTGCTTGAAATGTTGTTGAGGGCAGCCAATTGCAAGACAAGGCGCGGCCAAAAACAGTATGACTGAACCGAACCGTGCCAGATAAAGGTCATTGCGGGACGGACTTATAACCAACTTTCACCACCGGCATGTATCGGCGACTTCACAGCAGAAATTCAGAATCATTTTGCCATGAGATAGAGCAACGCCGACAGAATGCTTTTTGCTCCAGCACATCAGGATTACTACTAACACACGCGACACAAGGTGGAGAACAAAGTTATACATATGCATGTTCCATTTTTATACCTGGTTATGGGGGCATATTTACCGACACGCTATGTAGGAGCTAGCCAGAAAAAACGAACACGGAGGTGTTCATCCCTGCGCACGGTGCACTCCGTATTTGATATTAGAGGAGCAGCCCGCTGCCGAGAAGATTCTCTCTGTTTTCTCCACCCACCTACTTGTCACTCATTTCGAAGTAGCACTTGCATAGTCCAACCCGGAAACCGATTTACCGGTAACACTCAGTCAACATGGGTGAACAACGATTTGAAGTACCACCGCCAACTTCGGACTGGTGTTGGGAAGGACGACTCGGGTCAACTATTACGATGCTCTGCATTCTTTACATATTCATGAGCCTAAGGGTCAAGGCCGTGCATGGATTTTATTCGAACCTTTCGCCGCGAGGAATTTCGGGTGCCTTCGTCATGGCAGCCACCTTGCTCTGCACCGTGTATACGTCTATGGTGATTTGGAATTATACCGTTTGGTATCGGATCAGGGGGTTGTATGAACACAGTCTTTACATGCCGGATGAGGATATGGCAAACGAATTGCTCCCGGTGTTGAGGAGCTTGATACCATCCAACCGGAAAGAGGTAGAAATATAAGAATCGAATTTGCATCAAAATAATTTACTGACCTGTTGCAGGTTGCATTCGCAATGCGCATGATGCTTGTTACAGTTCTGTGGCTAGTCAAGGGCTCCTTCATCCTCGTCTATTACGCATTTGCAGCACAACTTCCTCGTGGAACTCGCTCTCTCTTGTATGGAACCACTGCGATGCTGCTCGCCAGCTACGCTGTAGTGTGGGTTGTGACTGGAATGGACATGAAACTGGCTATCGAACTCGAAGGGTAACTAGCCAAAAACATTCGCCTTTGAGGTGTTTGTGACTGATGGTTACGGCAAATGAATAGATATAGCCCCGTTGCAGGAGCCGGAGTCGCTCTTTTCACGCCGCCCAATACGTGGAGTACGTGGACGGCATCAGACGACGTCCTCAGAGGACACCACAACGAAGTGCCAAGTCTCCTTATTGTTGAAATCATAATTACGTCGCTCAATGCTGGTACTGATCTTATGCGTATGTATCCCTAAATTTCCATCGCCAATTGTTTCAATGCTAAACTGCCCAGTTCTTATTCTTGTCTACTTCATCTTCCGCTACCTCAGCCTTGCCCGTGGAAGGAATCACTTTAGGTCAATGTTACTTCTCCTCTGCCTCTCATCGCTCTCTATCATCATCGCGGCCATCCGTCTCGGGATAATGCTTTCTGGTATGGAAGCGATCAATTTCCGGCTAGCGTTCGATTCCCTAACCGAATTCGAGGCCTTCGTGGCAGCATGTGCAGCCTGCATACCCGCAATGCGAGTACTCGCACGCGGCGGTGGAAACAAGCTCGAATTTGGGTTTCCCGACAACTGGTTGTCGTTGGGGAGCAGATTCAGTAAGAGCATGCAAAGCATTAGGGGACACACCGGGGATGGAAGGGATTCTTTCGTGTCGGGAGGATTATGTGTTGAAAAAATCACAACGGTGGACCGATTAGTTATGAATCCGGTGCCGATGCAGAATGGATGGATACAAGACACGACGAAGAGGCCCATGACCGCCCGGACGCACTCGGATTGGGATGTGGAGGGTGGAGGGATGCCAGTCGTTAAATAAAAGGCGTGTTTTCTTTGTTCATTTTGTACATAAAGTAACTTTTGTAATGTAGTACACCACATACACGTTTCTAGATCGTGGGAACTGGTTATATTGCGGACTCCATATGCATGTTGTACTTGGGAGTAGAATCAACGATTCCTGGGTGGAGCAGATGTGTAGAGTGCAATAACACAAACTGGCACAGATATGCTGGAAGTTCGCATGCGCGGTGACGGATGGAGGACTCGGTTAAATGCCAGGGTTCGAAGGTCATCACCAGCATCAGCGGGCCGCGTTCTATAATATGCGCACTTGCACTTGTGCCGTCTTCCCGCAGACAGTGTACTAGTCATACTACCCGAGGTTCTCTTGTCTCTTTACACTTACACTTTCCCAATATACTGTTCTCTTCAGTACGAGGGCAACCTCAGAACCTCTTGCAAGCTAGGTGTATACTCAGACGCTATGTAATTGTGTCAGCGTGATTCCACAGATATAGCCACCAACAATAGCTTCCGAGGCTGTTTATCCCGTTCCCTATAATTCACTGATTTGAGCAGCATTGTACCCTAACCCAGACATATGTCACCCACATGCCCCGGAACACCGGCGTTAAGATCCCGCGGAACCTCCGCCAAATTCCGGCCGAGAGCTGCAAGTTCACCATAACCTTGCGTGTATATAAAGCGGGGAAGCCTGTCGTCCATCAAACAAACTCCAGCCTCGCCTTAGCCCACCGTCATGACGTCCCAGCTCCCCTCCTACATCAAGCCCACAATCCCCATCGCGCCCTTCAATGTTTCGATTCCCGATTCCGAGATCAGCGACTTCAAGGCGCTTTTGAAGCTATCCAAGCTCGCACCAGAAACCTATGAGGGCCAGCACCGCAGGTTTGGAGTCACGAACAAGTTCATGCGGGAAACGAAAGAGCAATGGGAGAATGAATACGACTGGTCTACCTCTCTGCTGTTACGGTCTCCGGTTAATGCAGCTGACATCAACTAGGCGCGCTACAGAGGCAAAACTCAACTCTCTCCCTCAATTCCTCGCGACCGTCAATGAGACCATGAAAATCCATTTCGCCGCCGTCTTCTCGGAGGATAAGGATGCAATCCCGCTTGTTCTACTCCATGGATGGCCAGGTTGTTTCTATGAATACTATCCGCTGATCGAGGAGCTACGGAAGAGCACTTCACCAAGCTTTCACATAATTGCGCCTAGTAATCCCGGGTTCTGTTTTTCGTCCAAGCCACCGGTGGATAAGGATTATGTCGTTATGGACTCTGTCGACGCTATGGACACACTAATGACAGGGCTGGGATTGGACGGGTACATCGCTGTCGGTGCAGACATTGGATCGCTAATGGCACGCGCATTGACCGCGCGGAAAGCTTGCCGAGGATGCCATGGTACATTACACACCCGCTTGTTTCGCCCTGAGCTGACGAGAGATAGTGAACATGTACTTCCCCCGAGCCGTTCCTCGCGAAGTCACTGCCGAGATGCCTCCCCACGAACTCGCCGGGTTGAAGCGGGCTAAGGAATGGGTGGACACTGGCCGGGCGTACTCCGCGGTCCACGCAACTCGCCCTAGCACTATTAGCCAGGTCCTATCCAGCAGTCCACTTGCGCTATTAGCATGGGTTGGTGAAAAGATCCTTGATTGGACAGATGAGGATCCATCGACCGAGGATATATTGGAGAAGATTAGCTTGTGGTGGTTCACTTCCACCTATCCAACCTCGATTTATGTGTATCGCGAGTTCCATAATTCGACGACGGAGGAATGGCTGGAGAATTTCAAGATTCATAAGCGTTTTGGTTTCTCGTGGTTTCCGCACGAGGTTGTGCCGCAGCCTATGAGCTGGATTAAGCAAGATGATGCAAACAACAACAACTTGATTTATTCGGGAGTGCACGAGAAGGTGAGTGTAGTACTGGTGGAGGAATACAAGTTGTGCTGACGAGAGGACTGTACAGGGAGGCCACTATCCGGCGTTTGAAGTGCCGGTGGCATTTGCGGCAGATATAGTGGGATATGTCAAAGCTTTGATTGAAAGTGAGAAGGACTTGTAGCCTTGTTGCAAGGAAATTTGTGTCCATTTTTGGGGGAGGGAGGTCCAAAAGTACGAGTGGTGACTGGTGCGAATAGCACAATGTTTACCTTGCCAGTTCATGATTTATTGCTATCCTCGCGGGCGAGCTTTATGTATGCAGAATGATGTTGAAAGTCCGTGTTTGTTGCACGTTGGGGTTGCACATTGGACATTAACGTCATTCAATATATACTTTCGTACAGACGATCGCAGTGATGATTTCACAATGACGCCGATAGAGACAAACAATATATATGTCATACTAATGCACCATCATTACCATTCCCTCTCATTATATTCTCCTGAACTTTCAGCATTAACGCCGGAATCAGCTCAAGCCCCAATTATGGCACATCATTTCGACAAAGTTTCTTCCTCTCCCCTTCTTCGTACACAAAGCTAACTCTTTCACAGATCGGAGTAATCGGCGCTGGGTGGATGGGAACAATGCTAGCCTTCCTATTCACGGAGCACTCCAGCATCGTCTCACTCTTCGACATCTCCTCCGAGCACGTCTCTGCCGCCCAAAACCTTCTCTCCAATTCCCCCTCCCACGCCGATAAGGTTCGAACTTTCGACCAACACTCGCTCCGCTCCTTCATCAGCTCTCTCGGCAGCGACGAAAACCCTCGTCTCTTCGTTCTTTCAGTACCCCACGGTGTCTTGGCCGACCACGCCATCGATTCTTTAAAGCAGCATCTTCGGAAAGGCGATATCATCCTTGACGGCAGAAACGAGCACTACAGAGAAACCGAGCGTCGACAACAAGAGCTGGGAAAGATCGGAGTGAAGCTGATAGGGTGCGGCGTTTCTGGTGGATACCAGAGCGCGCGGCATGGGCCGAGTTTGTCGCCTGGTGGCGACCACAAGACGCTGGAAAAGATACTACCGCAGCTGAGGGAGTGGGCAGCGAAGGATCAGCACGGAAATCCGTGTGTTACTGCCGTTGGACCGTGGGGAAGCGGTCAGTTCCACCAGTTTCCGGCCTTTCTGGAGTTGATTGAGAGTTGATTGAGGACTAGGCCATTATGTTAAGATGATACACAACGGGATTGAACAAGGGATGCTGGGTGTTCTTAATGAGTCGTGGGAAATGCTCTTCAAGTGTCTTCACACGCCATTAGACGAACTTTCCAAGATCTTTGGAAACTGGACCAGAAACGGGGAGCTTGTATTCCCTACTATCCCGCTGCCATAACCACCGCTAACTGTAGGACCAGAAACAAAACTACCTTGTCTCCATCGGCGCCGACATCTGTCAACAAAAGAAGCACGGCGAGAAGGGGCATATTCTCAACGAAGTCCAAGGTGAACTTGTTTCACTTCCACAACCCATGCATTGACGGCTGACATCCCCGAAGACAAGGTAGTCCAAGATGCCGACAACAGTGAAGGTACAGGTGTTTGGACGCTCGCTGAAGCAGCAACGCGGCACGTCTCCGCACCCACCATCGCCGCTTCCCACTTCCTGCGAGTCGCATCTTCCAACCGTGCCGAACGTCTCCAAATCTTCGATCTCATCGGCGGCTCAATCGCAGGGGCAAAAAAGCAACACGTCAGCGATTCCGAGCTACCACAAGTCATCGAGGACCTTCGACAGGCTGTCTACTGCGGTTTTCTCGCTGCTTATATCCAGGGTGTGAACCTACTAGCGAGAGCGAACAAGGAAGAAGGATGGGGGGTCCATCTTTCGGAAGTCATCCGAATCTGGAGAAATGGATGCATCATCCAGAGCGATCATATTGCAGATCTGTTACAGCCCGTTTATGAGCACGATGAACACTTGCAGAATATACTCACTGACAAAACGGTGGCGGAAGAGATACGACGGACGTTCCCGGCGCTGAAGAGAACTGTTGCGAGGGGATTGGAATGGGATGCGCATATGTATGTGTTACTGCAAGGGATGTATTCGAGAATCGGGTGCTGATATCAAGGAAGGCCGAGTCTAAGCGCGAGTATGGAGTATCTGAAGTATTGTGGTGGGAGGCAGCTGCCGACACAGTTTATGGAGGCCCAGCTCGATTACTTTGGCGCACACTCGTTTGATCTGAAGAGTGAAGGCCCTGGAGACGTCAAGAAAGGTACACGGCTCCCGTAGAGGTGTGGACATGGTGCTGACAATGAGAATGTAGGATCGCACCATCATGAGTGGAAGCCTGCATAGTGTGCTCCTTAGGATACGCAGCAGTTTGATATGGAATGCCCTGGAATGACGGAGTTTTGAGCGGTGCAGAGGTAATGGAACGCGATGCACTGAGACTGCGACTCGGAGATGTACACCGGATGATAATTCACGGTATCTGTGGGGCGTGCGCAGAAATAGAATAAAATAATGTTGAACATTTTGAATATCTATACTAAACAAGAGTCTTCATGATCATTTAACTCGGTCCCTCGGTCCGTTTCATCCAGTAGAATATTAATAATAAACTCGGCGTGGCCGTCTTTCTGTTGCTGCCAGGATGCTCCTCGCGCAATCGCGGATCCCATCTTTAGCCTTGCTCTAAGACACCAGGCATCACAACTACAGGCAAGATGCATGTATCACCTTAATTATGATTCACTGCAGGGTATTAGCTTTACAGCCTTACGAGCCTCATCCTCCTGATCAGCTGCTTCAAATCCTACCCTGAGACATCCTACATACGTCCTGTGCAACATAGAACCAGTACTCATATCAACTGCAGCAGAACTAGTATGTATGCCACTACTCGCCCCCATCTATTTAGCGAACTCATTACTTCAAAAGAAGTCCTTTCATTATTCTGTATGCTAGTGCTCTTCCAGAACCTGCTATCTTCTGCAAGGAGAAGCACGAGAAGTTTACGAAAGCTATGGGATTGTGGTAGAAAAGGACTGAAAGGCAACGATCTAAGGTTAGATTTAAGATTGTTTCAATTTTGTTATATGGGTGCATTTGGATTTCTTTACCTGTTGTATGGGATAACTCCCATATCAGGCTACAAACTGCACTCTTTCCCTACCTACTGCTGTCAATTAGGAAGGGTGTTTTAATGAGGCACCGGAGACACTTCACAAGCAACGATCGTTGACTATTTTCACTTACCTATTCATATATTTCTTAAGTTGTGTCTCATGGTCTCATACATCTTACGAACTTATAAGACTTGCTACGGAACGTAGCAAGCGGGGGAAGTGTATACAGATACCCTGACCTACTCTGTGCGTGACTGCTACAGATGGCCATAGCTTCTCACACGGATATGTACACAGGAGCTAAGACGAGCTCTCTTACTGAATACAATCAACAAGTATCTTTGTACTATAGTAACACTACCTGTTACAAAGTATGTACTAGCTAGTACATGGGCTGTGTTACAGATCTGATACAAGGTCACTGTAGTCGGGACTGATGCCTCCTGTATATATCTCGAATCTTTCTCCTCTCTTCTCTGTACCTTAAGTCTATACACGCACACGGTTCTTCCTATATCGTAACACTGTCCACTCGAATTTGTCGAGTGATAAACAGTGGCCGGGTATGATCATGTATTGTGGGGTTCTACGACTTGAATATACGTTCCGCTGGAGAATACTCTATACTGGGTGATCAAGAAACACCCCAGTTATTGATGATGCTGGTTTAGGGAGTCTCATGTGTTAGTGAAACGCATAGCTTTTGGACGAATCAATTTCACTGCGCATGCGTGGCCATGCAAACTTGCCCAAACGGATGATAGTCTCGTCATACAACAGGTATTCTGCTATTCGATAGTCCAACACTAGTTTGGCAAGCACAAATATTTGTTAAACCCATGCTTCAGGCCAGAGTATACGCTGGGCGACCAGCATCGCAAACCACAGTAGCCGTACACAACAGATTTGCACTGCCCCCACTATGCCTCGTCTTATGATACAACTTAAAGCAGGCGTGATGCCGATTGGTCCTCCTCTAAAAACTCAATAAGGAATCACTCAAAGAGAGCTCCTAGTAAGTCGGTAAGTTTTAAGTCGCATGCTACATGTTCCTTCAAGCTCACGCTCAAGTAGATACTTAATCAGTTGAGATCTCCAGAAATTATTCACCGTCATACGCAATACCTTAGAACCCTCCCATCCACCGCTTCTGTTACAGCCCTCATTACTATCGTAACGCAAACGGTTCAGCTTCTCACCTCGATTCAAGATGCGCCTCGCAATATCCACAACGCTATCAACGAAGCAAATGCCGTCAGCGATGTGCTAATAAAGGATCAGACAGTTTGCAATCGCTCGCCATCCGGCGCCGAGTTTGTGCGTGCGCCTCTATCAGAGATTCAGGCTTCACTTAAGGAGCACCAGGAGCTATTGAAAGAAGGTGGCTTCTTGAAGGAGAGTTCGGGCTCGGAAAGCGTTTGAAGTACATGGTCCAACAGTCACGATTTGCACAAATTGAAAACTCTGGGACAGCAGAAGATAACGCTCATGGTGAACATAGAACTCGGGTAAGTTCGATATAAAGTCAACATAGTCGACTGGAATTACTAATTCAATTGATGCGCGTTAAGTGATTTTGTTGGAGCATCGACGGCAGTTTTAGGACCAACAGCCACTCAGACAGCATATCATATAGAGGCTACCGAAGAAACGGAATCGGATCCTCGGTCGGGTGTGTTAACCTACGAGCCCCGGACAACCTCATCAACATCAAGCGCAGCCTACTACAGCCCACAATCTCCTAAGCCCCACCAGTCTTACACTCCACAAAATACCCGCATCTTCCGCAGCTCCATATCTCCCTCCGCAGCTCCTTTCGGTCGACTAGTTCTAAACCCAAAAGAACCACAAGAGGACTACCTAGACCTTGTTCTCCTCTCCTGCGACTCAGACTCAGAGATTGTTGTTAACCTGCAGGTAAACTTTATCGAAGCCATCAATACTGCGTCACATTCAAAGCTCCCCTATCAGCTCTCCTCTTTCATTGGCCGCTTCTCAGCAGCTCTCAATATCAGCAGCAAAGCTGTGTCGTCCTCAAGGCAGGTGGGTCGGAAGTGTACCAGCTCGCCAAATCTGGACAGTGGTTTAAGCGGACGCGTTATCGCGGCGAGGAGTGTCTGCAGAAGTATATCAAGGAGCGGCAGGCACTTTATCTGATCGTTGGATACCGTGCGGTTAAAAACGCGTGTATGACGGAAGGAATGGAGCAGCAGTGAGCAAGATGATTACAGATGCGGCTGGGAGAAAGGAGGGTGGTGGAGAGGGGGTTAGCGGTCTCGCAACACACTATGAGGCGCGTAGCTGCAGAGGATATGCTAGAGCTTGTGAGGTGACATCTGAGCAGGTCTGCGCGATACAATATCGGAAGGTGGTTTGTGGTAAGCGAAGGGCGCGGGGGCTTGGGGTCCGAAGGTCATTTGCGGAGCTGGAAAGAGTAGTCGGTGGGAGCCTCTCTGGGTTCCGGATTCATAGTGAGAACCATCCTCTCGGTCTTGCTCTGTCACGTACGTAAATATATATAATCTCATTCGCAACTCTTGTATCTGTGCTTTTTAGCATGTGGGGCAAAAGTCTTTAACAAATTTTTCAAAATACTGACAATTGCCGGTAATTCCCAGCGCTCTAGCCGCAGTAAAAATTTATCACTAGGACCAAAGGTTGGCTCATTGAAGACGTGTATTGTCTATTCCCGTTTACGGGGCTCTGAGAAGGCTCTGGACTGGAGAGCGAAACACATCCGTCGGTTGCTCTTATCCCCTGTGTCCAGGTAGGGATGAGTTATGATATGTCGATGTATTCACAGATGTGTAAAAAAAGATCATAGCTTTTAACAGAGGCACAGTGGGAAAGCCAGACCACTGGTTAGGCTAAAAACGGGCTCATGAGCCATTTCTGAAGGAGGACGAGTCTTCCAACTATATTAAATGAAGTATCTAATAGTACACAGGGTTACAGATCTCTTAGCAACCTAGGTAATATGTACATACCTGCGTTCGTTGTTGTTGTTTAATCATACTGTATTCACTCTAATTAGAGTATGACAGGACCTTGATAACCCCCTCCGCCTCCGGGCGAGCCGGCTAGATGGCGGAGCTCCCCCCCCCGCTACCCTTCGTCCCCGTTGACAAATGAAAGATAAGATAAGAGAAAGACAGAAAGAAAGGTATAACCCCGTTACCGCCAATGCCGCTCCCGAGCCCTGAGCCCTGAGCCCCGCTCCATACCGCCACTATTTGGGCGGAAACTTCCCGACTTCAGTGGCCGCCAGGAAGTCCATCACCGCTTGGTCGCACTCTTCTATGGAAAACAGCTCAGAGATCTGCACGTGTCGGCATCTGCCCGCTTTCCAGCCCGTCGCCTTTCCCACATACCTGCGTTCTGGCATGTGCATAGGTATCTCAGGTTGGGGAGGGGAGTGGAGGGGGAATTACGACTTTACTTTATTTTTGCTTTTTGCGATTGCATTGGAGTGGCGGGGTTAGTTAGGAAGATATATGTCATGGCTGTAAGCGGCCGAATGCAATATGATTACAAACAAACAAATAGGTATCTCAATCATCAAGAAAATAACATGTCTCATCTTTCGCCACAAACTTTTGCAAGTCCTCCAAATACTCATCCTCGTCTTCTACCACCTCGCCCAGACTTGCATAAACAACATCATCCGTCCCATCGCTATCACCAGCCCTGACGTCCCACATCACCTTCCATCTCGAATTATCCAGAGTCGTACATTCTACATCCCGGCTCGAGAGCCATTTGAAATGTATCTTGCGGTACTGAATAGCATACACTTGCTCGCCTGAAGAAATGTATGTGCGAACGTGACTCACCCCCGCTGCCGCTGATGAGTCCGGTCTATTCGCGGTAACTGATGCATCGACGACAGAGTGGTATCCGACCATAAGATATGGGTCTCCAGCTGCCATCGATTCCTCCAGCCATTCACGTGCGGCGGTGTCTTTACAAGCTTCGCAGAACCAAAGATCTGAGTTGCTAATCTAGTAATGCTTCGAGGCTGTAGCAGATATTTCGGCGGTACCATTGATGGAGATGGAGATCTTGTCTTTGGTGGTGAGGGAGATGAGCTTTTTGCGGAGAGTCGAAGATTGCGGGGCATGCACGGTCTCGTGAAATTTTTGGACAGAACTAGACTCGCTATGGAATTGTGTACAGGCTAGGACTCAAGGATCGTAGAAATCTTCTAGAGGCTCGTGGGGGTTTTGGACGAAGCGACCGAGGCGGACGCTGGCGATGGAAAGAAGGCATTCGAGGGGAGAATACTGGCGGTCATAGCTGGGGCCGAGGGAGGATTATGAAAACAAGATATCGAAGAGACGCAGACAGCATATATGTCTAGGAAGGGTTTCACTTCTGAAACCGCTTTACCAGACGTACAACTCTGCCGGAATTAGTCACCAATGTTGATTCGGCAGCCTTGTTTACAGGCCTCTAAGGTATCAGCTGCACTTCCCAAGAGCGCTCCTCGCCTCTGAGTCCTGATTCGCGGATAAACCTGCATAATACTTCAGCGGTTTGCGATGGGCTGTGGCTGTGCAGACAAATCAAAAAAGAACTGTATGACAGTACGGTCGTAGTCTGCCGAACACCTTTGCGGGATCGCAATCCTACCATGAGTGGTATCCCAAGGGGGCTGGTTTGGTGCTGACCGATTTTTCAATATTCGAACGGTCAATAGTGGGCCAAAAAATACCATCAGATTTTTTAGTACAACCCTTTTCTAACTGCTAACGCACTAACCACAAATACCGGTACAGTGTACTATTTGGTCCAGCAGAGCTGAACATATTTAAAGGAAGATGGCGCAGCGCGGAGTCCGAATGGCAGGGGCAGGCTAGATTTACTTCTGGCCGCTGAGGTATTGACCCAAGAACCGTTCAGCTAGATTATAGGCCAGCAGCATAAGCCGTTGCGTGTGAGTGCGCATTTGAGTCTCTCAATGAAACATCACAAGGCGGAGCCAAGGTATACGGTATAGGCCATTCTTTAACACTGTCCCAGGCCGAGGGCAAGGATGCGCACGGCCTACGGCACTGCCTCAATCGTGCTCGGATATATAGATAGATTGAAGAGAATATCGCCATCCGCGAGATTGCGCCTCAAGCACCGAGCCCACTCACTCTTAAGATCGAAAACATACGCAAGTAGGTGTTGACAAATATCCTACCACAAAATATTCTAAAGCTTAGTTCGGTTTAGATCTTGATTATACAGACTTTTATTCGGAATACACGCAAGAATACTGTGGAATAGGAAGGTAATTTGGAACTTGGTAGAAGTTGCTTCTATGACCACGACTAACTCTTATAGTAGAGTAGCTAAAACTCTTCTCAGTCTCAGTATTCTCGCAAGAATGTCTTGGGATAATCGGGAGTACGGTTGGAGATGGGGGAGGAAACATCAATCACTCGGAATACCTGGCCCCTCGGGTACCAATTCTCGGACGGGGAAAACCGAAACTCAGAGAATTGTCGACTTACCGGATACTGCTATTGGCTTAGAATACCAGGACGACTCTCTGGTAGAATCAAATCCAGACGAGACTATCTCACCGGGGAAAGGCAAGGGGAAGGAGATCCCTAAAACCGGTCGTGCGTCACAGAAAATCACTCGAATGTATGATGCCGATGACAGCTCAAGAGGCTGCCGAAACTAGCATATCACTGTTTGAAGCATACCAAGAGACGAAAGACGAGGATATACTCAATGAAGCGATTAAGCTCGCCCGTACTGCAATGAAGGTCCCTCTGGATCACCCAGATCTAGATGCCCGAAGGATTAGCCTCTCGGTCATGGAGGAAGAGCTGAAGCGGAAACCACTCCCACTCGTTTCTCCCGGGGATTTTCAGAAGATTCGCCGCGCATTATGCATCGCAGGCTCTTAAAAAATACAGGCATCACGAGCTAGGGCCGCTAAAGAAAACATGTTCATGCAGCTTCTACAACTAGATGATTCAAATTCCCGTGACACCCGCAGTATTAGTCTTTTCGACCGTCTCGATACACTGAGTACAGCCTGCATTAAGAATGGTTTAGACATAAGTCCTGGGTTCCGCAAGGAGGCCAAGAAGAGATACCCTCCGAGGAGGATGCGCAAGAGGCCGCGGATACCAGCTTAGAACTCTTCCGCGCGTATCGAGAAACCAACGATATTCAGTTCCTGGAACAGGCCATTGCGCTTGCCCGCAGTGCGCTCAACATACGCCGAGATCAACCAGACTTGGCTGCTCGACAGACAAACTTCGACCGCATGGAAAAAGAACTGCAGGCCAAAGAGTTAGGGTTATCGAGCCTTCCGTTCATCTTCATATTCACAGACGACGACAACGAGGATAGTGACAGGCGATGTTATGCATTCCATATATAAAGCGACAAAGAATAGTGCGGAGTTAGTCCCTACACTCCTTGTACTCAAAGCCGAATAAGTCATGCGCGCCCAGAATCGAACCCACGTGTCTTCATAAAATTGCTCAAGGTGGCGGACTTATATGTGTGCCTTCCCATAACTATGGTGTACTTTTGGAAGGAAGCAAGCGTAAGAGCAGAAGTTGCAGAGAAATACGGAATACGGTAAGGATGGTTTAGAAATAGTTGGAGCAATTGAGCGCGAAAGCATGGAAATAATCCAGATGTGCCTGTCTGTGGCCTGTAAACTGAACGAAAACTTCAAAACAGCCTTGAATCGATGCATTGAACAACGAGGTGAACATCATACAATAATAATTCAATAGCAAGGAGGCCAGAACGAGGATTTTGTTCTCTACCTTGATGACCGGAACGGTATGTGGCAGGGGCCTTGGTTCCCGTGGAAACAACTTGTTCGGGACTATGTTGAAAAGAACCCACTTCTTTTCCAACGAGCGCGTCTGAGGGAGTTCGTACTCTAAAGAATATGCAGAAGAAATGGTAGAGGTCATGTTCCGCCCTGAAGTTGCTATTGGTCTTGCGAACATATCAATCGAAGCTCTAAAGACCTTCGCACAGAGCTGTGGCGCCGACTATCAAGCCCTGCCAGGATTGTCCTCAACGCTAGCGATTATATTCTCGATACAATTTCAGCACACGCAAGCCCAACAGGACCTAGAGCAAGCGATTACTATCGGACAGAAAGCATTTGACTTACTTACACCAGAATGGCCACCGGAGACTGTTTGTGAGGTAGCGACAAAACAAGCCCAAGCTATAAGCAACATCTTTAAAGTGTCGGGAAACAAAGAGCATCTTGATACAGTTATCTCGGCGTCCGAAATAGCCTTGGGATGCAGTTCTACACACTGCACCTCGCTCGAGTTTCAGCTCGCGGAGACTCACGGCCCATATTCAGCAAAGGCTTTAGTTCTAACGGTGATCCTCGGCACCTCGAAATTACTATTCGACTTTTGCAAAAATGTAGAAAGGCAGGGCTCAAGTCGCAAAACTTGCACGCGTTCCTATTTTCCAGATATCTACTGTACAGGCATATAACTGATCTTGAACTCGCAATCGAGTATTGTCGGCAAGATTTGGCGAAGCTTCCGAAAGACGACCATGACCCAGAATACACAATCTTGGCAAAGGTTCTAGATGGTTACTCTGAGATTGTCAACCGCACCGGTGAAACAGTCTTCGATGAGAGGTGTGACCAGGCGGGTGTGAATGATGAACAAGCCAACATCAGTTCACAAGTACACGACTTTGCTGAAGAATACAGAAGGTCGAAGGAGGTAGCACTGTTTATCCGGAGCAGAAATCTTCTCAAAGAATTTATCACCACCAAAACCCGGGCGCAACACAGTCGTGACTCTAGATCTCAAATTTGGGAAACTTCCACAGCCACTTTAGAGGAGCTTGACCAGACAATCGAGGCACTCAAACAATCCCTCGAAACTTCGAATAGTTTTATTGAAAGCTCAACTAATCGATACTTGCTTATGCTTCTCCTTCTGTTGAGGGGTGCACACATCTGGATGACACCGGGAGCGGTACACAAGTGATGAAAGATCTCCAGGAAGCATTTCGTCTCGCTAGCAACATAGCTGTTCCGGCCAAATCGAGACGCCCTATAATTCGCGGGATTCCTTCTAATACGCAAAATGATGACGGTGACCTGACTAGCCGTGCCCTCGAAGCAGCTGTAACCTTACTTACAACAACTGTCGGACGCTCAAAAAGCCGTCATCATCAACAATATATGCTAAGAATCAGAAGCCGGGTTGCACCGATGGCGGCTTGTTTTGCTATCCACACCGAAAAGCCCGCTCACTCTATCATTGAGTTGCTTGAGACTTGTCGGGGAATCCTGGTGGGCTTTTCAATCGATTGTCGAAGCGACATATCCCATCTCTAAGAAGAACATCCAGAGGTTGCTAAATTGTTTGAACAGCGGCGAAAGGTCATCGAAGACGTTAGCGCTACCCGAGTGAAGGACGTGGATTCATCCTTTACGCACACAATCAAAAACACCGAGTTCGAGACTACTCTAAAACACATTCAAACATTACCAAGCTATGATCAGTTTCTGTTACCTCCAGACATAGCCAAACAACACGAACTAACAGCAGCTGAATCTATAGTTTTCATTTATTGCGAACTTATACCCAGATTCCAAAGTGCAGCGATAATTATCACTGCTGAACGCACCTATATGCTCCCTCTTCCTAAGCTAGATAAGGCGGGCGCTGACATACACATGCAAAACATGTTGCCGCGTGCTCATACCCCTAGGGACGGGGTATGAGGAGCCTTAAACTTAAAGAATACAAACCTGCGAATGACAAGATGAAGGCGTTGTTAAAGTGGCTTTGGGATGTGGCGGTAGAGCCGGTGTTGAATGACTTGCACCTCGACGGCTCCGATTCCACCAGTGATACACGCATCTGGTGGGTCGGCATGGGAAACCTATGCAGGGCACCATTCCACGCAGCCGGAGACCATTTGAAAGGCTCCATAAACAATACGATTAGCAGGGTGATGCCATCATACGCCCCTACACCCCGCGCTCTGGCTTACTCTCGGGGAAAATCCTTGAAGCTCTCCGATGATCCACAGATCGAGGTACCGTTCAACAATTCCAAGCGGTCACAAAATGCATCGGACAAGACTAGAATGCTCTTTGCGAGTATGCCGACGACTGCAGGAAACAGCAAGCTGAACACGGAAGTAGAGTTCGAAGCCGTCAAGCACTCAGTACGAGGTAGCGGGCTTGCTGTAGACCACATGGATATGCCAAGCGCTTCCGCGGTTGTAGATGAGCTTGATGCACACGATATAGTGCATTTTGCTTGTCATGGAGTTTCCGATGCGACCGATCCATCAAACAGTCACCTCCTTCGAAATCCCGACTCGGACATACAACCAACTCACCTGACAGTTAAGACAATTCTCAATAATAAAAGCGAGAAGGCTCAGGTAGCCTATGTTTCGGCCTGCTCTACGGCGGAAAATAAGTCAAAATTAGAAGACGAATCGATCCATACTGCCAGCGCGTTCCAACTTGCTGGTTTTAGCCACGTGTTAGCGACGTTGTGAGAGTCCAACGATAAAATCTGCTGTCTGGTTGCACAGGAGTTTTATCGTCTCTTCTTCAACGGAGGTCACCTAAGAGTAGCTTGGGCATAGCATTGCGCAGTGAAGAAGGTACGCGACAGGAAGCCCGGAGGGTTCTGTACTGGGCGCCGTTCATTCACACTGGAGCTTGAGCGGAGTGTATCGATTCACTTGCTTCTCTTACTCTCTTTCTGGTTTCCGTTTCATTTTTTTCATGACGAAATGCGTTTATTTCAGATTTTTTTCTTTAATTTCAATAATGTGCGGAAAGGGTAGCGTATAGACGTGTTTTTGTGTTTTTTTTTGCTTTGCTTGACTGCATCGGTATGGTCTCTACCAAGAAGTCAACAATCTGATGTCAAGCAATCATATGGTTTAGAAAAGCGGGGAGACTTCAGCCACGGTGACTCACGTAAAGTTTTTGTTTTCTTGTGCAAATGCTACCTAAGTCTTGTCGACTACTCTGGGGGTCTCCAAAAATTGGTAAAGTATGTGTGGTCCTGTCTCCGAGTCTTGCACTGCTCTGACTGCCGCGATGTGATATTAAGGGACATCTATCTGCTAATTGGCTTGCTGCTCGTTACGACGACCTGAATACCTTGTTTTCGCTGATCACAAATGGCCATGGCTTTCTAGCTGTTGGCGATGACAGAGAATCTTGAAAGAAAACCAACATCAAATCGGGTTCTGTGCTCGTTGTGAGCTGTGAAGCCTCTGGAGGTGGAACCACTGTTCCCAATAGGCCCAGTCCGCCGTCGGAGGGTTGGGATTATAGGATATCTTTAGGCCGGACGAATCAGACCACTTTTATAAGGATACCTTAGTACACCATTACAAAGCCTGACTGGCCTAGTAAGACTATTGGCTATTAAACTGCCTGTGGCAATCGGTTCAGAGTGTAGCGCTTTAGTTAAGTGGTCAAAATAAACAGATAACTAGAATGCGCTTGGTGATGGATGACGTCGTCGACACCTATGGAGCATACTAGAAATGGAGGATTGGAACTGTTGATCTCCGTCGAGTTAATTTGTACACCGGTGTGCATGAAGTACAATATTTCAGTCTCACAAATGTTCCCAGCTGCACTTAATTGCGTGCTTCTTAGAGTGCTTGACTCCAAAAACCCACACCTAGAAGCTAGAAGTGTGCCCCCATCTTTGAGGCACCCGAGAACTGTCTCTAGCTAGCTAGTATCTCCAGGTTCACTTGAGCACTGTCTACAGCCTACTTCTATCTCCAACTAGTTCGTGTCTCCTAGTGTACTTGAGCTTCATCAGCTAGCTTCCAACCAGTTCAATATCACTGTATTTAGCCAGTTGTGTATCCCTCCAGCTCATGGGAGGTCTATCTCTGCTGTCTCCATTGCTGAAGCAAAAACGTTTATATAGCATACTTTGCGATCGGAACAAAACTCGTGGACTTAATTGAGCTTAAATGAATGGATTCCAATGGGGAGGTACATACTGGAGTAGGTACATACTGGCAGTTAGGTAACCAATGAGAGTGCTTCGTGAGGACAGGCTTAGCGCAGGACCATGTCTATATACAATTGATGGCCGTCTCCTCAGCAGATTGTAATCCAGTTCTTTCTTCTTTCTTCTTCGATCCATTCCGGTTCATAGCCGTGACAGTTGGTAGCAACACCAACAACCATTCTTCGAGAAAGTTTTCTCGAAGAAAACCATCCACATACCAATTGAACCTTTCTCCGCACCAACATTTACCTCCGCCACTGAACCCCGCTTTGCCCACACTTCCAACTTTTACCCCGCTCCCGTTAAACATCCTTCCATCTTCAACCCTCTCCTGCACCGTCCCTGATTTTTCCTCGTCCATGACGAGCCCAACTCGAACGACACGTTAACTTCGCAGAACCACCGCCATCGCACACAAAGTCGTTCGAACCAGCTCAAGAGAACCGCTCTTTACAACGACGAGCACGTAGACGCGATCATCGACATAACCCGACACGCCCTTTAGAACGCGGGACGACGATCATCAGGCAGCGTGAGCTCGAGCTCGCTACTGCTCAATTGCAGTCCGCCCCTCAACTACAGCCCAACCCTCAATGCACCTCCTAGGCTATCCTACCCCAGCTACCGATGCAAACCTCACTCAATCTCGTTACATCCAACCTCAACAAACTCAAGGGTACGTTTCGAGGCCGAGGTGCAAGAGGAAGAATAGCGCCAAGCCCATCATCAGGGACATCAGCAGGAACAAGTGGGCTACATCCGTACAGTGATCCCTCACGACCCAGAATTTCTTCAGCAACAGGTCGACAGCCAGGTCGTCCAAGAGTACGCAGAAAAGCATGCACAGCCTCAACAGAACGCTTCTCCTCAACAAAAACACCAATGGAACAGCCAGTCCTACAACAATCAAGCGTCACAAAACTGGATTTGCGCGTACCGGCGCGTTGGAACGCGCGGACGCACCTACGTCCACCTACGAGCATTCAGGGCTGCGTACTCATACGCGCGTATTCAACCCGCGTCCGGGCGTATGGGGTTCGCTGGGTGTTGCGATAGTGAAGGGGAGAACCGTGTGTATTGGCTATAGAGCGATGACTGTCTAGGTACAGGTCTAAAGGTCCAAGATGCGTAGGGAACAGGAAAGAGTAAAGTGTGAAGTCTAAAAGAGCAGTCACGAACCATATCTATCAACACTGGGGACTGGATCCCGTCGTCGCTAGCAATGCTGTTTCGTAGCTTTCGGTTAGTTAGATGCAGCCGACTGGGTCTGAGCGTGAGTATTTTTCACGTGGTTGGCGTACCGGCGTGCCTGTTGATATCTAGGTGAGACGTACCGGCGTACCAGCGTACCGGTGTCTACGATTTGATACAGTCCTTGAGCACTGAAGTAGACTCACTCAAGTCGTCCATTGCTCGCCGTAGACATACAAAGTTCTACTTTCATCTTGCGTACAGTGGGACCGGGACCGGGTTTGCTTCGGCATCTGGGGGAGATCTCGAGATTACATCATTCCCGAATCCTGCATATAATAAAGTCATGTTTTTGCATATAATAAACTCGGTGTGGTCGTCTTTCTGTTGCTGCACATCCCGGGATACTCCTCGCGCAACTGCGGATCCCATCTTTAGTCCTTGCTCTAAGACACAAGGCATACAACTACAAGCAAGATGCATGTATCACCTTAATTATGATTCACTGCAGGGTATTTGCTTTACAGCCTTACGAGCCTCATCATCCTGATCAGCTGTTTCAAGTTCCCGTCCCAAGACATCCTATATACGTCCTCCCGTGCAACATACCCCTAGAACCAACCGCAGCAGAACCAAGGTCCAATACATATGCCACTGCTCACCCCTGTCTATTTAGCGAACTGATTACTTCAAAAGAAGTCCTTTCATTACTCTGCAAGCTAGTGTTCTTCCAGAACCCGCCGTCTCCGCAAGTTCCCATTCTAATTTAACCACACCCCTCGAATCAGTACTAATCTATATCACCCCCAGAGTCTTGAACAAGAAGCTCAAAATGGTGCTCTGAAAGCGGCTGAGCCTACACTTACCGAGGTTCGAGTGATTCCGGGCTCGGATCTGTCCTGCAATTTCTGCACTTATAGTGCCATTCCACACAATCCTTCCTCAGCATCTTCAACGTCCCGAGGCATTACAGCCGAAGGCTACGATGAATATGTCAAAGCCCACGACTATTCGATGTCCTTACTACTGTGCGGAGCCATCGCACACGCTACAATTCGGAGACAAGCAATCTTCAGACGCTGCATACAGCATCACTCGATGACTATAAACCTCATCTACGGCCGCATGGCCCAATGGCAAGGCGCTTGACTACGACTTTCAGATTCCGAAATCAAGAGATTGCAGGTTCGATCCCTGCTGTGGTCACTTTACTTTTTGCCCTGGGCCCGTCTCCACTAATACATATATCATTAGCGTGTACACAACAATTGTAACAGCAGCAGGCTTAGATGGACGGGTCACGCTTGGAACCCTGATTCGGATTCCAAGTTCTGTGTGTGTTTTGTATTTATCTAGATTGTCCGACTTCATCGTGGATAGATAGATAGACGGGTGAGTGTATGTGTACGCTTAGACCTTGATGGATAAATGGATGGATATAAGATCAAGTATAAAACTTTATTGTGTCTAGTAATAGTGGGAGGCTAGTGAACTGTAGATAATACTGAATCTAGATCTAAATAATACCAAATAAATGGTAGCCTCGTCGATTATAGTTCTATAGTAAGTAGCGTGTATGCCAGTTCCCGACGTGCATCCGTTAAACCTACCAGTGTCTTAGCTCCATATGGGGATATACTTAGTTGAAGTCTTGCACTATCATAAGCCTTCCGGCAGCCCGCATTACCCATCTCATCAAACACGTTTACTCCGCCTCCCACCTCCTCCCCCTGTGCTCCTCCCATTCCCTCCTCTCATCCCCAAGCATCCTCCCTACCCACATCGTCGTCGCCCCAGCCCAAACGCCCGCCCACACAAACGGCGCCACCCAGCCCACCGCAAACGCAACATACCTATCTCCCACCCCCCAGACCACTCCCACCGTCACCACAACACACCCCACACACCCCCACCCCCAAAACACCGTCAACCTATACATCATCCTCCGAAACCCCGGACTCGCTTCATACCTCCTCCCCCACGCAGCCCGAAACTCTCTCCCGCGCGCCGCATCAACCGCAATCACGTCTTCCACCACCGTAAAAACCGCGGGTGGGGCTATGCTCCCCCTGGGGGTGGACGAGAAGTTGACCGGTATGCGCCAGCGGCGTTTGTGGCAGATACACGAGAATAAGAACTGCGGGCCACACATAGCAGGGAGGATGGTAGGTGCCAGTGCGATGAGGCGGAGGTTCTGCGGGCCAGTAGCGAAGGAGAGGAGGAGGGTGATGGCGATGAAGCCAGTCGTGAACTGGTATTGGTACATGTCCAGCGCCCATCTTCCGGTTCCTAGGGGGCGGTATTCAGGGGAGGGACGAAGGAGCCGATACATCCGAAGCGCGTACTGTATGAACGCGCAGAAACCGAATACGCCGTTCGAGATGGCGAGGTTTTTGATGTCGGACCAGTGCGCGGCGTATTTGAGGATGAAGAAGAGGGCGAGGGGGAGGATGACGGAGTCGAGGAGGATGATTATCCATATTATCGTTATGGCGAGTTTTCGGGTGCGGAGGGAGTACGGGATTTGTGGGAGGGCAAAGTCATCGTGGCCAGAGAATGGTGGGTGAGGAGGAGGGGGAGGAGGATGGGAGCGAAGGAAGGTCGCAAGCGTGACTCTTGAGGTGACTGAGGCCGTTTTTTTTGGCGGTGAGGTGATATGGTCGGTGGAGGAGGACGGGGCGACGAAGGTTTCGTCGCTGATCCGGGGGGTCGCGTTCGGGTTCGGGGTTTTTGCTGTTTCTGTGAGTAGATGGAAGTGCGGGGAGAAGAAATCGGCGCATACACAGGGCATCGAAATCTACGGGTGTTCCGGGATGGATCTCAGTCATGGTGTATTTTGTCGGTCGCAATCCACCATGGAGTGGACGTGGTGAAGAAAAAGGAAGACTCGTATTTTCTCCAGCAGATCCCCTATCACGGTTGTGGCCCGAGCAGCACCACACCGTGTTTGCTTTTTCCAAGTTGCCTGATTCTGTATCGTTTTCCTTCTTCATTCGCAGCCGCACATCTGTTGGAGTGCTGTTTGCATGTGTCATTATACCAGCAAAAAGAATAAAGTTGTAATCAATTCCCAGCTGTGGCTATCGGATCCGCAGCCATTCAACGATGCTCGCAGCAATGGATGTGCATACGCAGGCTCGCTTCGCTCTGGGTCCTGTGTAACGCACGCACCCACCTGACGATTCTCACGTGAGCAACCAACCAGATTCTACCGTACCTAGCTTCTTGGTTCCTGTCGTCTCCCGACCCATGGTGATCCCAATCGATCGGCAGGAACGCTTCATCGATCTGTGGCGCCTGCTGGAGATCGAAACAAGATGGCGCGCTAGTTCAACGCTATCTTTCGGTATACTGGGAACGACGCCGAAGCCTTCTCCGAGCTGTCGCCTCTTCGAAGCTTAGCACTCCGAAACTAGCATCCAATGGTCCGCCATTTCGATTGTGGTCGCTAGAGACGTCATCGACCACGATCACCCTGCGAGATGTAGAGTAGACGACTAGTAATCGAGAATCGGAATGCCCTTGCCGAGTGTCTACGCCGAGTACACGAATTTATCATTCTTCATCTTACTCGCCACCCCCCTGCAGGATCTACCAGAGCTGGAGTGAATCATTTGATTAACGCAAGCTGACCCGGAGCTGCCGGTCGAAGGCATCAACATCTAGCGTTGTTCGACGAAAACACTCTGGCAACGAGCTTCGATCCACGGGTTATCCAACCTGTTGATTATCTGGATACACCTCCAAACCAAATTGATCGAGTGATGAGAAATCTGCATGCTACCAACGATCATTGAGATTGGAGTCTATATAGCACTTATTAGTACCGCTCCTCTAAGCACCAACCAGCCGCAATCTCCCCCCGTCTCGACTCGAAACCGCAGCTGGGTCAACCGTCCAGCCGCCTGATACATGGTGCAATTGCGGACTTTCCCACAAAAAAGCAAGCTTTGCTAGCCAGTCAACTCCGTACCCTTCCTCATATGTAAGGTATAAAGTTTCACCGAGGCAAGCACATCATCCAATTAATATATTTCCCCTAGCTACCTGGTGTATAAACACAAGCCCCCATCACCGACAATGACCCGCCGATACTCAACATCAAATATGCTTCTCTGCCCGGACCGACCGCCTCCTTCACCGCCATCCTCATCCTCCTCAACCCACGCATACAGCACAGATGACATATCCTACGACCTCCTCCCGCCGCCGCTCTCGCCGTCCACAACACCCCTCGAAGACCTATCATCTCAACTCTTTGGTCCCTCGCACCTCTCCACAATCCTCACCCATCCCCTCCTCCTCTCCAACTTCGCAGACTTCCTTTTCTCCCGAGACGGGGAGGGGTTAAAAACGCTAATCCGGTACTTAGACGCGAAGAAGGCGTTGAAGGCGCTAGCATACAGCAATGCGATTATGGACGGGGAGGTGACGGTACGGAACGAGCCGCTGGAGAAGCGGCAGGATCAGGCATTTGAGGCGTTGCTGGAGGAGCTGACCGCGTATGTTACGCATTCGGTTGTGGAGGTTATGTCAAGGAATGTGACGAGGCGGATCACAGCGGTAGATGGAGAGGAGGCGTCATCGGTAGCTGCGGATAATGGGCTGGGGGAGTGTTTTTGTCTCACCGATCCGAGGAGGGAGGGGAATCCGATTATTTTCATGAGCGAAGGTGGGTGGGTGTGGATTCGTGGAGTGGAGAGAGCTGATGGTGGGAAGGGTTTAATAGAGTCACGCAATACGGAGTAGCGTACGCCATCGGACGGAATTGTAGATTCCTGCAAGGGCCACGGACGGATCGGAAAACAGTAGCCAGGCTGAAGGCAGCGATAGAAGCACAGCGAGAAACGAGCGAAGTGTTTCTAAACTAGTATGCACACCTCCGATCCTCCCGGGTCCTCCCGATTCCCCCGACTGACCCAAAGCAGCAGACGAGACGGCTCGCCATTCTTCAACCTCCTTCTTGTCGCCCCACTCTTCGACTCCAAAGGCCAGCTCCGCTACTACATCGGCGCCCAGGTCGACGTAACGCAGCTCCTCCGCGATGGCGCAGGAATGGAGTCCGTCGCCGTAGCCGCTGCAGCAGCAGAAGAGGAGGGGCAGGAGCCCGAAGACAAGGACGTATTCCGCGAGCTCACCGAGCTCTTCAACGACACCGAGATCGAGACAACGCGGATGTACGCCGGGCGATCCCACAAGGGCCGCTGTCTGAAGCGGGAGGGTGCGACACGACGCGGGCGGGACCGGAGTAGATCCCGGCTTGTCCTGAAGGCCGCCACCCCTCCACACCAGAACACGACTTTCCCGCCCTCAATAGCTCCCACGCTGAAAGGCGTGTACAAACACTACCTCCTCCTCCGACCCTACCCCTCGCTGCGAATCCTCTTCACCTCCCCCTCCCTCGGCACCCCAGGTATCCACCAAATGCACTTCCTGCACAAAATCGGCGGCTCGGACCAGGTACGGGAGGAACTGCACGACGCCCTACGATCGGGAAACGGGGTGACCGCGAAGGTCCTCTGGCTGACGAACCGCGACGGCGGAAGCGGACGGGAGCGGTGGGTCCACTGCACGCCTCTCCTCGACGCAACAGGGGAGGTAGGTGTGTGGATGGTGATTGTCGTCGATCCTCCTGGATATCCACGTCGGGAGGTGGTGGAAAGCTATAGGCCTAGGACAGCACCATCGTCAGTAAAGGAAGAAAGGGTTGTTCCCGAAGACTGTCTCCTCCGGCCACAGGATGCAGTGCGGCTTCCCCCCACGCCGACTAGTCCCGTGCCGAAGATTGTGCAGCATGAACTAGAGATAAGTCCGGTCGAAGCAACGCCGCCGGTGTTTCGGTTGAGTGATTATATTCCGCCGCGAGGGAGCTCCAAGAGTCGACCGGTAAAGGAGAAACTGGGTGGTAAACGGTGAGTGCGCTGTGTATTCTGTATTTTTGGTGGCTGACGAAGTTCTGGGCAGTGATGTGGACGCTTTTGCGAAGAATTTGGGGATGTTGGCGGCGAATTGAACGGAGATAACGCGGATATACCTAAGATATGATGATAAGAGTAATTAATAGTAATAATATGTAACATAGGTTATCTAAACCAAGCACAAGTTAAGGGACGAGTGCCGCTAGTGATCATGATAGCTCAGAGCTCGAAAGAGCTACATAGTTCGGACGCCGTGACATCATTCTAGGTTGCCAATCCGGGGTAATTGTTGTATAGAGAGAAGTAGAGAAAACAGATGATCATGTGAATTTGCCTCTAAGTCCATCTGGACATCTCAGCACGTACCATGCCAAGAGATCTCCATTTATCTTATCAAACGCTATTTCACCTGAGTCTCCCACCAAGACATCTCTCCGTGAATTCATCTCTTATGTGATGAAATCCTCGGTCTCAACGGACGGATCGATTGAGTACGATGTAAGCTAGCGTAACTTCGGTGATCGCAGCAACACACTGATCCATAAAAAAGGTCCTGAAGTCGCCATCCCCATTCGCAACGTTTCAAGTCCATACTCTATAATTTTGTCCTCTGCAACTTATGTACACGTGTGTACCCCCAAGAAGTATCTAGGCTCATGCTACGTCCAATCTCCATTTTGCAATGATTGTTGCTTAAAACACGTTAACATGAAATAAACGCGAGGAAAAATGGTACGGAACCGCTGAGGAACTTTCATTGCAAACTCTCAAAAGAGTTTATATGGATACTTCCGCAACTACGAAGTTGATATGTGACGAAATAGGTGTTTCTACTTACCAGACAACTCTTTATATGTCGTGTGAGGTACGAACCTTTGTACTCGGTACAGTAACTCCGGTGCCTCGTTATCATCGTATTATATTCGAATGAGGGACCACTTTTGGCCATGACATATATACATCCATATCCTACTCCAACTCAAGGCTAGCTTAAGTCGACACTTCCCCAACTGCTGCCCTCAACCTCTAAACACACACCCCTAAACTAAGTACATTATATGTACGACGCCCGTTAACCCGCTTGCTGGGAGCTTGCACGACATACATATCCTAAAATGGGGTGGCTGCTCCCACTGCAGGTGCTCCAGCCACACAGACTTCAAGGTCCCTGTTTTCTTCTAACTGCGGCACCATGGTAATTCTCTTTCGCAGCTCTAGAGCTGTACCCGTGCGTACCGGTTCCGAATATCATGTATCATAGATAGCGAGAGCTAAGCAGTTGTGGAATCACGAGGACCGCCGCATATAAACTGGCGATGAATGCCGGTGGAGCAAAGGCACCTTGAACATCCCCCGGGTGGAAATGGAACCAGCAAACAGTAAAAGTACTGCAAGGAATCAGAACAAAGAAGCAGGAGCAGACAACCCTGAGAGCTGAAAGGTGCTCTTTGGCGTGTAATCCCCAACCAATGTTATTGTTTAAACAAATCCTGCCGTTTATCTTTTTCGGGAGGGCCTTAAGCGCCTCCACAGAAGTTCCAGTGCAAGAAGGGGTTTCAAAGTACTCCATCAATTCTTCGACCAGTGCTGGTGGGAATTCTGGTAGCGGCTGAGGCTCATAATCCGGCTCGCCTCCGGACTATCCAACTCTCTATCCAACCAAGCCTTTTTACCGCGATGAAGCGCGTGTAAAAAATTTCATCATTTATTTGAAGTGCATGAGGCATCTTGTAGTAAAGTACAAAACTTGTCCTGGCCAATCTTTATATGTGAGGGCAGTGTATACCTTATGTGCCCGGCTGTGAAACACAGGTATGAAGACACAGGCAAATGCACAAAAGCGAGCACAAATACATTCAAGTGAGAGAATGATATATATATGCCGATGAGTAACTCACATGTGCATATGAGGTCCAGTTGGTGGCCAAACTCCACCATGTGACCCCTGTTACTGGCTCTTTTCTGGTGGTGGAATTGAGGTATTAGGCCACCTTGTGTATGGTGTGTGAAGTGAAATCAACCATCCCATCCATCTGACCCAGGCAGACACAGTATCATTTTTTTGTCTAAGACGGGGATGATTAGAGGACTGCCAGAGCTGCTTCATGACCGTCCCTGGCTGGGGGTCTGTGGATATTGGTCAATCATTTCAGTTTAGTCTTGAATTAGACTTACATCCAGTATTTACTGTCACATCACATTATATGATCATTACCGTGATGGGTTTCACCATTGCAACTGGTAGCGATCCAACTTGCTCTATGTATTGTTCCCAAAGCAGAAGAGTTTCCCGGTTATCTTCTCCTGAATTTAATCCCAAGATTTTGTCGTGTCTGTTCTCTGGGTCTCTAGTACAAGGATCAGCCCACATGGTATTTATGTTTGGCTACAAGTTTTTGCATTATGGACAAATGATGAAAATATTAAATGTGTGATACGCGCTTCATCGCGGCAAAAAGTCTTGGTTGGATAGTGAGTTGGATAGTCCCGAGGTGAGCCGCTCATAATCCTTATTGTGGGGATGTTTAGGGATTTCTTCTTTAGGGAAGCACCCGACGTGGTCAAGTCGATAATTTTTGAACTAAAGGCCCAAGTGTTAAGTAAAGTCATTTCAAACAAGACAAATGCCGCATACCTTTACAAACCGGATCATGCCGATATCACGCAGGCTTATAATCGCTCTCCAGCCTCGAATCCTGCGGTATTCAGCACGCAGTTTCTGAAATACGTGCATATCGGTTGTATTCTTATCAACTGATATGTGAGCCAGGCGTGTTCGAAGTGGCTTTGAATTAACACACCAGAGCAGGAATTTCTCCTGGATAGTGCTTGTAGTTGCTTATTGTGCTGCAGTTTTTTTTACAGGAATTGGGGCGAGTTTCTGATTTTTCGAGGGTTTAGATTTCGATGAACCTCCCGAAGTACCTCCTGTTGTGCATATACTGCTGCCACCTTGGGCATTCATCTGTGATGCTACAGACTGTGAATTACCAGGTACGACTGCAGGTATATTATCCCCATTTCCAGAGAGCCACTGTTGATACTGATGCATCCGATCTTTTGAAATAATACTAGAAAGTTTTTTTCCACAGCGCTACATCAAACGCACTTGTTAGGATACGCTGAGTTGATAGAGATCAGCTACATAGCTACTTACACATGTCCAAGTAACTTGCGCACAATTCAGCTGTAAAGGCCTTCGGCGAGGGGCCGATGGCCACCATATGATTGTCGTCTGGGTTTTGTCTTCTATCCAGCTTTTCACTTGGTTTGAAAAACTCCACGTAGACGGGATTACGTCAAAAGTGATATCTGACTTTCCATCTGCAAATCTCTCTGGCCATAAGTGAGCATCACTTTTAATTGGCGGTGATGACTCCATATTTGCAATTTCGCGTTCCTGCTCTCGATCTCCCAATGAATTATCGTCTTGCGCAGCTTCTTCGAATTCATGCTCTCCACGCTCTTTCAGTGTATTCTGGTTTGGTATAGTTTCTTCACGCTCCTCAGAACGGAGGAATTCCTTTTAACGGCTTGCAAAATTGAGTTTTGGATTGCGTTGGATTTGTAAAACCGGGAAGCTGCATCGAAGATTTGTTGGGGAGCCTCGTCTTCGTCCGTGGAGCCCTCGGATTCAGAATCTTGCTCGTTACTTACTCACTATTTGTAGAGGAAAATATTTCTCTTGAAAGGATGATTTACCTTGGTAGTTGGGACCTAAGACTTCTTTAAACTGGTGACCTTGAAACCATTTAACCTTTCCGGCACCTTTAGGATATTTTGCACTGATTGCTGATCTACGTCTGAGGTTGATATTTTTCTTATCTTGGTAGCAATCTCGGCGCGTGCTGTGATTCCGCAAAAGTTTCAAACTATCTTTCTGGACTTGTTCCGTTGCTAATTCTTGAATTTCTGTAGAAAATTCCTTCAAAACGCGAGACATCCTCCGATCAACTGCGATGTACGAGTCTAATTTCTCAACCATGTATATATATACATCTCATAATCCACCGAGCAGTTTGAAAAGTGAAAAAACTTTTGAGTGCCCGAATCCGTACCTACGCTGCCCTCAACGCTACGTTGTATTCTTCTCCTCTAATGCCGCATTCTTTTTGAATAAGTTTTTTATGTCGTACATCACAGACCCAAGGTCAAAGCAGTAAGTAGCACAGCAATGACAACAAAGAGAATCAACGCTAACCCAGAATTAGTCTTACCGCCAATAGCCCCAAATAATAAACAGCAGCCAATATAACGGCCTATTAAAGTACAGTAATGTATCATTTATGCCGTAACCGGTCGCTCGCAATATGATTTAACAAAATAAAACAAAACATCATCATCATACTATGATCACCAAACAGGTGAATCCAACCCCCCATGAAAAGGAAGACCATTGGTATACATATCAAACATATCGCCACCTAGGTACCTTTCTAACTTAAAATATATGTACAGATACGGGCTAGTACAAACTTTAAGTCCAATTTCTACAATCAATATAACCCCCTAACCAAGTTCCAAAAGCAATGTATCCCTAGGCTCAGTATACAAAATCCACGGTAAAGGAATTGCAAATGCAGAAAGCAATGAAAGCAAACTTTAACAGCAATGCGAAATTTAGACGAAAGGAAGATGTAACACATGTGGAACTAGCTGTTCTTATCGCGGGGGGTGGCGTTTGTGACCGGAGCGAGAACGCTCGATGTAGTGTTCGGAAATTTCTGTCGATCCGCGGGCTGTGTCGTGGTAGATGCCGTATCCCAAGCACGCATGGAACATCTTTAAATCACAACCAGAAGTACAGCATGACACACGCCACTGAAGCAACCACAATGGCCGTCAAGGTCCAACAACAGGACAAAGGTACCTCGGAGGCTCTGCCACCGTTCACAAGGGGTAGCAGTGGTCTCCATTCGCTTAGTTTCTTTTCATCGTCGTCACCAAAAAACTGCACGAGGGCGAATTGTGCAAGTAGTAAGTGTGCTGCAAGGCTGAATCGAGTTTTGGAGCTAATCCTGTTCGTGTTGCCCTTGTCCCCGTTGGTTCCATTATCAACGGCGTTTTCTGACGTGTCCTGATCGAGGGCTGGCGGTGCTGCTGGTGGCGCTATGGGGCTGTAATCCGTCTGAGCAGAGGTCTCAAAGTGTGAGGATGAATGAGAAATAAGTATACTAACCGAACCCATTTGCGTTGTAGAGGTATCGGCAGTGAGTTCAGAATTATCGAGGCGTGGGTTGATGGCCCCACATAAGACCTTGACCAAGATATCGGCATTTTCTTCGTCGGTATCGGGATCATATGGGGTGGCATCTACAATGTCCCTGTGGAAAGACAGTTAGTCGCCTTTTGCAAAATCAGAGAGCGTACGAATGTATACCTGACACGCTTTATGTCTTCTTCGAATGTCTGATCGTCGAGACGCCTGAATCTCTCTTGATCCTCTGGTTCAGTTTGGATAAGAGCAAACTGGATACCCAGCTGGAATTTCGGTGCACTCATGACGTCAAATTCCTTGGCATATTCGAGCACTTTATCGTCAAAATCATCCCAGTATCCCGGGTCGCCACTTGTTAGCACGATCAGGTTGAGATATTTGCAACAATTGGTGTGTTCTTTGTACTTGCGGGTGTATCGGGAAAGGTGTTTGTCTAAACTTATTGACATCGACGATCCGGATTCCTTGTTTGGCACTGTTTCTGCCTCGACGTTGGCCATGAGCCACTCCAGCTGATCCTTGGTTATACTACTATGTTCGGTTTCAGAGTGAATAAAGGCCAAGTCGATACCGTCCGTGTCATATTTTGTTGCAAGTTCTGCAAATCGTGCCAAGCTCTTCTTCATAGCGGGCCACCGGTCGCCGATGTAATCAGAGTCATCAATCAGGAACATCTAGTAGACAATTAGTAAGCTCTCTTCCGGCAAAATTCAGTAGCCACTAGCGAATATTCGAAGCGTAGAGGAGGGGAGGGATACGAACTGTATCAAACTGCTGAAGCGATTTCAATGCCCTCCAAGGGTCAGATGCCTTGCGCGGGGAGGCAAGGGGAACAAGGGACGCAGAAGGGCGGCGGCTAGAACCCGGCGTAGTATAAGAGAATAGTGCGGGACTCGGAAGCAGCGGAGTGATACTGGGGTTTGGGGGGCGAGATGCGGATTCCGGCGATAGACTGTCCCGCGAATATCGACTACGGTTCGGGGTTTGGGGGTCGGTAGGCCCACACAGGGAACTGCTAGAAGACTTCGGCCGGATCATCTGCGAAGAGGTGCTGTTTTGGCTGGCGTGCAGCGTTGGATCATGCGCCAATTCCTGATCGCTCCTGCCCCGAAAATCGAAGTCTGGAGCAGAATGTGTCCGATTATGTGCAACTAACAGCTCAGGAATCCCAGCGTTAGAGACTGCGCGCCGCCGGGAACTGGTATCGTGATCACTGGAGGTAGGTACTGGCTGCTTTGGCCAACCCCATGAGGGAAAGATTTCACGTAACCCACTAAAAATGGTATCTCCATACGATGCTGAAACGGATGCTGAAACGGATTCAGTCGTTGCGGATGCCGTAGTGACCCTCTTGATGGACTGCGCCGACACGGATTCAGTCGTTTTGAGTTCTGTAGTGACCGTCTCGATGGTGGATCCGCCAATACCGTCCACGCGGGTGACAGCCGACACGGCAGTTTTGGTAGTGGTGGAGACCGCGTTGGGTCTGGTCGCCTCTCTGCGGAGAATGTTTTGGAACTCGGACTCAACGTCGGCAATCTTGGGACGACAATCTGGATGACTCTGCAACATCTTTTCCAAAAGACAGACGAACTCAACGACGAAGTAATCCCCGTTTGTAAACTTAATAAGATATTGAAACCAGCTCAAAACTTCGGGTTTGACGTGGTTGCTATCATGGAACCAATCTCGCGCCCGCCGATTGCCTGGCACCCGCTCCCTTTCCGATATCTGAGTGGTTTTGTGTCCCTTTTGTCTATACTGCATAAACTCCTGTACTCCTTCAGCACCACGGAAGGCAAAGGTGATAGCTTCGGCAAGGATGCAGCCCAAAGACCACACATCTCCGGCTCGTCCAACCTTCACCACCTCCACCCTGTCGCACTCTGGTGCCCGGTAAGTCGAGCTCCCAAGGTCCCAGTCGACACCTGTATTCTCCTGATCATGAGGGTTACGTTCCCGAAACCGTGTGAGGCCGAAATCCGCGATCATGAAATTACCATCGAGAAGCAAGATGTTCTGGGGCTAAACAGTTTCAGCTTGTAGGTATAGTAACTGGGCTCCGAGAGCAAACCTTAAGATCTCGGTGGTAACCACACAGTGGCACAAGTTCGGGTGTCGGATCGGGAAGCCCCATATGGATGGCTCTGAGTGCCGAAGTAAGCCGATGGATTTGCACCATGAACTCTAACCTCTCGACAGCGTCTTGTGGTGGGGGGCGAGTTTTATAGTACGTCATCAGGTCGCAGTCCGCATATGGGAAGATCATGTTAAAGGATGATCCATGTTTGAAGTACGCGAGCAATGGCAGAAGGTTGGAATGTCGTCGTTTCCCCAGTAATCTACCAGCAAATGTTTCTAGCATGAAAGCATCTTCATCCGAATTATCTTGCAACTGTTTGAGGGCATAGAGGTGCTACAATTACAGCGCAGGTCATGATCAGTATAACTATATGGGAAGAAAAGGAATAAATGTTGCCTTACGTCTCGGCCTTCGTCAAGATAAGTCCACTCGATCTTGTCGTATAGTGGGTATAACTCGGCCTTGTACACCCTTGAAAACCCTCCACCTCCGATCTCAACTTTCGAAACGAAAGGGAGCACAAACTCTGACGTCCATGAATGTCTTCCCTCCCCACCAATGGTTTGTGGGATAAATTCGTACTGTCTCTTTAGGAAGAACGGGCAGAGCGCACTATCGCAATCGATATGCTCGAGCTCTCCTTGTGAGAACGGTAGCTTTGAATCATCATTGTCGTAGTTGAGAAATTTAAAGAAATGTTCCTCCCAGCTCAGCTCGATAAGTACCGCGAGAATGACTCGGAACCTTTCGTGAATTCGGGTGTAATCGTCTTCGAAGAGGAAAGAATTCGCAGGGAGATGCCGAGGTTGGTCGCCGGATCCTGGGTTCGTGATCTGCATAGTGATATGTTTGACGGTTTGTCTTGTCAGGAGCTCGTCGAGCTTATCTCTCGGTATGTAGCCATATTGGTCTCTAAGGCCATTCAAGGCTTGTCGCACTTTGTTCAATGGTAGCGGCTGGGAGAGGGTCTCAAGATGCAGTTTTGGACGAGGAGAGCAATCGCTCCGAGAAAGGTTCGGTATTGATGCGGTTTGCGACATGGTGTATAGAATTATAGTTGACCAGTGGATATGATAGTATTGAAATGAAGGAGTAGATTCGGTTGTGCAGGAGTAAAAGTGGGGTGGAGTGTTGTCTTACGGTGCTTAGTATTGCCAGCTATGATTGCGCGCATGGGTTGCGCCGAGTGCACACAGGTCGAAGCGGAGTGCATGAGCCAACAACAAACATCGCATATTGCGCACATTCTTAGATAGGCTTAGGGGTTTTCGAATTTGTGTACCAGTGGGGCAAAAGTATGTAACGAAGTACTCGGGATGGAGCAAGTACCGAAATCCTGAATAGCCGTGATTCGAATGGTTATATCTACCTCCTATTAGTATATTAGTTCTAGTTAGAACTTCAATCGCGAGTAACGCGACTGTCTAGTCTGTGCTCAATAATCCCGTTTTATTAAGTTGTGCAACATGTACTTGGGTATTTCGGGCGGTGACATAGGGCAAAAGAGCGCCTGACTTTGTCCCCCATACAACGAGAAATGTCAGCCAATCACTACACAGCAAATATTTTCTGAGAAAATTTCATAGAAGCATCTCAGGTAGCCTATTATCACTCCTTTCTCTGTTAGAATCTCTCTCAATTGTTGTGGTGGAGGTGTAGAATTTCCCGCCCGACTTTTGATATTTTCCTAGTACACGTAAATAACATACATGTGGTAGAGTTTGGAAACCGTACCCTTGCTGCGATAACCACCACAGTGGGCGTCGCGCACATCCGACGACGTCCGTGTGCCATTTTATCTTAAAGTAGGTACTCGGGGCCGCAATGAGATATCGGACGCTCCTTGTCGGGTACTCGGTAATGGATCTGGGTGTTGACCAGGGGCAGAGGCTGAGTCTGAGATCCAATTGCTCACCTACTATGCTGTTTTTGGTGCTAAACTGCATTATTGCTAGATCTGTATGGTTACAGCTAGAACAGAAACGTCCGAAACTCTATTGCCTGCCCCGAGTAATGAATGTTAGCCAAGACAATTTGGGATAATTACGTAAGGGTGCAATAGTCCTTACCTGGCGTTCCGTTCCTGTCACCTATACTTACTTCCTGTCGCCTAGCTATAAGTACTTACTTCCTATCGCCTATACTTACTTAAGTAACAAGCACACGTGAATGCCAATAGCTTACAAGTGAATACGCAGGTGGAAACCACGGTACCCCCCGAAAAATAAGTTTCCGTGCTTCTGCTGGTTCTCTCTCAAAGTTGGCTCGAACTCACCTCTCAGGCGTGTTGTTGCTCGCAAAGCGTGCCATATTCCGGCTGGGTAAAGTTTCGTGAGTTTGATTTCGCGTCTTCGTGTGTTATATAGTAGAGATTATTCTGGGAACGTAAGAATGTGCTTGTGCTGGAGATTGTCTACCGGTATCTTTCTAGCTTCTAAGTCTAACCAGGTACCTATACATGTTTCGAGCAACCATAATCGATCCGATACAATTAAAAGAAATGACACAAGAAACTTTGGAATGTCCGTACCTACACCTTCACCGTATTATTCTCCGGATCGTCCTTGTGCATCTTCTCGAGCTCTTTCTGGTATTGCTTATTCCAGATATACCAAACCCCCAGGGTCAAAACAGTTAATGGCACAGCGATTATGAAAAAGAAAATTAGGCTTTCTCGAGAATATTGTAGTCGTTGCTTAAACTGTACTCCCGGAAGCGCGGGCACGGTGTTCTCATCCCCCCTTTTGAAGGTTATGATGCCCGCTTGCAAAAAAGTCTAATCAGAATCCACAGTCAGCCTTCATGTACTAGCTACATGGAGGTAACTATTGAGACCTACGGCAACAAATGTTGATGGCAGATAGATTAAGGCCACGATGGTCATGATCTTCACTCCAATCGTATCTTGGACAGTTTTCTCACTCATCCTGAACGTCTTTTTGCGCTCCAGACGCCGGTGTTCACGCTCTAGGCGCTGGGTTTCAAGATCTGTCCTCTGTTTTTCGCGTTCTATGCGCTGAGTTTCGCGCTCCGCACGCTCCGTTTCACGCTTTACATGGCGGTGTTCCTCCCGGTCCTGCTCAATTTTAGCCACTTCAAACGCTGTTTGATAGTCTAGGACGTTATGTAGCTAATAATGTCAGTTTCTTCTCATCACTCAACCGTTAAATTATAAACAGTGTGCCTTACCAATCGCGAGCGACCTTGAACTTGGGAGATAAGGTAATCCACATTGCGTTTATGACGTAGGATATCTGCCAGCTGCTGCTCCAGGGAAGCATTGACACTGCGCCAAGCAATTTTCCCAACCTGATCTTGAACAGAGGCAAATTCCCAGAGGTCCGAATTCAGCGCCTTTAATGACATGATTATATCCTCGTTGATCTCGAGTGCTGCTTTGAACATTTGAACACGTTCTTCAAATTTCTGAAGTATTTGAACGCTCCGAAACTCCACAATCAACCTTTCTGTAGCATCCCCGCCCCCTCGTGTTCTGTGAGGGTGCTGAGAGAGGTCATCCGCGAGCTTTGTTCCCACAGGCTTTTCTACCGCGTTCATGGTCTAACGGGTGTCAGCGGGCTCCAGGGAGGAAGAGGTAGAGATGTACCATATCCAGAAATAGGGTTTCCAGGTCGTTGAAATATGCTCTCCAGTTTGCTGCGGCCGCTGACATGAAAAGAATATGGTGTTCGAACGGATTTTGGCACTTGATCAAGCCTGACATACGTTTCCGAACATGCTCTTCTGGCTGCACCAAGATCCATATATTCTTTCTCCCATCGTAAGTGAATTTCTGATATACGGCCTTTGCCAAACAGGATTAGAATTAGCTAGCGATTTCTTCTCTTGCATAAGAGAGAATACTAACTGTTTGCCGAATTGACCAGTTGTGTGGTGGCTTCCCCCGCCTAGGAATTGCCGACTTGAAATTATAGCAAACTTCATAGCCAGACAGCCCCCCGGAAAAATAGAGTTTGTGTTTGCAACCGCCGAAGGTTCGATCCGGATTTTTACCAAAAGCTTGCACAAAACCCAGGAACGCCGGTATCACTCTAAATGCAGTTAAAAGTCTTCGGATCATCACTTCTGAGATATGTAATTCACATTGTGACGTGATTGCATGGTTCGAAGGTTTCAGAATGCTTTTTTAATGTCAATATGACAAAATAAACAGTGAAGACTAAGGATGCTCACAAGAAACGATGGTCAATTTTGTCAGTAGGTAGAAGGTCTAGGTATTTGTCGAGGTCTTCATCTTCAGTGAGAGTTACTGATGTGGGTTCTGTCATTTGTTAGTTTATTACCCTTATATAGAGCAGACTGGTCGCCTTCACTTTCATCTCCTGTGGATGACTCTTCAACATCTACCGAGATATCTCCAGGGTCTGTAAAAAGTTCTTCGCTGCGCTCTGAGAGTCTTTCGTTGTAAAAATGTGCATCATCACAAGCGTCGAGATTTGGGAGGCATTCAGGATATGTTAGAAAGTCTAGCATTGTGGTGGCGTATCTTGTGGTGTACGTATTCGTTGCTTATTACGGTGAAGCTACAATACTTTCGATACAGGCGTTTCTTGTGATATCGTGTGGGCTTCTGCTTGGATTGAGACAGGTCTTGCTGATATAGATATATATACCCATGTATGCCGTTTACTGCGATATCAGGTCAATAGAGCCACAACAAGTGAGATGTTAATTGATGGAACATGCGCATGTGTGTCAGTACGAAGAAGACGCGCTTTGCTCTTCGAAGAATGTTTTTGAAACCGAGGCACCCAAGGCTGATCGAATGGCACCGGCTGTATCTTATGCGTACATATGCGTTAGTACCGCCACATGATGTGACTAGGGCCTGCTCATTGTACCTTCCATGGTTCGTTACGGTCAATGGAATTTCACACTCACACTTCCAACCCATATATGATATGCGCCTTCGGTCTTCGTAAGAACAAAGAGACGATGTGGCCGTAAAATTCATTACATGACAATCATAGATTATGAGTACAAAAGAAACCCCCATGAACATCCAGCAGCGCAATGCCTCGCTGATGTGGCGATACAGTGCCGCAACCGTCTACTCCAAGTTAGTTAAATGTTGCAAAAGCATGTAGATCATAGGGCTTGTGGCGAGGTACCCGACGTCTGTCGTAAAACGATACGTCATGAGTAATGGCGCCGAATACTGTTTAACTCCCTCTCGTTTCGTTTAACTGGATGTCCTCATGTTAAGTGTATTAGAGATAGATTACATCTGTAATTTTCCTTCCCACTGTTATTATGTATTCTCCCCAGGACTCCTACACAGTCATGTTAGTTGTTGGTTATGGTTCCTACAATCCATGCCGAGAGCGAGAGATGGGTGATTGGTCACATACTGTGGCTTCGTAGTGATTTTCTCCAAAAACGCTATCGAGAAAATCGCATAGATCATCAAAGTGAATGTACTGCGCGCTGATTTTCTGAGTTACTGCCATATTTGATTTTGCGATCGAAAGATGTTTGTTCGCGAACACTGAAGGAGGCTTAGATGATTGCGGTCAAGCTGAGTACCAACGTGCGCCAACGTGCAATATCGCCCCCCGCCCGAACCTTTTAACTTTGTGCCCACAAGAGAAGTAAACCGCTGTGATGAGGCTCTTAGACTTGTGTGCGCGTGGACACATCATTTCTCGGTGTTCAGATGACTCTGCAAGCTGTTGATTGCTGCATGCTGCATGCTGCGCATTCTGCAGCTGCGACGCGTTTGCCCCACTTCCAGTGAACAGCCTCCTTGGTTGGGGCTCATCTGGTTGAATGGAGAAATGATTGTCTGAGATTCTATCAATGCAAACTTCAGCTAGATATAGGACGCCGACGCGTTCGCGTGAAGTTACTATAATTGTATCCACAACACTTTCTTCATGCATCCATCCAGTTGTGCTTTTAGAAACCCCTCAATTTGTCCAGCCTTGCTGCTTCTGTGCGCCGGCGTCTCTATGATGTTGGCAGAAGTATTGTCTTCGGATGTACAATACAAAATAAAATCAAACAGAGATCGACAAACAGATGTTGAAGAATTATACAGAGATGGTTAATGATGTCAAAGCCGGCGCTCGTGATATACACATCGTAATTTGTGGATTGTGAGTCGTGAATCGTGATCAGAGTATAACCCTAGAATCGCATATACCTATTATTGTATCTTAGACAGCTATTTTGACAGTTTGTCACAGCGCGCACAATCATCAAAGTTGTGTTTTATCTTGCGAGGGCAGTGCTCAATGACACAAAATGTCGCCTTTGCATCTCTGGATCTTGTGGGATTTGAGGCAAGATTTCGAAGTGGAATCTGAATGAAAATATAACGTGTATACCACGAGGTTCCAAAGTGTGGCCATGCTCTAGATATGGTATCTGCACTACACCTAGCACTGCACAGGGCCGCCCCCTGTAATGGATTGGGAGCGGTAGGTTATAAAATTACGTGTAAATTCTAGGTACGGATTATATCTGTTTCGACCCGCTGGCGAGCCACTTGTTCGCGGAGCTTTTACCCAGTTCTTTTCCGTCCGGTGTGCGAACTCGTGAAACCAGGATAAGTTCGCCAACTGATCTCAGTTCGCAAACTTGAGAAAACAGTTTACAGCCCAATAAACTTTATTTAATCATGCCCTTCAAACACGGAACCGCTCATGCAAGCAACAATGGCTACCCCCAAGACCAGTCATAAAAGGCAGCAGAAGAAGTAAGGAGCAGGGAAGGGGATATATAAGAGGTGAAGAGCAGTAGGAGTCAGGCAAGTAGTAACTTTAGTGTCTATCCACCCACTCCCACACTTCTGCATATACTATTTCTAGTTTGGATATTATTGACTCTGCAAGTACGCTCTGAAGTACACTCCTGATTGCACTCGATTGCACACTCCCAGCCAGCTTGACTGTACGCCCCCAAGTAAGCATCGGCAAAAGTACAAATCTACTATAGGCTGCGCTACGCGTACACGTGCAGCTCATAGCAAGCTTCCCGTGGACTCCTGCGCGACGCGCAGTCTATAGTCATCTATAGTCGATTCATAGAGATGTGCGCGTGGGCCTATGGACCTATATACTGTTGGCGGCCGGAGATGGACCTATACCTGTGGTTACTGACTGGAGTCTTCGCTGTTATACCGGTCACACTATCGCTGCGAGTCCACTTTACAGCCCACTGGCGCTTGAGAGCCTACTTGATAGCCTGCTTGATAGCCTGCTTGAGAGAGCCGCGTTTGAGAGAGCCGCGCTTCAGGAGGAGTAGAGTTTTCCACGGGAAGCTTTTGGCCGATGGAAAACTCTGAGTTTGTGGAAGCTTTGGCTAATAGAAGGCTCTAAGTCTGTGGAAACTTTGGCTAATGGAAGGCTCTAAGTCTGTGGATGCTTTGGCTAATAGAAGGCTCTAAGTCTGTGGAAGCTTTGACATTGACATTGACGTAGCCAACCTACTTGACTAAGTGCTTTCGGTACCATCACCATCACCATCATCACCATCATCACCATCACCATCATCACCATCAGCCCCAAACCGAATGCGCACACATACGGCCAAAATCGACGGGAAACTGGCAGCAGATTCCGCTGAGAAAACTGAATCGGAGATCTGCTCTCCCCGAGATCCAATTGTCTAACTTTCCTGCAGAATCTAAGGCTGCAATTGTCAACACCATGACCGTGAGGCATCATGAGATCTTGTCGTGGTGGCCGCGCTAAAGATAAGGTTCAGACTACCATATCGACCGACATCATGATTTCGGCCAACATACGCCGCCTGCCACCTGCCACACGCCACATGCAGCCCGCCGTCCGCCAAATACTGCCCGCCATACGCCACCAGCCTCACGCCTCCCGGTGCCTGGCGCCTGCAACTCAGCAAGTCTCTGGATCAAGAGCTTACATGGGAGCATATAGTCAAGTGAGATTGGAAGTGTCTTCCCTCTTGAGAGTGTACTTGGGAGCGTAGAGCCAAGTAGGCTGGGAGTGTACCATCGAGTGCAATTGGGAGCGTACTTGAGAGCATGCTCGGTAGAGTACTTGGGAGCGTACTCGGAGTGTACTTGGGAGCATCTTAAGAGCGTACCTGGGAGTGTATAGTCAAGCAGGCTGGGAGTGTGTCATCGAGGGCAATTGGGAGTGTACTTGAGAGCGTGCTCGGGAGTGTGCTTGAGAGCGTCTTGAGCGCTTACTTGGGAGCGTACAGTCAAGCAGGCTGGGAGTGTGCCATCGAGTGCAATTGGGAGCCTCCTTGAGAGCATGCCTAGGAGTGTACTTGAGAACGTACTCGGAGGTGTACTTGGGAGCGTACTCGGAGTGTATTTGGGAGCATCTTGGAGCTTACTAGGGAGCGTGCAATGAAGTGCATTTGGCAGTATGGTTTCAAGCTTGTTGAATGCACCATGATGTATAGTATCAAGCGCACATAATCGCATAGTAATCTAGTCAATGCGCAGGTCCATAAGACCTCATAGTGCCACGCGTCAAATATGCTATGGATTACCGTCCCAAAAACAGCTTCTCTATGAGTTACGCGTCGCGTAAGGTCATTTTCCCCGGTGAAGCTCTCAAGACACTCCCAAGTACACTTCCAAGTACGCTCCCAAGTATACTCCGAGTACGCTCCCAAGTACACTGAGTATGGTCCCAAGTACACCTCCGAGTATGCTCTCAATTACACTCCCGAGCACGCTCTCAAGTACGCTTCCAATTGCACTCGATAGCACACTCCCAGCCTGCTTGACTGTATGCTCCCAAGTAAGCTCTCAAGATACTCCCAAGTACACCTCCGAGTACGCTCCCAAGTACACCTCCGAGTACGCTCCCAAGTACACTTCCGAGTCACTCTCAAGTACACTCTCGAGTATACTCTCAAGTACACCTCCGAGAACGCTCTCAAGGACGCTCCCAATTGCACTCGACGGTACACTCCCAGCTACTTGGCTCTACGCTCCCAAATACACTCTCAAGAGGGAAGACACTCTCAATCTCACTTAACTATATGCTTCCATGTATGCTCCTGCGTGCTCGATCCAGAGACTTGCTGAGTTGCAGGCGCCAGGCACCGAGAGGCGTGAGGCTGGTGGCGTATGGCGGGCAGTATTTGGCGGACGGCGGGCTGCATGTGGCGTGTGGCAGGTGGCAGGCGGCGTATGTTGGCCGAAATCATGATGTCGGTCGATATGGTAGTCTGAACCTTATCTTTAGCGCGGCCACCACGACAAGATCTCATGATGCCTCACGGTCATGGTGTTGACAATTGCAGCCTTAGATTCTGCAGGAAAGTTAGACAATTGGATCTCGGGGAGAGCAGATCTCCGATTCAGTTTTCTCAGCGGAATCTGCTGCCAGTTTCCCGTCGATTTTGGCCGTATGTGTGCGCATTCGGTTTGGGGCTGATGGTGATGATGGTGATGGTGATGGTGATGGTGATGGTACCGAAAGCACTTAGTCAAGTAGGTTGGCTACGTCAACGTCAATGTCAAAGCTTTAACAGACTTAAAGCCTTCTATTGGCCAAAGCTTCCCATAGAAAACTCTACTCCTCCCGAAGCGCAGCTTTGTCAAGCGCGGCTCTCTCAAGCAGGCACCCAGGCAGGCACCCAAGCAGGCTTTCAAGCGCCGGCGGGCTGTCAAGTGGACTCGCAGCGATAGTGTGTGCAGTACTGGTATAACAGCGAAGACTGCAGGCAGTAAAGACAGGTATAGGTCCATCTCCGGCCGCCAGCTGTATATAGATTCATAGGCCCACATGCACATCTCTATGGATCGACTATGACGACTATAGGCTGCGCGTCGCGCAGGTGTCCACGGGAAGCTTGCTATGAGCTGCGTGTGTGCGCGTGTACGTGTAGCGCAGCCTATAGTCGATTTGCACTTTTGCCGATGTATAAACATCTAATCAAGTGATAAACCATCTTTCCGGTATCTGCAAGCTGTACCAGACGGGATTCTACATCTACAGGATCCCCTCCTACTGCTACTGGGCATAGGAATTGGTGTTGGCTACAAGCTATCCCATGATGGAGTTGGTAAGAAAGAGATTGAAGATTTGAAGTGGAGTAATGGCATCCAGCTTAGAGAACGAGATGGGCAATCAGTTCCATGGTTTGTGGGTAGGGACAATAGGTTGTAAAGGATTGAATGTGGGAAGCTCAGGAAGATCTGTTAAATTTTGACTTGGTTTTTTGAGTATTTTCTGTTGCATGAACCTGACCGAGCTGAGCTTCAGCTGATGTCAAGGCACACAGCCGGTAGGGCATAAGGCACCCAACTATCTTGTATATATCTCGAGTCTTTCTCCTGCTCTCCAGTCTTTGTACCTAAGTCTATTCACACGGTTCTCCCCTTCAATATTTCAACATTTTCTGTTACTATATGACCTGAGAGGAAGTCGCCGGTACACTGAGATCACCAAGTTGACTCACAGGCTACGGACTCATAGTCGTAGACTCATCCACGAGTCTTCACTCGCCACCGCCACTGGTATTTGCAATCATGAGCTTCCATGGAGTTCCATGGAGTTCCAGGCTCTCATGTATATAAAGACAGAGCTTCTCCTTAGATAGTAGAATAGACTTCATCCGCTTTACATTCGCAACAATTTCTTACTGTTGAAATAGTGATGATAGAGAAGCTTGATTGTATTCTATCTAAGAGGGCCACAATGCCAGTATATATATGAAAGTACAAGTACGGCTGAATGCCATCAGCTCGTACCAGAGTCAACAGTCATCTCCGGCCATACGAGACATCACCGTCTCCGGCCATACAAGACATCACCGTCTCCGGCCATACAAGACATCACCGTCTCCGGCCATACGAGACATCTCCGGCTGAGACCTGTATATGCAATACTGTTACTTTGGATGGCTCGGTGACTTCTTGATTGGCTTGATTGGTTCTCTCTATCTCGAGGGCCAAAGGCCCGTATATGTACAATCTCCCATATGCGTACGCGTATGCTCTGAGACGCATCACCCTGGTCCTGATGCATATCCTGATACAGCCACCATCTTCATACAAGTCTTCATTCTCATACAAGACATCAGACAGTGCTGAGACTCACGATCCAAGTACACATGCAACAAATACTTACATTGCTTGGCCGAGTGATCAGCTGTGATCGAGCTGGCTGGCTCATTATATGCTTCATCTGAGGAGCAATAATTATCGTCAAGGTTGAGCATTGCTGGTGGAGCTTCAGTAGTAGGTGAAGACACATCAGGTATAATGACAGGTCGGTGCTGTACCACTGTAGGTGGTGGTGGTGGTCTAGAGGAGGTGCACTTCGAACCAGAGTGATCGTCCATGATGCGGTGCTTGGCACTTTGTTTTTTCACATTTTTTGGTGAGGATGGTGGAGATGAGAGTATAAGTGGTGGGGGTAGGTAGTTGACATTAAGATTCCGAGGTCTGAGGGCTTCTCTGCTCATGGTTGTTGTGGTGTGATAGATGGGAAGTGGGAAGGTGGCTGCTGCTGGGCTGGAGGACAGTACTCTCACACTCTCCAAAGTACTGCTATTTATATGCAACTCAGCACCACAGAACTTGTCACACTGCCACAAGAATTCACAAATAGAAGCTTCTACTAGTTGTCTTTCAATTCATAATATTCTAGGAGGGGTTTAAGTGGGTGGCTGTGCTGTGGTAAGCGACAAGATGCAGCGCAAGCGAAAGTGGACCCTTTCGTGGGCCCGCTACCGGCAAAGGGATAGTCGATTTGCACTTTTGCCGATGTAGTGGAGAAGGCATAAAAACCACCATAAAGTGTGAGGACTGCAATGAGACTTTGTGTTTCACTCCCAAACAAATTTTTTTTTATGAATTTCAACATATGTAGAGTATTTTTATTTATTCTGGGGGCATTTGGCTGGATTGTGGTTGTGTTATGTGTATTTTAAAAGCGGGCCCGTCTATGGGCCCGAACCCAGTTACCGGCAAAGGGATAAGTCAAATTTTGTAGCATCTTGAATGCACCTCCACAACTGCAAGTGCTTTCAGGAGCACCTGAGAATGCTCTTGCAGCATCTGAGAGCACTTTACTTAGCTTCAGGGGGGACTGGGAGCGTCTGGAATCACTTAGGTGCACCAGTGAGGTTGACCGGAGTGCCTGGGAGGTTTGTTTGTTTGTAATCATATTGCATTTGGCCGCTGGTGGCCATGGCATATATCCCATACATATTTCCTCCCCGCTTCTTCCGTAACATAAAGAAACAAAAGCAAAGTCGCGAGTCCTCTCCCCCCAAAAACAAACAAAACCGCCAAAAACAACATCAACTTTTACCCCCCCCCCTCACTTGACTCCTTGTGATCTGAGTTCTCCGCCTCCTCCACCACTCCGCTAATTCTGCCAACATCTGTCAAACAAAGAAAATCTAACAGTGCCTGCGAACATTTTTCCTCTGCAAAAACAAGAGACATCGGCAAACTAATCTTCGGCTTTTTCATCACTTTTTCGATCCCTTCATACCCCTCTTCCCCCTTTTGCCCGTCAACCCAAAGTCGCTTTTGTTCTCGTTTCCATCTTTTACACTACTTAAACAGGTGGTCTCTTGTCTGATACTCGTGCCCACACCACCAGCACTTCATATCTCTTCTTTTTCCAATGCGCATTAGGTATTTCCCCATAAGAGCATGCCCTGTCTTAAGTTGATAAAACCTCGCCGCAATCGACTTTTGGGATTTCATCACTGCACTGTTACCCCCCCTCTTCACCAAATCATACCGGTAACTGTGCCTCAATTTCTTTCCCATCTCTTTTATTTCTTTCTTACTTTCATCCCATTTTGTCTCCATCAACCGTCGACCAATATGCGCAAAAGATATATAATTCAAATAAGGTAGCGGATTTTTCGTCTCTGTATAACTTCCGCAATGCTTATACGCCGCCTTTGTCGCTTGCAGGTCTGCTTCTTCGTTGCCTTCGATTCCCTTATGGGCAGGTACCCACCGATACTCCACCCGAATATTTTTCTCTAGCAACTCGCTTTTCCAATTTATCGTTCGTAACACTAGTACCTGTCCTTGTCCTGGTTCGTCCGACTGTATTCTCCGTAAAGTCGCTTGGGAGTCCGTAAAAATCGTCACTCTCCTTACTTCTTTCTTCCCGCAAATCTCATCCGCAATTTTCACTGCCTCTGACATCGTGTACATTTCCGCGTCAAATGCTTCCTTCTGTCGGCCTAGGTGTACCCTCCTCTTATTCCACCTTTCCTCTTTCCATACCACTGCACACCCTACCCACTCATCTTCTTTTCTCGATCCATCAGTCCAAAGAACCAAACCCTCTCTTTCTCTTCTCGCTTCCTCCAAAGCCTGTTCTTCTTCTTGAATTATCACTTGGCCTTTCAGCCTCTTCTTTATTTCCGGTAACGTAGTTCCCTCATATCTTCTTCTTTCAAAAGGGTAATCCTCCGGAATCAACTCATCAATCCCCTCCACCCTCCTAACCACGTTCCCTTCTATCTCTAACATTCTCCCTCCGCTTTTAGCATCGGGCATCATCATCTGCCTCATCTTATACTGTCTAACCCGGTTATTAAGAATCGCATTTGCCGGCGGTCTAAGTCTAGCATCATTCATCAGAGCTCCTTGAAGTGTCATTCGAAAGCATCCAGTTACCCTTCTGCCTTGTTCGTTCAAAATTTGTTGTACCTCTTGCGCTCTATTTTTCTGTCCCTTCCACCACAACTCAGCTCCATATAAAGCAACGGCCTGTACTGCGGTGATTTGAATTCTTTGACATCCTTCCGGGCTTAATCCTTTCTTCATCATCAAGGATCTCACCCTACTTTGAGCTCTTCTTGTTTTCGCAAAAATCTTTTTGGTGCGGTCATTCAAAGTATACTATCCAGCTATACCCCTAACCACCTTGTCGCTTCTTTGTTGTATTGAACCTCATGATTCCCGACCCTTATCCTGACCTTCATCTTCGGTTCCTTATTGTTTCTCCTTCGAGTGAACAAAATCGCTTCAGTTTTTTCGACATCAAACTGACAAGTGTTTTCCATCGCCCACATCTGTGCTTCTTTGGTGCATCCCTCTAATCGTTGTGTGCATTCCCCCACATCTTCGCCTTCTACCACCCATGCCACATCATCGACAAAGGATATACCCTCACTTCCGCACTCTTTTTCATTTTCTTCAACTCTGCCGAACAATCCCGAAAGATATATAACGAAAAGTACTGGCGACAGTGGCGACCCCTGCGGAACTCCCATTTCCACATCCATACTGTCTCCTTCCTTTCCATCCATCGACATAATCACTTTTCTTTCTTCCATGAAGCTTTCCACCCACCTCACCAGATCGGCTTCAAACCCCATTTCTTCCATTCTTTTTATCAAGTTCCCCTTTGCCACATGTGGAAAGGCTCCCTTAACATCCATTAACAGCACCGCCGCAGTATTCCCCCTCCCCCACGCTTCTTCAACTCTCTTCATCAACCTTTCAACTGCATCTATTGCTGACCTTCTCTTTCTGCATCCAAATTGTCCATCATGAAGTAACTGCCTTCGCTCACACTCCTCTGCTATTGCGTTTGCTGCTACCTTCTCAACCACTTTTCCCAGACAATTCAATAACGTAATCACCCTATATGCTTTGGCGACTCCGTAATCTGGCTCATTCGGCTTCGGTATAACCACCCCCCTCGCTTCCTTTCAAACTCGTGGGTGTATCCCTAACCTAAATGTCATTTTAACAATCGCAATTATTCTCGGAGTGTCCCACTCCCACAATAACCTGATCGCCTTAAACCCAAGTCTATCTGGACCAGGAGCCTTCTTAACTGATTGATCGAATAGAGCCAATCGGATATCCTCATCAGTAATCTTCCTCCACATTCCTCCTCCCTCTTCTTGGGCCCTTCTCTCAACACCCTTCAAAGGCTTTGGAAATGCTTCTTTTTTAATCAACTCTGCTTTGTCCTCCCAGGATTCCGCCACTACTCCATCCCTGGATTTCAATGCTTTTGTCGTTTGCTGACCCCCTGGTTTTGTATACCTCAGAGCCTGCCATACCTGATGTTTCGTGGCCAAAGACAAAAAATCTTGCCACATCTTCGTTTTCGATTGTCGGATTATTCTTCGGACATTGCTCCGCTGCTTTTTAACCTGTTGCTGCATTGCTTCCCCTCATCTTCTAGCCCTCTTTAAAGAGCCCAAAATTCTTCTATTTTCTGCGATCACCTCATTCCACCACCTTTTGAATCTCGCACAAACTTTTACTTTCTTGCAGCACCTATTAAGATGATTAACAAAATTTCGCTGTATCCACTGAGCTTCCTTCTGTAATTCATCTCCGCTGCTTTGTTCGGTCAAGACCGGTCTCTCTGAGCTCTTGTCCTCCCAATATTTTTTCGCTTTTTCATAATTTTCTTTTTCCTCCTCCGACTTGAGCCCATCAATATCCCATCCTGTAACCTGTCTCGATACTTTGACTCCTTCCCCTTCGTCCCATCTTAGGTGGGCACACACAATCGCGTGATCCGAAGTAGTTGCCAAATCTGTTGCTATCTTCAAATTGTTGGCCATCCCGGCTTGTTATGAAGAAATCTATTAGCAACCTCGAAATTTCGCCGTTTCTCATACTCGTATGGGTTGCTTCCCCATCCGTAACATCAGTCAATTCATACTCATCCATAAGATTCGTTAAAAAGACTGCATCTCTTGTTGGTGGGCATTCCAGATCCCATCTGTCACTGTGAGCATTCCAATCTCCTCCTAACAGGATCTTGTTCCGCCCCATAATCTCCATCCATCTTGCTGTCTGCGCCGGTCTGCCTTCGCTTCTCACCCCCTCCACCTGCCTCAGCTGATCATACACATTCACCAATCTCATTTCTCTCCCCAAGGGATATTTTATATCAAACACCTGTACGTCTCCTTCCCCCCCCATATCAACTTCTGAGAACTCCAGGTGCGTATCTCTTCTTATTGCTGTCATTGTTCTTCCTTCCCTGACCAATCTATATTCTGGGTGACTAATGTTGTATCCCTCCTTCTCCACCACCGGTTCTTGCATTATTAAAACATCAGCCCCCCAAACAATTCCCTTTTCCAACGCAATCATCGTCGCATCATACCCCCTCCCACAATTATGCATTATGCACTTCACCATTGCTTCATGGGGGTTTCTTGGATCCCTGCGCTGGAGCTTGGCCCGGATGTCGCTTGTGTCGAAACAACTTGTACTTCCGGCTCCCTTTCTGTTTGCTCATCATCTTGAGCTTTCTTTTCGGCTTCCATAGTCAATGGTTCCCCATCCTCAGTCCGTTCCGGCTTCTTCTGCTGATCAGTCGTCATATTCCGACGTTCCCCTTCTCTCCCCTTCCAGGTTCATCTTTCTTCCTTTGCTGTCTTAATAGCTTCCTGTTTTTTAACACAAACATTGGCCTTTGCGATATGGTTTCCCTTGGAGTTAATACACTTATCAATGTTATGGGTGCAGTTCTGTCCTGCATTCGCTTTGCAACCCACAACGTTGCACTTATGATCCTTAGTCAAATGTCTTCCCGCACATAACATGCAAGCCGGCATCTTCAAAGCCCCACACTTTGCCTCAACATGTCCCCATCTGCTGCACACTGCGCAAAAGGAATCCGGTCCGGCAGTCATAAACTTCTCCACATTATACTTTACTCCTGCCGCCCTTAATCCTCCCGTCAAAACTTTTTCGGCAATTTTACTTCCCTTGACCGCAAACACAACCGACGATGCTTTCTTTCCTTCTGCCTTCTTTTTCTGTACATCCTTTGGTCCTCCAATCCAATTGATAGCGAGGGGCAACACCACCCCCTTGTTCTCAGCTTGTAACTCCTGCCTCAATTTCTCCAGTCCTCCCCCTGTCTTCTTCCCCAAATACCTGTCGAAATTAACGCCATGCATCTTCACTCTCTCCCAGAGCTCATTTGTCTCGATGTCCACAATGCCGGCGTCCACCTTTCTCGCCGCTTTGATCACAATCTCCCTGTACCTAATCAGCATCTTGGCAGTTGCCCCCAGGGTCGTAATCGTTGAGAGATATTCTTGGGTATTCTTTGTTACCCCTTGAATGCGCACAAAATGTGGAACCTTCGCCTCAAAAAGTGCTCTATTCACTTCCGACGAAATATCCAAATCTTTCTTCTGAGAAAGTGGGAGTCCATTATTCCTGTTAAAGGTGACTCTCCTTTTCTACATCGAATTTTGTCCTGGGGGAACGGCTTCAATTCCTCCTTCTTTTGTTGACTTCTCTTAACCTCGGTGAAGCCGTCCCCTTTTTTCATATTTTCCCCTTCACGTTGCTGTTGTCGTTGCTGTTGTTCGGGGTTTTTCTTTCGTGGCACCGGTGCAGCCGCTTACTGCGCCCACGTCTCCGTTCTCTTTTCTTCCGGTTTCTTTCCTTCCGGCTTCTTCTCTGTCCGCTTCGTAACCTCCGGCTTCTTCCTATCCGCCTTTGGTCCCTTTGGTACCTCCTTTACCTCCAGTTTTTTCGCCTACCCCTTCTTTTGTTGTCGTACTGCTGGCACCACCGGTTTCTTTTTTAGGATCGTAACCTGTCCTACTTCCAGACGCGGGAACTCGGCTCTCACGCCTCCTGGTGGAATCACCGGCGCATGCTTGGATTGCTCCAGCGCCTCCTCATCCACCTCCATCTCAGCCCGAATAACTCTTTCCACCTTTCTATTTTCCTCTTCCGAAAAAGTCACTCCCGGCTCAAATTCAATATCACTCATACTCTCCTCCTCAGGGGTGGCTTCTACCTGTTTCCCCCTTTGGATTTCATCCTTCTTTTGGCTTTCCTCAGCCATTTTCTCGAACCTGTCAACCACTCTATCCGTTAATTGATCCGCCATTTTTTCCATTCAAGCCATCATTGCATTTTCAATCGTTTTAGCCATATTTACCGGTACAATCTTGGCCAATTTTTTTCTCAATCTTGCTTAATCTCTCATCAAGCTTTTCCGCTCTAGCCTCGTCATACTCCTGACTCAGCTCCACCTGTTCCTTAATTTCCATACTAATTTTTCTCGCGCTCACCACCGCCGCGTCAGTATGGTTCTATCTTGCTGCGATATGGTTCGTCTGTTCACCACACCACTTCACATACTTTACGTCATACTCTTCTCTTCCAACCATAAAATCTCTCAGCCCATTAGTATTCTGAAGATACTCACCAATAAAGGCCTCCAGATTAACTGGTTCATTCCAATTCGCCAGACTCTCTGCAGGCTTGGCCCAATCAGCCTCCAACTTTCTCCTGCTTGGCGTCTGCGGCATATTCGGGATTGGTCATTCGGGCGTTACCGGCCTCTTAACTCCCTTTCCCTTATTGCACTTTTTTCCCTTCTTTATTGGCATCATGTAGGGCTCCTCCTCCCTCCACTCTACCTCTGTCATTGCCTCATCGCTAACCTCACTGTCATCGCTAATTTCAAATTTTCTCGGAATGGGTGTGTACACTTTCCGGGTCTCCTCCATTGCCCCCTCCTTTTCGGCATGCTGGCTGATATCTTCCTCCGACGGTATATACCTCTGCGCGATAATTCCAGTGCTCGCCCTAGGAGTCGAAAAAGGATCCATTGGGAGCGCACTGGGTGGCATAGCTAAAATGCTGCCCTCGTAAACCATTGATTTATTCGAAATCGTAGTCGGTGGTGGTGAAGACAACACTGACGATTCAATGCTGCCTACACTGCTGCTTCTGCGTCTCGTAACACCCGTAATTCCAGTTTTTCCCGTCAGGTCGGAATATGCTCTCATATCGTTCAGGTCGCTAGGGAGCCATCCCGATTCTACTCTGTTGGACGCTGGACAATTCTCGTGTCTCCTTAAATCATCTTCAATTCGAGCTTGGTGTACTCCCATCTCAAACCTATCTCGTTCCTCTCCCGCTCTAAGCCTTTCATACTCAGCGGTTCCATGGAACTCTCGTAGTCTGTCCTCTCTATCAAGTTGAGAGAGTTCATGCGCAATTTCTGAAGTTGCAGCAACTCCATCCGAATCCGTAATCGTAAGCGGTCCGGTAATCTTATTGAGTAGGCCACCGACATGGCTACTTTCTTCGCTAGCAGTAGAGGCCTCGGGGGTAGACCCCACTCCCTTTCCTGCTTCTTGCATCTTATCGAGCCTTTCCTTCGCCTTCTGAAAGGTGGACTTCGTTCTTGCTCCAAAGAGACTCATCGTGTGCTGCTTCTAAGCGGTTGAAGTTCGTTCAACTGAAAACCGAAGCAAAAATTTTCTCGCGATGTCAAACTTGATTGGATAAAATCGGTCTTGGCAAAACTAGAAGGTGGTGTGGTGTGTTGTCGGAGGTGTGTAGTGCCTGGGAGGTTTGCGTATGGCTTCCGGACCGTTTTACATTTTGCTGATGATCTTGATCCCCCATCTCTCTCTTTCTCGTCCACAACTCTACCATCACCACAGAACCATCGGCAAAAGTGCAAATCGACTATAGACTGCGCTACGCGCAGCTCATATCAAGCTTCCCGTGGACCCCTGCGCGACGCGCAGTCTATAGTCATCCATAGTCGGTCCGTAGACATCTGCGCGTGGGACTATGGAACTATATACGGCTGGCAGTCGACAACCCTAAGCCAGTCATTACTACCGACTGGTTTCGCTGGTACTGTACACTCGTTGAGAGCATTCTTGAATGGCCGCTTAAGAGCCTGCTTGAGAGCCTGCTTGGGAGAGCCGTGCTTGGGAGAGCCGCGCTTGGGAGAGCCGCACTTCGGATGGAAGTGCGTTTTCCAAGGGAAGCTTTGGCCAATGGAAGGCTCTAAGTCTGTGAAAACTTTGACGTTGACGTTGGCGTTGACGTAGCCAACCTACTTGTCTAAGTGCTTCCGGTACCCCCACCATCTCCATCGCCATTGCCATTGCCATCGCCATCGCCATCATCACCATCAGTCCCGGACCGAATGCGCACACATACGCCCAAAATCAATGGGAAGCGGGCTGCAGATTCTGCTGGAAAATCTGAGTCGGAGATCTGCTCTCCCCAAGATCCAATTGTCTACCATTCCTACCGAATCTAAGGCTGCAATTGTCAACACCATGACCGTGAGGCATTGTGAGATACTGTCGAGGTGGGCGCGCTAAAGATAAGGTTCAGACTATGATATCGACCGACGTCATGATTTTGGCTGCCCACCGCCACACACCGCCCGCAATACGCCGCCTGCCACACGCCGCCTGGTACCCGGCACCTGCAATCGGCATCGAGCAAGCAGGAGCATACTTGGGAGCATATAGTCAAGTGAGATTGCGAGAGTCTTGAGTTTTGAGAGCGTACTTGGGAGCGTCCAGTCAAGCAGGCGGGGAGTGTGCAATCGAGTGAAATTCGGAACGTACTTGAGAGCGTACTTGGGAGCGTCCAGTCAAGCCACTGTGCAATCAAGCGTAATGGTGAGTGCTGGAGAGCGTACTTGGGAGTGTACAGTCAAGCAGGCTGGGAGTGTACAGTCAAGCAGGCTGGGAGTTTGCAATCAAGTGCAACCGGTAGTTCTTGAGAGCATAGTCAAGTAGGTGGGGAGTGTGCAATCGAGTGCAAATAGGAGCGTACTTGGGAGCGTACTTAGGAGGGTACAGTTAAGCAGGCGGCAGTGTGCAATCAGGAGCGTACTTCAGAGCGTACTTGGGAGCTTGCAATGAAGTGCATTTAGAAGCTTGGATTCAAGTGTTGCATGCAGCATTATGTATAGTATCAAGCGCACATAATCGCATGTGTATCATAGCAATATAGTCAACGCGGAGGTTCATAGGGCCTCATAGTGCCACGCGTCAAATATGCTATGGAATACCGTCCCAAAAACAGCTTCTCTATGAGTTACGCGTCGCGTAAGGTCATTTTTCCCGGTAACACTCCCAGCCTACTTGACTTACGCTTCCAAATATGCTCTCAAGACGCTCCCAAGTACTCTCCGAGTACGCTCCCAAATACACCTCCGAGTACGCTCTCAAGTACACTCCTGAGCATGCTATCAAGTATGCTCCCAATTGCACTCGATAGCACACTCCCAGTACATCTCCGGGTACGTTCCCAAGTACACTTCAGAGTACGCTTTCAAGTACACTCCCAAGTATGCTCTCAAGTACGCTTCCAATTGCACTCGATGGCACACTCCCACTTATGCTCCCAAGTAAGCTCTCAAGACACTCTCAAGTACACCTCCGAGTACGCTCTCAAGTACACCTCCAAGTATGCTCCCAAGTACACCTCCGAGTCGCTCCCAAGTACACTCCCAATTGCACTCGATGGCACACTCCCAGACTACTTGGCTCTACGCTCCAAAGTACACTCTCGAGAGGCAAGACACTCCCAATCTCACTTGACTATGCTCCCATATATGCTCCTGCGTGCTCGATCCAGAGACTTGCTGAGTTGCAGGCGCCAGGCAACGGGAGGCGTGAGGTAGGTGGCGGGTGGCGGGTGGCGGGCGCCGAAATCATGACGTCGGTCGATATGGTAGTCTGAACCTTATCTTTGGCGCGGCCACTGCGACGAGATTTCACGATGCCTCACGGTCATGGTGTTGACAATTGCAGTCTTAGATTCTGAAGGAAAGGTAGACAATTGGATCTTGGGGAGAGCAGATCTCCGACTCAGATTTTCCAGCGGAATCTGCTGCCTGCTTCCCACCGATTGTGGGCGTATCTGTACGCATTTGGTCCAGGGCTAAAGGTGATGATGGCGATGGTGATGGTGATGGCGATGGCGATGACGATGGCGTTAGTGATGGTGATCATAGTACCAGAAGTGCATAGACAAGTAGGTTGGCTACATCAATGTCAGTGTCAAAGCTTTCGCAGACTTAGAGCCTTCTATTAGCCAAAGCTTCCACAAACTCAGAGTCTTCCATCGGCCAAAAGCTTCCCGTGGAAAACTCTACTCCTCCCAAAGCACGGCTCTCTCAAGCGCGGCTCTCTCAAGGGCGGCTCCCCCAAGCAGGCTATCAAGCAGGCTCTCAAGCAGGCTCTCAAGTGCCAGCGGGCTCTCAAGTGGACTCGCAGCGATAGTGTGTACAGTACCGGTATAACAGCGAAGACTGCAGGCAGTAAAGACAGGTATAGGTCCATCTCCGGCCGCCAGCCATATATAGTTCCATAGGCACACACGCACATCTCTATGAATCGACTATAGATGACTATAGACTGCGCGTCACGCAGGGGTCCACGGGAAGCTTGCTATGAGTTGCACGTGTGCGCGTAGCGCAGCCTATAGTCAATTTGCACTTTTGCCGATGAAGGTGAGTCTCAATGTAGCGGATCCGTACTGTATCTAATTTGATACAAAACTCAATTCCAAGTCCAGTTGATATCTACTACTCTATAGAGTATTGAAGATAGTTTTTATGAACAGTCTTATGCTTTACAAAAATCTTCCAGCTAACAAGAATATGCTTGTAGAGTACTTTTGGCTGTTATTTCTCCATTGTACATAACCGTCTGGATGCTAAAAGTATATCAACAATAAAAAGTTCTTTGTGCTGTCCCACTATACCAAATATCGCTCAGCCAAGTCATCGGCAAAAGTGCAAATCGACTTTAGACTGTGCTACGCACGCACGCGCACACGCGCAGCTCATAGCAAGCTTCCCGTAGACCCGGGCGCGACGCGCAGTCTATAGTCATCCATAGTCGGTCCATAGACATCTGCGCGTGGGACTATGGGACTATATACGGCTGGCAGTCGATAAACCCCAGCCAGTCTTGACTGCCGACAGGCTTCGCTGTTGCTAACACACTCATTGACAGCATTCTTGAGTGGCCGATTGAGAGCCCGCCTGAGAGCCTGATTGAGAGCCTGATTGAGAGCCTGATTAAGAGCCTGTTTCGGAGCCGCGCTTGAGAGAGCCGCGCTTCGGCAGGAGTAGCGTTTTCACAGGAATCTTTGGACCGATTGAAAATTCTGAGTTTCTGGAAGCTTTGGCCAATAGAAGGCTTTAAGTCTGTGGAAGCTTTGACGTTGACGTGGACGTAGCCAACCTACTTGACTAAGTGCTTTCGGTACCATCACCATCACCATCACCATCACCATCACCATCACCATCACCAGCATCACCTTCAGCCCCGGACTGAATGTGCACACATACACCCAAAATCGATGGGAAGCGGGCTGCAGATTCCGCTGGAAAATCTGAGTCGAAGATCTGCTCTCCCCAAGATCCAATTGTCTACCTTTCCTTCAGAATCTAAGGCTGCAATTTTCAACACCATGACCGTGAGGCATCGTGAGATCTCGTCGCGGTGGCTGCGCTAAGATAAGGTTCAGACTATGATATCGACCGACGTCATGATTTCGGCCAACATACGCCACACGCCTCACGCCTCACGCCTCACGCCTCACGCCTCACGCCTCACGCCTCACGCCTCCCGGTGCCTGGCGCCTGCAACTCAGCAAGTCTCTGGATCGAGCACCCAGGAGCATACACGGGAGCATATAGTCAAGTGAGATTGGGAGTGTCTTGCCTCTTGAGAGTGTACTTGGGAGCGTAGACCCAAGTAGGCTGGGAGTGTGCAATCGAGTGCAATTGGGAGCATACTTGAGAGCGACTCGGAGGTGTACTTGGGAGCGTCTTGAGAGCTTATTTGGGAGCGTACAGTCAAGCAGGCTGGGAGTGTGCCATCGAGTGTACTTGAGAGCGTACTCGGAGGTGTACTTGGGAGCGTACTCGGAGGTGTACTTGGGAGCGTCTTGAGAGCGTACTTGGGAGCTTACAGTCATGCCAATCGAGTGCAATCAGGAGCATACTGGCGAGCGTACTTGGGAGCGTAGAGTCAAGCAGGCTGGGAGTGTACCATCGAGTGCAATTGGGAGCGTAATTAACAGCATGCTCGGGAGTGTACTTGACAGCGTACTCGGAGTGTACTTGGGAGCGTCTTGAGAGCTTACTTGGGAGCGTACAGTCAAGCAGACTGGGAGTGTGCAATCGAGTGCAATCAAGAGTGTACTTCAGAGCATACTTGGGAGCGTGCAATGAAATGCATTTGGCAGCTTAGTTTCAAGTTTGTTGTATGCAGCGTGATGTATAGTATCAAGCGCACATAATCGCATGCGTATCATAGTAATCTAGTCAATGCACAGGTCCATAGGGCCTCATAGTGCCACGCATCAAATATGCTATGGATTACCGTCCCAAAAACAGCTTCTCTATGAGCTGCGCGTCGCGCATGGTCATTTTTCCCGGTGAATACCTGCAGTTAAATTCCTTCGATTACTACTACCTAGCCATCTGATTACCCATTACACCCCTTTCCCTCTCTCAAAAGGTCCCAGAAATGCATTCTCCACTTTTGATGGTGATGATAGCTAATTGTTTCCTTTGAAGATAGAAAAGTAGCCATAGTAATAGTAGAGAAGACATGAAAACCACCATAAATTATAAGCAGTACAATAAGGCTTTGTGCTTCACACCCCAACAAATTTGTTTTTATGAATTTCACCATATGTAGATTATTTCTATTCATTCTGGGAGGATTTAGTTGAGTTGTGGTGGTGTGAAGTGTATTTTAGAAGCGGGCCCACCCGTGGGCCCAAACCCGGTTACCGGCAAAGGGATAGGGTGCCGGGAATCTCATCTTCGTCCGCGGAGCCCTCGGATTCAGAATCTTGCTCGTTACTTACTCACAATTCGTAAAAGAAAATATTTCTCTCGAAAGGATGATTTACCTTGGTAGTTGGAACCCGAGACTTCTTTAAACTGCTGACCATGAAACCATTTAACCTTTTCGGCCCCTCTTTGAATAGGATATTTTGCATTGATCGCTGCAAGCAGCTACGGTTGTGGCAAGTTGTTAACTTGATCTATGTCCAAGGCTGATATTTCTCTTATCTTGGCAGCAATCTCGGTGCGTGTGTTGCTGTTCCGCATAAGTTTCAAACTATCTTTTTGGACTTGTTTCGTTGCCAATTCTTGAATTTCTGTGGAAAATTTCCTCAAAACGCGAGACATCCGCCGATCATCAACACTCGAGTCTAATTTCTCAGCAACAAGCACCATAATGCGGGAAACTGCAACGCTTGTGAGAATTTGCGCAATGGCTTCCTGTCCTTGGTTCAGAGCTGGTTGCGCCAGGGAGAAAATAGATACAGAAGAAGCAGACGAATTTAGATCGTTGGAAAATAGTGAGTCATTGTCGGTTATTACGCTGTCATCGTCAATGACTGAGTTCTCGAGGCCGTCAGTATGCTTGTGCGCGTTAGTTATTAGGTTCCTGCGGTCGTCAATGTGCTTCTGCGTGTTGGGCTCGGGTTTTTCGAGAAGTAGGTGGCCCCTATCGGTGTCGTCAATTTTTGGGTTCTCATAGTGCTAGGATGAATGTAAAATAGGTGTACTAACTGAACCTATTTGCGTTGTAGAGGTAAAGGAAGTGGGTTCAGAATTATCGAGGCGTGGGTTGATGACCCCGCATAAGACCTTGATTAAGATATTGGCGTTTTCTTCGTCGGTATCGGGATCATATGGAGTGGCATCTACAGTTTCTCTGTGGAAAGGTAGTTAGTCGCCTGTTACAAGATCCGAGAGCGTAAGAATGCATACCTGATAGGTTCCTGGTCGTCGAGGCGCTTGAATCTTTCTTGATCCTCGGGGTTGCTTTTGTTACAGGTGTACTTGTGCCGGAGACATGTTACAGGTCTGATACACGGTGTTGCTGCAGGGGCCGATGCCTCCTGTATATATCTCGAGTTTTTCTCCTTCTCTCTTCTCTGTACCATAGAATACACGCATATGGTTCCCCCCAACTTCCATATCGTAACAGCTTTGGATAAGAGCAAACTGGATGCTCAGTTGGGATTTTGGTGCATGCAATTCGTCAAGTTGTCGAGCATAATCGAGTACACTGTCATCAAAACCGTCCAAGTTTCCCGGGTCACGGCTCGTCAAGACAATCAGGTTGAGGTATTTGCATTTGTGGCCCAATCCACGGAGTTCCTTGTACTTCCGAGTGTATTCACTAAGGTGACTGTGCAAGCTCTCTGCCATGGACAGCCTGGATTCCTTAGTCAGTAACAGTTCTTCCTCGACGTTGTCCATGAGCACCGTCAAATGATCCCTAGTTATACCCCTATATTCGGCTTTAGAGTGAATAAACGCCAAGTCGATACCGTCTATGTCGTATTGCGCTGCAAATCGGGCCAGGCTTCTCTTCATGGCGGGCCACCGGTCGCGAATGTCATCGGAGTTGTCAATTAGAAACATCTAGTAGGCTTTTAGTAAGCTATCCTCTGACAGTGTTTTGCGCCCACTGGTGGCTACTTAGAGGTTGTGCGGAAACTATTACTGTATAAACTTTCGAAGAGATCTCAAAAGCTTCCAAGTGTCAGGAGGCTTAGGACTCCAGCTGGATAGTCGAACCGTCTCTGAATAGAGAAACGTCCGCAATCTTGATGCGATCATCCGAATTACTCTGCAACATCTTTTCCAATAGGCTGACGAACTCAGCAACAAAGCGACCGCTGTTTACTAAGTCAATAATGTTGTGACGGGTCTGTTGTGCTGAACCTCTCTTGACCGAATCTCTCTTGCCTGAGTCTAGGCGACACATACATAAAAACTGAAGTGCTCAAACCTAACCCGACAGCACGTGATAACTAAACTCAAAATCTGTCCAGCAAATTGGCCTCGATCCCCGGCTCAAGTAAGTTTGGCGTGATGAAATATGCGGATGAATGAGTAAGTAATATATAGCACGGGACGTGATGTAAATGTGTAATTTGACATACAGTCTGGAAAAGATGTCAACTGTGCTGCTAAGAAAATTTCCAAGTTTTTAACGCGATTATATTCCGCCACGGGGGAGCTCGAAGAATTGGCCAGCGAAGGAGAAGTTAGGTAGGAAATGGTGAGTGCGTTGTGTATTCTGTGTTTTTGGTGGGGAAGGCTGACGAAGTTCTGAGCAGTGATGTGGACGCTTTTACGACGAATTTGGGATGCTGGCGACGAATTGAACGGAGATAACGAGTATATTCTTAAGATATGATGATAAGAGTGATTAATAGTAATAATATGTAACATAGGTTATCTAAACCAAAGCACAAGTTGAAGGACGAGTGCCACTAGTGATCATGATAGCTAGTTTTGCAGCTCAGAAAGCTCGAGAGAGCTACTACTGTACTTTACATGATTCGGCGCCGTGACATCATTCTGAGTTGCCACCCGAGGTAATTGTTGTATGGAGAGAAGTAGGGAAAATGTAAATTCAGCTCAAAGTCCATCTGGACATATCAGCATGTACCATGCTAAGAGATATCTAATCAAACGCTATCTCATCTGAATCTCTCACCAAGACATCTCTCCGTGAATCCATCTCTTATGTGAAGAATCTCTCGCTATATGGTACTGAAACTGATTTGGTCGTTTTGCATTCCGTGGTAGCCCTCTTAATGGCGGATTCGATAGTGGATCCGATTGTGGCAGTTTTGGTAGTGGTAGAGATCTCTGCACTAAGTCTAGTCGCCTCTCCGTGGAGAATGTTTTAGAACTCAGACTCAACATCGGCAAACTTGGGGCGATCATCCGGATGACTTCGCAACATCTTTTCCAATAGGTGTACAAACTCATCCACAAAACGATCCCCGCTTGTTGAGTCTACAAGTTGTTGAAACCAGTCCAAAACTTGAGAGCTTTAACGCTATCCCCATCATAGAACCAACTTCGTACCCACATCGGCTCGTTTTCCAATATCTTTAGCACCTCTGTATTTTGTTTTCCCATGTACCATAAATGTCTGCACTCTTTTAACGTTACCAAAAATGACGAAACTGATAACTTCGGCCAGGATGCAGCCTAAAGATCACACGTCACCAGATCTTCCAACGTTCATTTCCTCATAATTACATTCTGGTGCCCAATAAGGAGAGCTTCTAAAATACCAGCCGAAGCATACAGTGTCCTGATCGCTAAGATTTTGTCGAAACTGTGTGAAACCGGAATCCGCAATCATGAAATTGCCACTGAAAAGCAAGATTTTCTGGGGCTAAACAGTTCCGTATCTGCTTGCTTGATGGGATAGTGTAACCGCACGCGCACAGCTGTCATTAGCCCCACTATTCTGGGAGTGAGAATCTACTGGTAAGTTTCTATTGTAAACATATACAATCTTGTGATGCCTCGAAGCATTATCATTGACCGGAATTGTTTTCCGTGTGGCTGTGCCTCAAGCTGATTGGTCCGAATTGTTCGGCATGTGGAAGTGAGTCAGCTTCTGTGGCTTTGCTACTCCCAACTAAGTAATTATAGTTACCCTACTAACCACGTTTTAGCTACAATACATGTGTTCCGACCCATACGCCAAATTTTCCCATTAGCCAACAGGTCGACCGATATGCCAAATTATCAGCTTGGTGAATAGGTCGACCTATACACCAACTGAGGGTACTGACCGATGTGCCAAGTAGGAGGTTGGGAGGGGTTTAGGGAGGTGCAATAAAGCACCATATTTTTTCAACTGTTGAACTCCTACATCACCCTACATCATTATTGTGTCTATTCTACTTCTCTATCACTGTGTCTATCCTATCCTCTTCTTCCAACTCCACCAAAAATTTTCTTGCCTACAACAATGACTTCCTTGACTTCCGCTTCTATGTTTACAAGAAGAATCAAGTTCAGTGTTCAGTGCACAGTCACACTGAAGAGCATGACTGGAAATTTATCACCACTTACCACCTGGACTAAAATTGCCTTGGTAAATCGAACCCTGGGCCTAGAGCGAGCTGGCGGACTGAGTGCAAGAAAGAGAGCCAATACAGCAATTGGAGAACAAAGTACAGCAAGAGTGACAAGGGGATGACATGCACAGGGGGAGGAGGAAGAATAGATTGGGCAGTTGGCTGGGAGTGTATACTAGTAATTTGGCGGAAGGAATTAGTATGGTGAACTTGGTACACCAGTTGACCCATACACCAAATTTCCCGGTTGGCCACTGGGTTGATCCATATGCCAAATCTTCCCATTGGCCAATAGGTTATTCTGTACACCAAAAGGTTGACCGCTTTGCCAATCGGTCGGCCTTTTGGCCAACGAGAAATTTGGCGTATGGGTCGGAACACATGCACGAGCAAACGTGTTCTAATCCTGTCTATTTTTTTACTTGAGATTTGTGAACTTTTTTGTTGACCTCTCAAGTGTGGTAACCGGATCTTCATATTAACGCAGCGAAGTTCATATCAGCAACGCCGCCACCAAGTGAAAGTCGGAAATCGCCCTTGGAATTTTGGTGATACAAGCCACTGGAGTTCACGCATTGCATAGGTGACAGTCATTATATCGAAGTAGTACTTATGATTACTCAAAAGGAGTTGGAAGCCCGAGCTATATAAGAATGTAAAGCTTTGCTGAGAGACCTAGAGAATGAGGTCCGCATCAAACCCTAAACAAGTCGACACAAGCACCTGCCTCGATCCCAAGAATCACGAAGATGCCCAATCTTACATCAACAAAGTACAAAAATCCGAGCCGTTGAGGCCACTGTCTCCGCCTCTCCGCCTCTTTGCCGCCTTCCACCCATACATACCGATCCGCCCTTTTAATTCCTCCCTGCAACCCTCTGCTCCCTGCCGCCATATCCACCCCGCCCTGTATCATAGTCTTCGCGGTAGTAATCCCTGACCTGACCGCCGGTAGGTCCGCGTCCATACTGCCTCCCCTCCTTGAATCCCAGATCCAAGTCTGTGCGGATGATACGCTCGTCGAGCTTCGTGCCACCAACGTACTTCATCGCGTCAAGTGCGTCCGGGTGCGTGTAGTATTCGACGAAACAGAAGCCACACAGTGTCTTGTAGTGTATACATATGTTCAAGCGAGTGTCATAATCCGACGAGAATTAATGAAGAGAAAATATTTTGGGTGTCCGGATCCGGATCCGTACGTACTTACCTAGGAAGATACCCACAACGCTTCAACGCACGTCTTGTACCTTGAGACGTTTCTGGTATCGTTTATCCATGACATACCGGACTCCCAAGGTCAAAGCAGTAAGTAGCACAGCAATGACAAAAAAGAAAATCAAGCTTTCCCGAGAGTATTGCAGTCGCTGTTTGAATTGTACTCCTGGAAGTGCTGGGAAGGTATTGTCATCCATTTTGAATTTTATGATACCTGCTTGTAAAAAAGTCTAAACAGAATCCACATAGAGTTAGTATATGTGCCAGCTTGGGAGAGATTTCTGTGAAGCTTACTGCTGCAATTGTTGTTGGTAGATGGATTAGAGCCACTATGGTCATAATCTTTACCCTAATCTTGATTTTTTCACTCATTTTAAACGGCCTTTTGCGCCTGATTTCCAGACTAATGCACAGGTGCATTTTTTCTTCCTCTATCCACTTTTCTTCGCGCTCCATATATTGGGTTTCGCGCTTTTTGTGGCGGTTTTCTTCCCAATCCTGTTCAGTTTTTGCCACTTCAAACTGTGTTTGATAGTCCAGAACGTTGTGCAACTGGTGATGTTAGTTTCTTCTCATCGCTCAACTGTTGAATTGCGAGTTAGGTGCCCTACCAAGCGCGAGTGGCCTTGAACGTACAGTGCTGATATAGATTCAGTCGTTGTGCGTTCCGTAGTGACCATCTCGATGGTGGATCTACCAACACGAGGCACAGGGGCGATAGCCGACGTGGCAGTTTTGGTAGTGGCCATGGTGGATACCTCCGCGCTGGGCTTGGTTGACTCTCTGCGGATAATGTTTTCGAACTCAGACTCAACATCGGCAATCTTAAGGCGGCCATCCGGATTACTCTGCAGCATCTTTTCCAATAGGCCAATGAACTCAGCAACAAAGCGATCGCTGTTTTTTAAGTCAATAAGATATTGGAACCATTCCAAAACTTGGGGTTTGACGTGATTCCCATCATGAAACCAATCTTGCGCCCGCCGATTTTCTGGTACCCGCTCCCTTTCCAAACTCTGAGTGGCTTTGTGTCCCTTTTGTCTATACTCCATAAACTCCCGTACTCCCTCAGTACCAAGAAGAACGAAGGTGATAACTTCAGCCAAGATGCAGCCTAAAGACCACACATCCCCGGCTCTTCCAACATTCACTCCCTCCGTGTCGCACTCTGGCGCTCGATAAGTCGAGCTTCCAAGGTCCCAGGTGACGCCTGTGTTTTCATGATCATGAGGGTTACGTTCTCGAAATCTTGTGAGACCGAAATCCGCGATCATGAAACGACCATTGAAAATCAAGATGTTCTGGGGCTACATAATTTCAGCTTTGAAATATACGATCTGGGGTACGAGAGCGAACCTTCAGATCTCGATGGTAACCGCAAAGCACTAGAAGTTCGGACGTCTGGTTCGGATCCCCTGTGTGGATGGTTTTGAGCGCCGAAGTAAGCTCGTGGATTCGGGTCATAAACTGTAACCTATCGGCAGTTTCTGGTGGAGAGCTTGTTTCGTAGTACTTCTTGAGGTCGCAGTCCGCATATGGGAAGATCATGTTGAGGGATGATCCATGCTTGAAGTACGCGAGCAACGGTAGAAGGTTGGAGTGGCGTCGTTTCTGTAGCAACCTACCAGCAAATGTCTCTAGCATGAAAGCGTTTTCATCCGACTCATAAAGCTGTTTAAGAGCATAGACGTGCTACAAGTAAGCGCAGGTTAGATCAGCAAATCCACACAGGGAATTAAAAGGGATAGATATTAACCTACATCTTGGCTATCGTTGAAATAAGTCCACTTGATTTTATCGTATAGTGGGTATAGTTGGACCTTGTACACCTTTGAGAAACCTCCACCTCCGATCACATTTTGTGTGTAGTCTCCAATAAACGGTAGCACAAATTCGGACGTCCATGAATGCCTTCCCTCCCCATCAATAGTTTGTGGGATAAAATCATACTGTCTCTTCCGAAAGAGATTGCATATTATCCGTTCGTCATCGATATGCACGAGCTGTTCCTGTGTGAATGGTAGCCTTGTATCGTCGTTGTCGTAGTTGTGAAATTTGGAAAAATGTTCCTCCCAGCTCAGCTCGACAAGAATCGCGAGAATGACTCGGTAGTTTTTGTGAATTCGGGTGTACTCCTCTTCGTGAACTATGGCATCCGCAGAGAGATGCCAGGTCTGGTCGCCAAGTCGTAGGTTCGTAATTTGCATAGTGATATCCTTGACAGTTTCCCTGGTCAGAAGCTCGTCAAGCTTATCTTTCGGTATGAAGCCGTATTTGTCCCTGATGCTATTCAATGCTTGCCGCACTCTGTTAAGTAACAACGGCTGGGAGGAAGGGAGATGTAAGCTCAGACGAGGAGGGCAGTCGCGACGACATATCGGCGGGATTGCGGACATGGTGAGCAGAATGTCGTTGATCAGTAGAGATGGTATGAATGAGTACCGCACCTTATTCTGTGAGGGAGGCTGGCGCCTATCATCGCATCTACGTACTTAGAGTACTTAACAAGGGTAGTGGACAGGGATACAAATAAACGACGGCTGTGCTGTGCTGTCACGAAAATTTACCCGGCCGTGGGGTTAACTGGCTTTGTACCGTTGCAACTGCAACGGGTGTTTTCTTGTAACTACTCTAGATAGAGTTTCGAGTGCAGTAAAATCGAAACCTATGACAATGTCGATTCCGAAAACTTCGTCCAGAGGATTGTTGCAACAGCAGATCAAATGCAAAGACGAAACATAGCAATCAAGCTGATGAGGGCGGGTGACGATGATGACGATGATGAGAAGGAGGAGGATGCTAATGAAGTTTAGCCACAATTGGACGTGAGCATATGATTTTAGATGATCGCTGCAGCTGCCTAATTCCGATGTTGGGATTGGGTTATGGCAACATGTAGGGCGATAGGATAGAGTAAGTAAGTACTGATAAGTACTTAGTTAATTAAGGTTCGATCTTCGGCGATTTGCGACAGTTCGCACACCGACGCCCGGGTCTGTTCCGTACGGTGGGCGACCCGGGAGCGATCGCAACCTGGGCCCATTTGCATTTGGGAAGCCCAGCTGCAACCCATTCAGTTTTTCCTGCCTTACTTAGTACTGGCTTCACTTGAGGGGAAGAGAGTCCACGCGACGCATTTTGCGAATAAAGTGGAGAATTAATTAATACCGTGACGTACTCAAGTATCCTCAACGATCTCTCACGCAAAATATGAAGGTATGGGACTCGGAATAGTACAGGGAGAAATGCCTAATTCGATGGAGGGTGTTTGGGGGATACACAGTGGGCTCCGGTAAGGTTGATTTTGTATGTGGCAGAAATTAACGGTTTTGGATGGGAGCCAGTTTGTGAACTAGACTGCAAATGTTGCGAACCGGCCCTTCAGTTCGCGAACTGTGAGGGTCGTCGATGGTACGGAACATTTGTAATCATTTTGCATTCACCCACTTGCGGGTATGGCATAACATCTTTCCAATATCCTCGCTCCTGTAATTCTAACAAAGGAAAAGTTCATATCGTAGCCTCCCCACCCCGTTAAACAAAACAACATCAATCTCAACATTCCCATACTATATCCAGGACTCCTCATCCTCCGAGCTATCCACCACCTTCTCTGTTCCAACAATTCTTCTGATATCTGTGGTCTCCAAAAAGCCCATCACTGCCTGAGTACACTTTTCTTTCGCGAACTATTGAGGAATTAGACCTGAAAACGTCATAGCCACCCCACCTCTTTTCGAAACTTGTTACATAGATTCCCCTACTACTTCCATCTCTTACACCATTTAAACAGACGATCTCTCATTTGATATTTGTGTCAACACTTCACACTAGTAAAAATGACCTTACGCGACACGCAGCCATAGCAAGCGGTTTTTCAGACGGTATTCCATAGGATATTTAGCGCGTGGCCTATGAAATCTTATCGCCCTAGCTCTGTGCCGGACTAGATAATCATAGTACATTGGCAAAAATCTGCGCTATGTACTATGCACGACGCTGGATACTAAGCTCCATTTTCCCAGGTACATTCGTCTCCAAGCTCTCAGATACGGTCGATTCCAGCTGCACTCGACTGCATAGTCTCGGATCTAGCACACAAAAATTAGCCATCACTCGAGAACGGCTCGGCGGATTCACAATCTGAGAGCCCGACTATTTAGAGCGCATCAAATAGATTATTTAACGTCCAACAAGTATCTTAGTCGGACAGAAATTAATAGAGTTAACAAAGGTGGTAGATAGTTATACCAGAGGAATTCGATCAACTCCACTATCCACCCATGCCAACTCCATGAATATTCCTCCGATTGAGACACTTTTTTGATATCAAATAATCTAGTTACATCAACGTCAAAGTTTCCACAGACCCAGACTTTCCCATCGGCCCAAAGCTTCCCGCGGAAAAATGCTATTCACCCTGAAGCGCTCACTCAAGCGTGCTCTCAAGCGTGCTCTCAATAATAGTATTGAGAGTGCATATAGTACCAACGGAAGCTTGTCGGTAGTAAGGACTTGCAAAGGCCTATAGACCCTGTCGGCTGTAAGACTTCTATAGGTCCATAGACTCTGTTAACCGTATAAACTTCCATAGACCCACGTATGGATCACTATTCCCTACAGGCTCGTTTTCTTCAGATAAGTTGCATTTCCCGTTTAGGTAACGGCATATTTCTATGAGTCAGAGAAAGCAAAAGTGGCCTTGTTATTGGCCACTGCGGCTGATAGCCATTGCAAAATTGCCTAAATAGTAAATGTAACTTATCTGAAGAAAACGAGCCTGTGGGGGATAGGTCCACTATAGACTGCGCGTCGCGCAGGTAGATGCCCATCAGAAGCTTGTTATGAGCTGCACGTGTGCGCGTAGCGCAGCCTATAGTGGTTTTGCACTTTTGCCGGTGGAAGTGTTGAGCTGTCAGGGCGTCCAGTTTTAAGCTGGAAATACCTTGCTGTAATCAATTTCTATGCTTGAAATGGAATGCCATAATCTCCTTTCCTCTCAATAAGTCTATATGCCGTCTTTTTTCTTTCTGTCGTACATTTATTGTCTACTTCTGGTTCTCCGGCTACTTTGCTTCTGTAATCTTCCGCTTAATGTGACTCAAAGAAACTAACTCAAATTCCTCCGGAAGTTCTCACGTTTTGGTTGATGAACCTGAATGCTTAACTGCCGCTTTCTTGGCTTGATTGTCTGTATGTTCGTTGCCTTCGATATCAGAATGTCCTGGAACTCATTGGTATTCAACGATACTGCTTATCTCTATCAACTTTCTTTCCCATCATATCGTCTGGAGTGCCATTACCTGGCCTGGTCCCAGTTTGTCGTGTTGAATTCGTTGAAGTGCCGTGATTGGATGTTAACACCTAGAGATTCACCCTAGGTTCTAATCAATAAAACCCCCTATTAACTTCCAGACAAACAAAGAATAGAACGACCAAGGCTTCACTCGGGATGTGTTATGGGATAAACACCAAGGAAGTTTATACAAGACCCTAATAAGAGGATACTTTATGTTCGCTTCACTCAACTAAATAGTGGTGCCAACTCAAGAGTAACTTCTCAGTTCCTCACCATAGCTCCCACTTAGTCCGTTCGGAATATCCTTTCAGCAATCCTCACTATTGGGAAAGCAACTCCGATTCGTACTATGCAGCAGTGCTTACGAAGGCTCGAGAGTATCGCCTTGTCTGAAGAAGAGCTCAAGTAGTTTCGACTCCGAAGAAGAGCAGAGCCGACCTATTAGAGTATCCTTTCGATATGTCCTATTCACATTCCTCGTTATCTATGTAGTCGAGCGTATCTGGGGTATGTAATTGAGCGCACTTGGAAGTATGAAGTCAAGTGCACCTGGGAGCATGGAGTCAAGTATGGAGTCGAGCAGGATGAGGTCGAGCGCACCTGGGCTCCAGCCGATAGCGGTCAAAACTCCGTCTTGGCATAAACACGGGACGGGTTTTAGATGTGATTCCCGTCCCATTTTCACCCTGTGGTTCATCCTATACCACCCTCCGGCCTCTACTCCTACGGCTAGACAAGGCAGTCTGTGATGGGCCCACTGTGCGATTGGGAATAATTCCTGTCGATCCACTGAGGGGTCCAAAAGTCCTTCGACACCATTTCGTGCAGCCCGAGCACCATCAAGAGCCTTGCTCCGACCAGAGCCCACGGTACCATTTCGATCCGAGCCCAAGTACTATCCAGAGCCTCACGCCCCAAACCGCACCTCCGAACCATCAAGAATCCATGCAGCAGCTGCAGCGAGATGTCCTGCCATGCTTTTACTATGTCGACCATCAGCATCACCTCCAGAAGTGTGAGCCTTCATACCGATCGAGAGAATGGTATTGTAAGTATCAGCGACTGCGATTGATTATTGCTTTGACGTACCGGATATAAGATACCAATGACACTAGCAGACTGCGACAATGAGGAACTACGCGCGTCGCAACACTGGTACTAGGAATAACAGTGGGAAATATTCCACTAGATACAGTACTACGAGGGACCAAACTAGGTACTCTATGTACTACGTGACTAGGCAGCAGCCATGTCAATTCAGTAATGATCTACCCCTATCAAAAAGAATTTGTTGACCACTTCTCCATCCCATCAATGGAATTAATTTTCTATCAACAAGTACTAGTAGCCACGTAATTTGCCCGTCCGACGTTAGAGTATGTTGAGCTTGTGAGCACTGACACCCCCGAAGGAGCCGAAGGCGAGTTCGGCCAACTTTTAGCACACATTTGTTCATTATTGGGGACAGCTTTGATTCCAATTGACATTTCGATTTACTGGGCCGTTGCAACTGCAACGGGTGTCCCCTAGTTAAATTAAACAAATAACATGTAAAGTAGATCGCTCTCGAAACTGAAGTAGAGACGCACCAGCCCAGAATACCAGAGTAAAATCCCTCCCATTTATGTACATGTAGAATTAGTCTTACCGTCAATAGCTACAAATAATAAATAGTAACCATTATAACGGCGTATTAAAGTATACATATTAGAATAGTGTATCATTTATGCCATAACCGCTCGTATGCAATATGATTAACAAAACAAAACAAAAGTAGAATATCATATCATGATCATCAAATAATGAGCCCAACTCTCAGTAAAAGGAAGACCATATGTATACATATTGATACAAACGTAAGAAAATTTATAACACCTTATGTCCAGATATGGGCTAATATAAACGTTTAAACCCGCTTCTACAGTCGATATAACCCCCTAAAAAAGTTCCAAAGCAATGGTATCCCTAGGCTTAGTATACAATATCCACAGAACATAAATTGCAAATGCAGAAAGCAATGAAATCAGCAATGCAAAAAATTCGGACGATAGGAAGATGTAACAGGTGCCGGACTAGTCGTTCTTATTGCGGGGGGTGGCGTTTGTAACCGGAGCGAGGATGGTCAGTGCAGTGTCCGGAAATTTATGTTGATCCGCTGACTGGGTCGGGATAGATGCGTATCCCAAGGAGAATTCTCAAGTCGCTACAAAGTCCAGCTTGATATAAAGTACAGCACGATACAGGCCACTGTAGCAACTGCGATGGCCGTTGGATACGTGCCCGACCAAGAATAGGAGCTAGGCGGGGATGCCACGGAAATTGTGCTTTCTTCTACAGCGGATGGCTGAGACTTCTTTTCGCCTGACTCTTCTTCACCGACGTTGGTAGAGGACTGTGCCGTGGGCGTTATTGGAGGGGGTGCGGACATCAAAGAATCGGAAGCTTTCCTTTCTTCTGCAGCGGATGGTTGAGACTTCTTTTCACTTGACTCCTCTTCACCAGCGTTGGAAAAGGACTGTGTCGAGGATGTTATTGGAAGGACTGTGGGAGTCACAGAATCGGATTGGATTCCAAGACCATATACACTGATGCCGCCATTATCTCCGTTGGCGCTTCCTAGCATGTTCTGATCAACCGGTACTATAGGGCTGAAATTCACCTGAGCTGGGGGCTCGTAGGGTGTCAATGATCGAGAAAAAGTTGTATTAATTGAACCCACTTGCGGTGTGTACGAGGGGGCATCAATAGTAGATTCGGAATTGTCGATGCGTCGATTGATTGCTCCACACAAGACCTTGAGTAGTTTATTAAGGTCTTTGTTGGTATCCGGATTATATGCCGTGGCATCGACAATATCCCTTTAGAAGAAGTTAGCTACCTGTTACAGGATCAGAGGTGCACAACCGAGCTGTATACCTAACATGCTCCTGATCGTCGAGGCGCTTGAATCTCTCTTGATCCTCTGGACTGCATTGGATAAGAGCAAACTGAATACCCAGCTGAAACTTTGGTGCATTCATGTTGTCAAATGTTCGGGCATAATCGATCACTTGGTCGTCGAAATCATCCAAGTACCCTGGGTCTCCACTCGTCAAAACGATCAGGTTGAGATATTTCTGCGTCAAACCGCGATCCATGCGTTCCTTGTACTTCCGGGTGTATTCAGAAAGGTGGCAGTCCAAGCTCATGCTCAATGCATTCGACGAATCTGACTCCTCATTTGCCAATGACATTGCGTAGATTTTGGCCATGAGTTCCTGCAGCTGAGTGCTTGTTACACCCGTGTATTTGACTTCGGAGTGAATAAAGGCCAAGTCGATACCGTCCACATCGTATTGCGTTGCAAGAAACGCGAATTGAGCCAAGCTCCTCTTTATGGCGGCCCACCGGTTACCAATGTGATAAGAGTCATCAACAAGGAACATCTAGTAAGCAATTAGTACATCCTTTGACAGAGTTTTACGGCCACTGATGGCTATATATAAGGCGTTATGGGGAAATTAATACCGTATCATACTTCCGAAGCGATCCCAATAACCTCCGGGCACTAGGCGTCATAGAAGCAAATACTGCTGAGTCTGAGCGAGGCAGAGTAGTACCAGAATTCGAGTAGCGCAGTGCAGATTCTAGCGATAGACAGTCCTGCGAGTACCAGCCATGATTCGGCCGATCAGGTGTTTGGAGGTCGGTAGGCTCACGCATGTAACTGCTAGAAGACCCCTGCTGAACCATCTGCGGAGAGGCACTGTAAAAACTTGCGGGTAGCAATGATTCGCGCATCGATTCCTGGTTGCCCCTATCCCGAAACCCGTGTTCTATAGCGGAATATGACCGACTATGTAAAGCTAACGACTTGGGAGCCAAGGTGTTAGAGTGTACACGCTGCGGGGGAGCGAAGCTCTCCTCAGTGGCAACAGTTACTGGCTGCTTTGTCCGATCCCAGAGCATCTGTCCACGATGGGGCGATTCCCCAGATGATGTCGGAATAGATTCGGTCGCCTTTCGTTCTGTAGTAAAGCTATTGGTGGGAAAGGTTTCCTCATATGGCGCCGAATCGGGCCCTGTCTTTATGCATTGCGTAGTTACTCCTATAGTAGCTTTAACTTCGCCGGCTACACAGGTATTGATAGTGTTGGTAGTTGTAGAGACCCCTATACCAAGTATGGCACGTTCTCTGCAGAGAATGTCCTGAAACTCAGACTCAATGTCGGCAATCGTGGGACGATCTTCCGGACGACTTTGCAATATCTTTTTCAATAGGCGGATGAACTCTTCCACGAAACGATCCCCGCTAGTTAAGTCAACAAGAGATTGAAACCAGTCCAAAACTGTGGGTTTGACGTGGCCTTCATTATGGAACCAATCTTTCGTTACCCGTGCTGACACCGTTGTCCTATGGTCCTTGAATGCACATACCCCCTCATAACCACGAACGACGAAGGTGATGACATCGGCAAAAACGCAACCTAAGGACCACACATCTCCGGCTCGTCCAACCATCACCTCTTCCCCCGGCCTGGTGTCGCACTCTGGTGCCCAATATGCTGAGCCCCCATACGTCCAATCGACGCCTGAGCCCTCCTGATCATCGGGTTTACGAGTTCGAAAACGCGTAAAGCCAAAATCCGCAATCATGAAGTTACCATTGAGAACCAGAATGTTCCGGGGCTAAATTCCCTTCTTTAGCTTACGAGTATAGTGATCTGAGAGTGAGAGCGAACCTTGAGATCCCGGTGGTAACCGACCAGAGTTTCAGACTGCTGGTCGGAATCCCCCATATGCATGGCTTTGAGCGCCGAAGTAAGCGCATGGATGCGAGTCATAAACTCTAATCTCTCGACGACGAGTTTTGGTGGAGCGCAAGTTTCATAGTACTTTAGGAGATCGCAGTCCGCATGTGGAAACATCATGTTGAAGGTTGATCCATGCTTATAATATGCAAGCAACGGCAGGAGGTTGGGATGTCGTCGTTTCCCCAGCAGTCTGCCAGCATGTGTCTCTAGTATGAAATCCTTTTCTTTTGACTCTTGTAGCTGTTTGAGGGCGTAGACATGCTACAAGTACAGCACAGATCAGATCAGCAAATACATACGGGAATGAAAAGGGATAGAAGTTGACTTACGTCTTTCGAATTGCTGAAATGGGTCTCCTTGATATTATCGTAGAGCGGATATAGTTCGACCATGTACACCTTTGCAAAACTTCCATATCCGATGTCTATTTTTCTAATGAAAGGTAGCACGAATTCGGGCGTCCATGAATGGCTTCCACTAATGGTCTGTGGGATAAATTCGTATTGCGTTGTCAGGAAGAGATCGCATATTACCCGTTGAGGATCGATATGCTCGAGCTCCTTCTTTGAAAATGGTAGTCTTGAATCGTCATATGCATTGTTGTAGTTGTGAAATTTAATAAAGTGATCCTCGCAGCTCAGCTTGATAAGTATCGCAAGTATGACTCGGTATTTTTCGTGAACCCGTGCGTAGTCCTCTTCATTGAGTAAGGTGTTCGCGTGGAAAGGTTGAGATGGGTCGTTAAGCCTGAGGTTTATAGTGATTTCCTTGACGTATTCCGGGGTCATAAGTTCATCGAGCTCATCTCCCGGTATGAAGTCGTACTTGTGTTTGAAGCCATTGAGTTTTTGTCGCACACGGTTCAATAACGACGGCTGGCCGTAGGAAGTCTGGAGATGCAGGTTCGGATGAGGAGAGGGCGAGCGGTTAATGCTGCGACGAGAATTCCGAGAATTCGGTATCGGTATCGGTGCGGTTCGCAACATGGTGTGTAGAATTATAGGTAGTGGACCAGTGAAGATGGTAGTTATGGAATTCGATTCTATGTATTCACTATGCTCGAGGAACAAGAGGGGTGCGCCTGAAATGGAGCTGTCGCTACCTATCTGCTATCGGTCAGGCAGCACTTAAGTAGGCATTGCGCGCATGTGCGCCTTGCACAGTCTGGGCTGAGTGACGCATGAACCAATTGCGCACATCGGCGTGCCAGATGGGGTCAAGCAAGAAATGCAGCAGCACTCGGGGTGGAATAAATACGGAACTACCGAATGGCTTAATTACCTACAAGTACTTAAGTAAAGATATCATCACTGATTCATGTAACCACCATGTTTTTGTTTCTCGAGTAGATCCCAGGGCCGAACAATAGCTAGAGTACTTACCCTCGTTAGCGTACCTGGTTTAGGCTATCCCAGCCTTAGCATGGGGTTTGTTTGTTTGTAATCATATTGCATTCGGCCGCTAGCGGCCATGGCATATCCCGTACATATTTCCTCCCCGCTTCTTCCGTAACATAAAGAAACAAAATCAAAGTCGCGAGTCCTCTTCCCCCAACACAAACACGCCAACAAAAAACAACATCAACTTTTACACCCCCCCATCACTCGACTCCTCGTGATCTGAGTCCGCCTCCTCCACCACTCTGCTAATTCTACCAACATCTGTATGACAAAGAAAATCTAACAGAGCTCGTGAACATTTTTCTTCCGCAAAAACAAGAGACATCGGCAAACTAATCTTCGGCTTCTTCATCACTTTCACCACACTCTCATACGCATCTTCCCCCTCTTGCCCGTCATCCCAAAGCCGCTTCTGTTCTCGTTTCCATCTTCTACACCATTTAAACAAATGATCTCTTGTCTGATATTCGTGCCCACACCACCAGCACTTCATATCTCTTCTTTTTCCGATTCGCCTTAAGTATTTCCCCATAAGAGCATGCCCTGTCTTAAGTTGATAAAACCTCGCTGCGATCGATTTCTTGGATGTCATCACCGCTTTGTTACCCCCCCTTTTCACCAAATCATACCGGTAACTATGCTTAGACTTCTTCCCCAACTCTTTTATTTCTTCTTTACTTTCCTCCCATTTCGTCTCGGTTAACCTCCGACTAATATGGGCGAATGAAACATAATTTAAATGTCTTAGCGGATTTTGCGTTTTGGTATAACTCCCGCAATGCTTATACGCCGCTTTCGTTGCTTGTAGGTCCGCTTCTTCGTTGCCTTCCACACCCTTATGCGCAGGTACTACCCACCGGTACTCTACTCTGATGTTTTTCTCGGTCAACTCGCTTTCCCAATTCATCGTCCGTAAGGCCAGTACTTGTCCTGGTCCTGGTTCGTCCGATTGTATTCTTCGTAAAGTCGCTTGGGAGTCCATAAAAACCGTCACTCTCCTCACTCCTTTTTTCCCGCAAATCTCATCCGCAATCTTCACTGCTTCCGACATCGCGTACATTTCCGCGTCAAACGCTTCCTTCTGTCGGCCTAGGTGCACCCTCCTCTTATTCCACCTTCCCCCTTCTTCCCATACCACTGCGCACCCTACCCACTCATCCTCTTTTCTCGATCCATCAGTCCAAAGAACAAGACCATCTCTTTCTTTCTTTGCCTCTTCCAAGGCTTGTTCTTCATCCTGAATTATCACTTGGCCTTGCAGCCTCTTTTTAACTTCCGGTAACGTGGTCCCCTCATATCTCCTCCACTCCAAGGGGTAATCCTCCGGGATCAACTCATCAATCCCGCCTTAGCATGGGGTGCGACATGCATGTAATCTACATGGTGCACACTCTGCAGTGCAATGGTCGATACAGCAACGCTTGTGCAAAAGTTCAAGGGTTGAACTGCTTAGCGTGGTGTAGGATATAAACCGCATTCTGATATTCCGGTGACTTTCGAAACGCAAAAGCTGCTCTAGATCTTAGGCGTAGAAAATTATTGCTACCCTTATACTATGGGTGTCTTTGTTCCTTATGTGACATAGCGACGCTACTTTTACGAGCAGCGCTAGTGAAAATGAAAAAATGTCTCAAGAGTTCTACGAAACTCATCACAAGTGCCCTCGTAAAACCCGACGTTTATTTTCACTTCACAGAGTGATGCGAAAAACTGGCCAACATGAGTAACTTGCGGGCTCATCCCCAGCATCCTCTCTACAACGCTAGCTATAGAAGTTCAATTGTACTGGATTCTACTTGTATGCGGAGTATCAGTTTGAAATTGGTCCATTAGAACGTCAAGACTTCGCTCATTCATAACATGGAAGACCAACGCTAGCAGTCACTTATTACTCTGCGAAAGATGGCTATAAACCCGGCAATTCTTGCCCAACGCGTCAAAAGTATTGCCGTAGGTGGATGAATAGTGAGCCAATTAACCATCACTTGGAAATTCGGCGTGTGGTACCTGAGTGTAAAAACTCATGATCATCCCCTACTTGTTCGGTTTATCTATCTCCTAAAACTGTAGCGACCGCTAAAATCCTTGCATCACCTGTGCAACGCATAGCCTCGTTGTCGATCTTTCACAGCCCCGTATCTGCTTACAACTGATACACACTTAAGTAGTGTAACCACACGCCCACAGCTATCATTAGCTTTACCATTCTAGCTTGAGAGTACTAATATCATTCTAAAGTATACAAGAAAACACCCGTTGCAACTGCAACGGCACAGCAAAAATCAAGTCCAAACAAATTAACACAATTTAACACAAAGCCTGCGCTCGAAAACCAGCCGTCTGACAGACTTGCGAGCGACGAGAAAATCTGGGACGAGAGCACACAAGCCGGTTAAAGCTCAGGATAGGCCCGAAAGAGCTTCAGGCGAGTTCCAGCATGTGTACCGCTTGGAACTTCTACCCTCGCGGCCCCGGGTAAATTTTCACGACCGTACCGTCGTCCGTTATTTGTTAGGATATATCTCATAATCCGCCGAGCAGTACTGAAAAGAGAAAAAACTTTTGAGTATCCGAATCCGTACCTAAGCTACGCCGTCTTCAACGGCTGCATGCATTCTCCTCGTCTGACTTCTGCTTGAGAAGCTTTTGGTATCGTTGATCCAAGATATACCAGACTGCCAAGGTCAAAGCAGTAAGTGGCACAGCAATGACAAAAAAGAAAATCAAGCTTTCCCGAGAGTATTGCAGTCGCTGTTTGAATTGTACTCCTGGAAGTGCTGGAAAGGTATTGTCATCAATTTTGAATTTTATGATACCTGCTTGTAAAAAAGTCTAAACAGAATCCACGTAGAGTTAGTATATGTGCCAGCTTGGGAGAGATTGCTGTGAAGCTTACTGCAACAAATGTTGATGGCAGATAGATTAGAGCCACGATGGTCATAATCTTTACCCCAATCGTATCTTGGACGGTCTTTTCACTCATCCTAAACGTCTTTTCACGCTTGATCTTTTTTTCGATGAGGTCGGCTTCGAGTTTTTCTCGCTCTTTCTCGCGCTCGATTTCAAGTGCTATCCGTTCTTTCTCGCGCTCCGCGCGCTCGTTGTGTCGCTGTTCTTCCCGGTCTTGCTCAATTTTTGCCACTTCAAACTGCGTCTGATAGTCCAGGGCGTTGTGTAGCTGATGATGTTGCGACGTCAGTTCCGTCTCATCGGTCAACCGTTAAATTATAAATATGCCTTACCAACCGCGAGCGACCTTGAACTTGGGCGATAAGGCAATCCACATTGCGTTTATGACGCAGAATATCTGCCAGCTGTTGCTCAAGGGAAGCATTGACACCGCGCCAGGCTATTTTCCCTTCCTGGTCTTGAACGGAGGCAAACTCCCAGAGATCCGAATTGAGCGCCTTGAGTGAAGTGATTATGTCCTCGTTGATCTCAAGAGCTGTTTTGAACATTTGAACACGTTCTTCAAATTTCTGTAGTATTTGAACGCTCAGAAACTCCACAATCAGGTCCTCCGTTGCGTCCCCAGCCCCTCCTATTCTACGAAGGTGCTGAGAAAGGTTATCCGCAAGTTTTGTTCCCACGGGTTTCTCTACCGCATTCATAGTCTAAAAACGGGCGTCAGCCAACTCGCGAATAGAAGAAGTTGAGATGTACCATATTCAGAAATAGGGTTTCCAAGTCGTTGAAGTATTCTCTCCAGTTTACTAAGGCCGCTGACATGAAAAGAATATGGTGCTCCAGAGGATTATTGCACTTGGTCAAGTCTGACATTCGTTCCCGAACACGCGTTTCTGGCTGCACCAATATCCAGATGTTCTTTCTCTCATCATAAGTGAATTTCTGATATACGGCCTTATCAATGTTTAGAATTAGCCAGTCATACTTCTCAAGACAAAAAAGGATACTAACCGTTTGCCGGATGGACCAGTTGTGAGGTGGATTCCCCCGCCTGCGAACGGCAGACTTGAAATTATAACATACTTCATAGCCAGACAGCCCCCTGGAAAAATGAAGTTTGTGTTTGCAACCGCCGAAAGTTCGATCAGGGTTTGTACCGAAAGCTTGCACAAAATCGAGGAAAGCTGGCATCACTTGGTATGCAGTCAAAAGTCTTCGGATCATCACTTCTGAGATATGCAATTCACACTGTGACGTGATTGCAGTATTCGAGGGTTTCAAAATGCTTCCTAAGGTCAGTATGACACGATAAATATGCAGTAAAGATTAAGGAATACTCACAAAAAACGATGGTCAATGTTGTTGGCGGGTAAAAGATCTAGGTATTTGTCGAGATCTTCATTTTTGATGAGAGTTGCTGATGTGGGTTCTGTTATTCATTAGCCTACTACCCCTACATAGAACTGACGGGTCGCCTTCACTTTCATCTCCTGTAGAAAATTCTTCAACATCCACTGAGACATCTCCAGGATCCGTAAAGAGATCGTTACTACGCTCCGAGAGTCTTTCGTTGTAAAAGCGTGTATCGTCACAAGCGTCGACATTTGGGAGGCATTCGGGGTATTTTTGATATTCTAGCATTGTGATAGCGTATACGTAGCTCGCTGCTCGCGGTGTTCGTTGTTCAGTACTGCAAATCAAAGCTACGATGTTTCGATAGATATCGTGTGCAGAGGCTCCTGGCTCAAGCAGAGATAAAATGGCTAGTCATATATATTATAGATGCTCTTTGCTGTTGTGAGATTTCATGCCAACAGAGCCACTCCTAGTGGTACCTGATGGGCACGAGTGATAGAAACATTCCATCTCCTCGACCATAGCAGATAGAATTCAGGGGCTGTGAAAGCTCAAATCAGCGGCAATCTAGCTGTGTCGCGACGTCGCAACAGACGAAACAAGGATTTTAGAGACACTCCGCCACAGCGCCGAATGTTACAGTTGGATGAGACTACTTTTTTCTTTGAGGAATGTCAATGAAACTAGGCACCCAAGGCTGAAAGCACCGGCTGTACCCCATGCGTACATATGCGATGGTACCGCCACAATGGTGTGACTGTGAGGCTGCCCTACACCATACCTAAATTGAACAAGCTCGCCTACCACCAGTTTATCATCTTCGCCTTCAATTTTTACTGAACAAAAAGATGCTATGATCATTGAATTCGCCATTACATGACATCATGGATTATGAATGCAAAGGAAAGCCTCAAAAACTCCTAACAAGTCACTGCTACCTCTTCGATGTGCATGTGGCAACAGAGTCGCTTCGTCTGCTCCAAGTTAGCTGGATGTTCCAAATGCATGTAGTTTGGGCTTGTGGCGAAGTACCCGAGTCTGTCATAAAAATGATCCGTCATGTATAAACACGCTGAATATTTCTCAATTCGTTCTTATTTTGTTTAGCTAGACATCGTAGGGTATATTAGAATAGATTACCTTCGTAATTTTCCTTGGCACTGTTGCTATGTATTCTCCCCAGGCCTCCTATACAGTCATGTCAGTTTTTGGCTATGTAGCTGCGCATGCAATCTAGAGATCATGAGAGACGGTGATCATGATCACGTACTGTGACTCTGTAGTGGTATTCTCCGAAGAGGTTATCAAGAAATCTGCAAAGATCATCCATGTGGATGTATTGCGCACTGATTCTTTGGGTTACTGGCATGCTTGGTTTTTGCGATCGAAAGCTGTTCGCGAACACTGTGGGAGGCTTAGATAGTTGATTGCGGTCAAGCTTGATCAACATCGCCCCCCCCGCACCTTTTAACCTAGCGCCCACACGAGCAGATAGTTGCCGTGATGAGGCTCCCCAGATTTGTGTGCGCGTGGTGTTCAGATGACTTCAAGGCAGCTAGCTGTTGCATGCTGCATGGCGCACTCTGCAGCTGTTGCGTTGTCCTTTCGTGCATCATGATGAAGGTCACAATTAATTATTAACCGCCTGAGTAACCCAGATTACCGTTAAGGCATCCATCCATCCACACTTCTTTCATGCATCTAGTTATGCTTTTTAGTGACTCCTCGAGCTCAATTGTGTAGCTTGCAACTCTAGAATAGATATTGTGTATACCTATCACTCCACTCATATGTTCCGACCGATGGGCGGATGCCGAACTTGGCCCGTCTGCGAACTAGACGGGTCAGTTCGCATCTGGAGATCCAGAATGTGACTCCACTCTATCACTAACAACTGGTAGGTTAAGCTAGTTGAGCAAGGCTGCAGGAGGAAATCAGCAAAAATGATAGGCTCAGGCGGGCTAGCCACAAGCTACACAGCCAGAATAAGAGAAGGCTATGTGATTCGAGAAATTGCGGTTTGTTTCATGATAAGTAGTCGAATAATGTTCGGACAATTGAGGAACAAAACTACAAGAACCGGTACCGACCCGGGATTACCAATCTTCAGCTGTAGGAAAACTCCAAACAACATGAAAATCTCAGGGCATTTAAATGGGTAATCTTTCGCAAAAATTATCCAATTCGCGATCCTCTTGCGAACGGGGCGAAATACGAACTGGTCGGTGCGCCCATGTTTCAACAGGGCGAAACACAAACACAATTTTACCGCCTAGCCCTCACTTTACTGGCCGTCCTGTTGCACCACACCGCAGTCGGACTGGGGTTTTCGACGACAACCAGACGAAGGAGAATCTGCCCTTGCATCTTTACACCTTGTTAGTGAAATCCAGAATTCGAAAGGATAAAATACGATGAGGTAGGGCTATACGCGATACGCCTAAGGTACCAAAGCTACGTGGCCGTGCTTCCGACTAGTGCGCCCAGCCCTGCGCCGGCCCGCACCCTGTTAGACAGCGGGAAAGAGATGGGAAGTAAAACAAAACTACGAAGTATAAAGTTATGTCTAAATATAAGGAAACCACACAGGAATATACTTGTGCGCCGCAGCAAAGTCGCCTTCTGACACATCTTAGAAAAAGAATATCTGCTAAGCCCTCCCCCGCAAGACTGCGCATGCACCGAACGCTGAAAAACCCTCCCAAAACCTGACCAGATTTTCATTCACGATACCAACCAGGCATTACCAAATACCTTCCCCCGTTTTCGTCGGACCAAAAGTCAATCAATATTCTTGTCACTCTAATTTGCGTACTTACCTATTTGATCGCTCGAAATCTAGTCACAGCATTCAACACAAAAGCTAGGAATATTCACTATGACCTTTTATAAGCTAGACGGAAACGCAAGGTACTCTACTTAGTAGTGAACTGGAACGCTGATAGAGTATCACCGGATCAGGAATTAATTTATACCACTAACTCTCAGTTACAATCTAAACAATAGCTAGAACAACCGTACACTCAAATGGATAGCACACAGTAATTTATCAAACATAAATCGTCGTGCCCGACTTTGGTGGATGCGACTTCGTTGAGCCGCAATACTTTTAGCTCGCAAGCACAAGCGCGCCACATATCCACCTAGCGAAGAGAGAGTATATGAGAATATACCTCATAAAATCTATATACGGACCCAAACTCTACACTCTATATCCTTCTAATCAAAGTATTAGACTTTCAATGGACTATATTAATGCTCGCGATAAAAAAACCCAGAATAAGGATTGCAAATGCAAAAAGCAACGAAACCAATTGCAAACGGCAAGCGAAAATTCAAGATTCAAGGAATTGATGTCCTCCCTGTCGGATCGCCTTCTCTTACGGAAGTACCGCGGGCAGGTACCCAACGGCAGACCACGTGCACACCATGGAATTGTTATTAATGTAGCGCCATACCATCAGAAGCGCATAGTAGGAGAACGTCCAGGAGAAGTTGTAGGTCAATGATAGCTCCCTACAAAGTAAAGCATGAAACAAGCCAGTAAAACAACGGCAACAGCCTTCAGGTACGCGGCTGGGTATGTCCGGGCGGGCTTTGGGGGAGGTTCCCGTGCCTCGGGGACTTTGTGAGGTTCCGCTTTCTGCTGAGTCAGTTTCAGGTTTCCTTCGTTGCTGTAATAGGGAGACATAGTCGGCGAGGTTTTCCGAATCGTTAGTATGTATGACCCCAGACAACCGACCTCCGCATCGTCGACCTCATCGCGCTCATCATCGTCGTCAGTAGCGTTGTCATGAGGATTTCCTGGGGTGATCGGAACCGAAGCTGAGATTCGGGCTAGAGCTGGCGCTATATAACTACCATCCGATTGAGCTGAAGTTTCCGAAGAATGAAAGGCTGGTGTACTAACTGTGTTTAAAGGATCTAGCGCAGGACTATGTGAACATTCGTCAGGCGAGATTGCAAGGTTGTCAATGCGCCGATTGATGGCCCCACATAGAATCTTGAGCAGAATGTCTGGATTCTCTTCGTCCGTAGTCGGATTGTAAGTCGTGGTATCCACAATATCCCTACGTGAGGTATTAGTTTTGATATTGACGGAAATACGAGATTTACTCACCTAATATGTGGTTTCCAGAGCGAAATGTCATCCAGTTTCTGAAAGCGCTCTTGGTTCTCTGGCCGGCTGTGTAAGAGTACAAACTGAATACCGAGTTGTTTTATTGGTGCGCCCAACTTTTCGAATTCTATCGCATATTTGATGACAGTTTCTTCAAAATCGTCTATTTCCCCAGGGTCCCCGCTAGTTAAAACGATCAGATTGAGAGGTTTTTGAGACTTTTCCTGCTGAAGCTGATCTTGGTACTTCTTCTTGTAGGCCGCTAGATGACAGTCCAGACTGTACGACAACGATGATCCATCGCCGACGACCTTCTCATTGCCGAATTTCTCCATAAAATCTTGGCAGGAAGTGATTCCTCTATACTGGTTGCCAGTGTGAACGAAGGCTAAATCGACGCCGTCCTTATCGTAAACAGTTGCAAAGCTTACGAAGGTGGCCAGGCTCTGTCTTATATCCGCCCAGACATTCTCCCGAACGCAAGCGGAGTCATCGATGAGGAACATCTACCGTCAGACCAATCAGTACCAGCCATGACCAAAGCCGCCGAGTCACAACGTCACAAGAGACGATAGAGCGGATGTACTGTAATGGGGAATGCGAGGGAAAAAATAATACCGTATCAAAACTATTAAGCATCTCCAACGACTTCTGCAAATCGTGCAAACTCTTGTTTAAGCCTGTCAAAGACGGCCGACGGGATGTTGGGGTCTCGAAAGTATTCATTTCCGGTGATGTATATGCGGATGTGAAGAGGGAAGGGTGGAGGAGGGAAGGAGTACTATGTTCACGATGCGGATCGCTATCCAGCTGATTTGGAACTTGGTGAGCGACGACACTGTCATGTAGTGTACATGTTGATGGCTCTGCAGTCTTCGGATTCAAATTTATCCTTCCAAAACGTCTCCAGAATGAATCCACTAGAGACACTCCAAGCTCACCCCAGCTCCGTCTGGCTGGGGTTATTAAAAAAGAGGGTGGACCTGTGTTTTCGGTGGAATTTTTGGCGATAGGAGTCATCCCGATGGAGATCCCCAGTTTCCTTCGTTCATTTTGAATCATTTCATCGAGCCTTTGTTCAACTACCCCGATTTTTGGACGTCTTTCGGAGTCTTTATACAACATATCTTTAAGAAGTTCGATGAAATCGTATAAAAAATTGTCGTCGCGATGTGAGTCGACGAGACTTTGGAACCAGCTTAATACTTCGGGTTTGGCTTTTTCCCCGTCATGGAAGAGATCCCGGTCGTCTGTACTGCCAGCTTGCCTGCACTTCATGAACTTTTCGACACCATTGTCGAAGCCCAAGAAAGAGAATGTAACCACTTCGGAGAAAATGCAACCTAGAGACCAGATGTCTCCTGCACGCCCGACCTTTTCCTTATTGCCGCATTCCGGGGCTCGATAGGTTGAAACGCCAAATTCAAACGGGACCCCAGAAGAATCGTTCGGCTGAGGTCGACGGAATCGGGTAAGACCAAAGTCGGCAATCATAAAGAATAAACGATTTTCTGGGGCACCATCGGGCCGCCGGGACTCTTCGACGGGAATTCTGATGAATAGGATATTATGAGGTCTATACAAGACATAGCATCAGTACCTGTCCAAACCTTTTTCTTAACCTGCCGAGGGAGAGAATACTTGAGGTCTCGGTGATATCCATAAATTTCTGTTTTGCCGGCATCTCCTTCCTGATCGGACTCGCCATTATGGATAACTCTTAATGCCGAAGTCAAGATGCTGATTGCCTCGATGAACTTGAGTCGTTCATAGGCATTTCGTGGAGGAACTTGTTCGCGAAAGTAAGACATAAGGTCACCATCGGCAAGTGGAAAGATCAGGTTGCAAGAATCGCCGTGGTTATAGAAGGCCAGCAGTGGAAGCAGACCAGGGTGATACTTCTGGTGCAATAGATTGTTGGCGAATTTCTCTAAACGGAAGTTCACTCCATCCCTCTCGTGCAGTTGCTTGCGTGCGTAGATGTGCTAAGCAGGTCATGATTAACAAGGAAGTCGGAAACCTTTGAGATACATATATCTAACGGCATACCTTTTTTAGCTTGCCGATATCGGCCCAGGAGTCATCATTTGGCAAGGTAAGCTCATCATATTTCGGGTAGATTTTGATTCTGTACACTTCCGAGAAGCCACCCGTTCCGATGCTGGTGTCCTCCACGAAGGGAAGTACATAGTCCATTCCCCACGCGTGGCCTTTCCTTAGAGCCTCCACGATGAAATCGTACTGTCTCTTCGAGAACTCGGTCTCGATGAGCCTCTCGTCAACTTGCCGGAGTTGTTCCTCGTTAAAGGGTAACTTGGAGTCGTTCAAATTATCGAAGCGAGAGAATTCCACTATCGTCTCTTCCCAACTAAGATCGATCAAAATAGCAAGTATAATCCTGTAACCTCTGTGTATCCGTCGGAATACTGCTTCGGGTTTGAAGTGATCAATTTGGAGCGGTCCTTCCTGGTATTTTGACTTGGCAATCTCATCGAGGATTTCCCTAACCATATCCTCGTCGAGTAACTTATCGAGTAAATCGCGCGGTATGAATTTATATTTCTTTCGAAGTTTACCGTATGTTTGTTGTACTTTTTTTTTCGGGGAGGCCGTATGCGTAGGTGGACTATACATAGTGATAGTAGCTGACATCGTCGTACGGTACAACAGATCTGTGCGTGTGCGTTCGCCTAAGACGCTGCGGTTTGGGCTTCCATCTCGGGGGGGTGATGGACGCTGCGCGGTAGGAACATGAGAAGAATCGCGGGTTGAGGAGGTATTTGACATATCGATGGCAACTTCGAGTTGTTCTGCTGATCTAGCTGCGCTGCGATATGGGATGAAGCTGCTTATTTAAGAGGGTCCCCCGCATCCACCACATCCTTGCCTTGCGTATGGTCACACCCCGCAATGTGCACATCCATTGTGCGCAATGACGCTGTTGCCTGCCATCAGCTTTAATTTTGTCCTCAGCCTCAGGGGAAGCGTGCACAATCAGTCACATACCAACTTTTAGAAGGTAAGAATTATGAATACCAACTCTGGATCTACTACGTCATTTACAGGCGATTGAACCGGATTTCCGTTCGATATCGATATCCCCGGGCCCATGGATTATTAGATTATGCAACATGATTGTTTATGTCTCTTCGTAAAATATTTCATCAGCCTTTCGATCTCAATTCGCCATTATGCGGACATAATCATCTGCAAATATAGTTGAAAGTCTAAGGAACAAAGGGGGAAGGTCAAAAAACCGGAAGCATAGAAAAAATACTACCAAGAGTTGATGGTAGTTACTCATATAACGAAGTTTAAATAGGTGCTCTCCTCGACAAAGATATAAGATACAGGTCTAACCAAACGCTGGATCTCGATTTCAGTTTCATTGTACCTCGTCGCGTGGTTTAGATACCCGAGGAGAGTCGCATCGTACGCTTGACCTGTGGAGCATCAAATTAAATGTCCACATTTCAGCCCAGAGACCACACAGACCAATCGATATCGACTCTAATCAATAGGGATGTAATAACCCATCCTTTGTATTCAAACCAAAATAAACCCTAAAACATGAGTGGGACACGGACTAACCGCTTATCGACACCTTGGTGCTAGGGTAGAGTACACGCATTTGGTGTATTTGAGTTCGATACATTCTCTTCGTCTGCTCCTGTGGCATCCCTGTTTCGATTACGCCTCTCAAAAAAATATAATGTTCCAACCGTCAAGGCAGTCAATGGTACTGCAACGCAGAAGAAAAAAATCAGGCTCTCGCCCGAGTAGTGCAGTCGCTTGAAGTTTACAAGCGAAGTGCTGTTGTCGTCCTTCGAAAAGCTTATGATACCTGTGCTCAAAAAAGTCTGAAAAAAACCCGCTGAAAGTCAGTACGTATATATACATCTCAATTGTCATGATCTCTCCACCATGCATGTAGCAAGTTTTTGGAGACTTACTGCGACAAATGTGGATGGTAGATATAATAATGCCACAACGGTCATGATCTTTACGCCAACAGTATCTCGAACGGTTTTCTCGCTCATAGCCATAGTTTTCTCACGGTCTTTTTGTCTCATTTCCGCCAAATCTGCCACATGAAGGGCGGTTTGGTGTTCAAGGACATTGTACATCTACCCCGCTGGTTATAAAACTAGCCTTGTGGAATGTGGATTTTCTTACCAGTCGGCTGCGACCTTGAATTTTGCGGAGTAGGTCCTCAATATTTCGTTTTTCCCGGGAAATATCTGCTAATTGTTGTTCTAAAGTAGCGTCGACATAGTGCCAGGTAATCTTAGCAGTTGGATCTGAATTGAAGTCCCTGAGGGTCGTGTTCAGAGTCTGGACCGAGCGTATTGTGTCTTCGTTAATTTCGAGAGATGCCTTGACAACCTGGACATTTTCTTCAAATCTCTGGAGTATCTGAAGCCTGCGGAACTCCGCTATGAAATCAAGATCTCCTGCGCCCCCGACCATACTGGAATTGTCCAGCTGTTTTCCAACTTTTACTTCCACCGCTTCAATCGTCTAAGACATGATACTTGCGTCAGTACATCCACTGACATCATCGGGGATAATAGCTTACACGGTCCACGAATTCCTCTTCCAGTGCGTTGAAATATGTTCCCCAATTTTCGGCCGCTGCGGAAATGAAGAGAAGGTGGAGCTCCAGGGGGTTCCAGTGCGAATTTTCGGGGAAATGTCGACTGTGGAACTCGAAAGATTGCTCCATTCGTTTTCGGATGGACTCTTCCGGCTGGACTAAGATCCACACATTCTGCTTCTTATCGAACGTGTATTTTTGATACACAGCCTGGATATCAATGCAATCCGTTAGCCTGTGCCTTACTGCAACGAGAGAAACTACAAACAGTCTGCCTAATTAACCAATTGTGCGGCGGCTTTCCCCGATGAGGAAAAACCGATTTGATATTGTAGCAAATTTCATAGCTGTACGGTGCCTTCAATAAGTCCCAACCAGCGGAACTCTGGTGCGGATTGGAAAAATGGATCTTGTGCTTGCAGCCACCAAAGGCGGTGTCGGGCCTTCTCCCAAAGCCCTGCAGAAAGTTGAGAAAAACCGGGAATACTTCTAATGCAGCCAGAAGTTTTCGGATCATTGCTTCCGAGATATGGAGTCTACATTCTGAGATGCTGTTCATCCTTGAGGGCTTTAAAATGCTGAATATGTTAGCGTTTCAACTCATAACTGGAGGATTTACATCCAGAAGAGAGAAAATGTGATGGAGCAAGGAATGGCTACAAGAGACGATGTCCAATGTCACCGTTCAGCGGAGAAAGATGCTGGTCAAGGTCTTCGCTGTTGGTGATAGATGATCGTTTGATTCCTGAAATTAGTTAGCCTGATATAGAAAATAATAGCCATTTTACTTGCCTTCGACGGATAATGCGCTAGGAAACTGAACGACGTCTACTGACACATTGTTTGCTTCTGTGAAAAGATTACTGCTTCGTTTCAAGAGCTGCTCGTTGTGAAAATCAACGTCATCGCTGAAGCAACCAAAATTTCTCAAGCATTGAGGATATTGCATTTTTTGATCTGTGTCCCAATCCATAGTGATGTTGCGTTGATTATTGGTGTTTTCCATCTCACTACTTGCCTAAGATGATGCTCTGCGATAGTTATAGATCGAAACGCCTCCAAATTTGATTGAAATGTGGGTATAGACCTTTGCAGTCCAGGATACGAGTCACTACGCCGCGCGGTAGAACTCTGGTAATTCTGAGCGGGATGTCAAGAGATACATATATACAATCAAGAAATGGCCAAGAATACATCACAGCCTAGGCGCGCGCATATATATGTTCGTGGTAGCGCCCCAAAGCACATAATCAGCGCTAATCACCCCCAGAACTATCTGTACGTTACTCGCTAGTTAAAAATTTATTAGAGTAGTTCATTACAATACCAGCCTGTAAAATCCCTAACCATAATTAGAAATTGTACAGCTAGCAATATTATAAGCTCTTGCCAGCGGTAATCATCGCCCGCCCTAACTCGTGGACTTTACCAGGATTGGGTGGGGTTCACGGAATACCATAACTTACACGGGGATTGGGCACAAGCTTGCAAGCTTACCTTAATATTGACAAGGAGCTCTGATTTCGTCCAATTCCTTCTATTTTACTTTGCTTGACATCTATAGTGTTTTTCTAGGAACATTCGAATTACATCTCTGACTAGACTCGGGGGTCCGTACGATGAATTTTCTATCCCCTGGATCGTAACTTTCGATTACCGGACCGTTTGGGCCATGGCAACGGGCTCCCCCCACCCTGAAACCATGGTGGTGCAACTAAAATATGGAATGATGACTTGAGAATTTGTAAAGCTATTTAATTGTATTATAGGTGTATTCTGGCAAGTTCTAGGGAATCTGCGACACTGAGGGAGTAATAAATAGAGCTGTTCTTGTATGGGTGTAATCCTCAGATTTGTGCTTCAAAAAAACAGAAATGTCAACCAGAATACTGCGACAGCGGGACCCCAATACCTCCTACCGACTTGTATCTCTCGAAGAAGATGGAGAAGCCACTGCTAGTGAACTTCCCTTATCAACAATATCTAAGGACCAGGGAAAATCGAAAAAACGGCGAATCACGAAAAATCACTCGCCCACCCCCCGCGGACCCACAAATCCAGTTCCCCACACCTCAGATCTTTCAGGACCCTCCCACCTTCCACCCTATCATCCCAAGGCATCACCCACATGCTGCTTACAACACCCTACCATCCAAGATCCGTTATCAGCATACAGTAGAACCCTTCGAGATTTTAAGCCTATTTTTGACACCATCACTGTTGGAGGATATGGCAGCCCACACCAATGCATATGCTGCTGCTAAAGCCAGTGAACGACAGATGGAGAGTGGTAGGAAGTGGAAGGAGGTCTCCACGTCAGAACTAGGGGTTTGGTTGGGGATTGTGTTGTATATGGGGGTACATAGTTCCCCTGCAGTGAGGGACTACTGGAGGCATAATGGGCTGAATCCTACCCACCCTATTTGCGAGTATATGGGCCAAACACGATTTGAGGAGATTAAAAGGTACTTTCATGTATCCTCTCCTGATCTCCCGAAGATAGCACCAACAGGAAGGTGACTATGGCACAGTAAAGTTGATCTAATTTTGGACCAACTTCGGAAAAGTTCACACCAATACCGCATGCCATGAACACATGTTTCCTTGGATGAATGTATGATAAGAGCTACTGGGCGGTCCCCTGACACATACAAGATGCCAAGCAAGCCCATCGAACAAGGATTTAAGTTTCACTGCCTTGCTGATCACGGTTACATCTGGGATTTCCATCCAACCTCAAACCAGGCTGGTCCTGATCCTGTTCCATCAACCGATGGCTTGACTGCAACAGGAGAAGTTGTATACCATCTCTTACGGAAGCTTCCCAGTACCATGTACTTTATAGTCTACCTGGATAACTTTTATACAACAGTTCCCTTGTTGGGAAGATTGCATCATGATTTGCATATGGGTGCCTGTGGAACAGCACGCCCTTCTTCAGCTGGATTTCCTCCAGAACTGAAAATTCCGAAGCAAGATATTGGAAAATACGAGTAACATGCCCTGAAAGTACTCACCGTTAAGGACAGCCTTTTTGGCCAGCTGGTTGGTGCACATTTGTGGTTTGATAATGCGCCAGTTACAATTCTCAGTACTGTACATGACTTTGAATCTCAGCAAGAGAGACTAAGAAAGCGTCCAGGGAAGAAGAGCACCAATGCAAAGCAAGCCCGGGAGGCCTTTGGTGATTTGCAGGAGAAACAGATGATGATCCCTCTCTGCATTGATGACTACAATCACAACATGGGTGGTGTCGATATAGCAGATCAACTGCGCAGCTACTATGATACTCAACTCACCTCCTTTCGCACATGGTGGCCTATGCTCTTCTGGGCATTTGATACCATGGTCACAAATGCCTATTTCATCTACCAGGATATGCCTCAGAGTTCTAACACCATCACACATAAGGAGTTTCGCCTGCAGTGTACTTGGGGGTTGATCCTGGCTGGGTCTGGTCCAATTTCCACCTCACAGATTGTACAGTCAACTAAGGCCAAATCCACCCGGTCAAATGTTAAAGAGGATACCTATTTACCCCTAGACCGAAGCTGTGACTGTGGGCACCTTCCAGTCCATCTTGAGGAGGGAAAGTGATTGGGGTGTTGGCTTTGCCGCTGGAAGCAGAGAAACAGTCCCTCAAAAAATACGAAATCTCCACCAAAAACTCGCTGGGCTTGCACTCAATGTGACCGGCCACTGTGTCTCAATGATGAAAGGAATTGTTTTGTTGAGTTCCA